>Ga0105162_1000398_pt1 | contig 28993 bp, 28 predicted proteins | sample JNZ201metaG_FD_81532 | JGI IMG/M metagenome (GOLD analysis project Ga0105162, IMG submission 81532) | Hot spring microbial communities from Jinze hot spring, China to study Microbial Dark Matter (Phase II) - JNZ 20120812A | ecosystem: Environmental > Aquatic > Thermal springs > Hot (42-90C) >...
GAGGCTAGGGAGTGGGCCTCTAAAATCCCACTTAGGGTTACAGCCATATTAATCGGCTCATACGCAAGAGGAGACTTCAACCTCTGGAGCGACATAGACATACTACTCATCTCAGAAGATTTCATGGGAAACCCACCAGATAGGCTGAGGAGCATAGATGCACCCCCAGGATACCAAATTATCGCCCTAACCCCAAAAGAGTTCAAGACACTAATGGAGAAGAGGGAAACGATGGCTCTCGAAGCGATAGAATATGGAGTGGTCTTAAGAGATGACCTAAAAATCCCCTCCCTCAGCAAAAAGAATCGTGAAGAGAACCCCTAGAACCCTAACAATTAAAATCGGATTTAACAATATCCAAAATAAATCCAGTAAACCACACGCTAAACTACAGATACATATCTCAAATTCACAAGCAAAAAATTAACGGATAAGAAAAATAGTTCTAAGCGAGCGTAAAGAGGAATGGAGACCATAAAAGTATCCATAGAAATCCCAAGGGAAATCATCGAAGAAATAGATAAGCTGATGGAAATCATGGGCTTTGAGAGAAGAGAGCAATTTATAGAGGTGGCGATAAAGAGGCTAATAGACAGATACAAGAGATTAACAAGATATATAATGGTAAAATGATATAAAAACTTAAATATAACAAGCTTTTAAATTTGGAGTGGCGGATGGAGACGCGTATAGAAGCCTAGCCCCTCAACCAGCTGGGCTTCTGAAGGCTCTCTCCACCCGCCATTTGATTCTTCCAATGATCATAAATCCATATCTATTGTTGGAGCATATATGAGGTATTTATGCCTCGTTAAAGCCTCAAGAGATTGACAAAATAATCGGGACACTAGGATATGTCAGCAGATCAGGGTTCATAAAGGAAGCGGTTAGAGAGAACGATTGGGCTGAAAAATTATTCCTTTAAGATTCGGATTTCCCCTCGGAACCCCTGCTTTTTTCTTCTAAGGGAATAACTTTTTCCCAATCTATCTTAAGCATGGCAATAACTATTATAATTAATAGGACTGTTGTTGCTATCATCACCCATAAATTACCCTCCTCACCACCAAACATCATTTCTATGAAGCCTAGCGATAATTGTCCACCATAAGCCAATATGAAGCTCATGAACATCTTTCCAAGAAAACATGGTATAAAAGCCCTAATGAAACTATAATGCATTATCCCAAGTGGTATAAAAAGAAGGTCATCAGGAAGAGGTGTTAATGCAAAAATAAAAATTGCCAGAGAGCCATAGCGGCTAAATAATCTTAAAACATAATTTATTTTTCTCCTCCTCTCTTCGCTTATAATCGCCCTACCGTAATAGCCCAGCAAATAACCAAAAAATTCCCCTAGAGAAGCTCCAGCACCCGCTGAGAAAGCTAAAATGAATGGATTGAGGTATTTGCCTAGCATAAATATCAGTACTGTGTAAGGTATTGGAACAATTATGGATGCTGCCCCTATAAAACTTGCAATAAAAATGCCAAAATAACCATATTGTAATGCAATATATTTTATCCAATCGTTAAACTGCTTAAGCCAGGATAGATCCTGCCAAACATTTATCAAATCTAACATTTAAATATCCATCCACAATAGCCCTCTAAGGAGGATTAGACTTAAAAATCTATGTCTCAGAAGTTTTAAATCTGACAAGATAGATAATTATTTTTTGGATAGGACTAGAATGCCGCAGAAAAGCTTAGATGAATTCTATAAAATGTTCAAGTCTGAAAACAACAAGATTAGCGAGGAGGAACTCTCTAAACAGGAAGAAGAGATTGAGGAGGAAGAAAGCGAAATATTAACTGAGAAGATTGAGGAGGGAAATGCACCAGAGAATCTTCCACCTTCATATCTTGTTTCGGCTGGCTATGATAGCTCAAGAGGCGTTGTTTATCTGAAACTTTATGACCCGAACACACAGCGCATATACTTCTGGTTCGATAATACTGGGCATAAACCTTATCTTCTCACCAATATTCCAGTAGATGAGCTTAAAAAACTTGAGAGAATCGTTAATCACCCGAGTTTTGACAATTTCGAAATACTTGATAAATATGATGCTCTGTACGATCAAAAAATAACTGTAACTAAGGTTATTGCTAAAGATCCACTTGCAATTGGCGGTCGACCTAAAGGTTGCATAAGGGATATAATACCTGAAGATTATCCGCTCATATTTGGGAATAGTAGAGAGGTTAAGGTTTGGGAGGCAATCATCAAATATTACCAATGCTATATTTATGATCGCGGTCTTCAACCTGGCATGCTCTATAGAATTGAGGGCGGTAAATTAATCCAACATACTCATGAAGAATCAGAAGAAAATGTTAAGAAAATCATTACCAATCTTTTTGGAGATGAGTCAAATGATCTCCTACCATACCTAGAGCTCTGGGCTAAGCTCTTAGAATACCCAGCGCCAAAAATGCGCAGAGTAGCCCTCGATATAGAGGTTTTTTCGCCAATCGCAACACGCGTTCCAGATCCCGAGGAGGCTTCCCAAAAAGTAATATGTGCCTCATTGGTTGGCTCAGATGGGAAAAAGAGAGTTCTACTCCTTAAACGTGAAGGAATCGAAGAGGGTGATATGAATTTTCCAAGTGATGTCTCCATTGAATTTTACACTTTGGAAACAGATTTGCTTAGGGCAATCTTTAGCGCATTAAATGATTATCCCTTTGTAATAACATTTAATGGGGATGATTTCGATCTAAATTACCTCTATCATAGGGCTAAAAATCTAGGATTTTCAAAGAGCGAGATTCCAATAGAGAGAGGGCGAAAAACCTGCTTATTAAAATATGGCGTACACGTAGATTTATACAGATTCTTCCTCAATAGATCTATACAAGTTTATGCCTTCGGTCAGAAATATCGAAATGTAACCCTAGATGAAGTTGCACGCGCGTTACTAGGTAGATCAAAAATTGAATTAACAAAACCCGTATCAGAGGCTTCTTATGGCGAGCTTGCTAAATACTGCCTCAATGATGCTGAGATAACCTTGTCGCTCACATCTTATAACGATGATCTCGTGATGAAGCTCTTGCTAGTTTTAACTAGGATAAGCCGAATGCCAATGGAAGATGTCAGTAGACAGGGAGTTTCAAAATGGATTCGCAGTTTCATGTATTATGAGCACCGCAAAAGGAATATGCTTATCCCGAATAGTAGCGATATAATTGCGGCTAGGGGGACAACTACAACTAAAGCGATTATTAAGGGTAAAAAATATATGGGTGCTATAGTTGTTAGACCGATACCGGGAGTACATTTCAATGTAGCCGTAATGGACTTCCAAAGTCTATACCCGTCAATAATTAAGGTTTACAATCTCGGTTACCAAACTGTTAGGTGCGTACATGAGGAATGTAAGGATAACATTGTTCCAGGAGCACCACATTGGATATGTAAGAAGCATAGGGCTCTTGAAAGCGCACTTATAGGCGCGCTTAGAGATTTAAGAGTCAAATGGTATAAACCTAAAGCGAAAGATAAATCTATTCCAAGCGAGCAACGGAATTGGTATAATGTGATACAGAGCGCATTAAAGGTAATTCTAAACGCCTCTTATGGTGTTTTCGGAGCTGAGATATTTGATCTCTACTGTCCACCAGCTGCTGAAACAATATCGGCAATAGGTAGAAGTATAATTACCCAAACAATAGATAAAGCCCGCGAACTTGGGATTGAAGTAATATATGGTGACACAGACAGTCTATTCCTAAAGAATCCATCTCCAGATCAAATTAAGAACTTATCAGAATGGGCTGAGAAAACTCTGGGAATGGATCTTGAAGTTGACAAATATTATCGCTATGCTGTTTTAAGCTCTAGGAAAAAGAATTACTTAGGCGTTCTTGAAGATGGTGAGGTTGATGTTAAAGGACTTACGGGTAAGAAGCGACATATACCGCCATTTATAAAGAGATATTTTGACATGATTGAAGGGATACTGAGCCGTGTTAAGACTCCAGCTGAATTTGAGAGGGCAAAGAGAAATATTGAGCAGATAATACGTGAATGCTATATGAAGCTTAAGAACCGTGAATGGGAGGATATAAACGATTTAGCCTTTGAAGTAGTCTTAGGAAAAGTCCCGGAGGCATACGATAAAACCACGCCTCAGCATGTCAAGGCAGCATTAATACTTCGAGCAAAGGGTATTGAATTAAAGGCTGGGGACACAATAAGATTTGTTAAGATCACAAGAGAACCATTTGTTAAACCAGTTCAGCTGGCAACATCTAAAGAGATAGATGTTGACAAGTATATTGGGTATCTGAGAACAACGTTTGATCAGATCCTAGATGCATTAAACCTAGAGTTTGATGAAATAGTAGGGTTAACGAGACTTGAACAATTCATGTGAAGGGTTTATGGAGTCAAGAAGTGTATGGCAAGCAAGCTTGCGGAAGCGGCGACAGCTATAGGTGGGCCTATAGTTCTTATATAATCTTTGAAATCAACTTTAAGCGAGACTAAAGTTAGGGAAACACATGGATGTACCGGTGTCATGACGTAGCCTAAAAATATTCCAAAATATATTAATGAGAAAACTAGGGGAGAGACCGTTCCAAACTTCACTAGATATATTGGGAAAATTATGCCTGCGGGCGTAACGATTCTTCCAGTTATGAACCCGAAGAGAAAAGCAACTCCAAAAATAGCGTCCAGCGTTAGTGGAACATCGGCAAGTAAACTAAGAATACCTGAATCCCTAAAGACCCCTAAAAATACCATTATGCCAACAATCATAAAAGCAAAATTCCAAGGTTTGGATTTAATTATAACACGGTAAAAACCCATTAAACTTAGTTTCCCAAAAAATATGGAGAGAATTAAACTTGCTAAAACAGCGATTAACGTCGCTAATTCTTCCAGCGGTAGAATTTTCAGCTCGCTTAGAATCAAATCTAGTATTGGTGCAATCAGTAGAATAAGTAAAGGTGAAAGTAGACCCTTTAAAGAAAAGGGTTTTTCATACGTCATTTCTCCAAGATCCCCAGGAAGAAAGAAAAAGAAGCCGAGAAGAGTCATTAGGAAAAGAATTATGGATAAATATGGAATAGGTTGATAAAGTCCGATTCCCGCCGACCTTGTTGAAACGATTAAATCAGCTGATAATGGATAAACGAGATATAAAATGTGTCTGAACCATATATTAATCGCAGCTTTTCTCTCATCAGCCAGTTTAGCCCCAGCCTTATTCACCAATGGAGCTGAAAGAAGGGCTCCACCAGGCATAGGTAATAAACCTATGAGGGCTGGAGACATTATTAGAAAAGTTCTTCTTCCAATCCTCATATTTCTGACTAATTCATCGATTTGCCCGGTTTCATTAAGCACGCCACTAATTATCGGGATTAAGCCCACAATAGTTGCTAATAGAATTGTTGAAGGATTAATTAGATTCATCCATATCCTTAATAGAAGATTATTTGGATCAAAGAATAACTCTAAGATTATGGCTCCAGCAAACATCGCAATCCCGAGATTTTTTCTAGATAAAAGCAGAATAGCAAGTATCACTAGGAGGAAGCCCAGCCACCTAATCAATTTTTAAGTCACCCTAAAACGCCTAAAGTTTAATTTTCTAGGAGAAGCAGCTTATATCTCTATGCCCATTTTCTTAAGAAGCAATCTCGCAGTATTTGTTATAGGTATATCCTTTATTTCTTCAGGCGTAAACCAACGTGCTTCTAAAACTTCCGATGAAGGAGATATACTTATATCCTCTCTAACGGGCTTAGCTTCAAAATCTATAAGGATATAATGAAATTTAACTTTGCCATTCTCATCCCGAATAATATTCTCTATAACATCTATGAGGTTACCGACCTCAATTTTTACACCAGTCTCCTCCTCAACTTCACGTCTCACAGCATCCCTAAGTGTCTCACCAACCTCAACGAGACCGCCAGGTATTGACCATAAGCCCTTTCCAGGCTCATTCGCTCTCCGAATAAATAAGATTTTATTATTTACATGGACAACAGCTCCAACCCCAACAAGCGGTTTTTCCGGATAAACTCTCCTAGTGTGCTTATTATTAGGAACCATCTTTTTGCTCCCAATTTATCTAGTGCCTACGCCGCATTAAAGATTATTCTTTTAAAAGTTACACATATTTAATCTTCAAAATTCATCATGCGCGCTATCATACCCTCAGTTTATTGCCCCATATTATAATTATGCGGAAAACTTTCGGAGATACATGAGCCTATTAACAAATATTATAACATGAGTTTCATCAGAGATTTTCTTTAAATCTCAAATCAAATCCTTGGTGAGGAAGGTGCCATCTTGGCTGAGCCGATTGGAAGAAAATCCATAAAAAAGACCCTAGAAAGCCTAAAGGCTTATGTAAATCTTAAGTCAGACCTTTTTAAGGTTGAAGAGAAATGTTTTTATGAAATGCTCGAAGAGATCAAAAGGGAAATTGACGCTGAGGATAAAGATAAGAGGGCAGTAGACTTTCTAAGCACCGTTTTAGATTATAGTAATAGTGTAAGCGACTTAATCAGGACACTACTACTTTATATTGAAGCGCTTGAATCTTATATATCTGAACTGGATGAGACATTTGATAATCTGCTGGAAGATGCCAAGAGGGCAGCGGAGCAACAAATGCAGGAAATACCGCGTGATAAACCACCATTCTACGGTTGATGTCAGGTTCACTCAATTTATTAAGGAAAATATCTGAATAAAACTCTTTTTGAGTAAGTAACATGAGTGTTGTTTAGAAAAATTAAAAAGAATATTTAGAGAATAAATCCCAAGAGTTATAAATGTAAGGGGCGAATGATGGAGAGATGGCTGAGTTAAGTAAGGTTAGAACCCCAATTATACTCGTGAATTTCAAAACGTATGCTGAGGCTACTGGTGAAAATGCCGTTAAGCTGGCTGAGATGGCTGAAAAAGTCAGTATTGAAGCTGGCATATGTATTGGTGTAGCTCCACAATTTGTTGATATATCCACAATCGCTAAAAGGGTTAGTATACCGGTTTTCGCTCAGCATATAGACCCAATAGGTTACGGAAGCTTTACCGGGCATGTTCTTCCCGAATCTGTTAAGTGCGCTGGTGCGGTTGGGACATTAATTAATCACTCTGAGAGGAGGCTGAAATTAGCTGATATAGATGCTGCTGTAACTAGGGCGCGTGAGGTTGGACTTATATCAGTTGTATGCACTAATAATACACCCGTAAGTGCTTCAGCAGCAGCCCTTAAGCCAGACATGATAGCAGTTGAACCGCCAGAGCTCATAGGCACTGGTATACCAGTCTCAAAAGCTAAGCCAGAAGTCGTTACAAGTACTGTTGAAGCGGTTAAAAAGATTAATCCTGATGTCACAATTTTATGCGGTGCTGGAATAACTAATGGCGATGATGTTGCAGCAGCAATAAGACTTGGGACAGAGGGCATTCTAGTGGCAAGCGGTATCGTAAGAGCTAAAGACCCATACAAAGTTATGCACGAGTTTGCTGAGGCAATACTCAGAGTTCAACAACGCTGAAGCATCAAAGAAAATATCGGGAAGAGGCTCGGAGGTCATGAAGGTTAGCTTTGAATGCGCACTCTGCCTCTTCCAAAGGGGATACATAGAGATAATAGAGGCTGCTGAGGACCCAGAGTTAAGGCTTAAGGCTGTAAGCCAGCTCTTTAAGCTTTTAGCCGACAATTTTACCCCAGAGACCATACCGGCTGTTTTAGGGACAATGCGCGACAGAGTAATTAAGCATGCAACCGGAAACCCAGATCCATATGTAGAGAAGAAGAGACTGAGTAATATTGAAGCAATGAAGGTTCTCTCATTAGCTGAAAGCATTATCTCCGAGAGTAAAAGCCAGGAGGAGAGATTTAGAAAAGCATGCTTATGCGCGATAGTTGGCAATATTATAGAATTTAATATTCCTGGACACAATTTTAGCTTTAATGATCTTGAAAAGATTATTCTTGAGGCCGAATCAAATTTAGCCATAGATGATATAGATGAAGCCTTCGAAATTATAGGAAAATCAAATCTGATAGTTTATTTGACGGATAATGCTGGTGAAATAGCACTTGATATGCTACTTGTTAGAGAACTGAAGAGATTAGGTAAGAAAGTTATTGTTGCAGTGAAAGGCGAGCCAGTTTATAATGATGCTACAATTGAGGATGCATTATTCGTTGGAATAGATAAAGTGGCTGATAAGGTAATTACAACGGGATCCGACATGATGGGTTTAATATCATCCGAGTGCAGCCAAGAATTCCTAGAAGCCTACAATTCAGCAGATTTTATTATCGCTAAGGGTATGGGTAACGCTGAAACCCTAACGGAGACTGAACTAAAAGCACCGCATCTCCTACTACTTAGGGCTAAATGTATAAATGTCGCTAATTACTTTGGGGTTGAAAGAGATAAAAATATAGCCAAACTTCTATATCCCAAAAGGAACATCGGAAGATAGTGATGGAATGTTAACGAAAATTAAGGCTAGGGTTCAAAAGATAATCTCAACTGAAGCGAGATTAATGCATAAATTTGGCTTTAAACCGAATATGGTGAGCGCCATAGGAGTTATTTTAGGCATATTCTCTGGAGTAGCTTACTGGGCTGCTGGCGCAGCCTCAATTCACATAGAGACCTATAGGATCCGCATTTCTCTGGCGCTCCTCCTCTTATTATCCTCCGGATTCTGTGATGCCCTAGATGGCGCATTAGCCAGGCTCTACGGTGAGACAACAATCTTAGGCGGTTTCCTAGATTCTCTACTTGACAGATACGTGGATGCGGCGGTTCTATGCGGGTTAATTCTTGGAGGGTTATGTGAGTCGTTTTGGGGTCTCTTGGCGATAGTAGGCTCACTATTAACAAGCTATGCTAGAGCTAGGTCTGAGGCTGCGGGCATACCAATGGAATCTATAGGCCTAGTGGAGCGTGCTGAGAGGATCCTAATAATAGCTGTTGCAAGCGCTATAAACATAATTCTGCCAGAAATCTCCTCACTAAATATTGGCACAATTATATTGGCTTTAGCATCAAATATAACAGTTATTCAAAGAGCCCTCTACTTCTCCAAAAGAGCGCTATCTAAATCAAAAGATAATGATGTATAAAATCTAGTGTTATGTCCTCAGTTTCCTCTCTTCCCTCGCCCTAACCTTAACTATGCCCCTATGAACCGCACATGAGACACAGTAGTAAAGGGTTTCAGCCCGACTCGATATATAAGTACCCTTCTGCCTAAGCTCCCTAGCCAAAACAGGGTCAACAAGCGATATACGCTTAGTAACTTTCTTAGCCTTATCACGTGGAACAAGCTCACCGCACGCACTACAATGAACATAATCGCTCTTACCCTTCTGACCCTTTGAACGACCCCTACTCTTACGCTTAAACGGCATAATCCAACAACATCCCTTTCATATTCACAAACACTTTAGGAAATAGAAATATAGAATACCCTATTATACCTTACGCTTTTTAAACTACTACAGCTAAAAACAAAAATCTTAAATACTCAATTTATTGTATAAAATTATTCCGTAAATCGCAAAATTTTTAAATAAAAAATAAAGAGGGGTGAATTTAATTAATGGCAGCTCAATTACCGCGGCTTTTAGTCTTCCTAATAATAGGGCTGCTTATAGGGACTGGCGCAACATACGCCTATATGTCATCAGTAATGAGCGGGGCATACGCCGACTTAAACGCGACAATAAAAAACCTAAATGATAAAATTGCATCTCTACAAGCGATAATTAATGAATTGAACAAAACTGTAGAATATACGATAGGTGTCACCTTACCATTATCGGGCGAGCTTGAATCTGTAGGTCGAAAATGGGAGACAGTTGTAGACATGGCAATTGAAGACTTAAACAATGAAATGAAAAAATACGGTATAAAAGTTAGGTTTAAGCAAGTTGTAATGGACGATAAGTCGCTTCCCACCGAAGCGCTAGTTGCTGTGCAGACGCTTCATCAAGCTGGCATAAAAGTTATAATTGGTCCAGCTGCAAGTTCCCAAGTTAAGACTGTAAAAACTTACGCTGACGAAAACAAGATAGTTATTATATCACCATCCTCAACAGCTCCAACACTAGCAATACCGAACGACTACATCTTTAGAACCGTTGGCTCAGATGCTGGGCAATCAAAGGCATTAGCAACACTCGTGAAATCTCAAGGCATTAATAAGGTAATAGTCTTCCATAGAGATGATGAATACGGTGTAGCGTTTAAGGCATTCTTTGAAAGAGAATTTACGGCTCTGGGCGGTATAGCGATAGGAATGCCATACGCATCCGGTTTGCCAGACTATGCTAGTGAGGTTGCACAATTAAGTGCAAGAGCTAGAGAGGAAAATGTTGAGGGTATAGTGATGATAACATTTGATACTGACGGTGCTAATATATTAAGACACGCTAAAGACGATCCATTCTTATCATCACTGAGATGGTTTTCAAGCGAAGGCGTTCATGGGACAGATGAGCTCCTTGAAGAAAGCATAGCCAACTTCATTAACATCACAAAGCTGCTAGGAACTAGACCGCTCTTCAGGGAGAACCCGCTACTTCATGAATTTTCCGCCCGATACAAGGCAAGAACAGGATCTGATCCTCCAGTATTCTCAGCGAATCTCTATGATGCCATTATGCTTGCTGGATGGGCTATTGTCAGAGCTGGAAGATACGATGGAGAAGCGATAAAAGAAGCCTTAGTTGAGGTTGCAAGTAAATACTATGGCCCCTCAGGGCTAACAATGTTTGATGAGAACGGAGATAAACTCTTACAAGACTATTCTATATGGACTGTTAGGTTCAGCGAGCAAGAGCAGAAATATGTTTATGTTGATATTGGAAGCTACTCTGCAGGCGTAATCACCATAGAAGAATAAGTAAAAATCTCCCTCACTTTTTATTTATTGGATAATTAATCATCAAATATTAGCTGGCTGGCAGATAAATATGATGGCGGAATTAACCAATGTGATATGGTATGTTTGCATATATAGCCTAATGGCTATACCATTAACGTTAAGTTACAGAACAAGTAAAGTCTTAAATTTTGCTCATAGCGTGTATATAACTGTTGGCGCATATATTCCAGCTTTAATTGGCAGGGGCTTTGGGATAAGGGTGCCAATTATCCTAGCAATTTTAGCTTCATTTGCCACTGGAGCCCTATTAGCTGTACTTACCCATATACTTGTTTTCTCTCCACTGATTAAAAGAAGGTCTATGCCAGTTACACTAATGATAGCCTCGATGGGCACGTGGATATTTATTAAATATATGTTCAATGCTATTTTATGGATTTTACAGAAAATATGGATGACTTCCCTATTTAATGTGGCTCCAGATATAGAAATCCCAAAAACAGTATCCTTTATAGGAATCGATGTTGATGCAAAGTTTTTCTTTGCCTTAGTGCTAACGTCAGCCATCTTCTTACTCCTGGCACTCTTTCTAACAAAGACTAAAATTGGTATGGGGATAAGAGCGGTCGCTGATAATCTTGAGTTAGCGCAAATTTCGGGGATTTCGAGGGCGAGAATATTAGTAATTACATGGGCTATTTCAGGTGGCCTTACGTCTATTGGTGGGCTAATTTGGTCATTATTCGCTTATGTTTCACCAGAAACTGGCGACTCCGTCATTTTGCAGGTGTTTGCATGTTCAGTTATTGGTGGCTTAGTGAGTCTACCTCTGACGTTCCTTGGCTCAATAATAATTTCTTTAACTGAGAATATACTCATAGTTTTCCTCCACAATTATCTAGGGATCGATCTTAGTTTTCGCCCCTTCTTCTCATTCTTTGTCCTATTAACGACAATTTTAATAAGGCCTCCAGCCGGAGCTGGTGGTGGCTTACCATATAGATATCTCCCCAAAATTAAGACTTTACATAAAAGCATATTAAATGTGCGAGGTGAAAAGAACAATGTTTGACATATTAAATTTCTTAATATCATGGCTTACTCTTTTCGGAATTTACGCCATATTAGCACTATGTTTAAATATGGAGATTGGTTATGCTGGTATGGCTAACTTCGGGCTTGTAGCTTTCTTTGGTATAGGAGCATTTGTAACAGCTTATACTTCAATGAGCATATTTCTCTCATTCTATGGCTACAATTATCCAATTTATAGTTTGGATGCTATAATTGCTATTGGAAAAATTGCTGGAAAAACACCTTGGTTAAACTTTGCTGTTTTCTTACTCTCATTAATTCTTTCCTTTATTATTGCAGGAATTTCCGGATATTTAATTTCGTATCCAACTTTAAGGGTTGGACCAGCCTTTCTTGGGATAACAATACTTAGCTTTGGGGAAATGCTAAGGGTTTTTATGAAACACTTTAAGCCAACAGGTGGTGCATCTGGAATACTTGGAATCCCACATCCATTTACATGGGTTCCGAATCCCCTAATAAAGAATATTTCATTCATGACTTTGACACTGGTGATTTTAGCTGGGGTCTTTGTTTATTTTGAGCTTCTTGCAAACTCGCCTTATGGTAGAATTCTAAAGTCCATAAGGGAAGACGAAATAGCATCTTTATGTCTGGGTAAGCCGGTTCCCAAAATAAAAGCTGAGTTACTCTTCGTTGCCTCCGGATTGAGTGGCGTTGCAGGGGCGCTCTTCGCATTTTATACTGGATCAGTAACTCCAGACATGTTTATTACAGCAGTTACCTTCGAGGTTTGGAGCATGGTAATAGTTGGAGGGAGAGGAAATAACTTTGGAACCATATTAGGTACAATGATATTTACTCTGCTTAATAGAGCAACCGCAGCCTTAAACTTCATATTTCCTGAGCTATTATTTGATCCAAATTGCATTAGATGGATGATAACAGGGGCTTTAATCGTAATTATTCTCATATATAAGCCTAAAGGAATCCTGCCGGAAAAACCTATAAAAACAGAGGCTTGGAAAATTTTTAGGAGAGAGGAAAAGAAAAAGATAAGGGTGATAAAGGCGACATTAATTAATTCTACTCTCAAAATGATAAAGTATTTAAAAATAGCCCTTAATTGGCTTATTGGGAGGGAAACTGGCTGACAGATCCTATATTGAAGGTTCAGAATGTGAGTAAAAGGTTTGGTGGTGTTGAAGCGCTTGGGGATGTAAGTCTTGAGGTTAAGAGGGGGTCTATAACTGGATTAATAGGTCCTAATGGTAGCGGTAAAAGCACATTGTTTAATGTTATAACAGGATTCTATAAGCCTGATTCCGGTAGCGTGTATTTTGAGGGGAAGCGTATAGATGGGTTGAATCCAAATGAAATATATAATATGGGGATAGCGAGAACTTTTCAGATTCCCCGATTATTCGGTTCACTTACAATCCTTGAGAACATGATGTTAAGCCCAAAGGGACAAAAGGGTGAAAGCCTACTTAAGGCACCATTCAAGAAAGTATGGCTTGAGGAGGAATTGCAGATAGCTACTGAAGTTAAGCATCTTTTAAAGGAGTTTGGTATGGATGGACTATATAATTTGCCTGCATCAGACCTTTCGGGCGGACACATAAAAATGGTTGAGACAAGTAAAGGCATACTTGGAAGAGCTAAGTTAATACTTTTAGATGAGCCGACTGCAGGAGTGCATTACGCTATAGGTAGAAATCTCTTTGAATATATAAGTTATTTGAGGAGGACTCGCGGCCTAACATTCTTTATTATCGAGCACAAAATAGAATTATTATTTGACTATGTAGATTATGTGTATGTTTTACATATGGGCAGAGTTCTCTCTCAAGGAACCCCTGAAGAGGTTGCATCAGATCCTAAAGTGATAGAAGCATATATTGGTGGTGCCTAAAAGTGGCGCTTCTTGAACTAAATGATGTTACATCAGGATATGGAAAGATGGTTGTGCTTGAAAAGATAAATATGCATGTTAATGAGGGGGAGATAGTTTCACTTCTTGGTCCCAATGGTGCTGGTAAAACAACACTTCTAAATACAATATTTGGTTTAGCAGATGTTTTTGAGGGCGAAATTAAATTTAACGGCTTAAATATTAGGGGTAAAAGTCCGGATAAGATTGCATCTATGGGAATAGGCTATTCACCGCAGCAACAAAATATCTTCCCAAACTTCACGGTTGAAGAGAATCTAATGCTTGGCGCCTACCTAAGAAAGGATAAAGAGGTAAAAAAAGATATGGAGGAGATTTTCGAAATTTTCCCAGAGATAGAGAGGAGAAGACATAATTTAGCTAAAACACTTAGTGGTGGAGAGAGACAGATGCTCGCTGTTGCTAGGGCATTAATGCTTAAGCCTAAACTCTTGTTATGCGATGAGCCAACGGCGGGCTTAGCGCCTAGGGCTGCAAGCACGCTTGCTAAGAAAATTAAGGAGATAAGGGAGCGCGGAACAACTATAATTATGGTTGAGCAGAACGCGAAAATAGCCCTAAATATATCCGATAGGACTTACATTTTATCCGGGGGAAGAATTATAGCGCATGACTTCTCAGCCAATTTCCTTATGAAAAAAGATCTTGAGCAATTTTACTTTAAATAATATTTGCACCACTCTTCAAAAACTTTTTCAATCCCCGCAATTATCTTCATTTTATGCAGGGGACTCTTGTAAACGCTGTTGCTGTAGTAATTGGTAGTTTAGTTGGGATTTTTTTACGCGGTAGGTTTCCTGAGAGAGTTAAGAGCATCGTTTTCCAAGGTATTGGGCTTGTAACCCTTTTTATTGGTTTTAAGATGGCTTTGAAAACTGGCAATCTAGTTATATTATTTTTTAGCATGCTTATTGGCGCTATTATAGGCGAGCTCCTTAATATTGAGGGGCATATCGAGGGTTTTGGAAATTTTGTTAAGTCAAAACTTAGTGCGAAAGAAGATAAATTCATTGAGGGTTTTATAACGGCTTTCCTAATTTTTTGTATGGGCTCAATGACTATCGTTGGCTCAATTGAAGATGGCTTAAATGGAAATCCAAGTATTTTATATGCGAAGTCTATGCTTGATGGCTTTGCATCAATATCGCTTGCCTCAGTATTAGGTCTTGGAGTCCTTCTCTCAGCAATACCATTACTATTATATCAGGGTGGAATAACATTGCTTGCATCTCTATCAAAAGCATTCTTCACCGAAGCAGTCATAAATGAGCTTAGCGCAGCAGGCGGCGTAATATTGATAGGGCTGGGAATTAACCTTCTTGAGATAAGGAAGATTAGGGTTGCGAACCTTCTCCCATCCCTAATAGTTTCAGCAACTATAACATATTTTCTACCATTCCTAAAATTTATTTGAGGATTTTAAATGTTTGATATTATAACCGTAGGGCACTTCGCGATAGACTTTATAATACCATTAGGTGAAGCAAAGCCGAAAAAGAGGGTTGGTGGTCCGCCAATATATGTCTCACTCTCTGCTAAAAAGCTTGGTTCATCAGTTTCAGTTATATCGAAGGTTGGAGGAGATTTCCCAACAAAATATATTGTATGGCTTAGGAAGCAGGACATAGATTTATCTGGTTTAAAGATATGTGAGAGTTCCAAAACGACAAGTTTCCTAATAATATATCGTCCGGATGGTGAAAGAGATATGTTTCTTAGGGGCAAAGCCCCACCGATACTTATTGAGGATTTACCTCCCTCGCTGAGGGCTAAAGTACTTCATATATCGCCTATAGTCGGCGAATTCTCAATGGACTTAATTATGGAAGCCCACAATCTCGCGCCCCTTGTCTCGCTTGATCCGCAAGGTTTACTCAGATACTTCAACGATAGGGGGGAGGTGAGCTTACACAGAATAGATAGCATAGATTTCCTTAGATATGTTGAAATCTTTAAGTCTTCTGAGAGTGAGATAAAGGTTTTAACTGGAAAGGAGAGCGCTGTTGAAGCGCTCAGAAAGATTAGGGAACGTGGTGTGAAGATAGCGATAGCTACTATGGGTTGGAGAGGGGTTCTCATATCCTTTAACAATAAGATTTTTAGTGTGCCGGCCGCTAAACCCAGAGCCATCATAGACCCTACTGGTGCAGGGGATGCCTTCATAGGAGCTTTTCTCTCCGAGTATATTAGGGGTGAAAACCCATTATGGTGCGCATGCGTTGGAACCGCTGCCTCATCATTCCTCATCGAAAAAGTTGGTCCGAGAGGATTCAGGGGTAAGAGAGATGTTTATAGAAGAGCAGGTGAAGTTTATGAGAAATCTTTAATCATTAGTTAATAAATTTTGGGTGATTTAAAGGAGGAAACCCTTGATGGGAAAAGTCTCTAAGGGGGCTAAATGTAGTGTTGAGGGGTGTGATAAAGAGGCTATTCGCTCCCTAGATTATGAGAAGGTTTATGCAGCTGGCTTAGGGGTTAAGGGTGGGCGGAGGGCATTCCTCTGCAAAGAGCACTATAAGGAATATAAGAGGATGACAAAGAAGGATAAGATTGTTGATAAATGGAGAAGATTTATACCCTAACCCTAAATTAATACGGAAAATTTATTTTGATAAGCAGCCATCAATGTATATTGTCATCTAAACCGTAATGGGGCATAACACTTGAAGATACTCCAGCTCCACTCAAACTTTATTGAGTACCGCCCGATTGAGAAGGAGATTTCTTCAGCTGAAGAAGTTGAGAAGAGAACTTATCGCCTAGAGGATCTGGTTGTCCTTTTCACGTGCGTTGAGAGAAACGATACGGTTGAAACAGCTTATAAAGCCATAGATGAGGTGAGGGAGTTTTTAGGTAAGGTGAAGACAAACTGTATACTAATTTATCCATACGCTCATCTAAGCTCCGAATTGGCGGAGCCATCTGAAGCCCTAAAGATCCTAGAGGAAATGAGGGTTTACGCTAATAAACTTGGTATAGAAGCATATAGAGCGCCTTTCGGATGGTGCAAGGAGTTTTCAATATCGGTTAAGGGGCATCCTTTAGCGGAACAATTTAAGTCAATAGTTTTAAGCGGAGAAGAGGCTGCTAAGAAGGGTGAGGTTATATCAAAAGCATTGGAGGCTGAGGAGAAAATAGTATCCCACTGGTTTATTCTTAAGCCGGATGGAAGCATGATCCCAGTTGAAGAATTTGATTTCGCTGGATATGAGAATCTCAGAAAGTTTGCTATATATGAGATATCTAAGTCTAGGGCTGTTCAGCAGACACCGCCACATGTGACTTTAATGAGGAAGCTTGAGCTGGCGGATTATGAAGATGCAAGCGATCCTGGAAACTTTAGGTGGTATCCTAAAGGTAATTTAATTAAGTCTCTTCTGGAAGAATTTGTAACCGAGAAGGTTATTGCTTATGGAGCCTTAAAGGTTGAAACTCCAATAATGTATGACCTCAAGCATCCAGCTTTGGCGAATTACTTACATAGATTTCCAGCCCGCCAATACATTGTTAAATCTGAGGATAAGGAGCTCTTTTTACGTTTTAGTGCATGCTTCGGACAGTTTTTAATGCTTCATGATGCACAGATATCCTATAGGCACCTGCCACTTAAAATATACGAATTAACCCACTACAGTTTCCGAAGAGAAAAGAGTGGTGAACTTGCTGGATTAAGAAGACTTAGGGCTTTTACAATGCCTGATTGCCACGCATTATGCGCTGACATAGAACAGGCGAAGGAAGAAGCCATCAAAAGGTTTAAGTTGAGCATGGAGACTCTTGAGGGTATAGGGTTAACCCGAGAAGACTATGAGTTAGCGATAAGATTCACTAGGGACTTCTATGCGGCGAGTAGGAACTTTATAGTCTCGCTCGTCAGCCTATTTGGCAAGCCAGCCCTAGTTGAGATGTGGGAGGAACGCTTCTTCTATTTTGTTCTAAAATGGGAATTTAACTTCGTTGACAATTTAGGTAAGGCTTCAGCCTTATCAACCGACCAAATAGATATAGAGAATGCTGAGAGGTATGGAATAACATATGTTGATGAGAAGGGGGAAAAGAGATATCCATTAATACTACATTGTTCACCAAGCGGCGCTATTGAAAGAGACATATATGCGTTGTTAGAGAAGACCTATAGAATACAGAGGATGGGAGGAACACCAATGCTGCCACTATGGCTTTCGCCAACACAGGTTAGGGTTATACCAGTTAATGAAAACTTCTATAGTGTAGCGGAGAAACTGGCTGAGGAGATTGCGGGGCAGAGGATTAGGGTTGATTGGGATGATAGACCCTTAACGATGCAGAAGAAGATTAGGGAGGCTGAGATGGAATGGATCCCCTACATAATTGTTGTCGGAAAGGAAGAGGTATCAACTGGGATGCTGGCTGTTAGAGATAGACGCCTGAAGGGTGAACATAAAATTAGAAGAATGCGTTTAATGGATCTGATAAATGAGATAAAGGAGGAAACCAAAGATAAACCCTTCAAGCCTCTAACACTCCCCATGGCTCTCTCTAGGAGACCACGTTTCTACGGCTGACAATTGGAGGATTGAATAGAAACAGATATATCTACTGAAATATAACAAAATTATTTTTGTTAATCCCCTAGAGAGATTAGGGAGGCTATTAAATTGTCTGCTCCCGAAGAGGGGTTTCTAATATACATTGACGGAAAATATTATCCTAGGGACGAAGCGAAAATATCGGTTTTTGATCATGGTTTTCTCTATGGTGATGGGGTTTTTGAGGGAATACGCGCCTACAATGGTGTAGTCTTTAAGCTTAAGGAGCACATAGACCGCTTATATAATTCTGCGCACGCAATAATGCTTGAGGTACCATTAACAAAAGATGAGATGATCGAAGCCGTCCTAGAAACTTTAAGAAGAAATAATCTTCGTGATGCATACATAAGGCTTGTGGTAACTAGGGGTGTTGGTGATCTAGGATTAGATCCAAGGAAATGTTCTAAACCGTCAATCATTATAATAGCCGTACCAGCTCTTAAGCTCTACGATGAGGAGAAGCGTAGAAATGGTATAAGTATGATTGTTTCATGGATTAGGAGGGATCCTGTGGATGCAACGTCACATGAGATAAAATCTCTAAACTATCTGAATAGTATATTGGCCAAGATTGAGGCTAATAATGCCGGGGCTGATGAGGCACTAATATTAGATATTAATGGATATATTTGTGAGGCGACTGGCGAAAATATATTTATTGTTAAGGATGGGAAGCTCTATACTCCGCCGAGATCCAGCGGCGCTTTACCAGGGATAACTGCAAGCGTGATAAAAAAGATAGCCGCAAAATTAGGATACGAGGTTATTGAGCGAAATCTTACGGTTGCAGAATTATATGGCGCAGATGAGGCTTTTTTGACTGGAACTGGTGCAGAAATAATGCCAATAAGGGAGGTTAATAAGCGGAAGATAGGTGAGGGGAGGATGGGACCAATTACAGAGAAGATTTTTGAGGAGTTTATGAGGATGGTGCGTGATCCAAGGGAGGGAATACCGATATACCAGTAGTTATCCTACACAACTATAACCCTTTTTACTTGTGGGACTCTTGCCTTTAAATATCTTTCAACGCCAAATTGTAGTGTCATCATTGAGAATGGGCATCCAGCACATGCTCCCTTAAGCCTAACCTTAACTGTCCCATCCTCTGTCACATCAACTAGTTCTATGTCTCCCCCATCGGCTCTCAGGCTTGGCTGAATCTCTTTTATTACTTTCTCAACTTCTGCCCTCAATCTTAATCTCTCCTATAACGTAGTTATATGCCCAGCAGACATATAAACTTTCCCAAATAATTTCATTAACGCTTATATGCTTCTTCATAAAAAGATGGTAGGCTGTTTCACATCGGAGTGCGGATAAGGGATGGCTGAACTTGTTTTTTGGAAGATGCATGGTCTAGGAAATGACTACATTTTAATTGATAATAGGGATGGGAGATTATGTGATGAAGTTCTCAGCCCATTAGCTCAAAAGCTTTGTAGAAGAAGGTTCTCTGTTGGAGCCGATGGACTACTCCTAGTCTACGACTCTAATGTTGCCGATGTAAAGATGAGAATATTTAATGCTGATGGGAGCGAGGCGGAGATGTGCGGGAATGGTATAAGATGCCTAGCAAAGTACTGTTATGAAGGTGGGGTAATTGTGAAGAGCGAGATAAGAATAGAAACTCTCACGGGAATAAAAACGGTCCAGCTTAATATAGAGGATGGCAGGGTTAAAGCCGTGAGGGTGGATATGGGTATCCCAATATTTAAGAGGGAGCGTATACCAATCGCTGGTGAGGGAGAATTCATAAATGAGGAGCTAAAAGTTAACGATGAAGTTTTTAAGGCAACATGTCTTTCAGTCGGCAATCCGCACTGCGTAATCTTCATTGAGAATGTAGACGATTTCCCAGTCGCATATTATGGACCTAGAATCGAGAATCATCCGCTTTTCCCAAAGAGGATAAATGTTGAGTTTGCCCAAGTGATTAGGCAGGATTTAATTAAGGTAAGGGTTTGGGAGAGGGGTGTTGGTGAGACGCTTGCATGTGGTACTGGTGCATGTGCAAGTGTAGTTGCTGGAAATATTCTTGGGAAAGTGAATCGTGAATGTACTGTTCAGCTTCCAGGCGGAGAACTTAAAATAGAGTATGACGAGAGTAACAGAATATTTATGACGGGTCCGGCTGAAACAGTTTATAAGGGTATTATCAGTTTGGAGGGTTTGATTTGAGGTTCCACCTGGCTGATAGAGTTAAGAGACTTCCACCCTATCTCTTCGCAGAGCTGGAGAAGATAATAAACGAGAAGCGGCAGCGGGGCGTTGACCTGATATCACTAAGTATCGGCGACCCGGATTTACCGCCACCACCCTTCGTTCTGGAGGCTCTTAGAGAGGAGAGTGCGAATCCAAAGAACCATAATTACTCGTTTAGCCAGGGTGAGCCTTATTTTAGGGAGGCTGTTGCAGAGTGGTATAAGAAGCGCTTTGGAGTCGACTTGGACCCTGAGAAGGAGGTTATAGCGTTAATAGGTTCTAAGGAGGGTATAGCAAACTTCTCAAGAGCTTTCGTTAATCCCGGAGATAAAGTTCTTGTTCCAGACCCAGCTTATCCAGTTTACGCAAATGGCAGTACTCTACTAAGTGATGGAATACCCGTCACGATACCCCTGCTTGAGGAGAACGATTTTAAGCCGGATCTGGAGTCGCCGGATCTTAGTGGCATTAAAATGATCTTCCTTAATTACCCTAATAATCCAACTGGAAGCATTATGATTAAGAGTGAGCTTAAGGCAATCGTTGATTTAGCCCGCGAAAAGAATGTGATATTATGCTATGATAATGCATATTCTGAGATAACATTTGATGGCTATAAGGCACCTAGCATACTTGAGGTTGATGGCGCAATGGAGATCGCTATAGAATTCCATTCATGCTCAAAAACATTCAATATGACTGGTGATAGAATAGGGTTTGCTGTTGGAAACAGCGAGTTGATAGAGGGGCTTGCGAAAGTTAAGTCTCAAATAGACTCGGGTCCACCAGTCTATATACAGAAGGTTGCGGCAAAAGCGTTACAGAGCTATGTTAATGGTGAACCGCCGGAGTACTTGAAGTGGGTTAATAGGGTATATGCTGAGAGGAGAGATGTGCTGCTTAAGGGCTTAAGGGCTGCTGGGCTTGAAGCTAAGAAACCCTTAGCTACATTCTATGTTTGGGCAAAGTGCGGTGGAAGTTCTATAGAGTTCGCAACTAAGCTTCTGGATGCTGGCGTAATAGTTGCTCCTGGAATAGGATTTGGGAGGTATGGCGAGGGATACTTAAGATTTTCAATAACCCAGCCTGAAGAGCGTATAGAAGAGGCTTGTGAAAGAATTAGAAGGGTGTTGGCGCTTTAAAACATAGCATTAAGCAGGAAATATATGGTGGAGGTAAATGGTTTATTGAAGAAATACATATTTGTTTCTTTATTATAGTCTCCTTTTTGGAAGGATAAGCCTTGCAGCAATATGATGTAATAATTGTTGGTGCTGGTCCAGCCGGAATATTTTCCGCCCTAGAGCTTGCAAGAAATACTGACCTTAAGATAATCATACTTGAAAAGGGACCGGATATTGATAAACGTAAGTGTCCCGCGACAAGGGGGCTTGGGTGCGTAAACTGTGAGCCATGCTCCCTGCTTTCAGGCTGGGGTGGTGCTGGTGCTTTCAGTGATGGAAAATTAACTATATCAACCTCTGTTGGCGGATGGCTTAGCGAGTATATCGGTGAGGAAAATCTTTCGAAGCTGATAGATTACGTGGATAGTGTTTATGCGGGATATAGTGGGACGCAAAAGGTTTACGGGGAAGATATAGATGAAGTTGAGAGAATAGAGCGTAAGGCTGCGCTTGCTGGCTTAATACTGGTTAAGCAGAAGATACGCCACCTTGGAACAGAAAAGTGCGCTGAGGTCCTCCAAAAGATACGCCGTGAACTTAACAATAGCGTTGAGGTTAGAACTAGAACTGAAGTTAAGAGTTTACTCGTGAAGAATGGTGTTGCCAGAGGCGTTGAGACTGTTAATGGCGAAAAGATTTACGGAAAATATGTTATTGTTGCGCCTGGAAGGAGTGGCGCTGAGTGGTTGAAGAGCGAAGCCCAATCTCTTGGATTGAAGACTCTCAATAATCCGGTTGATGTCGGTGTTAGGGTTGAGGTTCTAGCTGTAACAATGGAGGAACTTACGAACACCTTGTATGAGCCAAAATTCGTATATTACTCAAAGGCTTTTGATGACCAAGTTAGGACATTCTGCGTTAACCCCTATGGTGAGGTTATAACCGAATCATATGGTGGCGTTATAAGCGTTAATGGGCAGAGCTATGCTGAAAGAAAGACAGAGAATACAAACTTCGCTATATTAGTTAGTACGTCCTTCACTTACCCATTCCGGGAGCCAATAGCATACGGTGAATACATAGCTAGATTAGCGAATTTACTAAGCGGCGGCGTGATAATACAGCGTCTAGGAGACTTGGAATTGGGTAGAAGATCAACTGAGGAACGTATAAGCCGGAGCGTTGTTAAACCAACACTGAAAGTAGCAACGCCGGGAGATCTAAGCTTTGTTCTGCCATACAGGTACTTAACAGATATTAAGGAAATGTTAATGGCGCTTGATAAGGTTGCCCCGGGAATATATTCCAAGGATACACTACTTTACGGTGTCGAAGTGAAATTTTACTCCTCAAGGCTTGAGTTAAACGAGAATCTTGAAACAAAAATTAGGAACCTATTCACAATAGGTGATGGCGCTGGAGTAACACGCGGACTAATACAGGCAAGCGCAAGTGGCGTAATAGTTGCCAATGAAATAATGCGTAGAGAAAAAGCGCACATCAAGAAAGCAGTTAATTAAAAAGGTGAAAAAGTCTAGAAGAGGAAGGGTAGGACAGCGTAAACTTTCGCGGCTGATAATAATCCATCTATGGTGACATATTCATTAGGGGCATGCGCTAGCTTCTCTATCCCGGCTCCGAATCCTAGGCAAGGAATACCTAAAGCCCTCTTCACCGGTACAGCATCAGTTGCGCCCAATAATATTTTTGGCTTTGGCTTGAAGTCTGTTGAAATTTCAATAGCTTTTCTTAGGCTCAGGGCGAAATCCGAGTCCCACTGCTCATAGTATCCGCTCTCTAAATTGATTATTTCCGCTTCAATACCTTTCGCCTTAAATTCCTCATTCAATTTACAGATTTTTTCTATAACTTCTTCTAAACTGATACCAGGCGTCACTCTTATATCGAATGAGGCTTCAGCGTAATCTGGTATGACATTAATTTTTATTCCACCGCTAATCATTGTTAGGCTTACTATTGGATAATGAAAAGATCTCTTTACAGCCTCTCTCTGCTCGCTTGTCAAAGCCTCATCTATTAAGAGATATTCTATGCTGGACTCTATCAAGTTTTCTAGGTCTGTTGGAATATTAAGCCTATAGTCACTAATCCTCTTTAATCTATCAATTGCGGAGAGAACCTTATCTATAGCATTGTCGCCGTGAAATGGCATGCTTGCATGAGCTGTTTTTCCAGTAGCCTTTAAGCGTAGGCGCACATAACCTTTACAACCAACATCTATATATGGATCTAAAGATGGGTTCTTGCTTAAAGAATCACCTATTAGACATGCATCTCCACGTATCAGGTTCTCCTCAATAAGCCAACGTGTCCCATCTGGTGAGCCAACTTCTTCATCGCATGTAAACCAGAAGTCAATAGTAGTTCTGTCTCTCTCCCCAACTTCATTTAAAATTTTTGCTGCAATCATGGCGGCTGCGCATGAGCCTTTCATGTCGCTTGTGCCTCTACCATAAACCCGTCCATCCTCAATTATGCCGCCGAATGGATCATGGATCCACCTTTCCCGCATACCAGCTGGAACAACGTCTAAGTGTCCCAGCCAAATTATAGTTTTACCAGATTCTCCTGGAACCCTAACGTGTATATTCACTTTCCCTTTTTCCTTGGCATAAAACGAAACTTTCATGCCGCATGACTCAAAATATGATCTAATATATTCAGCGCATTCAAGAGTATTGCTTGGAGGCGAAATTGTCTGGAACTTCACAAGTGATGATGTAAGCGAAATTAATTCCGACTTTAACTCTTCAACTCTCTTCAGAACCTTACTTATTACAGGCGATGATATCATGCTCAATTACCCTCTAAGTTACTATTTCACTTAACAATCCATTTTCAGCAGCATACTTGATCTCAAGCATCGGTAAATCCATAGGGGTCTCTATTCTATCAATACCATACCTCTTAATTATCTTCTGATACTTCAGGGTTAGCCTGCGCATCTCTGGTGAGGTAGGTCCAACACATGGGCTTCCAGGAACCCTAGGACTTACATCAAATACATAAAATGCTAGTCTCTTCTGTTCCGGATCATCACTATCATAGGCGACGGCGCCTTGTAGGGCAAATAAGCCAATCATACCTGGTGGATACTCTTCCTCACAGACCCTCCTAAATTTTTCAGCAGCGGCGTAAACTAGGGGCTTCTGCGATTCCCTCATTGTCAGACCATAATGCCCTATCTCCTCATTTTTGATGGGGACATCTAGCATGAGCTGATCTCTTGCTGGCAGACTCAATATGCCATGTAAATTCGTTTGCTTCCTATCATCGAAGCCAAGGAAATCAAAGTCTCCGAAGAAGTTTTTTAGAGCCCATCCCTGAAAATTCGCATTAAATTTTTGTCCCAAAACATACTCCTCTATGCGAGCTTTTCTTAATCCATCCTCATCAATAACTTCTTTCCTTATTAGCTCCTCAGCTTTCCTATAATATTCTTCAGGTGAGGATGCGTAGAAGAATGCCCTCTCCAATGGCTTCTTCTTTTGCTGAACTTTGACTATGACAAGCCTATCAATATCCTCGGGTCTATCAAATTTTTTAGGGATCTTTATGCCAGCCTTCTCCAGAAGCCAATATTGATTTCTCGGGGCGTTTCTTTCTTCAGCTCTCAAGAGGAAACGGTTTCCATAAATTGGAACCCTAAATTTTCCCTCAATATTATCGTATCCAATATAAACCGAGAATGAGCGGTTAGGAATAAAAATCGTATTTAATTTCAGCATTTCCTCCTGGACATCTTCTCTAATGATATCGGAGAATCTATCCAATAGGATTATGTGATCGAAAAGATGCCTATTATAGTTCGCGTATAAGTCTTCCCGCCCCCTCTGGCAGACGGCTAGTGTTGGAAAGCCGAAAGCCTTAGCTGATACACCAACCTCCTCAGCTGAATGTGAGCCTAAAACACCAATAGTTATGTTTTCGTGGTCATATTCTGAGACTATCTTTTGAATTTCACCCCTAGTAAGGGTCAAGCATTTTCACCCTCAAATAATATACATCCTACCCTAATATTTCCTTTAACCTGCCCTGCTCTATTGCCTCCCTTATCTCTAGGGCTATCCTGCGCCCACTGCTCATTGGTTTACCATGCTTAATATATGCGTATGGTGAAGTCTCCATGAAAACATTTGTTCCTGCAACAATGCGAGCCGATATCTCAAAAACATAGAATTTCAGGTCCGGCGTTACAACTGTTTCAAGACAGAATGGTCCATATATTCCTGGACTGCATAATTCTCTTGAAGCTTTAACAACGTTTTCCCCCATCCTGAAAACTTCCGGCAAGAGGGATTCTCGAAGCATGAGCGGAAAATTTCCAACAATCGTATATGTTACTTTCAGGTCACGTTGTATATTAGAGGGTAGTCTCCCAATACCATCCACATTAGATTCATATCGTCTGTCAAAACCCATGAGTTCGAGTTCGTTGCGCATAACAGAGTAGAAATAATGTACGTAAACTGGTATTCCAACAATATATTCCTGAATAATGTAGTCCTTCGCTGACCCTATCTTCCGATTAAACTCACGTTCATTCCTAGCGAGGAAGTATCCTTGACCGCCTTTTGCTCCTTGAAACTTGACTATGACAAGCCTATCTATTTCTGAGGGATCTGTGAAAACCTTAGGTAAATTTAACCCAGCTCTCTCAAGCCATATCCTCTGCTTATCTCTATCACTCTCCCAAAAAAGAATCTTCCTATTGCCATAATACATAATCCTCATGTTCTCAATTATTTTTAAGTCTACATACGCTATTAACGACGCATGGGGGATGAGTATGGCATTCCTCTCTATGAGATCATCTTCTACAATATGAAAATCGCTATATGAGGGTATTTCAATTATCTCATCTGCAATCCCAAAATGCTTATAAATGAAGGCATGGTCACGCTTACATATAGCAATGGTCCTAAATCCCTCATCTTTAGCACCTTTTAGTATTTGAAGCGCTGAATGGCTTCCAAGGGTTGCTATTGAATAATTCATCCATAACTCACCATACTAATACTCCCAACTAACCTTATACAATAACCAAATAAATGTTATGTTGAAGACAAAATATTAATGGATCAGATCTAGAAAATTGCTTAGGAAATGTATCGTTATAAGAAAGCTTTCCTATTATTTTCTTAGAGAAGATTATTGGAAACATTGAAATTGATAAGAAGTGCACGCTTACTATATCCAGCGCTAGGAAAGAGGGAATATGGCTAAGTGCACTATATGTGGGATTAGGGAAGCCTTTTACGCTAGGCTTTATTCAGGTGAGAGGCTCTGTATTAAATGCTTCATTGAGTCTATTGAGGATAAGGTTAGGGCGACTATATCCAAATATAAGATGTTTGAGTTCAATGATAGAATAGCTGTTGCTGTGTCTGGTGGAAAAGATAGTCTCAGTCTTCTTCACATATTAGCGAAGATTGAGAGGGATTTCCCAAAAGCTTCATTATGCGCCATAACAGTTGATGAGGGGATAGAGGGCTATAGGGATGAAGCCATAAGAATAGCTGTGGAAAACTGTAAGGAACTAGGTGTAGAACATCATATAATATCATTTAAGGATATCTATGGTTATACTCTTGACGATGTTGTCAAACAGGCAAGGAGTAAGGGGAGTGAACTGACACCCTGCTCGTACTGCGGCGTTTTAAGGAGGAGAGCATTAAATATACTGGCGAGAAGAGTCAATGCAACCAAGATTGCTACAGCGCATAATCTTGATGATGAAATACAAACTTTTATGCTCAATATAATTCATGGGGATACCCTGAGAATATTTAGAACTGGACCAATATTTAATGAAGTCGAGCCGGGTTTAGTTCCGAGAGTTAAGCCTCTATGTGAGGTGCTGGAGAAGGAAGTAACCCTATACGCATATCTGAAGGGAATAAGGTTTCAGGAGAACCCATGTCCATATGCTGGGGAAGCCTTAAGGAATGATGTGCGGAATATGCTGAACAGGCTTGAGGAGAAGCATCCGGGAACAAAATATAAAATATATGGATCGGCGGAGAGAATAAGAGGCTTCATTGAAGATAAACCATTTAAAATTAATCTAAACCAGTGTAGGATATGCGGGGAACCCACTATAAGTGAAGTATGCCAAGTATGTCTCCTCCTCAAAGATATGCAGTAATAAAACAAATTGATGTTAATGAGCCCGGCGTAAGATATATAAATTCAACATTACTCAATGTTGAATTGAGTAATGTGGAGGGGCAATGGTGAAGGTTAGATCTATTGTTAGTCAGACTCTTTTACCTATAATTATGGCTGCAATTATTTTTTCATGTAGCATACTTATTGCTGTTGCTGGTCAGATTGGCGGTGTTAAGGGTATTTATATTAGGTTTTTTGATGAGATGAGTAGGATTCTGAGCGGTGTTAATGCTTTTGTTCAGGTTTGGGTTGTTGACCCTGAGAGTATACCATCAACAGTTAATGTCTATTATGGTAGGCTTGTGGGCGGCGAGCTACTCATAGGCTTAGATAATAGGGACTTTAGGAGGGTTTTAGATTCTTGGAATAGGCTTTATCCAAAAGACCACAATTATGAGACATTTATGGGCGTTTTCATATGGGTTATAATGGATAGTAAGGTTCTAACATACCCACTTATAATCGTAAATTATAATCCGCTTTCAGCATCAAAAAGCCTAATACGCAAGGACATCAAAATAAATGTTTATTCACTAATACCTGAGGGAGTAATGCCTGAATGGACTAGAGAGGTAAGTGAGGCGGAAACAGTTACACCATCCTCAGGCGGATACCCACTGTACATGTGGATAAGGGACAACCAGCTATCATGGGAATCGCAAGACTATGTGCAAGTACCAATATTAATAGTACATAACGATAAAACTTACAGTGGCGTGCTTAGCTCGTACATTGACATAAAAACTGAATATAAGATTGGCTCCAGAATAACTATTGGTTACGGATTAAATATTAGGGAAAAATTGCTCAACGCAATTTCACCAACAATAAAGTTCACGATAAATCTGCCATCCAGAGAAGGAAACTACAACTTCGGAAAGAGTTTATCGATTCCTCCCAATATGAAGCGTTATATTTGGATTGGTGCTAAGGTTGCCCATGTCCATTACAGGGAGGCTTATGCCTATCCCGACACTGGACAAGTAATATATTATACTGGCAACGAGATGATACTGGAATAC
>Ga0105162_1000399_pt1 | contig 28934 bp, 25 predicted proteins | sample JNZ201metaG_FD_81532 | JGI IMG/M metagenome (GOLD analysis project Ga0105162, IMG submission 81532) | Hot spring microbial communities from Jinze hot spring, China to study Microbial Dark Matter (Phase II) - JNZ 20120812A | ecosystem: Environmental > Aquatic > Thermal springs > Hot (42-90C) >...
CCCGTATCCTTTTCCGCTTCCCTTTTCTTCACGAGAGCCAGTTCCAGGATAAAATGGATATTGATGTAAACTTATATAAAGGACGCTTGGGTCCTCATAGAAAATTTCCTGTGTCCCGTTGCCATGATGAACATCCCAATCAATTATTGCTACTTTCTCAACCCCGTAAGTTTCCTGTGCATATCTTCCTGCCACTGCAACATTATTAAAGAGACAAAATCCCATTACTCTTCTGCTCTCTGCATGATGTCCTGGTGGTCTAACGGCGCAAAAGATCTTATCCAATTCTCCTTTAAAGATTTTATCAACACCTTCAAGCACGCCTGAAACGGCAAGCAAAGCAACATCAAAAGAATCTTTGCTGACATAGGTATCTCCAAAATCAAGTAATCGGATCCCCTTCAAGATTGAAGTCCTTACAAATTCAAGATGACTTGATTGATGAACCTTAAGTATCCACTTTTCCACATCATTTCTTAATTTTGGTGAAATCCATTCAATCTTCTCGCTCAAATTTGACTTTTTCAAGTGTTCAACGATTGCCACCAGCCGTTCTTTTCTTTCAGGATGTCCAACACCTGTATCATGTTTGAGATAATCTTCGTGATAGATTAAACCTACTTTTTTCATTTTGTTTGAAAGTTTCATTTTAAAAGAATTAAAATAGCAATCAAGAAATTTAAAATATGGCTTACAAAGCAAAGGAGACAATTAACCTTTAGAACTCTTGTAAGTATATAAACCAGATAAACTCCAACAGCGACCACAAACCATGAAGCTATTGCAATTGCTGTTTTAATATAACCGTTACTTTCTAAAATAGCAAAAAGTAAAATAGCGAAATAGTAAGCGAGCCCATAGATGAAATTTGGCAATCCAAGAAGTTTAGCATATTCGCTGTAAATTATCATTTGACAGGTGTTTTCGGTTAATTTACATATTTTAGGGACAAGAAATTTTGAGGGAGAAACAATTTGATAATAAACAAATGTGAAATAAAGTGAGATGTAAAAGCCAAGGATGGAAAGTGTAATTATTGCTATTTTTGCTACCATAGTAATAAAAAATCCCGACCCCAAAGGTCGGGATTCAATTTAGGCTGGTTTTTGAACTCGTCCCAATTTTATGCAGGTAGCACATACCTTTATTCTTCTGACCTCGCCATCAATTACAGCTCTGACTTTTTGAAGGTTTGGTATCCATCTTCTTTTTGAAAGATTATGAGCATGACTTATTCTGTGTCCTGTAATAGGTCTCTTACCGCAGATTGCACATATATTTGCCATTTTCGTTCATCTGTATTTTATTTAATAAATTTTGAGGCGACGCTGGGATTCGAACCCAGGAATAGCGGTTTTGCAGACCGCCCCCTTAGCCACTTGGGTACGTCGCCTTTTTCAAGTATAAATATAAAAATTTAAAGCCAAAAAATCAATTAAATCTGAATTTAGTTTAAAACTTGGGAGAGAAATTATTTCACCTGATTCTAAACGATGCCTCTTTTCTTGATTATTTTGAAAGGTATTGGTATATTTTGAGTAAATTAAAATTCAAATTTTTGACAAACTTTATCACGAAATGAAAAAATCAACGATAGCAGAGAAAAGAAAAGTTCAAGGATTGACTTCAAATTACAATAAAACCGTTCTTGAAAATGGAATAAAAATTGTTTCCGAATCAATCCCACATGTTAAAAGTATCTCTATTGGTGTGTGGGTTGATGTAGGCTCAAGGGACGAGAACGAGTTAAATAATGGGATAACCCATTTCATAGAGCATATGGTTTTTAAGGGGACGAAAAAGAGAAATACAAGGGAAATAGCTGAATTTGTTGAGAATATCGGTGGTTATCTTAATGCTTTCACGACAAAGGAAAACACCTGCTTCTATGTGCGAATCTTAAGTGAGCACTTAAAAGAGGGGGTTGAGATACTTTCAGATATAGTTCAAAATCCTGTATTTGACAAAAAAGAAATTGAAAAGGAAAAGGGGGTTGTCTTTGAAGAGATAAAAGATATTGAGGATGATCTTGAGGAATATATTGGTGATCTACTTGAATACCATATTTATTATCCTCATCCGCTTGGTTTTCCGATAATTGGGACGCGGGAAACTGTGAGTAAATTTACAAGAGAGAAACTTTTTGAACATTTGAGGGCATTTTATAATCCCGCTAACATTGTAATTTCCGCTGCTGGAAATCTTGTCCATGATAAACTTGTTGAATATGTTAGCAAGTTTTTCAATCTGACGAATAGAAATGGTTTTTATCATATGAGAAAGAAGCCTGAAAAGGTAAGCGCTGTTAATTATGTGATTGAGAAGCCAGCAAGTCAGTCTCATGTTTGCATAGGAACCGCAACTTATGGAGCAAAAGATTCAAAACGAGATCACCTGTTCCTTCTTAACACTCTTCTCGGTGATGGGATGAGTTCAAGGTTGTTTCAGAATATAAGGGAAAAGTATGGGTTTGTGTATTCAATTTATTCGTTTTATACGATGTTTAAGGATTCTGGAATTTTTGGAGTTTATTTTGCGTGTGATAAGAAAAATGTTTCAAAAGCAATTGATCTCGTATGGAAAGAATTTAATTTGATTGTTAAAAACGGGATTGACCCAGATGAGCTAAGAAGGGCGAAGGCACAGGTTAAAAGTTCTTTGTTAATTGGTTTGGAGAGCATGTCAAACCGTATGCAAAGGCTTGCACAAATAGAGCTTGTTTATGATGGTGTATATTCCGATATTGGTGATATCATACGGAGGATTGAGAAGATTTCACCTGATGAGGTTCAGGAGATTGCAAGTGAAATTTTGAACGAAGAGAGATTTACAACGATAATTATAAATCCAGCAAAAAATAATATGGAGAAAACCTATGATCGTTGGCGTTCCAAAAGAAATCAAAAGAATGGAAAATAGGGTAGCACTTTTACCAGCTGGTGTTTCAATTCTCAAAGCGCATGGTCATACTGTTTTGGTTGAAAAGGGCGCTGGGTTGGGTAGTGGTTTTAGTGATGATCTTTACAGGGACGCTGGTGCTGAAATTGTTGATGACCCAAAGGAAATTTATGCAAAGGCGGATATGATTGTTAAAGTTAAGGAACCGATAGGTTATGAATATGATTTGTTGAGAAAAGATCAAATTGTTTTTACCTACTTTCACTTTGCAGCAAGTCGTGAATTAACCGAAGCTGTCATTAAATCTGGATGTATTGCGATTGCTTATGAAACGGTTCAAAAAGATGACGGAACTTTACCTTTACTTGAACCGATGAGTGAAATCGCCGGGAGGATGGCACCTCAAGAAGGAGCGAAATATCTTGAGAAGTCAATGGGTGGTCGTGGTGTCTTGCTTGGAGGAGTTCCGGGAGTTGAGCCGGCTGATGTCACAATTATTGGTGGCGGGGTAGTTGGAACAAACGCAGCAAAAATAGCAGCTGGGCTCGGCGCAAGAGTTACAATTCTTGATGTCAATCTCCAAAGGCTAAGATATCTTGATGATATAATGCCCAAAAATGTTATAACAATGGCCTCTAATGAGTATAACATAGCAAAAGCAGTTCGTAGAGCTGATGTTTTAATTGGAGCTGTTTTGATTCCAGGAGCAAAAGCTCCAAAACTTGTGACGAAAGAAATGGTCGCTCAAATGAAGGAAGGTGCAGTGATAATTGATGTTTCAGTTGATCAAGGAGGTTGCATTGAAACCATAAGACCAACAACACACGATGACCCTGTGTATGTTGAATATGGGGTTATTCATTACGGCGTTGCAAATATGCCAGGAGCCGTTCCAAAAACATCAACCATTGCACTTACTAATGCAACATTGCCGTATGTAGTTGAGCTTGCTGATAAAGGTTTTGAAATGGCTATAAAAACCAATAAAGAGTTGAGAAGAGGGGTTAATATAATTGAGGGTAAGGTCACACATATAGGAGTAGCAGAAACATTTGGGCTTGAATATACCCCAATTGAAGATTTAATTAAACTTGACTGATAAACAAATCAGGAGTTCAAATGGCAAAAATAACAATAGATGGAATAACAGTTGAAGTAAAAGATGGAATAACTGTACTTCAAGCTGCACTTGAACTTGGAATTGATATTCCACATTTTTGTTATCATCCTGCACTTTCAATAGCTGGAAATTGTAGAATGTGCCTTGTGGAGATTGAGAAGATGCCAAAGCTTGCTATTGCTTGCGCAACCAGGGTTATGGATGGAATGATCATTCATACCAAAAGTGAAAAAGTAAAGAAAGCAAGGCAAGCTGTTCTTGAGTTTATTCTTATCAATCATCCTTTAGATTGCCCAATATGTGACGAAGCTGGGGAATGTAAGCTTCAAAATTACACATATATCTATGGTCCAGGGCATAGCAGATTTGATGAAGAAAAAGTTCATAAACCCAAAAGGGTTCCACTTGGTCCAAACATTGTTCTGGATGTTGAAAGATGTATCATGTGTTCAAGATGCGTAAGATTTTTTGAGGAGATAGTAAAAGATCCACAGCTTACATTTACGCAAAGAGGGGACAGAGTAGTTCTGACGACTTTCCCAGGAAAACGGGTTGACAATCCTTATTCAATGAACATAATTGATATATGCCCCGTTGGTGCGCTTACCTCAAGGGATTTCAGATTTAAAGAGAGAACATGGAATATGACGGCGATCCCAAGTATATGCCCGGGTTGCTCAAGGGGTTGCAATGTATATCTTTGGGTTAGAAATAATCAAATTTTAAGAATCACACCAAGAATTAACATGGAAGTTAATAGATACTGGATGTGTGATTATGGGCGCTTCACTTATAAACCTGTAAATTCTGAGGACAGAATAAAATCCCCTATGATTCGCCAAAATGGTGAACTTGTTGAAGTTGATTGGGATATTGCAATAGAAAAAGCAAGTTCTTTGCTCAGGAAAGTTAAACCTAATGAGGTTGCTGTGATTGGCTCAGCGTATGCGACAAATGAAGATAATTTTATCCTTCAAAAGTTTGCCAAATCTGTCCTTAAGACGGATTATATTGACTTTTTACCACATGTTAAAGATGGGGATGAGGACGATTTTCTCATAAGAGCTGATAAAACTCCAAATTCAACTGGAGCAGAGCTCGTTGGTGTCAGGGCAGGGAATAAACATGGATTTGAAGAGATAATTGAAGGCTTGAAGGAAAGGAAATTTAAAGTTATTTATGTAATGGATGATGATATCGTCCTTAACGATGAAATTTATAATTTGCTTGATGGCGTTGATTTAATTGTTCATGCAACAAATAAGAATAGAACTGTTGAGAAAGCGACAGTTGTTTTTGCGAGCGCATCATTTGCGGAGAAAGAGGGAACATTTACAAACTTTGAAGGACGAGTTCAAAAGATCAACATTGCTGTTCTTCCTAAAGATGTTGAACCATACATGCTTTATAAACCGAGAAAATTTGGTGAAATAAAGCCTAATACGGGAGAAATTGATAAGTCAAAGCTTGCTTTATCTCGGCTGTTCAAGTTTGGAACTAATTTTGATAGATGGGCAAGCGGTGAGAGAAGGAATGTCAAACCATCATGGTGGGTAATTGTGCAGATTGCGAATGAGCTTGGTGCAAAGTTTAGCTATAAAAATGTTGAAGATGTATTCAATGAACTTGCGCAAAATGTTCGTGAGTTCAGAGGTTTAACCTATGAGTCAATCGGTGATGCAGGAGCAATGATAAATAGAAAGGCGACAGAGGTTGAAGTTTAATTTTTGACGCCATTTAGATTTTGATCTTAAACAAAAATTAAAAAGATAAAGCACATGGAAACGATTTTAATTGTGATCATTAAATCTGCCATTTTCATACTTCTTTTTTTAAGTGCATCCGCTGTATTAACTTATGTTGAGAGAAGGGTTTCAGCATTTATTCAGGATCGGCTTGGTCCCAACAGGGTTGGTCCTTTTGGGTTGTTTCAGCCAATTGCTGATGTTATAAAAATTATTTTCAAGGAAGAGATAATTCCTGCAAATGCGGACAGGGCTTTGCATACGATCGCACCTATAATTTCACTTTTTGTCGCATATAGTGTTTTTGCAGTTTTACCACTTGGTGAGAAACTTGTTATTGATGGAAAAGAGATTAAACTTGTCGTAGCTGATGTAAATATCGGATTTCTTTATATTCTCGCTTTAAGTTCGCTTGGTGTTTATGGAGTAACTTTAAGTGGGTGGTCCTCAAATAATAAGTATTCACTTTTAGGTGCTTTGAGGGCTTCGGCACAGATGATAAGTTACGAGCTTTCACTTGGGCTTTCGCTTGTGGGTGTTGTTCTTGTTTCCGGATCAATTCAAATTGATGAGATAATACGCTCTCAGGCAAATGTTTGGAATATATTTTATCAACCCGTTGGTTTTATAATTTTCCTTGTTTCGGCTTTTGCCGAAACCAACAGATTACCGTTTGATCTCCCTGAAGCGGAACCTGAACTTGTTGCAGGCTATCATACAGAATATTCAGGGATGAAGTTTGGCGCGTTTTATCTTGCCGAATACACGAACATAATAACTGCAAGTTTGCTTGTTTCAGCATTTTACCTTGGTGGATGGTATTTCCCGTTTTTTGATATTTACAGTGGGATGAACCCAAATCTCGCTGGGATTTTGCAGGTGATTGTGTTTTTCGCAAAAGCAGGATTTATAATTTTCCTTTTCATGCTTGTCAGATGGACATTGCCAAGATTTAGATATGACCAACTTATGCGTCTTGGATGGCAGGTTTTATTGCCACTTGCGCTTTTAAATGTTTTAATAACTGGGCTTGTGAAAATCATTCTTTAAAATAAATTTTCAATTTGAAAATGAGCCAAGTAAAGATAAACGGAAGACCGAGGACAAGGGAGATAAAGCGTAAATCAAATATGAACCTTCTTGAACGGCTTTATCTTCCCGAAATTTTTAAAGGTTTGAGCATTACATTTCGTCAGATATTTAAACCCAAATTCACATTTGAATATCCAGATGTCAAATGGCAACCACCAGCTTCTTTTCGTGGAAGACCTGTCCTCGTTGTAGATGATGAAACTGGAGTTGAAAGATGTGTGGCTTGTGGGCTTTGTGCAAGAGTTTGTCCTGCTCTTGCTATTGAGGTTGTCGCTGATGAAACTGAACTTGATAAGGAAAGATATCCAAAGAAATTTGAAATAAATATGTTGCGTTGCATATATTGCGGACTGTGCGAAGAAGTTTGTCCTGAAGAAGCGATTGTGATGAGCAAAGAATATGAGCTTGTTTTTACAAACAGGGAAGACGCAATTTTTGGAAAGGATAAGCTTTTGATGCCCGCTTCAATGTTAAAAGATCGCCTTGAATTTTTAAGGAAAATGAGATGAAAACAAAATTATCCAACCGCTATGGGTGATGATAAAAGTTCGCCGTGTGCTAATTTGATTTTTAAAAAATTCTTCATCCTGTTTCTTGTCCTGTCCTCAATATTTTCGCAAGTGTTCGCTCAAAAAATTTCCCTTGTTCAATATCCAGATGAAGTCGTAAAAGGTGAAAAATTCGCCGTTAAACTTGATATTTATACAGAACCAGAAGATAAAATTTTTATCATTGCTTCAATTGACGGAGAGGTTAGCCTACACGAGTTCCTCTTGCTTGAGGATTCAATTTTTAATGTTGAACTGGTTAAGTTAAATCAATTTTTTATTCCAAAGAATCATTTCCCAAATGGATTTTTCGCTCAGAAAACCTTTATCTTCGCTGATACCTTTGTTCATTCATCCGCTTTGCGAAGTTACGCCCTTGTAATGAGTGCGAGAACGATAGGTGAAATCAAAATAAAATTTTTACCTGTGAAACTTTACTCGGATTCTTTGATCTATGACACAGTGGGGGTAGGGAAAGGACAGCTTACCATCAAAGTTAAAAGCTCCGTTGAGAAAACAGCTGGCTTATGTGCCAAATTTGAGAAAGAAGGATTTATCAAATTTAATATGAATGAAAAATTTACCGCAAAAAATGGCTTTACGCTGTCGTTCTGGATTAAGACCACATTGATGAAAGGAAAGATGATCACATTTAAATCTGGGATTGATAAAAGTTTTATGATAGTTGGATTGAAATCTGGAAATATATTCTTTTCAATAAACAATTCAATTGGAAAATATGAAGTGGTGTTGCCGAAGTTTGTGAGCGATGGGAAATGGCATAATATTATCATCGGACAATCGGACAATTTTTTAAGATTTTATATTGATGGTGAAAGGATTGATGAGGTTTTGATACCGAATTTATTACAATTTGAGATAAACCGCCCAAGCGTGAGGGTTGAAAATGTTTTGATTGATGAAATTGTTCTTCTTAAAGGTGGGGAAGCAGGGATTGTGGAGCGTCTTTCGCGATATTTTGTAAAAGCTGATACCGAGGTAATCTTTCTTTTGAAATTTGAAAATGAAACAGTAAATATCTCTGGAAATGTAAGCGGTGTTGAATCAAGTGGTGTTAAATTTGTTCCATCATCGGCTCCGATTTGTTCGCCAGAAGTAAAAATTTCAGCCCAGCTGAAAGATAATAACATCATTATAAACTGGGAAGTTGAAGATCCTTCTTTCATTGATAGGTTTGTCGTTGAAAGAAAGGTAAGAGATGAATTGTTTCAACCTGTTTATCAAATTTTCCCATCCGAACAGAAAAGGTATACATTTGTTGATGCGACTGCTGAAAACAATGCCGTTTATTATTACAGGGTCAAACGGGTCAATAGAAATGGCAGTATTGAATTTTCTGATGAAGTTAAAATCGGCATGGGGTTGAAGAGGGATTTTGAAATCATTGGGAACTTTCCTAATCCATTTAATTCAGAGACGAGGATAATTTACAATCTTTTCAATGATACTTATGTCAAATTAACTGTTTATGATATTGTTGGGCGTGAAATTGCCATTTTAGTTGATGGATTTCAAAGCGCAGGGAGACATGAGATTTCGTTTAATCTCGGGAATGTGAAATCAAATGAGATAACGAGTGGAATTTATTTTTACAAACTTCAAACACAGCGTGGATATGAGATAAGAAAAATGATAGTTATAAAATAGCTATGCGATTTTTAATTTTGTCCTTTCTGCTTTTTTTCTTTTCCTGTTATTCTTCAAAATATACTTCCAGCCCAAGGAAAATGCTTGAATTAAATGGTGAGTGGCTCTTTAAGGTTGACCCTGAAGATGTGGGGCTTTCACAACTGTGGTATTCCGCAAATTTTGACAGGACTGATTGGGTGAGTGTAGAAGTTCCAGGGTTCTGGGAGAGATATTCAAACTTTTCAAAGCATGACGGAATTGCCTGGTATTATAAAAGTTTTGAGATGCCTAAAATTGACAAAAGAAAAAAATATGCAATTTTCTTCGGGGGTGTTGATGATGATTGTGGTGTTTGGTTAAATGGTGAGTTCGTTGGCGAACATCGTGGCTATAGCGACGAATTTTATTTTGATGTGACGAAATTTTTAAAACCAGGGGAAAACGAACTTGTCGTAATGGTTATTGATCACGGTGGACCTGGTGGCATTTATAAGCCAGTCGCAATAGTTGAATATTCAGAAATCTCTGATCTTTTAAAGGGTGAGTTTTATTATAAGAAAGCAAGAAAAAGTGAGGAATGGGTCAAAGATGCCGTAATTTACGAAGTTTTTCCAAGAGCTTTTTCCGAAAAAGGGACATTTAAAGAAGTAGAGCGGGAAATTCCACGACTTAAAGAACTTGGTATAAATGTGATCTGGCTAATGCCAATTCATCCAATTGGTGAGGTTAAGAGAAAAGGAACTTTGGGAAGTCCATACTCCGTGAAGGATTATTTCAAAATTAACCCCGAATATGGAACGGAAGAAGATCTTAAGTCCTTGGTCAGAACTGCCCATGAAAACGGGATAAAAGTTATAATTGACCTTGTGATAAACCATACTGCATGGGATAACGATCTGATCAGGGAGCATCCAGAGTGGTATGTTAAAAACGATAAAGGTGAGATAATTTCCCCAAATTCCGACTGGGTAGATGTTGCTGATTTGAATTATGATGTTCAGGAGTTGAGACGATATATGATTGAGGTTATGAGATATTGGGTGCGTGAGTTTGATATTGATGGTTACAGATGTGATGTTGCGGAGCTTGTGCCTACTGATTTTTGGAACGAGGCAAGAAAGGAGCTTGATAAAATTAAACCAGTGATGATGCTTGCCGAGGGAAGCTTACCAGAACAACATCTTGAGGCATTTGACTTGACATATAGCTGGAATGTTTACGATGCGCTTGCAAGGATAATAAGAAAGGGTCATCTTCCTTCTGTCCTTGACAATGTTCTTGAGGGTGAAAAATACAAATTTCCAAGAGGTTCGTTGAGGTTGCGTTTTAACGAGAATCATGATAAGCCAAGAGCTGTAAAATTTTTCGGTGAAGATGGGGCGCTTGTTTCAGCGCTCATTGTCAATACAATCCCTGGCGTCCCGCTCATCTACAACGGGCAGGAGTATGGGGATACGACAAATCTTTCGCTTTTTGAAAAACAAGTGATGTCAAGGGACAACTCCGAAAGGGGGCGAAAATTTTATTCATTTTACAAAAAACTGTTTAATTTCAGAAAGAAATCACTTGCTTTGAGAAGAGGTGAAATGATAAAGGTAAAAACATCAAACGATGACAAGGTTTATGCTTTCTGGAGGAAATATAAAGACGAAACAGTTCTTGTCGTGGCAAATTTTTCAACATGGGGGGTAACAACAAAATTACAAGTTGATGAAATCTTGAGGAAAAAGGTCAAAAATGGAAAAGTTAAGTTTTACGATGTTTTTGAGGAGAAGACTGAGGAAGTTAAACTTGAAGAGTTTGTCAATTTTAAGCTTGAGCCCTTTGGTTTTAAACTTATCTTAATTTTTTAAAACAAAAATAAATACGGCAAGATGAAATCTTACACGGAATATCTAACTTTTAACACCAAAAACAAGCGTGAGATAATTAATATCACTGATAAAGTAAATGAGGCTTTGAAGAAAAGCGGTATAAAAGAGGGCTTTTGCCTTGTTTCCGCTATGCATGTGACAGCTGGAGTGTTTGTCAATGATGATGAAGATGGTCTAATTGAAGATCTAAATGAATGGCTTGAAAAACTTGCGCCATTTAATCCTAACTATAAGCATCATAGAACGGGTGAAACAAACGCAGATGCTCACCTTAAAAGCTTGCTCATCCATCATGAGGTGATAATTCCCGTGACAGATGGACGACTTGATTTCGGACCCTGGCAACAGGTTTTTTATGCTGAATTTGACGGTCAAAGGAGAAAAAGAGTTATAATCAAAATCATTGGTGAGTGATTCTTTCAACAATATTCCTGAAAATTTCTCTTGTCCTTTTCATCCTGCTTTTAACCGAATTAATGAACTCTTCTGGAAATTTATAGCCAAGGCAAAGCGATAGGTATTCAAGTTTTTCAATTTCATCTGGGAGCGTGTTTAACCTTGTCCAAAGTGAAATTCGCATAAACTTTTCAATCTCCCTATAAAATTCATAATTTTCGCTCAAAGTTTTGTATTCATCCTCTTTTATTAAATTGTCTTTGAAAAGCTTCTCAAGCGCTTTTACTGTGTTTCGTTCAATGGCATTTAGGTTTCTTAGATATCTCATCTGCAGAATTTGTGCTATAAATTCAATATCCGTCAAAGCCCCTGGGCTTAATTTTATGTCCATTTTACCGTATTTTATATTTTTCTCCATTTTCTCTCTTATCTCTAAAATATTTTCTGCGAGGGATTTTGTGAATTTAAGCTTTAAAATTCTATCGTAAATTAGGTCAAAGACCTTCTTTGCGATTTCAAAATTTCCAGCGATGAATCTCGCTCTTGTTAATGCTTGAATTTCCCAAAACTGTGCACGACTTTCAAGATATGTTTCAAGATATTTCAGATTGGCAAGGATAGGAGCATTTTTACCCTCTGGGCGAAGCCTTACATCAACCTCATATAATTTTTCAATTTCAGTGTGTGTTAATTTTTTAATCATTTTTTCGCATTTTAATGTCAAATCTCTGTATCTTTCTTGATTTGTTTCATCGGTTATGAACATTATATCAAGGTCGGAATCAAAATTCATTTCTTCAGAGCCAAATTTTCCGAGCCCAAGTATGACAATCGCTTGTCTTTCATCCTCATCAAAATTCTCGTAAAAAATTTTTCTTGAAATTAATTCCGCTTGCAAGGTTAATTCCTTTGAAAGCCGAAAGAAATTGATGAAACCGTCAAGGTTTAGAATAAGCAACCGCAACTCATTTAAGAATTTAAAATCATGGAGATTGAAATCACCAGAGCGTTTGAAGAATTCAAAAATATCATCTGTGCTTTTCCCCTTGCTTAAATTGTTTTCAGATAAAATCATATCAAAAAGATATGTCTTTAATGAAAGAAGGTTTGAAAATCTCGTGCTAAATTGAGAGATGTTAAGAATTATTTTTCTGAATGAATCGTTTAAGAGCATCTCGTAAAAAAATTTTGAATAGCGAAACCCCTCCGCAATTTTTCTGAAGTTGTCAAGTGTTATGTCAGGGATCAATGTTTTTGAGATTTCGTTAAGTATGAGAGCAGATATTTTTGTGAATGAGTTTTCCTCACTTGCGCTGAAAACTTCCTCACCTGTGATGAGTTTTCCCTTTGAGAGAAATTCAATGTTTCTAATTGCCCTTTCAATGTTTCTGAAATTAAGATTTGAAAAAAATTTTTTTAATTTCTCCTTTGCGACTTCATCATCAATAACATCTGGGATAAATAGTTCTGGTTTCGCTTCAATTGTAAAAATTTTTTCATAGATTTTTCTAACATTTTCAAATCTTTCATCAAGTTCATTTTTAAAAATTTTCCAGTCAGGGACAGATGGCGGTGGGAAGGAGAGAACTCCGCTTCTCTTTTCATAATTTTTCATTGCTTTAGCGAGCACGCTCAAAAAATGTGGGTCAATTTGAATGGTATGGGTTTGAATATTGTGTGAGATTTGAAGTATGTGTTCAATTCTTCTAAAATAGATGTAATTTTCTTTCAGTATTTTTGCATCATTTTTTGTGATAAATCCAAATTTTGCAAGTCTTTCTATTGCTTTTAATGTGTTTTGGGTTTTTAATTCTGTAAAATTCCCAGCGTTTAAAAGTTGTAGCGTTTGAGCGATAAATTCAATATCCCTTATCCCACCTCTTCGGAGTTTGATGTTGTATTCAGTTGTTGCTGTTGCTTCAAGTTTTGCCTTTATTTTTGCAATTTCAGCAACTGGGTTTTCAAAAAATGTTGTTGGATAAATAAACGAATCAAGCATGTTCAAAAATTTCCAGCCGAAATTTACATCCCCAGCGACGGGTCTCGCTTTTATTAGCATTTGCCTTTCCCAGAGTTTTCCATAAACTTCATAATATGTCAGATAACCAAGTAAAGAGCGGGCAAGCGAACCAGAAACCCCTTCGGGTCTCAACCTGAAATCGGCTCTGTAAAGGTTTCCCTCTTCTGTGTTTTCAGAGAGAAAATTTATCAAAAGAGCAACAAGATGGTTGAAAATTTCATAATAGGATATATCTTCGTTGTTTACCTTAATTTTTCCGTCTTGATTATAGACAAAAATAAGGTCAATGTCTGAACTATAGTTTAACTCTTCCCCTCCTAATTTCCCAAGCCCTATGATTGAAAATTCAGTTTCCGGGAAAGAGGAAAATTTCTTGATAGTTTCTTCTATTCCAAGTTGAAGGCAAACTTCAATGATTGCCTCGGCAAGCTCGGTAAGAGATGCAACAGTTTCTTCAAAGTCGGCAATCCCAAGTATATCGCGAACTCCAATTCTTAAAATTTCTCTTCGTTTGAATCGTCGGAGTGCGTTGAGTTTGCTTTTTAAGTTTTGAAAATGTGCGATTGAATTTTTTGCCTCGGTTAAATAATCCTGTTTCGTTTTCTTTTTATCAATTTCATTTGTGGATGTAAGCCATGGGAAAAGCTCTGGATCACGAACAAGTATATCGGCAAAATATTGAGAATATCCAAATGTGGTCAATAGAATTTTTAACATTTGCGGGTAAAGGGCGAGGTTTTTGTAAAGTGAGGATTTGCTAAATGCATTTTCAGTGAAGCGAACGAAATTGTTTAAGCTTTGTTCTGGGTTAGGTGAAATATCAATGGAGATGATGAAATTTTTTATGAAGGTTTCAGCGAGGTCAAAATTTGAGGTTGATATTATGAAATCATCAATGACTTTTTCAAATCTTTCAATTGCCTTATCATTTGCTCTGAAAATTTTTCTTAAAGTTTCTTTTGCTTTTGCATCTAAATTAAACCTTGGCATTTATCTCTATCTTTTCAGGGGTTTTTGCTTTTTTATTCTTAAATTCAATTGCTGATTTCACAAAATCACGGAAAAGCGGGTGAGGTTTTGTTGCTCTTGATTTAAGTTCTGGGTGGAACTGCACACCGACAAACCATGGATGTTCTGGGATTTCAATTATTTCAACGAGCAAACCATCGGGTGAAAGACCGCTGAATATCATTCCATTTGATTCAAGAATTTCTCTGAATTTATTGTTAAGTTCGTATCTGTGTCTATGCCTTTCTTGTATTTTATCAGTTCCATAAGCCAAGTATGCTTTTGTTCCCTGTTTTAAAACTGCTGGATATGAACCTAATCTCATCGTTCCGCCCTTCATTTGAATTCCCAACTGTTCTGGTAGTAGATCAATCACGGGATATGGAGTTGATGGGTTGAACTCGGTGCTATTAGCGTCTTTCAAACCGCATACATTTCGTGCAAATTCAATCACTGCGCATTGCATTCCAAGACATATCCCGAAGAATGGAATTTTATTTTCACGGGCATATTGAATTGCTTTTATCTTTCCCTCAATTCCTCTTTCCCCGAATCCACCTGGAATTAGAAGTCCATAGACATCTTTTAAAAATTTTTCAGCGCCATATTTTTCTATATCTTCCGCTTTTATCCATTTTATATTAACCTTACACTCATTTTCAGCTCCTGCGTGAACAAATGCTTCAATTATGCTTTTATAAGCATCCCTTAACTCCGTGTATTTACCGCATATCGCAATATCAACGGAATCCTTCGGATTTTTTATCTTTTCAACAAATTTTCCCCATTCTTTTAAATCAGGTTCCTTGGCTGAAATGTTTAACTTTTTGAGGACGATGTCATCAAGTCCTTCTTCATAGAATATCAAAGGAACCTCATAGATTGAGTCAACATCAATTCCCTGAATTACTGCTTCTGGTTCAACATTTGTAAATAAAGCGATTTTTTCTTTTATCTCTTTTGTCAAAGGCTTTTCAGTTCTGCAGATTAAAATATCGGGCTGAATTCCGATTTCAAGTAATGTCTTCACACTGTGTTGTGTTGGTTTCGTTTTGAGTTCGCCAGCCGATTTAATATAAGGGACAAGTGTAACATGAATGTTAATTGCATTTTGCTTTCCGACTTGGAGCATAAATTGTCTTATCGCCTCAAGAAATGGCAAACTTTCTATATCTCCAACGGTTCCACCAATTTCTGTTATGATGACATCGTAGTTATCTTCTTTAGTCAGAAGAGTGATCCTTCTCTTGATTTCGTTTGTTATATGTGGGACAACTTGAACGGTTGCACCAAGGTAATCGCCTTTTCTTTCTCGCATTATGACCTCATAATAAACTTGACCTGTAGTTGTGTTATTTAACTTTGACATGTTTATATCAAGGAATCTTTCATAATGTCCAAGGTCAAGATCTGTTTCTGCTCCATCGTCTGTGACATAAACTTCGCCGTGTTGATATGGGTTCATTGTTCCTGCGTCAACATTTATGTAGGGATCAAATTTCTGTATTGTGACTTTTAAACCCCTTGCTTTAAGCAGTAATCCAAGCGATGCACATGCAATTCCTTTCCCAAGCGAGGAAACAACCCCACCTGTGACGAAGATATATTTTGTTTTCTTATCCATTATTCTGAAGTTTATTTTGTTTTAAAATTCGGATGACCTTTTCAAGATCTTCTGGTGTATCAACCCCGATAGTATCTTTATCTATTAATACGACTTTTATCTTCATACCATTTTCAAGTGCTCTTAACTGTTCAAGTTTCTCTGCTTCTTCAAGCTTTGATCTTTTAAGCTCAACAAATTTTAAAAGCGAATCTTTTCGGTATACATAAATTCCGATGTGTTTATAATGAATTCCTGTTTTTAGCCATTCCTCATTTGTTTGTGCATCTCTGCAAAAGGGGATTGGGCTACGGGAAAAGTAAAGTGCGAAGTTGTCTTTGTTAAGGATGACTTTTACAACATTTGGATTGAAAAGATTTTCAACATCGTTTATTTTTACGGCAAGCGTTGAGATGTCAATATCATTTTCATTTAGAAAGGGTTCTATCGCGGAGTCAATCATTTCTCCTGAAATCAACGGTTCATCTCCTTGGATATTTACAATTATATCGGCATCAAGATCCCGAACGGCGTATGCAATTCTATCGGTTCCAGTTTGTATTTCTTTTGGTGTTATAATTGCATTTCCGCCAAAATTTTTAACTATGTCAAAAATTCTCTCATCATCTGTTGCGACAAAAACTTTGTTAACAAGCTTTGATGACATCGCATTTTCATATACCCATCTTATCATTGGTTTCCCAAGGATATCAGCAAGTGGTTTCCCAGGAAATCTCATTGAAGCATATCTTGCTGGGATTACTGCGATGATATTTGGCATGATTTAACTTTATTCTTTATCTTCCGTTGAATTCTCTTCTGAATGTTTTTCAACAGGGATCACCTTCGGGACTTTAAAGAAGAAATCCGTTCTTGATGGAGCATTTTTTAGTATTTCTTCACGATGATAACTTTCTTTTACAACATCTTCACGAAAAACATTTTTCAAATCAATAACATGATAAAGGGGTTCAACATTTGTTGTGTCAAGTTCGTTAAGTTTATCCATGTATTCAAGGATTCTGTTAAACTGTTCCGTGAATTTTTCCTTTTCCTCTTCTTTGAATTCAAGTCGTGCAAGATTTGCGATATATTCAACATCTTTGATCGTTACTGGCATATTTTTTATTCGGTTTTTGTTTTTTCAAGGTTTTGTTTAATTATATTTCGTGTTAATTCCATAAGCTTTGTCTCTCCGTCCCGACCTGAGAAGTCATCAACAAGAATGGGTTTGTCAATCAAAATTTCAATTGTTCCAGGGCTTACCTCAAGTTTATGTTTTCTCATGATTTTATAGCTGTTTAGGATTGTAACTGGGACGATGGGTGTATTTGATTTAATAGCGAGCATGAATCCACCACGCTTAAAGGGTAAGAGTTCCCCGTTAAAACTTCTTGTGCCTTCAGCAAATACAAGAACTGATACACCGCTTTTGATTTTTTCAATTGCTTTTTGAACGCTTTTCATCGCCCTTTTCGGATTTCTTCTATCAATTAATATATAACCACCGTATTTTAGAAGCCATCCCCACAATGGTATCCTGCCAAGTTCCTGTTTTGCAAGGAAACGGATTTGGTCTGGAATTCCGCAAATAAGCGCGGGGATATCCATAGCGCTTGCGTGATTGGAAATGTAAATATAATTTCTCCCGTTTGAGATGTTCTCAAGACCTTTGACTTTTATCTTGATATTGAAAATGAAAAGAACGATTTTTGACCAGATTTTTGCCATGAAGTGATAGATTTTTCCTTTATAGTTGAAAGGTAAAAGCAGGGCAGTGATTATGGCCATCGGAATGGTGATTAAAATAATAATTCCAGCTTTTAACCAGAAGAGAATTTTCTTCATTATCAAACACATATTGTGGTTGGTTTTTTACAATGATAATCAAAAAGGATGAGAAAATCAAGTTGTGAAGTCATGGCGTATATTTGAAAAACTGCTTATTTTTTTGTATTTTTTAATACAAAAATTAAACTCGTCATTTGAGAAATTTACAAAATTTAAAAGCTGTTTTCAGATACCTGGAGGTGAATTTATATGAGCAGAGAGCTGACACCTCGGGAAAAGATGATATTAAACTGCATAGTTCAGGAATTTATAATGACCGCAACACCAGTGGGCTCAAGATACCTTGTGAAGAAATATAATCTTAACATTAGCCCTGCGACGGTTAGAAATGTAATGGCTGATCTTGAGGATCTTGGCTATTTATGGCATCCGCACGCATCTGCTGGGAGAATACCGACTGATAAAGGATACAGATTTTATGTTGATAACCTCCTTGAGGTAAAAGATTTAAGCCCGGATGAGAAGGAAGTGATCAAAAATGTTGTAAAGGATAAAAGCGAGCTTGAGGAAATTTTGAGACATATCTCAAAGCTAATTGGAAAAATATCAAAGCAGTTAAGCATTGCGTCAACCCCGCAGATAAATGATGCCATTTTAACAAAGCTTGACATTGTCAGCATATCAGAGACGAGATTACTTGTTGTTATAACATTACAATCCGGGCTTGTCAGAACAATAATTCTTGAGGTTTCAAGTGAAGTATCAAGGGATAAACTTGACTTTGTCAAAACTATTTTGAATGAGCGTCTCTCTGGCTTAACATTAAAACAGGTAAGGGAAACATTTGTTGAAAGAGTTCGGGATGTTGAGCAGGATTACAGAGGAATCATTAATGTTTTTATTCGCTCAGCGGAGAGGTTATTTTACGATTTTTATGATATTGATAAAATTCATATTGGTGGTGTTCCAGATATACTTGAACATCCAGAGTTCAGCGACCCTGAGAAAGTCCGTGATATAATGGAGCTTGTTGAGAATGAGGATAAGATAATTCAAATTTTTCAGGTTTTGAAAATGCAGTCAGGGGGAAAATTTTACACGGATAAAGTTGTTGTTTCAATTGGTGAGGAAAACATGGAAGATAGGTTGAAAGATTATACCTTAATAGCTTCTGAATATAAAGCTGGTGGTGTCTCGGGTGTAATTGGTTTGATTGGTCCGAAAAGGATGAATTATAGTAGAATGATCTCACTTGTAAATTATACTCGTGATGTTCTTTCTGAGGTTTTGCATTAACTTTTTATAAAAACAAAAATTTTATACGAAGATGATAAAGGATGAAAATGCTAAACCCATAAATGCTGAAAACGAGGAACAGAAAACGCTTGAACAATCAATCCCTGAACAGAAATCTGAAGAAAACTTGGGAGAACAACTTACTGAAGAAGCCATAGATGAATTAAGTGCACTTAAAATTGAGAATGAAAATTTAAAGAAGGAGCTTAATGAATATAAAGATAGGCTATTGAGGAGGGTAGCTGAATTTGAGAATTACAAGAAACGGCTTGAAGCTGATTTTGCAAATGCTGTTAAATATGCCAATGAAAAACTTTTGCTTGAAATTTTGCAAGTTGTTGATGACCTTGAGCGCTCGCTTGCAAGCGGAAAGGAGAGACCTGATTTTGAGTCGTTTTATCAGGGAGTTAAGATGATTTATACAAAGTTGATGAAAATTCTTGAAACGCATGGTGTTAAGCCATTTGAGTCAGTTGGAAAGCCATTTGATGTGTATTATCATGAAGCTTTGTTAAGAATTCCACGAAATGATGTTCCACCTGATACGGTGATTGATGAAGTTGAGCGGGGTTATATGTATTACGATAAAGTTCTGCGTCATGCAAAGGTTATAGTTTCAAGCTCTGTTGAAAATCAGAAAGAGGAAAAGAAGAACGATTTAAAAGTTGATTTCAGCGATGATCACAGAGAAAGTTAAATTTTAATTTACCATAAATGCCGAAAAAAGATTATTACGAAATACTTGGGGTTTCCAGAGATGCAACCCTTGAGGAGATAAAGCGTGCTTATAGGAAACTTGCAATGGAATATCATCCCGATAGAAATCCTGGGAACAAGGAAGCGGAGGAGAAATTTAAAGAGATAACAGAAGCATATCAAATTTTAAGCGACCCCGAGAAGCGGAAAAGATACGATATGTATGGTCATTCGGGGATAAGTGAAAGCGATTACATTCATTTCACAGATGTTCACGATATATTTGATGTTTTCAGAGATATTTTTGATTCATTTGGTGGTGGATTTTTTGATGATTTCTTTGGCACTAGAACCCAAACCCGAAAAGCTCAAAGGGGTATACCTGGCTCGGATAGGAAGTTAAGGCTGAAGTTAACACTTGAGGAAATCGCAACGGGTATAAGGAAGAAGTTGAAAATCAAACATTTCAAGGTATGCGAAGCATGTGGAGGAACAGGCGCAAAATCAAGGAGCGGTTATACTGTATGCCCGGTTTGCAACGGGACAGGTGAGGTGAAACAAGTTCGGCGTTCATTCTTTGGACAGATGGTTACAATTACCACATGTTCAAATTGTGGCGGGGAAGGCAAAATTATAAAAGAACCTTGCAATGTTTGTGGCGGTGAGGGAAGAGTCTATGGGGAAAGTGTTGTTGATGTTGATATTCCAGCAGGTGTAAGAGAGGGAAATTATCTGACAATTCGTGGTTACGGAGATGCAGGGATAAGAGGTGGAGCACCTGGGGATTTGATAGTTGTGATTGAAGAAGAGCAACATCCGTTTTTTGTGAGAAAGGGGAATGACATTTATTATACACTTTTGATAAGTTTCCCTGAAGCAGTGCTTGGAACTGAAATTGATGTGCCATATATAAATGGAAGTTTAAAGGTTAAAATTGAACCTGGAACACCATCGGGTAAGGAGATAAGGTTCAGAGGTAAAGGATTGCCATCTGTTGATAAAAATTCAAAGGGGGATTTCGTTGTCAAAGTTGAAATTTGGGTGCCGGATAAAGTCACCGCAGTTGAAAAGGAATTACTGCAAAAACTTTTAAAAGAGGGGAAAAATATAAAACCTGATATTGCAAGGAAAGCAAGTTAATTTGAATTTTTGAACGAGAACCTCTTTATCTCTTGACTTTGAATTTAAAGTTTGCTATATTTAGGCTGAGGTAAAAAAATAAACAAATTTAAAAACAAAAGGAGGTCAAAAACATGCGTGGTCTTTTTTTATTTTTAGCTTTGGTGTTATTGTTAAGTAATGTTGCTTTGTCAAGGGAGCTTGGTGCTGGTCTGGCACTTGGATATCGCAGTGAAAAGCCAACGGTGGGCTTCGGTGGCAATGTTTATTATCGCTATGATGTTCCTGAGAGCTTCTTAAAGGTCAAAGGGTTTGCTGGGCAACTTTCAGTTGGATATGTAACTTTTCCTAAAGAAGATCAGTCTGCTGAATATTCATTTGTTCCTGTTAAGTATGGTTTGAGCTATACTGCTTATTCACAAGATAAGGTAGAGCTTGGGGTTCTCGGCGATGTTGGTTTGGCTTTCGTTAGCAAACCAAAGAGCGAGACAAAAATTACAGGTGGAGCTGGTGCTTTCGTTGCTTATGGTGCTGCGCCAAATGTAAAGGTCGTTGGAACCGTTAAATATTCAGCTGTTGTGAAAACAGTTCATTATTTAGGTGTTGAGGTTGGCGTGCTTTACACATTGCCGACTAAGTGAGAATTTGGTTGGTAAGTTTTAGAGCCAGACCCTTACTTGGGTCTGGCTTTTTATTTTAAAAAATAAATCATGGGAGGAGAGGAATGAAGAAAAGTTATATTAGTTTAGTTTTGATTATAGCATTTGGTTTTTTAATTAGTTTAATCTCAGGATGCGGTCAACCAACGGAGCAGGGGCAGATAAATTTAACAGAGCAAGAAAGAGGTCTTGCGCCGCTTATTAGATCAACTGAGGATGTGATTCCTGGTAAGTATATAGTTGTATTTAAAGATAATGTCCTCCCCAAAGGTGATTTCAAAAGTGTTGCGGAAGCGGTTAATAAAATTGCAACTGAAATTGCTTCTACATATGCTTTGAAGCTTGAACATGTGTATCGCTATACAATCAAAGGATTTTCAGCTGAAATTCCTGAGGATAAACTTCTTGCGCTAAGAAATGATCCCAGAATAGATTACATAGAGGAAGATGGGATCGTTTATGCGTTCGCTCAAACTTTACCGTGGGGGGTTGATAGAATTGATGCTGATGTAAGTTCTACCAAAGCCGGGGATGGAACTGGAAGTGTAACTGGAGTAAGGGTTTATATTATTGATACAGGAATACAGCTTAATCATCCTGATTTGAATGTTGTAGGTGGGGTTGATTTCACTGGTAAAGGAACAGCAGATGATGGGAATGGTCACGGAACCCATGTTGCGGGGATAGTTGGAGCAAAAGACGATAATAACTATGTTGTTGGGGTTGCCCCAGGGGTTGAACTTTTTGCGGTTAAAGTTCTTGGAGATGATGGTTCTGGTTCGTTTTCAAATGTAATTTCTGGCGTTGATTTTGTAACGCAGCAAAAACTTAACAATCCAAGTCTCCCGATCGTTGCAAATATGAGTCTTGGGGCGAGAACTGGAACAACATATAATTCGCTTGATAACGCTGTTGTAAATTCAATCAAAGCTGGGGTCGTTTATACGATCGCAGCTGGTAATGACGGAGCAGATGCGAAAAATTACAGCCCTGCCCATGTCAAGGAGGCAATTACAGTGGGAGCTTACGATGAGTCAAATAAGTTTGCGACATTTTCAAATTGGGGTTCCTTGCTTGATATAAATGCCCCGGGTGTAAGAATTTTATCAACTTACATTGGAAGTTCAACCGCAACTTTAAGCGGAACATCAATGGCTGCACCGCATGTTGCAGGGGCAGCTGCACTTTACCTCTCAAGAAATCCAAGCGCAACTCCTCAGCAAGTTCGTGATAGATTAGTCGCAGATGGGAAAGCATGGGTAAGTGTTAATAAACCACGCACAACGAATTTATCAGTTTACGTTGGGAATTATTAAATTTTAATGGGTAACCACCTCTTAGGTGGTTACCCTCTTCTTTAAAATTTGCCTTTAAAAGCAAATTTATGCTAAAACTCCCGCTTACAACTTTCATCGCTTGGAGATATCTTCGCACAAAAAGGAAGATAACTTTCGTTTCAATTATAAGTTTAATTTCGCTCATCGGGGTTACTATTGGCGTGTCAGCTTTAATAATTGTTTTATCTATTTTCAATGGATTTAATGGACTTGTTACGAAGATCCTTGTTGAATTTGATCCACATATAAGAATTGAGAAAAAATTGAATTTGAGCGAAGATGATTTATCTCAAATAGAAAGGGCGATCTCGGATATACATTATATCAAAGGATATGCAGCTTTTGTTATCAATAAGGCAATGTTAATTTCGGATAGAAACAATAGAGTTTTATACATTAAGGGAATTGAACCAGATAAGGCTCATCTTGTTTCTGGACTTCCTGATAAAATCGTTCTTGGAAATTTTGATTTATCTGAGAATGGGGGATTGCCGAAGATTATTCTCGGATTAACGATAGCGGATAGATTAAATGCACTTGTAGGTGATACGGTAACTCTTATAAGTCCAAGCTTTTCTACAATGTTTGGGCTTGTTCAGCCAAATGTGAAAAAGTTTGTTGTTTCTGGGATATTTGAATCAAACAATAAAGACTATGATGGATATTATGCGTTTATTTCCATAGGATCTGCGCAAGAGCTTTTTGACATGGTTAAAAAAATAAATGGGGTTGAAATCCGCCTTTATGATATCAATCAATCTGAAAATGTTAAACGGATGATTCAATCTAAACTTGGTGATAATTTTCAGGTTAAAACTTGGTATGATCTTCACAGAGACTTATATTCTGTTATGCAAATTGAGAGATGGACTGCTTATGTTATACTTTCGCTTATAATTTTCGTTGCAACCTTTAATATTCTTGGTTCATTGACTATGTCTGTAATTGAAAAGACGAGAGATATAGGGATTTTAAAAGCGATGGGGGCAAAAAATTCAGATATAATTAGAATTTTCATGTTTGAAGGGGTTATAATTGGCCTGATCGGGACAGGTATTGGGAGTTTAATTGGTTTTACTGTTTGTTACATTCAAGAAAAATATCATGTTTTTCCGCTTGACCCAACGATTTACATAGTTCCATCTCTTCCCGTTGAAATGAAATTAACTGATTTCATTGCCGTTGGGCTTGCTGCGATTTTTCTTTGTTCTTTTGCTTCTTACTATCCCGCAAGAAGAGCAGCAAGTATAGTTCCTTCCGAAGCCGTAAGGTGGGAGTGAACTGGAACGATTTCATTTTTGGGGAGTGTTAAAACTTTTGAACTTGGTTTTTGAAAAATCAACGGAGGTGCTATGCGTTTGGGATTTATTTTACTGCTTTTTTTATTTTCACAAGTTTTAAAGGCTCAAAGTGATACTTCTTCTGTGAATTTGCTTCCACAAAAATTGAGCTTAATTGAAAAAACTTTATGGGGAGAACGGGGATTTTTCAGGATTGTTGGAATTGCACCGCTTACACCTGAAGCAAGAGAAAAGGAGATAAAATTTAGAAGAACGATGTTATCGCTTCATCAACTTGGTGGTTTCATCACACTTGGTTTGATGACGGCAACAGTTTATTACGGACAGAGGGTCTTTGATGGGGAATATGAACTTCTTAACAAACATAGAAATCTTGTCAAATTCACAATCGCATCATATTATTTGACTGCCTCACTTGCTTTATTTTCTCCACCGCCACTTGTCAGGCATAAAAAAGAAACAAGTTCAATTTCAATCCATAAAGCACTTGCATGGGTTCATTTCGCTGGGATGATCTCAACGCCTTTGCTTGGTTTATCAGTTAAGAAAAGCTCAGACCCTATAAAAGCAAGAAGGATTCACCGAATTTCTGGCTATATAACGCTTGCATCTTTAACAAGTGCTATGATTGTGATTACATTTTTCAGGTAAAGAAGCAAATTTAATGGGGAGGTTGAAATGAAATTTTTATTGATATCTGTTTTGGTGATGTTTTTATTTTCAACGGTTTTTTCTCAAACTGTTTTGATAGAGGCTGAAAATGGGGTGTCTTATGTTCAATATTTCCTTCGTCATCCACTTCATTCAGTAAGGGCTATAAACAATGAGGTTAAATTTTTGATTGAGTTTGATGTGGGATATAACAAAATTGTAAAGGCTGAGGCGGTTGCGGATGTTTTTAAATTCAATAGTGGAAATTCAAACCGTGATTCACACGCAATGGAGGTAATTGAGGCACTGAAGTATCCGACAGTGACTTTTAAAAGCAACGATATAAAGTTGAACGGTGATAATATAATTGTTAATGGTTCCCTCACATTCCATGGGCAAACTCGGGAAATAACAATGAATGGCAAAGTGAAGCAGGAAGGTAAGTCGTTGATCGTTGAAGGTAGTTTTCAAATAAGTTTGACAGATTTCAAAGTTAAGAGACCAACTCTTTTATTCATCCCAACGGATGACACTTTAAAATTTTATATTTACGCAAAGTTTAATTTACCGAAGTGATTTTATTTTAGCTTTGTTCAAGTTGCTCTTTTCTATCAGCAAGTTTCAGCGATTCAATTAACTGGTCAAGTTCGCCATCAAGGATTTCTTGAAGGTTGTAAAGTGTGAGATTAATTCTGTGGTCTGTTACACGATTTTGTGGGAAGTTATATGTTCTTATTTTTTCGCTTCTATCACCAGTTTTAACCAAGCTTCTGCGGTGGGCTGTTAGCTCGGATTCTTTTTCTGCAAGTATTTTATCGTATAATTTTGATCTGAGAATCTTCATCGCTTTTTCTCTGTTTTTAAACTGTGAGCGTTCATCTTGACATTGGACGACGATCCCGGTTGGTATATGCGTAATTCTTACGGCGGTTTCAACTTTGTTGACATTTTGTCCTCCATGCCCACCTGCGCGGTAAAATTCAATTTTCAAATCATCTGGATTTATTTCAATTTCAACATCTTCAATTTCTGGCAAGACGACAACGCTTGCAGCTGAGGTATGAATTCTTCCACTTGATTCAGTAATTGGAACTCTTTGAACCCTGTGAACGCCACTTTCATATTTTAATGTCCCATAGACATTATCTCCAGTGACATAGAAAATTATCTCTTTAAATCCACCAAGCCCTGTTTCATTGAAATCCATAACTTCAACTTTCCATCCTTTTTTCTCGGCATATTTTGAGTACATTCTGAAAAGGTCAGCAGCGAAAAGAGCCGCTTCTTCTCCGCCAGTTCCAGCTCTAATTTCAACAATTGCGTTCTTGGTATCATTTGGATCTTTGGGTATAAGAGCTTCTTTGAGTTGATCTTCAAGTTTTTTCAATTTGCTTTGAAGTAAGTTTATCTCCTCTTGAGCAAGTTCTTTGAATTCTGGATCATTTGCTGTTTTATATAGCTCTTTTGTCTCATTCAAAATTTTTTCTGTTTCAAGATATTTGTTGTATAGTTCAACTATTTCGGAGAGTTCGTGATGTTCCTTTGAGAGAGCCTTATATCTCTCAAGGTTTGAGATGACATCAGGTTGAGTTAGAATTTGTGTGAGTTCTTCATATCGCTTTTTTAATTTTTCAAGTTTTTCAAACACTGCTTTCAAATGGAGTTTATTTTGGTGCAAATAAATATACATCATTTGGCGTAAATTATCAAGTTTGATTTTTTGAGTTCAAATTTTTATCTTTACAAAAATTTTTAACGGCGGATTATGAAGGTGAAAGAGAAAATAATGGACGCTGATGATATTGAGAGAACGCTCAACAGGTTGGTCTATGAAATCGTTGAAAGAAATAAGGGTTCAAAAAATCTTGCAGTTGTTGGGATAAGGACGAGGGGAGAATTTCTTGCAAAAAGGATTGCCGAAAAAATTTCAAAACTTGAAAATAATCAAATCCCGGTTGGAATTCTTGATATAACTTTTTACCGTGATGATATTAGGTTAAAATTGAGGCAACCTGAAGTTAAAACAACCGAAATCAATTTTTCAATTGATGATAGGGATATAATCCTTGTTGATGATGTTTTGTTTACGGGTAGAACCGTTAGAGCTGCTCTTGATGAGTTAATGGATTTCGGTAGACCTAAAACGGTTCAGCTTGTTGTTTTGATTGATCGTGGGAATCGTGAGCTTCCAATTCAAGCGGATTTTGTTGGTAGGAGGGTTAAAACGAGCTTAAATGAGGAGATAAGGGTTAAACTGCGGGAGGTGGATGGTGAGGATTCTGTTATTTTAATTGAGCGTGGTTGAAGCCGAAACCGATTGGTTTCGGCTTTTTTATTATAAAAATAAAGGGAAGGGAATAACATGGCGTTAAAAAGTCGGCACCTTCTTGGGCTTGAAGGGATGCCTAAGGAAGATATTGAGTTAATTTTAGATACAGCGGTTTCATTTAAGGAGGTTCTTGAAAGACCAATTAAAAAAGTTCCAACATTGCAAGGGAAAACAGTTGTGAATTTGTTCTTTGAGAGTTCAACGAGGACGAGGATTTCATTTGAACTTGCTGAGCGGAGGTTATCAGCTGATGTTGTTAATTTTACAACTGCTGGAAGTAGCATTGCTAAGGGTGAGACATTTAAAGATACCGTGAAAAATATTGAGGCGATGAAAATTGATATGGTCGTAATAAGACATTCATCATCTGGAGCCCCGCATTTCCTTGCTAAGGTAGTTGATGCAAATGTTATAAATGCAGGCGATGGAACACATGAGCATCCGACACAGGCTTTGCTTGATATTTTCACCATGCGTGAGAAATTTGGTTATATTCAGGGTTTAAATGTTTGTATAGTCGGGGATATACTCCATAGCAGGGTTGCAAGGTCAAATATATTTGGTTTAAAAACTCTTGGTGCAAGTGTCAGCGTTTGTGGTCCTGAAACGCTTATCCCGAAAGATATTGAAAAGTTGGGAGTTGAAGTTTACCACAACATTGATGAAGTTATTCCGAAGGTTGATGTTTTGAATGTTTTAAGATTGCAACTTGAAAGACAAAATTCAGCTTTTATACCTTCGCTTCAAGAATATCATAAATTTTTTGGCATAACGAGAAAACGGCTTGAAAAAGCGAGCAAACCAATTTTGATAATGCATCCTGGTCCAATAAATCGGGGCGTTGAGCTCTCTTCTGATGTTGCTGATAGTGAACACTCCCTTATACTTGAGCAGGTAACGAACGGCGTTGCAATACGGATGGCTGTTCTCTATCTTCTTGGAACAATGTCAAATTGAAAACAAAATTTAAACTCTGTTGAGATGAAGATACTTCTAAAAAACGCACGAGTTATCAGCCCATCACAAGGTCTTGACGAGGTGATTGATTTATTGATAGTTGATGGGAAAATAGAGAAACTCGGTGATATTGAAGAAACTAAGGATTTTCAAGTTTATGATATGAGCGGGAAAATAATCTCACCGGGTTTCATTGATATGCATGTTCATTTAAGAGAACCTGGCTTTGAACATAAAGAGACAATTGAGACTGGAATTGAGGCGGGAGCGAATGGTGGTTTTACAGGGTTATGCTGTATGCCCAATACGGAACCACCAATGGATGAACCAAGCGTTGTTGAATATGTTAAGAAAAGAGCAAGCAAATCACTTGATGGAATGATTGAAGTTTACCCGATTGGTGCTGTAACGAAAAAGAGAGAGGGTAGGGAACTGGCTCCGATTGCAGAACTTGTTGAAGCTGGAGTGGTTGGATTTTCTGACGATGGGAATCCAGTCCAAGATTCAGGGGTTATGAGAAAAGCGTTTGAATATATAAGTATGTTTGACAGGGTTATAATCCAACATTGCGAGGATAAAACTTTAACTCAAAATGGAATGGCAAATGAGGGATATTGGTCAACCTTGCTTGGCTTACCACCGTATCCAGATATAAGCGAAGAAATTATTTTGTATCGTGATTTGAGGTTAATTCAGTATTTAAAGCCGAAAATTAAAAAAGTAAAATACCACATCGCTCACATTAGCAGTAAAAGCTCAATAGAGCTGTTAAGAAAATTCAAAAACGAGGGATTGAACATCACTGCAGAGGTTACACCACATCACCTTCTTCTAACAGATGAAG
>Ga0105162_1000400_pt1 | contig 28913 bp, 27 predicted proteins | sample JNZ201metaG_FD_81532 | JGI IMG/M metagenome (GOLD analysis project Ga0105162, IMG submission 81532) | Hot spring microbial communities from Jinze hot spring, China to study Microbial Dark Matter (Phase II) - JNZ 20120812A | ecosystem: Environmental > Aquatic > Thermal springs > Hot (42-90C) >...
CTCGGGGTTTCAGCTAAGGGTGCTTGGACTCCTGAAATGGCTTGGCATGATCGACTTGTAAAGATATACAACAGTAGTGGTATAGAGTATACTGTACTATGTGGCAAAAGCCATTTCCATAGAACTGTTGGAGATAAGGGCACGATATATGAACCCTATGAAGTTGTATACGATGGCAATAAGCTGAAGGTTTTGTTTAGGGATCAGGAAATAAGTGATACGATAGGCTTTAATAACAACTTTCCTTCAGAATCTCATGCAATTAAAGGTGCTCAATCCGTTATAATGAAGCTTCTAAGAAGAAGAGGTATTGTTACAATAGCGCTTGACGGTGAAAACTGGATGATTTTCTCTAAATATCCTAGAAATACATACCCCTTCCTCTACACAATGTATAGATATCTTGATGTGCTTCAGAGGAAAGGATTTGTGAAAACATCTACGCTAAATGAGGTTACCAAAAGTTGCTCCCAAATTAGAAAACTCCTGTATATACCAACTACATCATGGCTAAACGGCTTCTATAAATGGGATGGGGAACTATACGAACAGAAATCTCTATGGTACGAAGTTTCTAAAGCTTACGACCTCATTAGACTCTATAAAATGATTGTGAAAAATGATATAAATCTGAGAAATACTTTATGGTCATTTTATCACGTACTTGATAGCGATTATTGGTGGGCTGAATTTTGGAATCCTAAGGCAATAAAATCGTGGCTAGCAAGTGTTTATTCACTTCTATCTAAGATTGCAATTTAGTAGAGCATTTTAATAGAGAGTTAAATTGCATCTTCATCATATAATTCAATAAGGCTAGCTAAAAATTATGTTTTCTATATGGGCGTTTGGAGAAATCTCTTTATGAGCCCATACCCTTGTATTCACAAGAGTAACATTATCCCCGATTATCGTGTCATCACCTATAACACTGTTAACTATTTTAACATTTTTTTGTATTCTGACATGCCTTCCTATTATACTATTTGATATAGAGGTTCGAGCACCTATTCTACATCTATCCATGACTACACTCCTGTTGATGTTTACTTCGTCTTCGATAATAGTATAGTTATCTACTACGGAATCCGATAGTGAAACATTCTTTCCTATTTTTACATGCCTACCTATAAGAATCTCGCCATCAGTTTTTATCTCACCTCTCACAATCTTTGATAGTATTTCCTGGTGTAGCATATTAGATTCTCGGCTCTTCCCTTGCACCTTAACATTGGGTGTTAATGGCTTTGCCTCCAGCTCCTCTGGTGTCATATGTTGGAGAAGATAGAATACTGCCTCTAAATATCTCTCTGGCGTTCCAATGTCAAACCAGTATCCTTTTAGCTCATATGCATAAACACTGCCAAACATCTGTATAACCAATGGAATTATGTGCTGCCCAAAATCCATCATGTTTCTCTGCCTCATATAATTAACTATATCGCTATTTAGAAAATCTCTAAAACCAGTTGAAAGTACATATATCCCCGTATTTATGAAATTGCTTGGAGCCTCCTTTAATGTTTTAGGTTTCTCAACGAATCTCCTAATTCTATTTTCAGAATCTATATCTGCTACACCAAAATGTGATAACTCCTCTTCCTTCTCAAGATACTTTACTGCTATAGTCATAAAACTGTTATTTTTTATATGGAATGCCCACATACTTTGAAGATCTATGTCAAACAGTAGATCACCTTGTACAATTAGCACCGGTTCTCTAATATCATAGTAATCCATGATTATCCTTACACAATCTGCACTACCTATACTCTCCTCGTTTGGTTGATACCTTATCCTAACATTAGGTAAATCATACTTTACTCTAATCTTTAGACCCTCACCGAAATAGTCATAAACTTCCCTATAATTAAAATAACCACTTACCCCCATATAGAATTCTGTTACACCCTGTTTAGCTAACTTAACAATTGTAAATTCTATAAGTGGTCTATTAAGAAATCTAACTAGAGCCTTTGAAGTCTCAACCGTAAGTGGACGTAACCTAGTACCCAGGCCTCCCAAGGGTATTATAGTTTTACGTAACACCATCCCACCATATAATTAAGTATATCTCTAGCTAATAAATGTTTTATCCTATTTTACTAGCAGAATCTATCTATTACCATTCATCTCTTAAGATGTTTATAGGTATCTTATGGAACTCCATCAATACGATTCGATAAAAATTAGAATTAATGGTCACATCATTCAGTAGTTAGAAAATCTTGGAAGCATTAAATCCATTAGCACTTCGATAAAACGTGTAAGTTTTATTCTTCACATTTCGTCCTTATAGCACCGTATAGTATATGTGCTGCTTCCTCTGGTGTACTATCATATGTAAAGTTACCTCCACCCGTTTCCATTCCTGCTGCATACTTCAATTTCCCTACCATTCTATAGATGCCGTATATCTCTATATGCATATGATAGAATTTATAGTTTCCTTTCAGTGGTGCTTGGTGAAGTACCATCATATATGGCATAGGCTTTTCAAATATATTTTTAATTCCGCATAACACCTTCCTTACTATTCTAGCCATATCCTCAACTATTTCAGAATCTAGTTGCAACAATAATTGCGTATGAATCGTCGGATATATGTGTACCTCAAATGGCCAATGGGCATAGAATGGTATGAAGGCAGTCCAATACTTTGTAGTAGCGACTACTCTTTCTCTGTACTCTCTTTCAGTGTTCAGTATATCACAAAATAGACATCGTCCTTTTTTACTGTAGTACCTGTTTGAATTTATCAATTCCCTCAGTATTTTAATTGGTATGAATGGTAGAACGTATATCTGTGAATGCGGATGTGTAAGTGAAACTCCTATCTCTCTACCTTTATTCCTAAAGAAGAGGAAGTACACTGCCTTAGGATCCTTCGCTTCTTCCTCTTCTTTTCTCTTAATATTTTCAAATACTCTATAGATTTCAGTATAGTCCAGGTCGCTTATGTCATCAACGTCGTGTTTTGGAGTCTCTATTACAACATAGCATTTTCCATAGGATGGTGCTGTAGAGTAGAAGTCGTACTTCCCAGGTGGAATGGGTTCTTCACTTAGCATAGGATACCTATTTTTCAATATTAGCGTATCCCATCCAAACCCAGTTTCAGGTGCTCCGGGGCAAAAGGGACAGAAGTTCTCAGGTTGCCATGGTCTTAGATCCCTGATGTTAGATACCATTATCCACTCACCTAGTGTAGGATCCCATCTAAGCTCCTGTACCTTTCTATACTCCATAGACTTCACCATCCTTTAGTGAGTTGTTACACCTATATCTACATTAACGATGTATCCGTTAGTAGCATAGCTACCTATTACTTTACTGAGTGCCTTTTTACCTATTTTAGAATCCTTTACCAAACCTATGACTGCACCCCCTAGACCTGCACCTGATAGCTTTGCACCATATGCACCCGAATTTGTTATTTCAATTACTATCCTATCCAACTCTGGTAGACTTACATTGTAGAGTTCGCCTAGGAGTCGGTGTTGATATAGCATCACAATACCTAGGAGCCTTAAATCCCAATCACTAGTATTTAGAATGCCCTCTACTTCACCTTTGCTAATTTCTATTGCAGTACTTATCTCATCGATACTGATTTTCTCACCTTTCATGATTTTTATAGCAATGATTGTTGATCTATGCATTCTTAATGTAAATAGTATTCTATTTAGAGAAATTCTATTTATATTTGCAAGATAGGGCTTCAGCTCATCTTCTGACAACTCTTCCCACTTCGGTTCCCAAAATCTATAGCCGAGTTTATTCCTAATGTGATTGGGTATCTCCATTGACAGAAGTTCTCTAAGACCCTCTTCTATCTCCCTCTGCCTATTAGGATGTATATCAGCTGTTGAGTGCCTTATTCCTGAGTCGACAACTATGAATAGCCCTTTGCTAAACCTTAGCTCATCAACATTGTATGGAGGTCTTGTATTAATTAATACCACTCCTCCATATGATGAGGCATATTGGTCTAGCCTCCCACATGGTATTCCCATTATCTGATTCTCAGCTTCAAAGGCGAGCTCTGCAATCTCTTTTTTAGATAACTTGAGATTGAACTCAGAATCCAGTGCTTTTATGAAGGCAACGGTTAATGCAGCACTACTACCTAAACCAGATGCTATGGGTATTTCACTATTGATATATGCCCTGAATCCCGTTACATCATATCCGTGTTTCCTCAGAGCAATTATGGAGGCCCTTAGATAGTCGCCAAACCATCTTCCTCTAACAAGGCTAATATTGTCTATATTAAATTCGTCCTTAAGACCTATATTCTCTGAAAAAATTTCACAGTATTTCTCATTACTTTTTCTAATAGCTACATATGTTCTTAGATTTACTCCAACAGCTACAACAGGCAACCCTTTATAGTCTTGATGTGTATTTAGAAAATCTAATCGTCCTGGAGCAGAGGCGATGCTGTTTGGTTCTTGACCGTATCTCTCTTTGAATCCATTTACAACCTTTTCAATTGTATCCATCCTTAATAAACACCCCATTTCCGCTATCGTTACTATAACGTGACACAGTATTAAATCTGAATCCTCAATATACGAGTATTGGTTTAGTGCATTTTAGTGCATTATTGTAGCAGTGATTTTTCCTTAAGATAGTTGACTATAGAAAGTACTATGAATACTGCTTCCTCTGTACGTATACTCTCTACTCCCTGGCGTGGTACGAAATTCACTATATAGTGACAATACCTATCTATATCTATGCCTTCACTTAAGGCTATCTCATCTATATCAAGCCTAGGCCCTCCAAATAGTAGTAGTACCTTCCCTGCTCTTATCATAGCATTACCCAATTCACTCTCTATACTGTATAGCATCGAACCTTTTTTAGATGCTCCTATAATCATATAGCTTTTAGATATAGAATAGTCTATTAGATTTCGAAGCGAACCGAATTTTTTAACCGTATACCCCCAGTACACCTCAACATCACTTTTCTCAATAGGTTTTACAATATAGTAATCCTGCGTTTCTTCAACAATCCTCACGGTAATTCTAGTCCTTATGGGCAGGATTGAGTTATACATAATGCCTTTCTTATCCATCCCTATATCGACTATGCTCTTTATATTATTGCTATACTCTACAATTCCCTCACGGATATTCAAACCATAGATTTTTGGGTTTATATGATGAGGTGTTTTAAGGGGAGGCAAAATTCCGGCATATTTAAGTATAGGATCCCTGCTTACCATTCTCTTTTTCAGATACGGCGGTATTTCCTGGTACCTTAAAATTTTTGTGATAATTTCAGCATTTTTGTCATTATCATCTACATATATCATGACCTCCTCTACACGGAAAATAGCCGATGCCCGTCCAATGTATCCGATTTTACGTGTTTTCTCCCTCAGATCCGGCGCTTCTGATATAAATGATGATGGAATGGCTATCGATATGAATGGCTTGTTACGTAGAGGATACCTCTCAACTTCTTTAGTCACACCAATAACCTAGAACGTAATTTGAATTATTATAATTTAAAAAAACGTTGTTAGCAACCATCAATCTACTTTGAAGATAGTGCTTCTATTATTAGCTGACAAAATTCAGGTAGATCATCGGGAACCCTACCGGTAATTATATTACCATCCCTTACAGCTGGCTCGTCAACGAACATGGCACCGGCATTTATTAGATCATCTTTTACTGCCTTATAGCTAGTAACCTTCTTACCCTTTACAAGACCTGCAGAAATTAGTACCTGCGGTCCATGACATATGGCTGCAATTATCTTGCCTGCATCATATACGTCCTTTACAAATCTTAGAACTTTCTCATTTATACGTAGTGAATCGGGTGAGAACCCTCCTGGTATTATTAGAGCGTCTATTTCCCCCGGCTTAACTTCATCCAAACTCTTTATAACATACCTTTCACCCTCTCCAAATACCATCAACGGTATCGGAGTACCAAATCTACCAGTTACAGGCTTTTCAGAAATTGCTGGCCGTGGATGGAGACCCGTTTTAACAGGCATGATTATTACCTCAGCCCCTTCCTCGCTAAGTCTTAGAAATGGATAGAGTAGCTCCACATCTTCAAATTCATTCGCCACTATTATAGCAACCTTCCTACCCTTCAACTTTGTTCCAGGACCTGTTCTCCTAACGAGCCCCACATCTATCACCAACGATATATTTTATTTAGAAGAGGCTTATATACTGATAGCATCTCATCCCCTATACATATTATACATGCCATATCACATGGTCTATAGGTAGAGATATTATTTAACTGATTAGCTTATATTATTAAATTGGATAACTAAATATTTACTATTTCACACCATTGATAATATGCCTTAGATAAATTCAAACACTTTGTAAGTTTATCGAAAGAGATGTCGCACAAAATTTTTAAATCCAAATACAGTGACGAGATTGTAGTAGATGTATTGGATCGTAAGCTTTTATGATGTTACTGGCAGGAGCTGATACATGATGACACTTTCATGGTCTGAAAAATATCGTTACAATTCATCTATGCGACCCTAATGTATACTCGACTAATTACCTCAGATGGTTGATCTTCCATCATCCCTAGGAGGGTCTGAGATCACCTCCATCATCATCAAATCTTCGTATATTATAATTCGTATATTATAATCTGTCTTCCTAAATTTTAATCTCTTGATAACTGAGTTTCATTTAGATACTTTACTAGTAAATTATTCAAAGAAATGATAGTTCTTTCAGAATTGGAAATGTTATATGATCAGAAACTATTTTAAACAAATTTCTAATAACATGGTAATCAGAGTGAAATACGATGGAGATTTAAAATCCCGCCGGGGGGACTTGAACCCCCGACCACCCGGTATCTACAGCCCTGCCCCACTACAGCCGGGCGCTCTGCCGCTGAGCTACGGCGGGATCTATTGTAGGAAGAGGCTATCTAGTTTTATAAACTTTTCTTGAACATGAAATATAGCAATGCCGTAATATAAAAAAACATTGGTCTACCTAGATATTTTATCATGATTAGACTATGAGAGCTTGTGCCGATGCCGATGCTGTACTACCATCTATATAGTTGGCTGAGACTGTTATGACAACCTTGGATCCGACGCTTATATCGCTTCCCTTCAATCGAATTGTTAGTATGCTTTCATGTCCTGGAGGCAAACCCAGCTTATCTATTCCTAGTGTAGAGTTTACTACCTTATACTTGATGCTAGGCGCTATTAACTCGACATTTAAATTTACGGGCGATAGCATGGTTATATTTACTGCCTTTACCTCCTTTGTACCAAGATTTCTTATAGATAGTGTTAATATAGCTTCACTGCTACTTACCGAAAAGACGTCGTGGACTACTAGGGCTATTTTCTGTTGTTGCTGCATTGAAGTTAGATAGTTTGGTATGAATGTGTAGAGCGTCATTCCTACAGCCACCGTTATTGCTATACCTAGTACTAAAGCTAGTAGCTCACTCATCGCTCTAGTAGTAATTCTCTTCAAAGATATGTACTCTGCCATTTTCTCCCCAGGATATCCCTAGATTTTTAAAGTGTGTAGATGTATTACGTTTTACTTAAATTAGATTTACAGCTATAGCTCCTATAGCTATTGCTATACAATCTCTCGGTTCAAATATCGGCAACCCCCTCTTAATAACTGATGAGATGAACTTGAAACATATCAGCGATATAAGTATGAGAATTGGAATCGAGGAAGCGCCTATATCTCCTAGCAAGTATGTATTTAATGCCATTACTAGGGGGGAGACTGTTCTCCAGATCCATACCATAATAAATACATTCACTATTGACAGTATCTCAAAGAATAGTGATAATTTTTTAACGTTATTCTCCATGATTTTTATCCTGTAAATGCTTTCATATAGTGATCGAAGCACTTCATCATCTCCTCCTCCACACTCGTGGATAACTCCTAAAATGAATATTACATATCGAAATAGAAATGATGGTGATTGGATTTTTGCTCCTATCTCTGCCAACGAGTTTCCTTGGACTACTCTATTCAATACTATTTCGAGATTTCTTAATGTCGCCTTGTCCAATATGTTGTTTTGCTTTATATACTCCAATGCTTTTATAATGCTGTATCCACTTCTTCTAAGCTCTATAACATTCTTTAAAATTTCCAGCGAATCTCTATCGAGACCCTCTACATCCTTCACCATTCTATATGTTCTATAGCCAACCACAAGCCCTACAATCCATGAGAGTAGTAGGGAGTAACCTGGTATGATGATATATAGAATAATTGAAAGTACTATGTATACTATTACCGGTTGCACTATATATTTTATAGGTATGACATCCAGTGTCTTAGGTCTTATTGAATAGGTAATTGATATAAGGAAAGGAGTCGCTAGAACTGCAATTACTATTGCAAACTGAATGTTTAGAACCATTGAAGTAGAGACCATGATTAGTGGAAGAATGACATAGATAACCAGTGCTATCTGACTTATAGTTATGGCCATTCGTTCAACATATAGCTTCATACTAAATTCGCTTCCTAGAATCTCTTCATCAATTCTAGTTTTAAGCCATGCTGACACATTGCCACCCTCTCTAACTTTGGATGCATATCCCATGAAAATTCTTCCGAGCTTCTCATTGGGGGTGGCTCTCGCCCTATATAGCATCGCATCTATGTGGGATAGAAAGTAGATCTTAGAATCTCTATCTATTACAATCATTTCCTTTGCTATAGATTTTAAAATGGGAGCTCTTTTCAATTTCTCAATTAAAAACCCTATATTAGTACCTATACCCTCAACGATCGATAGCATTATTAGAAACCATTTCAATTCAATATCGATTGATCTTCTATGGTTGTACACCTCTATAATAGGCTTCAAAATCACTATAGTGAGTGGAAGTAGAGGCATCAATGAGAATAGTACTATGTAACGGTAATTTGTGATGATACCCAATAAAATTGAGGTGAAGGACAGTACTGTTAATACCGGCACCAGCCATATATTTCTTCTTATCCAATTAACGTTAACATTACTTAAACTCTTTAAACTAAATCTTCTATATATCTCTACCAATTCTTTAGCAGCATTAAAACTCAGCATCACAAGGATAGGAACGATAACTATACTCAAGACGTATGCTGTATAAACAATGAGTTTAACAGGATTTGAAGCCAATTCATATAGTGAAGCAATTTTAAATCTATCTATATTCAATACTATAGCTAAGGTTTCACCTATCAATACTACTAAAGTGATTATGAGTTCTACAATATATTCCCTGTAAATTCTCATATCAATACTATATCTACTCGAGATTTTCTTACCCTCTATGTATCTAACCATAGTTTTGCCCAAATGTAGCTGTAAATATATAATGTGATGTCACTATAATACTAGGTAGCTGCATACCCTAGAAATGCTGTACTCATTGATTGCATACCTAGGGCTAGAATTGAGTATGCCTACCATTTTACTGCACCTAGAAGATGACCACAGCCAATCCTTTTACCAGATCATCTACGTCACTGTCCATAACACTTATATTCTCATATATTATCATATCTACTTAATAGTCAGTGAAGAGCTAAATCTATTATGAGGTTGAAGGATTTGAGCTTTCGATCTGAGGACTCTACGAGAACTATAGTTTTAGGTAATAGACCGTTAAGAGATTATCTCCTTGAAGCAATAGTTAATCTGAATAGAGATGTTAATTCTATAGAAATTCTTGGAAGAGGGAGGCACATCTCCAGAGCCGTAACACTCTATAACATACTACTAACAAGACTTGGAGATAGAATTACACTTAGAAATGTTGAGATAGGTAGCCAACTAATTAAGGGTCGCAGGATTTCATATATAAAAATATCCATACAGAAATCATAGTTATTGAAATGTTCCCTATATCCTATCTCCTCCAGCCTCAGAGGGCAGGCTTTCAACTGTGGACTAAGGTTCACTGAGCCGAGGTAATTAAAGCTAAATCTGTGCTGGTATTCAATCCTGCTAAGGATTGTATGCTAGTTGCTGATTGTATAGCATCGACGACACTTTTAATCCGGTTAAGAGCCTCGTAGATCTCCATCGATCCTTCTTCAACATAGTCTATGAGTTTCTCAAGATCTCGTGTAGCATTAGCTCCAACAATATTTTCGAAGTGCTCCCTTATTATATCCGATACTTCGATTCCAAGTTTAGTAGGTATAGCTACCTTCTTCCTCTTACTTAGTATTATATAACCGTGTCTAATATTATTGTCTATGGCTTTTGCATAAGTACTGGGTCTCCCTATACCATGTTCCTTAAGTAATCTAATCAAATCCGAAACCCTGTACAATCCCCTATCAGAACCCTTAGTTACAGTAATTGAGGAAGGTTTTATACTTCCTACATTTAATAATTCCTTTAACTGAGGAAATAGGTATACTATTCTATATACCTTAGTGAATCCTTCTTCAATAATCTCTACTGGTACCTCCACATCCACGCTATATCTATCAATCTTAAGAGTAGCACTCATAAATCTAATTTTTGCATGGCTCATTTGGCTCGCTATAAAACGTCTAAATATCAGGTCATAGAGTTTGATATGCTCCTTACCAATATTTACAATGATTCCCACCTCGCCCCGTACCGCCATCTCTATAAGCTCATCAGGGGTGTAGGGATTGGTTGGCCTTATAGCTTCGTGTGCATTCTCCCCCTCTATAGCCCTATCCCAGGTCCTTGGAGTGAACTGCTGTATCATACCAGCCCTACTAAGCACCTCTCTGGCTATTGCTATCCCTATGGGCGAGACCCTCGTTGAATCGGTTCTATGATAGGTTATAAAACCTAATTCAAATAGCGTCTGTGCTATCGACATAGTTTTCGAAGCTGAAAAGGTTAGAAAGTTGCTAGCATCACTCAATAGTGTATCTGTTGTATATGGAGGTGGTGGTGGTATAATCTTCTCGTATACCTTAACATTCTCTACTTCAAATCCCTTTTCATTGATGATAGACACTATCCTCTCAACATACTCTCTACCAATATTACCTAGGTATAGCCTTCCAGTATACCCATTTATATCAAATTTCACTACATATCCTAGCTTCTCTCTATACTCCCTGTACCTATCTACATTCCATAGTAGTATAGGGGTTTGTACCCTGCCAGCACCAAGCCAAGGTTTATTAAAGTAGTTCTGTAACCATAAACTTACTTCAAATCCTATCCACCGATCAGCTATCCTCCTCGTTATTTGCGCCTCAACTTTTTTGATATCTACATCTCTATGATTCTTAAGACTCTCTAGAAATGCACTCCTTGTAACCTCTCTAAATTCTATTCTATACACATTTTTATTGTATGGTAGAAGGAGTGATTTCACATCAAAAGCTATCTTTTCACCCTCAGTATCGGGATCGCTAGCAATAAATATTTTATCAACCTCCAGGGCTAGCTTCTTTAAAACGTTGTATACCGATGAACTTACAAATATATTCAGAGAACCGCAGTATGGACATGAGTCGTATACTCCAACATGTTGATATCCACAATTTCTACACCTAGCTATAAAGTCATATATAGGGATGTACCTACCCTGTTCGGTTTTAACACCATGGAATCCTTCATCGGTAACCAGATCAACCATGTGTCCAAGTGTTGCCGTAACCATAGCAATATAAACCCTATCCATATCAATGGGAACGATGGTTTCATATACAATTACATCATTAAAGATTCTCTTTGCAGGCTTTCCGAACATTGATGCTATAGTCTTTGCTTTTGTAGGCGACTCAACAACTATAAGTGCTGTAGAGATGCCACCTCTAATATCACTACTATTACGGTGAACTCTAGACTCTACTATTTTACAAATGCATTCTTCAATATTTTTCATATCGAGTTCTCTAAATCCATTAAAGTTGACTAAACGTTTCAATCTGTATTCAAGAATATCTATGAGTTCCTTATACTTTTCAAAAACTATGGAAAGACCAAATGTTTTATAGCCATTAAAAAGTCTCGAAGCCCTTCCACTTGCCTGTACATATGTATATGGATCAGGTTTCACCACCATTAATTTACCTCCATGCTCTACTATTATACAATACCCATCTATAACTAGTTTACCGTTTACATTAACCTGTCTCCTTACTTCCTCATACAGACGTTCCTTTATATGCTGGAGCACACGTATGTTGTTAGCAAGGTCTTGAGGAATATTAATGGGATTTTTTAGAAGTTTTGAATAGACTATGAGGAGTGCTGGTGTGCTCTTTTGGATAATTTCGATTAGCTGATTACGTAATGTAGATAATTCTACCCCTATCTCTTCCAGCTTTCTAAGGACGATATACATAAATCTTATATTATTTAGACTTTCATAGAGGTCCCGTACTATTTGAGGAATACCAATAAATATTGTAAACCTAACTCTCAGAGGTTCATCAAGTCCTCTAACAAGTATGCCGTAGTATGATGCTGGTCCGACTACTACATTGATTTCTCCACTACGAAATTTATCAACGGCTCTATTACCGCTTTTCGCTATAGCGAATTTTATGCCATTTTTAGCAAATTCTTCGCACAGATTGTCAACATACTCTTTATACATATTTGAATAGAATATTATTCCACTATTAGCATTCTTCACTATTTCCAGAATCCTTGTATACATTTCTGAATCAATGTACGAATACAGATCCTCAATATTTCTCCAGTATTCAAACATAGCACCCGTGTCAAATCCTAGCAGCTCTCTTAGAACATGGGATTTCAATCCCCTTGCTCTACCCGTGGCAGATGCTACTACTAGCTGAGTTGCCCTCTTTGATATCTCATTCTTTACTTCAGCTTCAAGACCCATAATGGTATTTCTCAATTCTTCAACAATTTCAGGCTTCTTTGATGCCTTAGCGACAATCAGATTCTGCTTCATCTTTACCAGTTTTATACACTTTTCTATAACGGTATCAGTAAATCCTAGCAATCTTAGCAGTCTATCAATATTTTTAGAATTTTTTAGAATAGAATCTAGATCGTCGGCTATAACGATATCTATTTTCTTATCAGTGATCACAGTATGGTATCTCGATAAAAATGCTGCAGAGGTTATTAAAATATCGAATACACCATCCTTAACGGCATCCTTAAGTTCAGAGGTATTCTTTGCCGTTGAGTCATAGAAAACAATTCTAATTTTATCTGAAATATATCCATACCTGCGCATATTTTCAATATAGCCACATATCCTTGTATAGAATTGCTTTGCTATCTCTCTTGTAGGTGTTATTATATAGACTTTATTTCCATAGAAGTACGCACGGTATAATGCATATATAGCTAGTAGTGTTGATTTGCCTATTCCCGTAGGAGCTATTAATGCAAAGGAATCGCCAAAGAGGAGTCTCTTAATCCAATACACTTGAAGAGGTAAGGGCTTAAAACCCGTTACCGCAGTAAAGAAATTTTCAAAATTTTCCACTTCCTTAATTAAAATCTGTAATAGCCGTTCGCCTATATTACTTGTGCCTAAATCGGAGTTGCATCTACTACACCTTCCGATAGCCAACTCCTCATTAGTTATATATCCTCCGCACACAGGGCATCCATGTCTGTATGCTACAATCATTACACTATTACCCATCTTTAATCTTTAAATGGCTATGCAGATTATTCAAAAGACGTAAAACTCATCAGATATGCATGCGATAAACTTTTATTCTAGACCCATTTTACACTATCCTTAGAAAACTAAAACCTCAGCAAAAGGTGTAAGAAATGTCCCAAACACCATCTGCAGCAAATACCGTACTAGTAGGTAAGAAGCCTGTAATGAACTACGTATTAGCAATACTGACATTACTAAATCAAGGAGTAAGTGAGATAGTAGTAAAAGCTAGAGGTAGAGCTATAAGCAAAGCCGTTGATGCCATTGAAATAGTTAGAAACAGATTCCTACCGGGAAGGGTAGAAGTTAGAGGAGTTTCAATAGGAAGCCAATCAATAACAAGCAGTGATGGTAGACAAAGCAGAGTTTCAACAATAGAGATAGTGATATCAAAAAAAGAGTAGAGTAGCGAACCTGACTATAGATATAAAATAGATTTTACTGTTTTTTACCCTTTCCAATCGATACATCTCATTTCTATGCCAAGTTCTCTAACTACATCCAACATTGTAAAAACATTGCTATCACATTTATTTACTTCTATAACATTGTACCCTTCTAATTTATTGAGCGATACACCATATCCTCTCAACTTTAGGTTTCTATACAGCCTTTCTGAGATGTAGTTAGATAGAAGTTTCACAAGCACCTCCTCCCCATCCCTAATTCTGTAACTCGCAATCCCCACACTCTCTAAAAATCCCTTTGATTTTAATCTCTTTATAATTTTTTTGGCTATATTTTTTGACCCAAAAAATATTAACACGTCGAGTGCTTCACCAATATTGAATACGTTTCCATTAAATCTCTTTTTAAGTATTAGGTAGTATGCTATCTCCCTCTTACTGAGCCAGACCAATCAGTTCCCCTGTTTCATCACTTTTCATCCTCAGACCTTACAAGGCTCATCACTATACAGGGATTTAAAAACTCCATATAGTTCACCGTCCATTACCGCTTTTTAACTATTTAGATTTAGACAGCCATTCAATTTTACCTAAATATGGCTGTCTCATAGTCATACTGACTCTGGGTAATCTTTGAGGTGTACCCAGCGAAATCGATGTTATTCTAGCTCTAACCATGTCGCCCTGCATTACAAATCTCTTGCTATTCTTACATATAACCATATTTCTAGCGGGATCATAGGAAACTTCGTCATCAGCCACTTGCGATATATGAATGAATCCCTCTATAGGACCCACTCTAACAGTAAGTCCCATTCTCCCCAGTACTTCAACAGGGCCCTCAACTACCTCATTAATTACTGGTATGTAAGTAAGTGCATCAAATACAACTCTGTAATGCGGTGCACCATCACCAAGCGGCAGTACTCCCATTGGATCAACTTTTATATTTGTTATCGCTACTACTATCCCTAAATTCCTGTCCCTTAATCCCTCATACTTTTTTCTAATCTCATCAAAGGCTGTCTCCTCTAATGGTCTATCTATTTTCGATGGATCTATCCTCACTATATCGCGTAGTCTATATATCCTAAACAATGAAAAACCCTAGAGCACTACTGTAAAATAAAGCTTTTAAATATTTAACGTACATATAGCTACAAATAACTGAATGAAGCTGTTAGTAAGCCTACATCTACAGAACACTTTATATTATATCTATTAACATCTCAAATCCTTTTTTCTCCTTGCGATACCATAGAACATTAATGCCTCTTCGCACTGCATCATTCTTCAACTTCGTATCGGCAGTTACAATTAGAACCCTCTTTGCCTTTTTCATCTCTTCGGCAAATTCTACTATCAGATCATCAACCTTCCTCTGCTCCATTACAGGTACCTCAACAACGTTTAATAAACGTAGGAGGTTCTCCAAGGCCCATTTTGCTATATGTGATTTCTCTGAATTCCCCTTTCTAGCTATTAATTGTAGTTCACTTATAACAGGCGTTAGCACAACCGCAGCGCAACCAGGTATCAAGTCTATCATATCATCAAGGTGTGCCTCCCTTGCTGATATCAAGAGTATTACACTGGTATCCACAATAGCTATACAGTTGAATTCCTCTAGCCTTTTACTTGACCCCACCCTACTAATCTCCATCTACCTCGAACCTGCCTAATTATAGCTACCTTATCCTTTCCTAATGTTACAACAGGCTTCTCCAGCTTAATTTCAAATTCATCCCTCGTTACCCTAGTTAATACACCACGTGCCCAGGCTGTTTTAATTATTAAAAATATTGTTTCACGTACCTTTAGTGGTTCTATTACCTCCTGAGTCCTACTACCTAATACACGTTCAAATAAATTATACTCCACTCTAATGTCAGATACTGGATCAGGAACACTGTGACCTAGAACGTTACCCATAAGTGAATCACCTTTAGTTATAGAAGGATCGAGTAGTGTTCCTATTGCTACTAGACCACCCGGCTTTGCTTCATCTACACTAATATTTCCATACCTAATGCTTGAAACTCTTGTTACCAAAGGTTCGTACTTCACCCTACCTCCCTTTAATTCAATTCTTATACCAGGTTTTATCTCAACCTCGTCTCCAATCCTCAGCACCCCCTTCAGTATACTACCACCGACTACACCACCTACAAGTTTATCAGGCTTTGTACCTGGTAAGTTAACATCAAAACTTCTTGCAATTAACATCATAGCAGGTTTACTATAGTCCCGTTCAGGCTCTCTAAACATTTTAGCCATACCCATGGCGAGAACATCTATATTAACTTTGTGAAGAGCGCTCACAGGTATTATAGGTGCTTTAGAATACCTTGTAGTACCGAGAAAGTCTACTATCTGCCTATAGTTCTCCTTAGCCTGCTCATAACTAACAATATCTATCTTATTTTGAACAACAATAAGCTGATCTAGACCTATAATCTCCAATGACTTGAGGTGCTCCCGGGTTTGAGGCTGCGGGCATGGTTCATTGGCTGCAATAACAAGTATAGCTGCATCCATCAATGCAGCCCCTGATAACATTGTAGCCATTAGAACCTCGTGGCCTGGAGCATCAACGTACGATACCGATTTAATTACTCTTAGCTTTGAACCCTGTGGACAGACCCCACTTGTATTATAGGCCTCTGGTATTTCGAGACCTTCACACACGCCTATGTATCCTTCAGCATAACCTAGCTTTATAGTCATGGATCTTTTCAACTCTTCCGAGTATCTAGCTGTCCAAATACCAGTTAATGCTTGTACAAGTGTGGTTTTACCATGATCAACGTGCCCTACAACGCCTATACTCATTGATGGAATCATGCTCATAAACTTGCGCACCGTACTATCGATATATAAATACTATTTAGTATAGCAAAAATATCTTTACAATTTATACAATTACAGTATTTATCTGTACTATGTCTTCAGATATCGTATTGCCTCTTATGAGTTTCCTCCTTTTTTCTCCATCCTCTTTAGGTCTAAAGCCTGGTCCCTGTGAAAGTAAAACGTATTTTTTAACAGGTCCAGCTACATCCACCCTCATAGGAAAGCCTGCTAGATCGGATCCCCCTCGAATCTCAAGCCTAATATTGGGTAAACCCACGATTCTGCCATCAATTCTTTCACCTATCTTTAGACCAATCAGACTCTGATATGTTGATCCTGCTATTCTTATCTGAAATGCAGGTGCTCTAAAAACTTCCCCTATTGCTTCAGAAGCTCCTAATCTTTCTCTCATGAATGCCATAGGCACCATAGCAGTTTGTGTATCAACTGAAGCATCCTCAACTACTCTAGCTGTTAAATTAACCTTCTCCCTGCTAGCTCTATTCTTCCATATCCTTACTATTACAACACCTAGTTCGGGATTCAGCAATTTTATGAGAGCAGGATTAAGTTTTACTCTTGCCAACTCTCTTTGTTCCTTATGTACATCAGTATACTCCAGCGATTCAGAGCCTACTACCTTTACTGGTACTATCCGCAGATTCTTAACTCTAGGATCAGAGATCACTAACTTAAACTCAGGCATCTTTGCTAGTACACCCCTAGACTGTAGGTTTTATTTCTAACGTGTAAACCTAAAAAGCTGTTTTGAGACTATATATTGTAGTATCCACATCTATGCTACTTTAATAACTTAATTAATTAAATGAGGTAGGCTAGGAATGGTTCAACGGCAAAAGCGACTCCGCCAACCTATAGTCGTGGTCCTTGGGCATGTTGACCATGGAAAGACCACACTATTAGATAAAATAAGGGGTACAGCTGTTGTACGGAAGGAGGCAGGAGAGATGACACAACATGTAGGTGCCAGTCTCGTTCCAGCTTCTGTTATTGAAAGAATTGCAGAACCATTGAAAAAAGTAATACCATTTAAACTTGAAATCCCAGGATTGCTATTTATAGATACCCCCGGCCACGAATTATTCTCAAACCTTAGAAGAAGAGGTGGAAGTGTAGCTGATATAGCCATTCTGGTCATCGATATAAATGAGGGTGTTATGCCTCAGACAATCGAATGCATAGAAATACTAAAATCCCGTGGTGTACCCTTTGTAGTAGCTGCGAATAAAATAGACAAGATAGCTGGCTGGAAGCCGTATCAAGACAAACCGATAATATTTAGTTTAAAAAATCAGAGTCCTCAAATAGTTAAAAAAGTTGAAATGGAGATATACAAATTAATAGCTCAGTTATCAAATTATGGAATAAATTCTGACTTATTTGATCGTGTGCGTGATTTTACCAAGACTGTCCCTATAATCCCCCTATCAGCTAAGACTGGAGAGGGTATACCTGAATTACTAGCCGTGGTGGCCGGCATTACACAGAGATATATGAGCGAAAAAATTATGTATACTGAAGGTCCTGCTAGAGGGGTTGTTCTAGAGGTTAAGGAGCAACCTGGATATGGAACTGCACTAGATGTCATAATATATGATGGTATTCTAAAACAGCATGATCCTATAATTGTCGCGGGCATTAATGGCCCTATATTTACAAGAGTTAGGGCCATACTGGTACCTAAACCATTAACTGATATTCGGGTGGCAAAAACAGAGCTTAGACCCATCGAAGAAGTTGTAGCTGCTGCAGGTGTGAGAATAATAGCACCTGATATTGAAGAGACTTTGGCCGGCTCTCCACTATATGTTATTCCATCTGAAGAACGTGCAGAGGAGTACAGAAATAAACTACTCGAAGAAATTGAGACTATAAGATTTAGACGGGAAATAAATGGTGTGATAGTTAAAGCTGATACGCTTGGAACATTGGAAGCTATTGTAAATGCATTGAATAAGAAATCAGTGCCGGTAAGAATAGCTGACGTAGGCCCCCTTACAAAACGGGATGTTATAGAAGCTAGTATTGTTGCAAAAATTGATAGATATCTAGGTGTAATACTACTATTCAACGTCAAGGCAATTCAGGAAGCCGAAGAACTAGCTCAAAAAGAAGGTGTGCCCGTGTTTAGAAGCAATATAATATATAGACTTATCGAAGAATACATTGAATGGTTAGAAAAAGAAAAGTCTGGAGAACTTCAAAAAGAGTTTGAGAAAATAATACCTCCTGGAAAGATAAGGATTTTACCTGGCTATATATTTCGGCGTAGCGATCCTGCAATTGTAGGTGTAGAGGTTGTGGGTGGTATAATAAGATCTGGTGTACCATTAATGAAGATGGACGGTAAATATGTTGGAGAAATCCAGCAGATACAACACATGGGGAAATCTATAAAGGATGCTAAGGCTGGTCAAGAGGTCGCTATATCAATTAAAGGGAATGTAATGGTAGGACGTCATATAAAGGAAAATGATCTTCTATATACTGATATACCTCTAGATCATATCAAGTTATTACTGTCGAAATTTAAGGACATGCTCTCGCCTGATGCCGTAGATGTGTTAAGAGAGATAATCAAAATAAAGTCGGCCATAGATATTGGATATACCATCTTTTTAACGCAGATATAATTGGTTTCAAGTTTTCGCTTCACAATTTCAATTTCGAAATACCCATAAATACTCACTACTGTTCTAAAAATATTGAATACATAATGGAATTACAATGCATCTAAAAATATTGAAATTTCCACATTAACTATTATGATAAAGAAAGGAGTGTATTAAGTAGATACTATATTATATTAGGCTTACCGAGCTACATAATCTGCTAGAAGCCAATAAATCTACCAATACAATAGTCTCTACAAAAATAGGTAGAGAAGTAGCATGAGATGATGCTATCCTCTTCCGCTATATAGTTTTGTCCAAGGCAATTTCTTTGGATCTCTTCCAAGTTTGAAGTTCTTAAAACATTTACTCGAACAAAACCAGATTATTGTACCATCATTTCTTACAAACATCAAGCCATTTCCAGGCTCTATAGTGTTTCCGCAATAGCTGCATATGTGTTTAGAGACCATGACAAATTTCACCTGCTTACATAGATAAGACTTCATGCTAAAGCTTATAAGCTCTTTCTTTCGAAAAATCAGAGATATAGGGTGCAGCGCTGATGTCAAATACTGTAGTAGAAGAGAAAGGCAAGGAATACGAAATAAATGTTGTAGAGAAAATAGGGTTTCCAGCAGAAGTTGTCCAAATAATTGGAAGAACTGGTGTAACTGGTGAGGTTACACAAGTTAGAGTTAGAATACTTGAAGGTAGAGATAAGGGCCGTATTCTAACCAGAAATGTTAGAGGTCCTGTAAGAGTAGGCGATATCATCATTCTTAGGGAAACAGAGCGGGAAGCCAGAAAGTTAAGTGTGAGAAGGTAGACAATACAGAAGAGACAATATAGGAGCTAAGAGTAGATGTATGACTAGTAAAATATAAAGTAATTAGGATTGAATAGTGATGGATTATATTTAACAGATTAAAAACTCTTTGAACTGTGATATGCTAACTTTCTCGTCTAGTATTATCTTATTCATGCTTTTGCTCTAAGCTCTTGGAATCTAGATGTAAGTTCATCTACATCGGCTTTAGCTTCTCCTGGTTCAACAATACATGCAGAAGCTGCTGCAACCTCTATCCCTGCAGCTTCTCCTAATCTCTTTTTACTTGGTACGTACAGATATGGTACCTTTTTCTCTTCACATAGTAGTGGTAGGTGTGCCACGACTTCTGGTGGATCCACATCCTCTGCGATAAATACTATTTTACATAATCCTCTCTCAACCCCCTTTGTAACCTCATTGGTGCCTTTCCTTATTTTCCCACCGGTTTCCCTCGCCTTTTTTAATGCTTGGTATGCTTTTTCAGATATCTCTGAGGGCACCTCGAACTTTACATAAAATGGTTTTGACATTTCCATCACCTTTTCTTTAGATTGTCACTGTTCTAAGCTTTTGCACTGGTATTTAAGGTATTTTGAAAAATGTCATTCATGTGCGTAAATTATCGAAACACCATTCCTTTTAATACTATCAATTCTACCAAAACCTAACCTGACCATCTGGATTACTTCATCTACACGAAGTTCGAGTAACGACTTTTCGCCTAGACATGCAATCCTTTTCAACTTGCTATTACATGTTTTATAGACCGTAACTCTGATGTTATCCTCTACCGGTACCCACTGCACAATCTGTAAACCTAGTTTCTTTGCGTCTTCCAAACTTCTACCAATATATTCAGCCTCTATTGTATTACCATTGATAGTATTTAGATAGCGAATATTTGCAAACTCCATCAATCTAATATAGCCAGTTTTCATCAGATTCTGCAAATCGTCATTTGAAATGTAGACCTCGGGCTTACGTAGTATAATTGTTCTCACTCCGAGATTGCTAGCTGGGTGGAACGGTATTGTAACCTTCAATGGAACCTCTAATCCTTTTAGTAGGATTTTGATTGGATTGCAAACTATGAATATTCTTTTCGATTTTGGATCTAGTATCTTCCTATTTAACGCTGAGATGTTAACCCAACTAATTTTTGCATCGACACCTCTTATGCCAAGTTCCATCATTATCTGTTTTATTGTTTCTGATGCTATGCCTCTTCTTCTAAGAGCTGAAAGTGTTGCAAACCTTATATCATCGAATCCCATAAATTTCTCTGGATTGTTCTTAAGTTGAGTTTTTACCCAGCTTTTACTCAGTATGAATCCCTCAATTCCTACGCGTCCAAAATTTACAACCTCTGGATAGCGCCAGCCCATGTACTTGTATAGATATAGTTGCTTTAGGGTATTTAGTGTATGTTCCCTACCTCTAAATATATGACTTATATTCATGAAATGGTCATCTACTGCAGCAGCGAAATTGTATGTTGGCCAAAGCCTATATCTATCTCCTGTAATTGGATGGGGGTACTTTACTGTATCTACAATTCTAAACATTACCCAGTCTCTAATAGCTGGATCTGGATGATTTAGATCCGTTTTTATTCTTACTACAGCTTCTCCTTCACTATATTCACCCATTAATATCTTCTCAAATCTTTCCAAATGGATGGTTGGATCTTCATCTCTATGTGGACAGGCTTTTCCAAGATTTCTATAATTTTTAAATGTATCAGAATTACATAGATCTACATATGCTGCTCCCATCTCGAGAAGTTTTTTCGCTATGCTGTAGTATAGTTCCATTCTTAAACTCTGTATGTACTCTTCATCCCATTTAATCCCAAGCCACCTAAGGTCCTCCCTAATAAGTTCATAAGCCTCTGGTAATGGTCTCTTGATTCTAGGATCCGTATCTTCAAATCTTAGTATAAACCTACCATTATACAGCCTTGCATATTCGTAGCTGAGTAGTGCTGCTCTTGCATTACCAAGATGTATCACAAAGTCTGGATTTGGAGCAAACCTAGTTACAATGACTTTCCATACATCAACATTTGGTAGAGGAGGTAGCGTTCCTCTCGTTTCCTCCTTTTTACTTTCACTAATGCCATACTCTTCAATTTTTTTCATAGCCTCTTCAATACTTAGAGTATTTACGTAATCTACTACATCCTTAACTATTTCACCTATTTCTTTAATCGCTGACTTGTGTTCTTTAAAATGTCCGATTACCTTATTGAGTACAGGTCCTATTGCTGCCTGTCCATGCTTTAACTTGTTCTGAAGAGCGTATCTTAATGCTACTCTCTTTACCTCTTCCTTAATATCGGCACCTAGTAAACTCACGCACCTCACCTTCCTCAATTATAGTCATAACCTCTTGCTGAATACCATTAGAAAAAACTTCGCCTATAAACACTACAACACCCCTTACATCTGATTTAATAACGCGTACCTCATTCTTACCTGTAACTATGTAAAATAGCTTGTTACCAAAGCTAACTCTGTCCCCTTCAGAGACTAGAGGATAGATCCTCTTTCCCTTTGCTTCAATAATCTTCACATCGCTGTCTGCTTTAATGTAGAGGAGGACATCCCTATTCGGACAGTATATGGCCGTGTCAGTAACTATCTTACCCAATTCCATATCTATTATATAGCCAAGAACCTTCTCGTATACTATTTCTACAAACTCTTCATTACCACTATCCATAGCTTGGCTACAGAAAGTGCCCGACACCAGATCTACATAGACTCTCGATCTCATATTCAACAGTTTATCTAGAGTATCTGAAGCAGAACCTACTGCCGACAACTCTCTCTGTATTCTAGATCTCAATTTTTTTAGATCCTTTAGATTTATGAAGGCTAGTGGAGAATTAGAGAGTAGCTCTCTCTGCTCGGCTGCTTCACGCTTAGTAATTTCTCTTCACCATAAATTCTACGACTTCCCTAAACATATTTAAGGCCTCGTCATCTTTTGATTCAATACTTCTGCTTATATTAATAGCTTTGATAGCATAATGTTCAGCTAAATCTTCAGCATACTCTATAGCTCCACTTGATTTTATTATTTCTGCAGCTTCACTTAATTCCTGTAAATTTGCATTTCTATTACCTAAAATGCTTTTCAGCCTCCTTCTCTTATTCTCATCAGCATTATTTAGAGTATAGATTACGAGTATGGTCATCTTACCCTCTCTAATATCACTATAAACAGGTTTTCCCAATACCTTTTCATCACCTAGCAGGCCTAGGACATCATCCCTAATTTGGAACGCTATGCCAGCATTAATCATAGCTTCTCTAAGTTTTTCAATAATCTCCGTATTCCCTCCAGCCAATACAGCCCCTATAGCTGCTGAAGATGCAAAAAGAGCTGCTGTCTTCTTTCTAACCATCTCAATATAGCTATGGACGTCTACTCCATTAAATGTTGGCAGTAGCATATCAAGTGCTTGACCCTCTGCTACAGTAATAGTTGCATCAGTAAGTATATCCACTGCCCTAACAACTCTATCACTTGGTATTCCATAGCTTAGTGATTTAATTAGACACCTATATGCATATGCAAATAGCAGATCTCCTGAAATTATGGCCATATCGCTACCCCATATTTTATGAACTGTAGGAACCCCTCTTCTAAACTCATCTCTATCTATGATATCATCATGAACTAATGTAAATGTGTGAAGAACCTCTACTGCGGCGGCTCCAGGTATTGCTATATCTTCAGATCCACCGCAGAGTCTAGCAGATAGTACTGTTATGAGGGGTCTTACTCTCTTCCCACCAGCTTTTATATAATGAAGTGCTGATTCGTATAGGATCTTGGGTTCTCCTTCTATTATTTCATATATAAACCTTTCGACCTTCTTAGATATTTCAGTAGCATATGATAAAAACTTCATTACACTGCACCTTATTAGTTAATGAAGCATGGTATATAGGAGTTGTTATTTCTTATTTTAAGTTTTCGCGCACATAACCATTGAGCTAGAAGACCGTGTACAACTATGTGTATATTCTTAAGCTCCATAATATTTCTGCAACCAGCCAACATCATTGCTATTCTCAACTGTTTAAGCAATGTATCTGTGTATTCTTTTTCTCTACCTGATAATACTGCCCTAAGAAATGGTTGTGCAATACCCACAAGCTCCGCACCTAGTGATATTGCCTTAGCAATATCAACACCTGTTCTTATACCACCGCTGGCAATAACTATAACATCAGATCCTATAGATGACGCCTCTACTATCGATGCTGCTGTAGGTATCCCCCATGTCCTAAATGCCTCTCCTATCTTACTGTGTTTTCCCTCCATCCTTAACATTTCTATCGTAACCCAGTTAGTTCCACCAGCTCCTGCAACATCGAATATTCTTATTCCTAAGTTATAGAATTTGCTAGCTACTTCGCGAGACAGTCCATTGCCGACTTCCTTAATTATTATCGGAACATCAATTTTCTCAATAATTTTCTCAAGCGATTTAATAGCCCCCTTGAAGCTCCTATCCCCCTCACACTGAATGAGTTCTTGAAGCATGTTCAAGTGTATTGCGAGAGCGTCTGCTTCCAACGATTCTACAATCCATTCTATTGATTCATAGTTAATTGTAGAAAGCTGTGCTATACCTATGTTCGCTATAACTGGCACACTATGTGCTACATCTCTTACCACTCTATAGGTATAGCTAAGCTCAGGTTTTAAGATCATCGCCCTCTGGCTACCAACACCTATTGCCAATCTGTATTCCTCTGCTAATTCAGCCAACTTTTTATTTATGTTAAATGCTCCATCAAATCCCCCAGTCATACCCGAGATTAGTACTGGAGCTTGTAGTTTGTACCCGAGAAATTCCGTAGATAGATCTATCTCATCCATTGAAAGTTCTGTAAAAGCCTGGTGGACTATTATCACATTCTCTAAAAGTGTTGTCAAAGGTCCTTGTGATATCTGGTTCGCCGCATGTTCTATGTGTTCACTCTTTCTATTCTCAATACTCATATCACAACCCTTGTGCCAAATATTTCATTGTTGCAAATAGCCTGGTATATGGTTCCTGTTTTTACTCCATTAAATATGTAGACATCCATACCCTCCCCCATATACTTTAATCCTAATAGCAACTTTGTTCTCATACCTCCTGTAACATCTATTCCCCTTACACCCTTAGTATCTAACCTATCTAATTCAGACAGTTTTACGGTAGGTAGTAACCTAGCATTTCTATCTGCAGGATCCCTATCGAAAATGCCATCAACTGCTGTCGCGAATAGTAATCTAGAGGGCTTTAGTAGTGAAGCAAAGTACCATGCAATTTCATCCCCAGATAGAATCTCTGCTTTACCTATTCTATTGAAAATTATATCCCCATATAAGATGGGTATAAGCCCATTATTAATCATTGCGATAAGAGGTTTACTAAAAACAGCTAGTCTATCGCTGACCCTTAAAAACATTGCATGCGTATCTACGGGTAGCGCTGGTAATCCATACGAGTTTAGCATATCGGTAATAATCATATTTAATTCTCTCATGAACCACACAACTTGTGCAATGCTTTCAGTAGAATATATATTGCCATGCTCTTCATGCTCTTTTACTACGTAATGACCATAGCTGCCACCTCCATGTATTATTATGATCCTATTGTTGCATTCTCTGTATGCCTGGCTTATCTCATCACAAATTCTGTATAGCACAGAATAGTTCAAGGAAAAAGGTTTTTCCTTATTAGTTATAAGTGCGCCTCCCAATTTTAATATAATTGTAATTTTCATTTCCTATTCCTCTACGATAGCGTAATTCTGTAAATTACAACTTGATTCAAATCTGCAATAACCTTATATAGATTTGCTTCATCAATTGGGTAATTCATTTTAATCCCTAGGGAGTTTCTTATAATTTCACTCTCTATAATGTAGACTAGTCTAATCATATTTCTTAACCATGGCTCCACCGTTCCATTATTAACAAGACTATGTATAAACTGAGAAATGGTGTGCGTAGTCAACTTATATAGAAGAGAAAGTAAGTAATTATCATATGGATTACTGATATCTGTACATGTTTTAGAATCACATTTATATCTATTGACATTTTCGATACTCAATGCTAAATCGACATTGTGTACTATGTCCTCATATCCTCTACTAATACACATCGCTTTAAAGAGGTATGAACATCGAAGTGATCTGAGATAACCTGGATCTACATTTAGCATTTCTGTATCTAAATTTGAGAAAATGTTAAGTATATGTGTATAGCTAGTACCACCTATCATCAGCAACTTTCTGGATATTTCACACTCTAGCACCGGGAGTACCAATATTAATGGTAGGTCATTATCGCATTGTACATCTAGGTCCCCCTCAATGCATTCCTTCCCTATATTTCCTAACACTGTGTTAAATCTATTTAGAATATATTTCCTTAAATCGTCTAACTCGTGAATCGTATCACCATTCTCGTCATTACAGTGTCTTCTTAAACTTAACCGAGTCCTTATAACACACTTTGAATTGGTTAATGCAGACACATATGTATTGAAATGATTAACTATAGGTATACCAATTAATGGAAATGGTATCCGAACCTCCTTAAACAATACTACTTTATCCATGTTTATCTACACCACCCACAGATTATAACATACATCATGATCCTTGTTCTAATATTCATTGCAATCCCTATATCTATCACGTACGTATAGTACTATATAATATGTAGAAACACATTAAATTTATAGGTTTAAAAACTATAGAGTGTTGAAACGTCTAAGTATCGAGAAAAATTGATTGTATATTTAGTTGAAATTTAGAGTCTTGGAGTTGATGATATTAATTGGTGTTGAACTCTATGTTGTGGTTTCAAAAGCTTCTGGTCCTAGCGGAAGGTTGTCATTAGGCCCTAATTCTCCTCTTTCCCTAAGTATCTGTCTTGCTAGAGTCCAATATAGTAATGCTAAAGATTTTCTACCTTTATTATTACCAGGTATCGCCAAATCGATTCCTTCAAGCCTATTATCAGTACTTACGAATGCCACTATTGGTATTCCGACTTTCAATGCCTCCTCAAGTGGTTGTGAATCTATTCTGGGATCTGTCAATACTATAACCTCAGGTTCATAGTACCACTCAAGTTTCGGATTTGTTAATGTTCCAGGAACAAATCGACCGACAACTGGTTTTGCCTTAACAAATTCAGAAAATTTTGAGACTGGTTGCTTACCATACTGCCTTGTTGCGATAACCATTATCTTCGATGGTTCATATCTACTCAAGAACTTACCCGCAATTCTAAGTCTTTCATCAGTTTTCTTTATATCTAAAATATATAGGCCATCTGGTCTTACCCTGAATACAAATCTCTCCATATGCTTGGTACATGTATGTGTCCCTATGTGAACCCCTGCTTGCAAGTACATTTCTAGTGGAACTAGAAGTTCAACTTGTTGCGAGACCATTTTCTGTTCTTCTGCCATATTCCACACCTACTTTACTGTACCATATTTTATCGTCTCTCTAAATAATTCGATATGTGATAACATCATCCTTCGACAACAGTATCTATCTATACCTAGGTCGTCTAATACTTTTTTTGGATCCTCACCCTTAATAACTCTTCTGTGGAATTCCTCCCACTTCGCGCCAATTGGATAACCGCATGTAAAGCATCTTACGGGTATTATCATACCTTATCACCTATATGATTTCTGTCTAAATCTCCTAGCACTGTACCTCATCCATTTCTCAGATTCTGTTCTTCTTGGATCACCAGATATCATAGTTCTATCGAATTCCTTAAATATATCTCTTAGTATGGGGATGTTGAAGTATACTACAATCCCTCTCGCTATAGCATTTCTAATAGCATATGCTTGTGCCATTACACCACCACCTTCAACAATAACATCAATATCTATAGCATTTCGCAATTTATCATTTAAGAGCATTAGAGGCTCCATCATTTTGAGTCTAGCTACTTCTATTGGCCATATCTCTACTGGGATGCCATTTACCTTACATCTACCACCTCCAGCCTTTATTATTGCTCGAGCAACAGCTGTTTTCCTTTTTCCAACACTTACAACAATCTTTTTACCACTAACTATCTGCTGGTATGCTCCTGCAATTTTAATTTCTTCAGATGTGGCTGATTCCATTAGACATTCACCTACGGCGTCTGCCTCCAACCTAACGCTTCAGCTATCTCTGAAACTCTTACCACGGTTCTTCTCTTAAGATTCTCCGCATCGATATCTGCTATTTTTATACGTTCTCTTCCATCAAATTCCTTAGGTGTACCAATGTATGCCTTTACATTCTTAAGAATGGTAACTCCCCTCCAATTATGTTTTGGAAGCATTCTTTTTACACTGCTCTTAAATATTGCAATGGGATTTCTAGGCCTCTTCATGGAGTGCCTGTACGGATTTCTATGCGTTCTGACATTAAGTAGAAGCTTGTAGCTCTCAATAACCATTTTCCTATCACCTGAAACCAACGCTTTCTC
>Ga0105162_1000401_pt1 | contig 28908 bp, 26 predicted proteins | sample JNZ201metaG_FD_81532 | JGI IMG/M metagenome (GOLD analysis project Ga0105162, IMG submission 81532) | Hot spring microbial communities from Jinze hot spring, China to study Microbial Dark Matter (Phase II) - JNZ 20120812A | ecosystem: Environmental > Aquatic > Thermal springs > Hot (42-90C) >...
CCTCCTGCATACTTTAACTCTTCTGTTGAGTAGAGTCTAAAGAAGTTGGATCTGGCCAAACCTCTGTCAACCGACGATCTATTCATTATTAATGCATCTTCCATGTTGTATCCTGAATAACTCATAACGGCTACAACCATGTTTTGACCAGACGGTCTGTCATTGTATCCTATCACTGATAGTGATCTTGTTTGTACTAAGGGTATCTGGGGATAATGGAGTAGGTGAGCCCTTGTGTCAACTCTTAGCAACAGGTTAGCCATATAGAATCCTAGTGCTTGCTTAGCCATAGCTGATTGATAGGCATTCCTTGGTGATTGGTTATGCTCAGCATACGGTATCGTCGAAGCTGCTACCCCCATTATCGTTGGAGGCCATATCTCAACATGTGTTGTTTCAATAGTTGCCTCCTCAGGGTGTACAGCTATCAGTGCATTTTCCTCCTCTTCTGCATCTAGAAGCTCTACGACACCTAGCCTAAGTAGATCTTCAAAAGATAGTCTACCTTCTCTAAGCTTAGAGATGAGTTCCCTAGAAATCATTAGCATTCCTTTTTCACACACTAGTAGTGGACGGAGGATCCTACCTTGATCACAATTGATGTTAACTTCGTTAATGTACTGCGTCTTGTAGTGTGCCACACTAACTTCGTAATGCAGTTTACCATTCCTTCTCATGTTCCTTAACTCGTATACTAATTTCTCCGTATCTGGATGGTATCCTATTAATGTTCCATTTAGGTATACCTTCCCCCAATTCTTTATAGATTCATAGCTCAGTTCACCCTCTCTAAGCTTATTAAATATCTCCAGTATTCCAATTACTCCCATGTTATAGAGTAGAGTCTCTATAGTTTTTTCATCTATGCCAACAGAAATTGTAGACATTAGGGCGAGATTCTTTACAAGGCCACAGTTAGGTCCCTCAGGTGTTTCAAACGGACAGAGCCTACCAAATTGGGTTCCATGTAGATCTCTTGCTTCAAAGTGAGGCTGACTTCTACTTAGTGGCGATATCACACGTCTCATGTGGCTTATTGAGGAGAGCCAGTTTGTACGATCTAGTATCTGTGAAACCCCTGTTCTTCCACCTATCCAGGTTCCTGTAGCCATTGCATGTTTTATTCTTTCTGTTATTATATCACTTCTAACATATAGAGCTATATTGAATCTTCTTTCTCTTAATTTTACACGTTCTAACTGGTATCTCAGATCTCTTATAAAGGTTTTAAATGTAACTCTAAATAGTAGTGCTAGCATATCTCCTGCTAACTTAATTCTCTTATTAGCATAGTGATCCTTGTCATCCACCGGTCTGCGTCCAAGCATAAACTCTATGAGTTTGCATGCCATCTGCCCTAGGAATAATGCCTTCTTAATTCTATCCTCAGGTTTCATACCTACATGTGGAAGAAGATATCTGTCCAATACGAACTTAGCTCTTTCAATTCTACTTTCTCTTGCTTGTCCTATAGCTATTCTTGAACCTATGTAATCAAGCGCATCATCTATGGCGGCAATCTCACTGGACTGTATAAACGATGCGAAGAGCTCTCTCTGAATCTCGGGATCCGGAGATACTGCTAATGCTATATCGATATCCCTTTCAAGGCCAAGAGCCCGCATGAGAATTACAAATGGTATTTTACCGGGCACTGCTGGAAATGAAACATGTAATGTTCCATCCTTGTGTCTATCTAACATTATCGGAACTCTATACCCTATTGTTGATGAGACTACCTTTGCTGTATGGGTAACGTTCAATCCCTCTTGACCATAGTCAACAATAACTCTATTTGGTGCTAGATCCTCCTGTGCTACTATTATTCTCTCAGTTCCATCTATTATAAAATACCCTCCAGGGTCTTTTGGATCTTCCCCTATTCTTATCAGCTCTTCTTCACTCATATTTGAAAGCGGATCCTTACTCGATTTAACCATAAGCGGTACTTCTCCAACGTATACCTCAATAGGTGTTCCTGGAATATCATTTTCGTAGGGTAGGAGTGTTATGTATATTGGTATAGAATACGTTAAATCCCTATGTCTACACTCCATAGGTGTTACATACCTATTTACACTACCATCTACCTCCCTTATCTGGGGTTCCCCAATTCTATAACCTTTTATAACAACCTTAAAGCCTGGTATGGATGTCTCTATAACTGGCTCCTCTAATATTATATCGCCTAGCGTCTTTGAAATAAAATTGTTATAGGACTCGATATGATGCTTTGTTATCCCCTTCTCCCTAATAAATAGCTCAATTATAGCCCATCTATCATCTGGAGAAAGAATTTTGGACTCAAAATGTGCTAGAGGTATGGGTCCTAATGATGAGTGTACACGTCTCTTATCTGATATTGAAATGCTACTCATAGGATTCACCCTGGTACAACATATCTATACACTATAACCTCTCCCCCAGTTGGACTCTTTCTAATTATCTTCACTATATCACCTGGTTTAGCACCAATAGCTCTAGCTACTGGGTCACTAGCTCTTAGCCACGGAAGTTGTTCTGGTTTAATTCCATACTGCTTAAGAATTTTTATGCCCTCATCAATATCCACAATAACATGTTTAGGTACAAGTTCGTGCTCCAGTATCTTCGCATCTATAGAGGAATCCCTCTTTTTCAATGCCATTAAATACACCAAGCACTCCTTTAGACTATTAACAACTTTCTAAGCAAAACCTAATGAGGAAAAGCACTTATAAGCTCATTTTCTCAACATTGGCAGATATAACTTCATAAAACCTTTTAAATATACGACAAAAATCAAAAGCAGGAGCGGGCCCGTAGCTCAGCCAGGTAGAGCGGCGGGCTCTTAACCCGTAGACCACAAGCTGGGCGGAGGTCCCGGGTTCAAATCCCGGCGGGCCCGCCACAAGATTAAAAACTTCCTATATACACTGTAAACATCTGGCCGCCGTAGCTCAGCCCGGTGGAGCGCCGGCCTCGTAAGCCGGTGGTCGCGGGTTCGAATCCCGCCGGCGGCTCCAAACAATACAATATACTCAACTCCTTCTAAGTAGCCTCCGAGGACATATTGCATACTACAGATACCAACTCCGCAATTGCAGAAGACATATATTAGAGTCTATGATTCAACCATATCTAGGAATGCAAAAGGCGAATGCAATACCGATGCCTGGGCTATGAATACCACGAAGAAGAACAGAGCCAGTATCTCACAAGACCTAGCTTTATACCTAGCTCTTCAACCTCGTACTCTAAAACTTTTACCTATGCTACCACCTATAGCTGAAGACGCAGTATCGGCAAAACATGTATCCATGGGCCGCATCCTTTCTACACCTAGGACATGCAGACATAGGCTGTCCGTTAACGGTATTTCAATCCTGCGAGAACGAGAGTGGCATATAATATGCAACTCTATTGCAAACTTTGAACAAGCTTTTAGTCCCTTGCCATAAATCTTCGTGTGTTGTTAGAAAATCTGTCAGGCATCCTACATCCATATACCTTTCTATAGATCAATGCACATGTTTTGCTGACTTTAAGGCAGGTTTTGGAAGGTAAAAATGAGATTGAGAAGTACTTCAAGGTTTTGCTTAAGGGGATAGAGGTCTATGAAAAGCTTTTAGAGGATAAAGTCTAGAGGTATACAAAGAGTATGGGAGCGTAGAAAGCTGTTTTGCAGAATAAGATTTATTAAGGTTTTGTAGCGCATTTTATAGTGCTATAGGATTTTTAGAGAGGTACTATACGTCTACACATTACCAATAGAACTCTTGGGAGATGGATTAGTAGGGGAAGAGTTAGAGCTGTGAATGTTTACGGTAGATGGAGGGTACATGAAAGCAAGGTTAAACGACTTCTCGTTAACCCATGGAGGGGTTTAAGAAAATCAGGCATCAGTATGTAAATAATGTAAATACAGGGAAACCCAAAGGGTGTGGAAAGGATTCGTGTAATGTAGTTCTCGACAAAATATATCATGTGATGGTGTTGTGCTGTATTGCTTAGCTATTTATCTATTCAATACAATCTCTGGCTTAGCTATGAGTGGAGATGGCTAACCATACTAAATTAAAATAAAAATAGGTTGATAAATTGGTTTACGAAATTATTTTTTAATTAACGCTACAACGGCTCCGATTATAAAGCCTATGGATATAGGGCCTATGGTGAGTAGTCCTAGAACTATAGCAAAATTTTTTGCAATTCCAATAATATCGCTAAGAGTCTTGAATACCTCCGTTGTAGAGGTTCCCAGGCTCCATATAGATAGAAATGTACCTAAGACTAGTATGGCTATGAATGCTAAGATGTATTTTATGGCTTTCACAGATATGTAGCCTAGTGCTAGACCTAGAAGGAACTGTATCAGTATTACTATAGCTGTTTGTGGATCTGAAAGAGCACTAGTCAATATCTCATTTATGCCAAGAGGGGTTGTAGTTATGCTCATAACTCAGCCCAAGATGGATATACCATGTAGAGTATATATACTTTTAACCTCTAGATATCTATCCTAGGATGTGCAAACATGGAGTTTGGCAATGTGGTAAATATAGCTGGTTTTAAATTTAGAATACTCTTCTATAAACCTGGATACACCCCTCACTATGCTGAACATGTTACCGATCCTAGAGATGGTAGGGAAAAGCTTGTTCTCGCAGATCCGCATAACAGATTCAGTACCATAATTTACGATACTGTTAGAGGAGTTATAGAAGATGAGATAAAGATTGTGGATGGCCGTATTCCAAATCCACATACAGCTCACATGGTTATGGAAAAAATTCCTGCAATTAATGCTGAACCTGGCGATATACTGTGCCCTGATAGAAGTGGTAGATGGGTGGTAATAGATAGAGATTCACATAGAATTAAATGGAGTTTGCTTATGGATGATTCTGAATGGCCTCACGACATACTGCCCTCATCTGATGGGAGAGGAGTTGTAGTTACGGATTATGGTGCTGGTGGCCATGGTGGTTTTGTAAGAAAGGTTTTATTTAATGGTACAACCATATGGAATGTCCAAATGTTTAAAGCAGCAAAGATTTCAAAAGTATTTGGTTCAACAGCAAGTGGCATGCATACTAGCTCCTTTGGTGGTAACTATATAGTTGCACAAAATAACGATATTGCCGGAGTGTACGAGATAGATGAAAACGGTTGTATTGTATGGCAATGTCCTAAAGAAATAGGAAGCTCGAATAACTTTTGGCCCTTTAAACCACATAGCGCATTTAGAATGGGACTTGCTGAGGCTGGTGGAAATCTAACTATTATGGGGCTTGAGGCAGGTGGAGGCATAGTAGCTATAGATTACTTTTGTAGACCTCGATGGGGAGTAATGTCAGTATACAGCATCTATCCAACTCTATACTATAAACCAAGTAGATATGGTCTTATGGAAACAACACATGTATTTCCAACACTTAGAGGAACTGTAGCTGCTATAGATTGGAGAGGGTATTCGGGTTCCATGATAATCGAATTGCTTGAGATACCCAGGACACCACTTTCATGGATTCTATCGTGGGATTTGGATCCTGGTCCTAGAGGTGTATGGCTGGATCCTCCTCTAGAGGTTCTCGATTTTGATTTCATTGTAGTATCACTAACCAATATAGGTAACGGTCCGGTGAAATGGCATCTATATGCATCCATGCAGCCCATTCTTACAGAAGAACACTTCGATAATCTATGGCGTAGCATAGCAATAGGTACACTAGGTGGTGGTGACACAGTATCTATTGAGGTGGATAACAGGATGAAACGGTACACCTTCTTGAGGCTTAGAGTTGATAGAGGTATTGAGGCTGTACCATCAAAGGTCAGGACTGTTGTGACATGGTATTAACTCCTCATCCTGAATACTACTTCAGTATACCCACACCCCCCACATATGTGAAGCTCTATGGTCGAATACTTCTTTAGCAATCTCTCTAATTCGCCTCTAATACTTTTAGATACTGCCATAAATAGGGGTATGGGTAGTTCGAATGGCAATGGAAATCGATATACATCTATGTTATTAGAGCCGCATTTAGGACACACATCCATAATCTTCACCAACTCAACTCATTATAAAAGCTTTTTATAAATTAATATGATTTCTCTCAGTCTTCTCAGCGATTTATTTAAGAAATGACTATCTCAATTGTTTTTAGGTATGGAAATCGTATCGGAGATTAACGTATACCTGTTTCATAGACAAGTGGGATATATTTAAAAGAATTAAAGGTGAAGCGGCCTACCTTCATCAAAGCTATACCTCTATACTCTTTATAGACTCTATCAACTCCTTACTATATATTTCTAAAAGCTCCCTACTAAACCATTCCCTATACGCATTTTCAGTTTTTAATGCCGCTGCTGCAATGCCTCTGACTACAGATTCGACTATACTCATTCCCATAGCTCTAAAGTATCCTGTGACGGCAAGCAGTATATCACCTGCTCCAACATCATCAACGGTTTCTACAGGAAGCGATGGTATGTACAGAACCTCATTATTATTCACAAGATATAGACCTCTATAGTCTAGGCTTACTAAAAACGATGTTCCACCAATTGAACTGAGATCCTTAATGTACTTAATAATACCCTTCTCCTCATCAGTAAAACAGAACTCTCTTACATTACCATGGACGATATCTGTATTTAATAACACCTCCACCGAATTCCATTTCCATAAACATTTTATATCATCGTTAGATCGTTCTCTTACAAATCCTTGAATATCGATAGCTGTAATCTTTGGATTGAATTCTTTAACTTGAGCTATCTGGTGCTCAAAAACTTCATTCATTATTGGCGTTATGTATATAGCTTCAAATCCATAAATTTTTGCATATACTTTAACAGCCTCCATATCTATTATGGGACTGGAACCTCTAAAGCCAACCGCTCTACCACCACTTATGATGAATATGGGCGAAGCGTCTGCTCCAAGCTCAATAACCTTTATACCATAGAGATCCAGGGTACCTCTTATCAATCCCCTGACATCACTTGCTATGTGAGTAGCTACATATACGTCTACACCAAGATACTCAGCTAATGCTCTACCACCATAGTATCCAGAACCACCAACTCTATACCGTCCATTTACATCATCAATCGTTATATTGCCTATAAAAAGTGCTCTCACAATTTACACCAAATTTAGAGGGCCTCTAAATAAATGGCTCTAATGGTTTCCCTAGATACCTCTATAGGTGCCTGCTTTAATGCGTACGACAATACATTTTCAACTGTTTCAACAACTCTATCAGCATCGTTAACTGTAAACCCATAGTTGCTTAACCTTTCACTGAATCCTACTGATTGCTGAAATCTCCTTACAGCCTCACCTGCCTTTATACTATCACTAGGGTCTGGTTGTATTGATGGATCTAAATGTCTTAGAATCCTATGCAGGATTTCGTATTCACTGGCATATAGATACGAAATCGCAGCTGGACCTAGCATAGCGAGACCTGCACCATGTGGCAAGCTTGTATTTAGACCGCTAAGAACATTCTCTATTGCATGTATTAGATGTGCCCTACTATTATCTATAGCTATACCTGCCAACATAGAAGCATAGAGCAACCAGAATCTACAATCCAAATTTCTCAAATCTCGAACTGTACGAGGAAGCCATTCACTAATCACTTTAACGACTTCCTCGGCCATAGCCACTATATATGGTGAGGAATTCCTGCCACATGCAGCCTCAATGGCATGGTAAAATGCATCAAGGGTTGTATAGATTGTCTGATTTATTGGTAGTGATAATAGATACCTTGGATCATCAATACTTATAGCGGGATACATGTATTCAGATGCCAATCCTACTTTTGTTCTAGGCTGCTCTATAGTTACAACGGCATATCTATTAACCTCGGAACCTGTGCCATGGGTTAAGTTAATAGCTATTACCGGTATAGAGCCGCAGAATTTTCCTGGATCAGTTATATAGTCCTCTACAGTACCGCCACATTCAGCAATTACACTAGAGATCTTTGCAGTATCAATAACACTACCACCACCTATAGCTATAATACTATCGGCTCCAAACCTCCATATATCTGCTGAAACCTCGTTAACTATATCCTTGGATGGATTGGGCAAAACTCTATCGTATATTCTATAGAGTATCTTGAACTTCTCCAATATTGTTATTACATCATTTAGAGCTCCGCTAGTTTTTGCCGCACTACGGCTTGCCACAATGTATATTCTCTTCATATTTGACACAAATCTTTCCATATTTTGTACGGCATTAATGCCGAAGTAATCTATAGTTCTACCACTTCTTATACTAAAGCTTCTAAGCTTCATAACAATTCACCACGTTTTTCTACAAATAGCTGGATACCTCTAATTTTAAGTTTTCACTATGAATAGTTATAAATGTGCCTCAGTATTATAAAGATGATGTACCTTGACTATCCGTACAATTTCAATCACAACATAGCTATTTTCATTCCAAAATTTATTAGCTTACTATTTAGATGAATAACGCTACCCTAACTCTGCACATTAGTATTCATAGCCATCATAGAGAAGAGTATATACGGTTATGAATCTGTAAAAATAACTCTAGAAAAACTTATGTTATCAGGAATACGGAAATTACAATATGGCGAATCTGTATGGAGAAATTTGGCCCAGAGGTGAAAAACCTTATACGTAGGCTTCTAGAAAGCATCCCACTATATTTTGATAGGAATCTAACCTTAAACTCTGACGGTAGACGACTCTTATCACAATTACTTAGATATCTACTATACGAACACCAAGAATATAGGTATCTTGCTAGAGAAATTAGAAAGAATCCAACTATAGAGAATGTTATAAAACTTGCAAGGATTATTCTATCATCAGATGAAATTAACAAAATTCTAGACATACAACTTAAAGGTCTATATGAATACTCTATAGACAGTGCAGATCATAACTGAAATTCTCTACCACTAACCATTTCAGCATCTTATTGAAACATCCTTACCTCTTAGAAGCGGCTCAATCTTCTAATAAACTGTTTAGATGATGCCTGTTAGAATGTATGATATACGTTAGCAATCCTTTCCACAAACTTCCTCAATACGTCTCGTCAAAATGTTGATAATAATGTCCACAACTTCTGTAGAATAAAACTTTGATAGAACACCCCTAACATCGTTATACTTAAAAAGTTGAATAAAACTTTTGCCGGAGACTATTTCTATAAACTGGATAAAGCCAGGTATAATATTGCTGGAAACTCTCCTTACACAAATCTCATAACCATCCATACCCACCACCGGGGATCGACACAGAAGTAGATAGGGTTAGGAAGGGTTATACACTTTAACAGGAAAAAGATGGTGATTAACACAATAAAAAAGTTTAAAAACCCTCTAGTAAGATTTAGAATGCGCTCCGGGTTGGAGGTAGAGGATCTCCGCCTGCAAGGGCAGCAGTCTTAGCAGTAGCTATAGCTACTGCAACAGCTGCTACCTTAATAGCGGGCATGTATCTAGCTAATTTAGAGTATTTCATGCCTAGACACCAGTTAGAATCTAAGATACGTATTATTTTTGAAAAAATCATAATGTAGTCTATTATCAGTTTTCCTCTGCATAGGGATAACAATATATATATATCTTCTCCATATAGATAAGCTAGAGTAGTAACCTGAATTATATACTATCCATACCGTTGATATCTATGGGTAGCGACTTTATTGCGAGAGCAGATATCCTCGAAAGAATATATATTGAGAATACCGTTACATCTACGAGGCTTTCTAAAGCTATTGGAATAGATTATAAGAAGATTGTCTCCATGTTTAATATCCTTAGAGATCGCTATGGAGTACATGTATGGGTTGATATTCTACAGAGTAAATTAGGCTTGGGTCTAGTGCTATTAATCCTAAAAGGTCTTAGACTTAAACCACCTAGGGATCCCAGGATCTGGAGCGAAATTGCTGTAAGGCTTCCATATCCACGCTCTATCGCCTGGACACCTACAGGTGAACTACAGATGGTTTTTCAGAGCCCTCTAAGAACTGATGTTATAAATGTTGAAAATGTCAGAGAGTTCGTAGCAGTTAGCCAGAAATTTGACTTTGTCCTAAGATCTAAACCGCTGGTAGAACTCCTCAATATGTTTGTTGATCTAGAGTTCAGAGAGCTTGTGGAGAGGGGGCTTGATATAGCTATGGAACATAGATATAGATTGGATAGAGAATATGTTTTATCTCCTAGAAAATTTGATGGGCTCGATCTAGCTATTTTAAATGTTCTAGAGCCTCATCCTGAAATCACCTTAAGAAGACTGACCCAAGAAGTTAACAAGGCTCTAAATAGAGAATATTCTGTAGCAAGCATAGAGTATCATTTAGATAAGCATGTTGAGAATATGATTCTCGGCTATAGGGTCGCAAACTATGCACCAAGCTATAAACTATCTGAAACCGTATCTATCGTAATTCTTAGCTGTAGAGATCCTTTAGATCTGTGTTCTAGAGCCATTTCACATCCCTTTATAATATCCTGTGTTGGCAATAGCCATAATGGTGTTGCTGCAGCTAATATCTGTGCTCCATCTGAATATCAAGGATCCTTTACACTTAGATTTATAGAGAAGAGTCAGTCATATGAATGTAGCGAAGCTTTAGCACACATTCAATACCTGGCCATACCACCATACATGGCAGCATTTGCTGTTCCTAGACCTAGACCTAAGGGGCATGTTCAAGCTATGGATGAAGCTAGAGTAGAATATGATCCTCGTTCGAGATCTTGGGGAGCGGTCATAGATGTTAAACATGTCATCGATATTCTTACAAACTATCTGGGCTTCTAGTTAAATTGCAGAATTCTTATCCATCTATACAACACGTAAAACCGATGTTTATACCAGAATTGGCTTGATGGTTAGTTGAGTTAAAGGCTTTATCTGCTTTGTTAGCTGATTATGTGTTAGACTGCCCTATTTTGTTGGATAGGATGGTGCTAGTATATTTTTAACTGCTGTTAGATCTATGACTTCCTCTGCTATGTCTATACTCCTAGCAAGAATTCTTGAAATAGCATCTAAGAGTCTTGTAATTGTCGGATGTTTTGCAATATCTTCACTATGTATCTTTCTAATCTCCTCTTCTACAGCTCTCAACCTCTCCACCTCTCTAATAACCTTTACAGCGCTCTCTTTATCAATTGTTATAAATGCTTCAGCAACCTTCCCAAACACGTCTAGAGCACCTTTATATACTTCAAGTATGTAGCTTGGTACCTTAGCTAAATTTAGCAACGTTAGTGAAATGTTTACTGCATGGTCTGCAAACCTCTCTATGCTCTTAATAAATAGTGATATATATATAGAGTCAATGTAGCTTAACCCTCTTCTACCCATTTCATACGGATCTGTAAGCGTATTTATAAGCTGTCTTAGTGCTAGGAGATATAGTTTGTCTACAAGATTATCTCTAGCTATAATAGCTTCTAAAACGTTTTTATCACTCAAATTCTCGATATACGCAACTATATCTTCGTGCATGGATATCGCTACCCTAATCATCCTCTTCATAGCACTGGTAAGATCGCTCAAATTAGGATCTACAACTACTTGTAGAGTAGTTGATGAGGCATCTTCATCGATAACCTCTAAACCCATTAACCTTTCTCTTGAAAGAAGTATTGCTTCATTAACAACCTCCCTTTTAACTCCTTTATGTAATATCTTTATATTCTTTGCACCCGCTACATAACCTCCTATCACCTCTCTTACTATATCATGGATGCTATAACTTATATCGATTACTATTGTATATTCTTTTGGAATGCTAGCTACATGCTTAGATGGTATATAGAGTCTGATAGATAAATCTGGGAGAATCTCGAGCATAGCTTCCATTTTAGGCTCTAAACCGATTTCCTTAGCCCATAGAGTAGGTAGAGATACTATATATGTTGAGCTTCCTATACGTTGAATCTTTCGCCTATATACACGCAGGGATATCACCTATATTGAGGTATACTATATTGAGATATTTTACTTTATATGGACTATACATTTCTATAATATATATGTATAATTCGATTATGAATATGTATACTCTATATAGAAAATGTTTTCAAGCAACAGCCACATCTATAACCATTCGGTGTACAAAATGATGCCGCTGATCATAGCAGGACTAGGGATCTCCGCTCTTATGGCACTTTCCATGGGGGCAAACGATCTTGCAAACTCTATTGCACCAATAGTTGGTTCAAAAGTTCTGAACTTTCAACACACTCTAATACTGTTTTTTACCTCCTCATTTGTCGGCGCTGTGCTACAAGGTTTTATGGTTATAAAGACTCTTGGCAAGGGTATTGTAAGCGACGTAGAACTTCTTGGCTCCATTTCAGCTTCTCTTGCTGCATTTATATGGATAATGTTGGCATCAATAAAGGGTATACCCATATCAACAACACATAGTATTACTGGTAGTGTAATTGGTATTGGAATGGCATACACATTCTTAGAAGGGAGAGCCGTATCCATAAATCTTGATATCGTTAGCAAAATAGTATTAAGCTGGATAACGTCACCCCTTTCTGCTATGGCTATAGCAATCCCTCTCTATTTCTTAACCGAGAAGATGCTTGGTCGATATAATAATAAGCATATAACACCGCTAGCTCTTGCCATGGCTATATTAGCTGCTTATAGCTTTGGCACTAATGATGTTGGAAATGCTATAGGAGTGTACGTCTCTATAACTTCGAAAACTCTTAGCATACCAGATTCTACTACCATGCGGCTTCTAGCAATCTACTCTACAATATTTATTGGCCTAGGAGGAGCTCTACTTGGTAGAAGGGTTGTTGAGACTATGGCATACAGGATAACGAGGTTGGATATCACAACATCTGTGGCAGCTAATGCAGATGCCATTGCTGTATTGCTCTATACAACAATACCATATATACTCTTTGGTTATGGAATGCCCGTATCTACGACCTATGCTGCTGCTGGAGCCATTATTGGCGCTGGTATAGCTAAGTATAGAAGTTTAAAGGCGTTGAATTTAAAGCTAATACTATTTATAATGTTTGCATGGGTAATAACGCTTCCGGTAACATCATCACTTGCAATAGCTATTTATTCTCTTTTAAAGCATTTACTACTGGGGTGAATCCGTATAACATTTTGGTTGTGGATCTCAAAGGAAAGAAAAAGAGAAGTAATTAAAATGTGTATAGAACATATCTCTAAGATTGTTAGTGTTGTAGAGTACGGTGTCAAGGTTCTTGAAAGCTACTCTACAAACAATTCTACTGAGCTATCCCATTGGTGGAAAGAGGTATTTAAAGCTGAAAGGGAAGCTGATGACATTAAGAGAAAGCTGATATTCGAATTGTCAAGTGAAGTATTTCACCCAATAGATAGGGAAACAATACTACGACTAATATTAGGAGCCGATGATATAGCAGCCTATGCTAAGGCCTGGAGTAGAAGAGCTGTAATACTATCCTCTATACATGAGCCTTTACCTAATACTGTAATTAGAAAGATGTTGGAAATGGGTAAAAAGGTTTTAGAGGCTACAGAAATGGTAAAGAAATCCATTGAAAAACTTGTAGAAGAGCCTAAGGCTGTCCTAGAAATTGCTGATAGAATAGAACGTATTGAAGAAGAAGTTGACGATATTAGAATTGAAGTTTTCAATGAAATAATAACACTATGCGATACCCTCAAAACCTCATCCTGCATACTCTACAAAGAACTAATGGACTCTGTAGAGAATGCTGCAGATAAGTGCGAAGATGTTGCAGATATACTTAGAAGTTTGGCTCTTTTAATGATATAGCTTTAACTAATAACCAACGTACACAAGTACATAGAATTGTATTGCAAAATATTAGATTAATTATTGAATTAAAAATTAATGATTATGCATTTAAAAAATAAAGTCGGTAAATAGGTGTGCCAGTCTTTTCAATTACTTCAGATTTCCTCATGCTTCTATTAAATTACCAATAAGTGTCTTTAAGAATGATATTCTTTTATATATTGGTGGATGAGTTGAGAGCACCTCTTCTAATCCTATAAAAGGCTCTGAAAGCGCATATATGAATAAAGTCTTTATTTTGCTGTCTTCGATCCATCTCCTTACACCATAACTTCTGTAAAATCTATCCAACGATTCCAGCGCTCCTATCATGGCATATGGTGACGTCACCTTAGCTCCATGTGCATCTGCATAATACTCCCTTAATCTAGATAGTGCTAAAACTGCAAGCTGAAGCAGTATACTTACTACTATGAGTATTATACCGATTATGAATAGAATAAGTCCACCTGATCCCTCCCTTCGTCTGTTACTACCATCAATATAGCTTGACATCATTCCAGCAAACATCATGAATCTTCCAAGGAAATATATAACTGATGGAAATAGCCCAAAGATCATAATTATAGCGTTATCTCTGTGTTTATGGTGCCCAAGTTCATGACCTATTATAGCTTCCAATTCCTCTCTACTTCTCACACTTTTTAGTAAACCGCTTGTTACTGCAACATATCTCCCCATAATAGGAGACGAATATGCAAATGCATTTGGAATCGGCAGTTCAGAGATCATAGCCTTTGGAGGCTCTATGCCAGCTCTTTTAGAAACTACATCAACTATTTTTTGAAGCTCTGGGTCGTGTTTACATCTATATGAGAAGTTTATTATTGCTGGTGATGTAAGCCATGATATAGATGACGGCACTATTGCAAAGAGTACGGCCAGAATTCCCATGTATAATAACATAGATGGTGATATAATAGAACCAATCAGCAGTATTATAAGTATGGTCGCTGCTATAATTGCTGCTGCTGCTGAAAACATAGATGATCTTAGATGGTCAAGACCAGCAGGAACCCTGCTTCTAATAATCTTTTCAAAACTTATGCCAGCTGTTATTAGCGTCACCATCGCGAGGGTATATGCCGCTATATCGATGAGCCACCAATTCCAGAAAAATGGAAAGAGCCCAGCTTCTCTTCCTAGTCCAGGTAGTAGTACGGATAACAACAGCTGTATGATAGTGAGAGTCACTAGAGCTATAGCTATAAGACTCAATACAATCAGTATCTTGCTACGCATCATTCTACCCTCGTACCTAAGATACAATTCGTTCAGTGCTTATTAGCTTTTGTAAGCTTGCAACTATCTGTAGCGTCATGCGATTTAAATATAGGTTCTTTTATACTAAAGTGAGAATAGAACTAAACTTAAGAACTCACTAGGTGAAAATATTTATGAGTTTAAGGTGTCTGCAAGACTACATAAGAAAAGAGTATCTAAGTAGAGATAGCTCCAGAGGACTACATGCAACATTTACATGGCTGGTTGAGGAGGTAGGTGAACTTGCGAATGCGATCTTAAGCAACGATAGAGATAATATTGAAGAAGAGATAGCCGATGTTATTGCATGGACTCTTAGTGTCGCAAATCTTCTTGACATAGATGTTGTAAAGGCCTTTATTAAAAAGTATGGAGGATCGAAAATCTGCATTGAAGATAAGTAAATATGGAGACATGTTTCTCATCTACTTCTACTTCGTAGCCTCCTTAGCAATTCTCTATGTGTCTTAGGTGAAGAATCGGGTCTCCTAGGCTCTATTACAAGATACTGGACTCCGCTCACAAACCTTCGTATATCACCTTTAATATCATTTATTATCTGCTCTACCTCTGCTAGGCTAAGCTCTGGTTCTATCTCAACCTCCATAAAAACAGCATATTTCTGTGGTTCTATCATCAGCGTTTTCACAGTATTAACGTCTCTTATTGCAGGATTTGAAAGTGTTATCTTTACAATTCTTGCTATAATCTCTGGTGAAGCCGCTCTATGGACTAGTACATCTATATTTTCCTTAGCTAGCTTAACCATGTATATGGCTAGCATCGTATTCAAAATCATTGATGATATTCCATCGATTACATTGCTCCACCTTGATAAAAAAAGTGTTGCCAAAGCTATACCCTCTCCCGTAATATCGTATATGTTCTCTACAAATACCGCTTTAAGTAATGGATTTGAATATCCAGCCTCATCTAGGTAGATCTTTGCATCCTTAAATGCGAGTACTGCAGATGTAAGGTCAAATATTATTGCTATGGATATCAATAGAATTCCGAGCGAAATATTCTCTATGATCTTTGGCCTTAAAAAAGCTTGCAATCCCTCAATGAATCCTATGGTGACTATCGAACCTAGTGCAATGATAGAAAGTGCAAATCCAAAGACATATAGATACATTTTTCTACTAAATGTATAGTACTCCTCACCACTACTGAGAGCTATACGATTTCCTATGTAAGCTAATCCGCTATTTAGAATATCGCTAAAACTTCTAAGAGCTTCGATGAAGAGTGCTGTTGACTTGGTTACTGTAGATGCAACAATTTTCAAGATAAAGAGTAGTATATTGAGTAAAAATGATATAAAAACACTTCTAAAATTTAAATCAATTACTGACCCCTAGGATGCTATACTAAGCTATGCTTATAAGCTTAGCTAATCTAAGACTCCTCGGTAAACCTCAATCCTTTAAAAACATTTATGGATTTCATCATCTAGTAAATCACAAGCCTATTTAGTAGAAATGCAAACAGCCCAAGAAAAACAGATATCTTTAGAAGTCTCGTAGCTTTAAAGGCACTATCTGGCAATAGATCTCTCGTTATGTATAGTGAAAACAGTATCGTTAGATCCACACCTACTGCAAGTATCAAGTATATAATTGAGTAGCTAAAGAATAGATATGGAATAAAACTTAGTACAACTAATATTATAAAAACTATAACTGCGAGGACGTAAGCTTTAAATACACCATATACTGTAGCTAAAGTTCTTATATTCATTATTTTATCGCCTTTGATATCCTCTATTCCTTTTAGAAATTCTCTACCAACATTGAGTAAGAATGCAAATAGCGAAGCAATTATAACATCCATATTTAACATAGACGCTGCACCTCCAAAGATTATGGATAATCCGACAAGAAATGCCACAACTATGTTACCCAATAGTAAGACACTTTTAAGTTTGTATGAATACAGATAGACTAAGATGGCTGCACTGAGGGCTATAAATCCATTAGTATATGATAGATAAAATGCCATCAAAATACCAACAGTAAGTAGCAGTATAGATACTCTATATGCAGTCACTGCTGAAATTACCCCTGATGGTATAGGTCTCCAGGGTTTATTTACAGCATCTACATATCTATCAAAGTAGTCATTTACTATATTCCCACCCGCTCCAAGGCATACCCCCACTATAAATACTATAATCATATCTGAAATACGTGATCCTCCGCCTAAGATATACCCTATTATAGTACCTATACCTAGTGCAATATCATTACCTATTCTCGCTATACTTAACCACGCCTTAATTGAGTTAGCGAGTACCATCACTACCATTACCTATTCAGCAAATAGATATTTTATAGACTTCTATTGATCCATTGCTTGACTTCTGAAAATAGCCTTGCATCTTCATTTCTCCACCACTCATAGTCTGCAACCTTGGTAGGGAAGTTGATGTATAATTGATACGCTTTATCCATGTATTGTTTAAGTTTATAAAGTTTGCCTATAAATGATGGTTTTCTTGCTAAAGATAACAGCACTGAAACTCTATCAATTATAGAGTGTGATAGTTCTCCTCTATAACCCATGTTATACACATCTTCTCCAGAAACAATTTTGGATTTAAATACATAGTTGAGATCACCATTACTCATCTTCTGTAGGAACATCCGAAGAACGTCGAGCGATGCTTGTTTAGCCCCATAAATTCTATGATACCGTGCATGATAGAGCCATAGATTTTCAGTCGATGGTTCTCCCTTTGAAAATGCTTCGACTATAGTCTTGGCAGCAATCATACCACTGATCATTGCTGATCCTATACCACCTCCATGAACAGGATTCGCAGTAGCTGCTGCATCACCTATTACCATAAATCCGTTCCATACCATACACGGTATGGGTCTTCTAGTTGGAACTATTCCTCCTCCTCCATGTAAGACCTTGTGTATTCTATTATAAAATCTCCTTCTTATAAATCTCTCATAATTTATACTCGGATTTACCGCATTATCTTTCCACTGGATTCCCAACCCAATATTGTATACATCATTTCCCTTTGGAAAAAGCCACCAATATCCTCCCGGGGCTACCTCACTGTTTAAAAATATGTACGCATATTTCTTCTCTATATCAAAATCTCCTACAACTACTTCTCTATAGGTTACATTATAATCCTCCTTCGGAATCTGCTCTGAGACCCACCATTCCTTAGGCAGACTCCTCCTAACTACTGCTGGAACCCCACTAGCATCTATAACAATTTTAGAGTAGAATGTTATATTTTTATTATTTTTATCTCTAGCAACGATTCCTTTTACCCAAGAACCGTCGACTATAGGTTTTACAAATGTACATCCGAGGAAAGCCTCAGCACCACTACTTATAGCCATCTTATATAATCTCACACCAAAATTTTTCCTATTTAATGCAACACCCCTACCATTAACGGTGATTATACTACTTTCATCAGGTGAGACGATCTTCACCCCATCATAAAATCCTTCTGCATCAAATCCTATTACTGGAGTACCAAGACCCAACTCTATAAAGTGGTGTTCACCAATGGCATCACCACAGGTTTTATCACCTATCTTTTCCTCATCCTTCATTTCAATAAATGCTGTTTTGAATCCTGCCTTTGCAACAATATATGATGCATATAACCCTGCAACCCCTCCACCAACAATAGTAACATCATATTGATGCATGTTTCGACCCCTACTGTTTTATTTAGTAGAGAGACACTGCTTAATTTAATTTTTATCAGACCTCACGAGGCATATCACCACTCAGCATATCGTGAACTTTCATCACTTTTACTATAAGCTAGACTAGGTCATGTAGCTAAAATATCTTTAATTTAAACCCGGAATGCTGTCCAATAATATGGATTATTGGTATCAGCTACCGTTTCTTTAAGGAACATATAAAGTACCCTTCCATGCCATGGATATGGGGCCATATCCTTATGCACTTACTTACATCCTTATTAAACTTTAAATCTCTGAATTTTGTTAGCCCTCTAAACCAAAGATTTAATGAAGGTTCTATTATTTCCATATCCTCTACATGCTCTAGAACCTTCGTTATAACGTATTCGTTTTCCTCGGGGGCAATGCTACATGTGGTATACACAATAATACCACCAGGCTTTACAAGCTTTAATGCAGAATAGAGTAGCTCGATCTCCCTTTTAACAAGTTTTGCTAATACTTGTTGAGGAGTTTTAGTTTTTCTGTTACGATCAAACATTATAGCACCTTCTGCACTACATGGTGCATCTAATAGTATATAATCGAATTTTATATCTATTTTCTCTGGTAATCTTACAGCATTCTCAGCTAGTACTATATATGATTTGAAACCCATTCTATATAGATTAGATATCAAGGAGGCTCCTCTTCTAAGTGATATATCATTTGCTATTACAATACCTCTATCATCTATTAAAAGCAATATATGTACAGTCTTACCACCGGGAGCGGCACACATATCTAGAATGTATGTATTTTGAGTGGGATTTAACACCAAGGGTGGTATCAGTGACGAGGAGTCTCTATATACATAGTATAGACCTTTTAGAAATTCGTGTGTAGAACCTAGTGATGGAGATGAGGGTTGTGATACTACTTTATAACAATATCTACACCATGGAATACTGCTTAATATAAACCCGTGTTCTCTAAGTCTATGAACTAGCCGATCACAGTCTGTATATATATAATTGCATAGAATTACTGGTGAAAAGTTGAAGTGTTCAAAGGTATTCAACAACTTTTCTGTATCCGTTAATCCTAACATATCAATGTATCTCTGAACCATATATGGAAGATATCCATACTTCTTAGCTAGGGTATATGCTTCACTTGAAATGTTCTCTATTTTCAACTCATTAACTATATCAGTGTAAGAAATTATCATGTAATTCAGCCGCGGGTTCCTTGATCATCTTTTCACACCTTGTAAGCCTCATCATCCTTTAATCTGCTCTTAGTATTTAATCCATCTACATATGGATAAATGTTGGGGAGCTTAAATGGTATTTAGAGCTTGTTTTAAGAAGTATGTATATATTGGTGAGGGTTGGAGAGGTCTGCTTTTAAATTCTGGATGTGCTTGTGTCCCAACATAAAATTTATGTTGTTTCAATTCCATGTATTCAACAACGGAGTCTTCAACACTTATACCGCTAGCTATAAATCCCACAGCCTCGAGAGACTCTAGGTATCTATTGTTAACACCATATCTATGTCTGTGTCTCTCTGCGATATATTCAACACCATAGGCATCGTATACCAATGATCCTTTACTCAACTTGATAGTTTTTGAACCGAGCCTCATTGTTCCACCTAGAAGGTCTACTCCTTGTTGGGATGGCAATAGATCTATAACGGGATGTGGTGTGGTGCTATCTAATTCACTACTATTTGCTTCTCTCAATCCTAAAACATTTCGTGCTAATTCGATGACCATCAATTCGAATCCAAAACATATACCAAGTGTTGGTATACCATGTTCTCGTAGATATTCTAAGGCCTTAATCTTACCCTCACTCCCTCTCTTTCCAAAACCGGGTAGTATTAGAGCTCCTTTAACTCCATTTAATTCTTCACCAATTTTTATCTTACCGTCTTCTATATCCGTTGACTCAATCCATTTAAAAATTGGTTTTACACCTAGATGTGCTGAAGAGTGTTTTATAGCTTCTACTATACTTATGTAGCTATCTCTAAGCTTAGTATACTTTCCTATCATAGCTATTTCCAGAGTCTTTGAACTCTTATTCACTTTCTCTACGAAATCAATCCAATGCTCTATTTTAACAGTAAGTACCGGTAACCTTAATCTATCTGCAAGGATTAGATGAATTCCCTGTTCATATAGAATTAACGGAACTTCGTAGATATTACTGACATCATAATTTGATATCACAGCCTCGGGTGGAACATTACTAAACAGTGCTATCTTTGCCCTAGCTTCTGATGTCAATGGCCTTTCACATCTGGCTACAATAATGTCTGGCTGTATACCAATCCTCCTTAACTCTTGCACACTATGCTGAACTGGCTTCGTCTTTTGTTCGCCCGTTACCTTAAGGCTTGGTACAAGGGCTACATGAATAAAAGCCGTATTGTTAAGACCTTCCTCCAGACGCATCTGTCTAGCTGCTTCAAGGAAGGGTAGCCCTTCTATATCTCCAACAGTACCACCTATCTCTACAAATACTATATCAACATTGTTCTCCTTTACTACCTCTTTAATTCTATTCTTTATTTCATTTGTAATATGTGGAATTATTTGAACGGTAGCTCCTAAAAACTCACCTTTACGCTCTTTCATTATTACAGAATAGTATATCTGTCCTGTTGTAATATTGTTCTTCTTGCTTAGGTTTTTGTTTAGAAATCGTTCATAGTGTCCTATATCTAGATCGGTTTCACCTCCATCCTCAGTGACAAAAACTTCGCCATGTGCATAAGGATTCATAGTCCCAGCATCAACGTTAATATAGGGATCTATTTTAATTATCGTTACTGAATAGCCCATGGATTGAAAGAGCAGCGCTACTGAAGCTGTTGTGACTCCCTTTCCAACGCTACTCAATACCCCTCCTGTTATGAACACGTATTTTACCACTGAACCTCACTTTAGCTCCAGTTATCCTTTACATACTTGAAGTACATAGTACTTATTTCTTTAGCAACAGAAAAATTTTAACCTTTATACACTAAGAGATGGGTAAAAGTGTTATTACTGCATTAGATGCATAGGAAAAAGCGTGAGTTCAGTAGAAGTGGTAACACCTATTACTATATTACATTGTTTAATATCTATGATAAATTAGGAATGGATACAATGTTAGCTACACTGATAATACTGTAATCCCATAGGATTACAGTATTATCGAGGCTTCCCCCTTATTTTTCCAGAACTTTCGAAACATTACTATGGTGTTAAATTAATGGATTTCAGTGTTTTACTACTATTGGGTGTATCAATGCTTGGCATAGCTATATTGACAACATTAAATAGTATAAGGAGAGTCCCCCCACAGTTAAATGAATCTGCAGTAACGCAAAATGAATTTAGCACAATTAAAAGAGGTTATGCATATACAGTTGATATGGGGGACTCGCTACTTATTGTTGCTGTAATAGATAAAAACAATGGTAGTGAGATTATGCTTGCACATGAAGATTTGCTAGAGGTAAGAAATATTGCAGATAGACCTTAATAACAGCAAAAAACCGAATTTACTCTTCCTCAACACAACTCTAGTACTTTTCTTCTCATTAAATGCTGTATTATATCTACTAGGTAGACTTGCATTAGATGAGTGTGGCATTATTTTTTTGATTCAAGGAATGCCAACTCTAATAGCAATGCTTCTATATCCATATAGGCGATCTTATTCAACCTTGATCAGTAAGGCGGTGGTGGCTCTAAATATTCCTATAATAATTAACCTCTCACTATCAAATACACTGTTACTCTACCGTATGTACAATCTCAATAGTATTCCTACAGTTTTTCTATTTAATATAGGTCTTATATTTCTCCTTCAGAGTTTTATCGCAAAGTTTAGCAATGCTGATGAAGTTTTTATATACTGCTCCGGTATCGTCTCTATAATTATTAATATATTAGGCAATCGAATTGAATTAGTTTTTACTGCATTGATTATTGTCATGCTATATTTAAGTAAAGAAATATTATGGTACGGTGAATGTATAATTAAAATGCTTATGTTATATAGCATACTAACAGTGTTCCATAGGCTACCTCACATTATCTTCCTTACATCTTCACTTTTACTATCAAAATCTTATGGCTATTTGGAATCCATACCAGATACATATACGGGTTGCATACCATCATATGGATTTAGATCTCTTATTTACACCATCATATCCTTTACCTTAATCTCAATAGCCATCAAGTTGGGAATGGAAATCTTTGCTATCTAATTCCATAAATACATGTGTTAACAAATGCCATGTAGTTTAAAAATCTACTTTAAAACCTTCTTCGCGACTCCATATCACCGTTCCTTTTATATCCTCTATCATCACAACTCGGTGTATGGGTATGACTACTGTGTCGAATCCATTAGTAACATACACATAATAATTATCTACAGAATGGATGCTTTTAAATGGAATTCTTTTAAAACCACTTACATTTAGTCTATCAACTACAACTAGATAGTAGTTTTCAAGTACATTACGATATTTCCACAAAATCTTATTTATAGCATCCTTTATTCTCATCATATCACATTCAAAGGATTGTTTGAATTGCTCCAGAGCTTAAAGTGCATAAGAACTTTATTAACTTATTTATGTTAATTTTCATAGGCACACTTGTATTACAAATTATAATAAATTAGAATAGATAATTAGAGGCAGTATTCCATATACCTTAATTCTGAGTATCTGAGTAATAGGAGTAGTAAGATTAATATTGATAATTCTAGCAATATATTAAAAACCCATACTAAAATTATTTCCCTAGGTTGGGGTGTTCAAAATGCTAGACTATAAGGTACTTCGCATAGACGTTGGTACAGGAAACTGGAGTAGTGAATCATACAAAGTATCTGAAGTATTGGGACCTATAGATGCTGGAGTCGTTATACATGAGAAATTGCAGTCGTGGAATAAGGATATATTTGACCCCTCTAATGCGGTAGTTATAGGCTCAGGTATTTTCGCAGGTAGTAAGCTATTTGGTAGCCATAGACTAGTAGCAGTTTTCAGAAGTCCTGAAACTAAAGGATTGCATGTATCTGCTATGGGAGGAGCTGCCTATAGATTCATCGGTTGTGGAGTCCATGCTATATCAATTGAAGGTCGGGGCAAAAAACCAGCAATAATTATTGTTAAAGGTAGTGATCAGGGGGTAGAAAACGTAGAAATAAGGTATTTGGATTACGAAGAACTGGAAAAGATATACAATGGTTATAAGGGTAAGATAGGTGCATACGCATTAATAGAATACATATTGGATAACTATCGAGATATTATATCAACCTTGAAAGCTAGACCCATAGTTGTTGGACCTGCATCTTGGAAAAGCATCTACGGTGCACTTATTTCCATAGACATAAACTTTAACAAGATGAGTATAGTTGAAGGTAGTGAAGATTTTGCAGCGAGAGGCGGCGGTGGCTCTGTCCTTGCACAGGCTCACAATGTTGTTGCAATCATTGCTGGGGGAAGCTATAAGCCACAACTACCTACATCATTTACAGATGCAACAAAATTGTACAGTTCTCTAGCTACATTACTTGGAAAGGATTATGCTTCATCTGTAAATGAGGCTACCATAAAATATCGGTTTGATCCAAAAATTGGCGTTGGTGGTACATTTGGTGTAAACTACCCACACTATAGGGAATTGCTACCTCTATTTAATTATAATAGCATCTATATATCAAGACTGATTAGAAGAAAGATTGTAGATATACTGTTAGAGAATTTCTGGAAACCATTCAAGAATGAGGTATCCAATCCAAAAACCTGGACAACATGCGGTGAACCATGTCCAGCAGCATGCAAGAAGATATGGCTTGGTAAGAAGGCGGATTATGAACCATTCAACGGACTAGGCCCCATGATAGGTGTAATGAAAATAGAGCTTGCTGCAAAACTCGTTGATTTGGCTGACCAATTAGGTTACGATGCGATAGCAATAGGACATGTAGTTGCATGGCTTCTTGAAGCCGTATACCGAGGTCTCCTCACGCCTGAGGAAATAGGATTAGATCGTAAGCCCACCTTAGATCCTATGCTTATGAATGTAGAAGAATGGGCTAAGAATGCAGAATTAGCTGAGAAAATATTGCAGAATCTAGTATATGGATCATCAAACGTCCTAAAAGTTGTGGCATCAAAAGGTGTACGTGCTGCTTCTAAATATTTAGATGAAATGTATGCTGAAAGAATTAAGAAGATCGGTATGAGATTCGAAGATCTAATAGTATATCAGCCGTATGGAGATTCCGGATATATGACTCCAAACTATTACTGGACTCCTGGATTACTATTACCTATCCCCATAACAGGAAAATATTGGACTAACTATACATCAACCTTTACAGAACCTGAAGAATTTGCTAAAACAGTTGTAATCAGAATCATAAAAGAATATTCCATTGAAAACGCTGGAATGTGTAGATTCCATAGAGGATGGGCTGAAAAAATCTTGAATAAACTATATGAATTACTAGGTATAAACGTTGATATCGATCACCACTCAAAAGAAATGTACAGAAGAATTGCATTGTATAATATCAAAGCTGGTGCCAAACCAAAATTGCTAGAAAGTGCGAGGGCAAAGGATGTTATAGTAACATTAGCTTATGAATTCAATGTAACTGAATGGAATAAGAGGTTCCTAGAGAAATACGATGAAACGCTGAAAGAGTGGATAAATAGAGTTGCAAAGGTAATAGTGGAACAGCTCAACTTGCCATCAGATTGGCTCGAAGAATAATTTTGTAATTCGTAACGATACTTATCTATATAACTAATCGTAGCTGTAACCCCCATTCATTTTTACCACAATGATTAGTTTGCTTCATAATATTATAAGTTCTGATTGAATCATTCAAATCAAAATTAACTACATAAAGTACCTATACACTCAAAACATTACCTAGTACATCATTTAAGCAACGTTCTAATTTTGCAAGCTTACCGAACTATGTGTTCTTCTATTATCTACATCGTTCTCGGTTATGTAAGTAAATATTGTAATCATGTAACAATAAATTGCCAGGAGTTGAGACTCTCACCATTAAGATTGATTATCAATAGAATAGAGGTATTTAAAGGTGTCGAAAAGTATGATCAACACATATTAATATTTTGAGTAATAGCATTCATATTGCTGATTATGTTATACACTCTAATTTTACCAAGTATTATAAATGCTATAATAGATCTGCTACCGAGGAAACGATATCCGTACCTTTGAAATATTTTATTATATGTTTATACATATTCCGTTCAATTTGTAGATCTCCAAATTCATCGAATTCTAGAGATGATAAAATAAAGCGTATAGTGAGTGGTTGTATCAAAAATACTTTCAATGCATAGTGTCTTATCATTAACTCTTTTAGTACTTTCTTTACATTCTCAATGTCTAAATCATCGATGATGTCCATAAAAATTATCACGAGACACGATTCTGAACAGATTTTATTAGTAAGTTCATTTACGAACCAGTGTAGTATCCTATTTGCACTAGAATAACTTTTTCTGTCGACGGTTAACGGCCATGTAATCGACGATAGAACCTCATAGATGTGCTTTAAATTATATTTTGTTACTTTATTTGAAATTATAACTTCTCTTTCAGTTGCAATACCTATGCCGAGATTCAGTCCGCTATTAGCAATTCTAGTTAAAAGATTTAGTACAATTCGTAGCAAATAGGTTATAGTAGGTGGTTCACCGGAGAAGAATCCATCATGAATTGATGCGATAAATAGTACATCCTTACATAGATGTTTCTCAAATTCTTTAACCATAAGTTTTAAGGTTCGCGCGGTAGCCTTCCAATCTATTCTTCTATAATCATCTCCTGGTAGATACTCGCGTATCCCAAGTATATTCACCCCTATTCCTTTACGTTTGGAGAGATGGGCTTCGTAGCTAATATAAGGTATATCACTTTCTATATCCAATTCTATATGAGTCGGTCTAGGAATTATGTGAATTGGCAATGGTTTCGTCAAGATAATTTCAATCCTATAATTGATATAGGCAAAAGGATCTGAGAGAAATATCGCAAACCCTTTAATCTGATGCTTTCCACAATAACCTTGTATCAGAATTTTTATTAAGAATACCTCCTTATTCTTCTTAGAATCGGCTTTCAAAATCCTTATACCTGAATCAGAAATTGTTATAAGCTTTTTCATCTTCAATAATCTAAATAATCCATGCTCAAAACTTATCACAATACTAACCTGCTCGTCCTCTATAATGTTTAGAGAAGTGCAGTCTATAATGATGTCTCCAACATCGTTAACATTTTTCAAGATCATATATATGGATATTGGCAAGGCCACCATTCCTAGCATTACTATTGTAAATAAGGTAGTAATGCTAATATACAGTACTGTAGATATAATTGAAAATAGCGTAACTGTGAATGTTATTGGATAGAATCCTAAACCTCTATCACTATATATATTCATTCTGTAACTCTTGTTGGTTAATATCATTCTCATACTTCATCTTCCATGCCTTTTAAGGCTTAGGTATTTCTATGTGTGAAATTATTTCATTGACAACCCTTGCACCACTATAACCTTCTGCTAAGTATTCAGGCTTTAAGAATATCCTATGGGAAAGCGCTGGAATAGCGGCCATCTTAACGTCATCTGGTATAACATACCTCCGATCTTCAGATAACGCAAATTCCTTCGATAATGTGAGTAGCATTAGTGCTCCCCTGGGTGAAGCGCCCAGTCTAACAGCAGGGTGTTTATGGCTATACTCTACTATTCTAGAAATATATTTTAGAATATCGTCATCTACATAAACATTGTCTATCTCCTCAGAAGCTTTGAAGATCTCATCTACTGTAACTACAGGTCTAAGCATCTCATATTCTCTTTCCAAAAGCTTATAGCTCTTCCTTAATAGCCGGATTAAGGAATCTCCATCAAGTGTGTTCATATATATCTTTATATAAAACCTGTCTAATTGAGCCTCAGGCAATGGAAATGTTCCTTCCAATTCTATAGGATTTTGTGTGGCTAGTACTGAGAAGGGTTTAGGTAACCGTATTGTTTCGCCCTCAATTGTTATCTGCTTCTCCTGCATGGCTTCAAGTAAAGCAGCTTGAGCTCTAGGTGTTGCTCTATTAATTTCATCAACAAGGATGATGTTCGCATATATAGGTCCTATTCTAACTTCAAACTCACCTGACTTTTGATTATATATTTTTGTACCTACCACATCAGAGGGTAGCAAATCTAAAGTACACTGTATCCTAGAAAATTTGAGATTCAATAACTTAGCTATAACCTTAGCTGTTAATGTTTTTGCTATACCTGGAACTCCCTCAATTAGTGCATGGCCGTCAGCTACCACTGTAAATAATATCAGCTTTACATGCTCCTCCCTATTCACTAAAACCCTTGTAGATTCCTCAACAACTCTTGACAATATCCTATAAAATACTGTCATAATCATTCACACAAAAGTACACTATGTTTATAGAGGTAATAGCCTTATAATCATTCGATCCATGATGTGCCAACTTTGTGTATGATCACGTTTGTATGTATAAAGGCCGCTAATTTATGCCAATTTAATTAGTCAATTAAATTTATTCTCTGACTATTTAACTTGTAATAGCTACAGCAACGTTTAAAACATTCATAACCTTCTTCAAGTTCAGCTTGCCTTTAAAGCTCAAGGTACTTAAATTCAAAGCCTCAATATACAACCTATTACGTATATCAAATCTTTAATTATTAGCTAGATTTAAAATCTTGTTTAAATGTCTGTATATAACGAGGACTAGTAAGATAATCTCATGGGTACCTAGTTTGAAAATTAAATTAATACTGGCCATATTGATTCTAGTTACTATGAACCTTAACGTAATTTCTTCTGTTAGTACCCTAAAAATCGAAAGGCATTCAAAACTTCTTAGAGACCTGGTATACACCGAGATCTATTCCTATGAATCGTTCATCAAATGGCTTAACGAAACCGGACTCCTATATATAAATATCATAGAGAATCCATTGGAAGATGGTCTATCATTAATAGATA
>Ga0105162_1000404_pt1 | contig 28766 bp, 29 predicted proteins | sample JNZ201metaG_FD_81532 | JGI IMG/M metagenome (GOLD analysis project Ga0105162, IMG submission 81532) | Hot spring microbial communities from Jinze hot spring, China to study Microbial Dark Matter (Phase II) - JNZ 20120812A | ecosystem: Environmental > Aquatic > Thermal springs > Hot (42-90C) >...
CACTAACATAAGCATCCAAGAGTACTTTATTAAAACTAGAGAGACGCTCTATAATTTGTTTCTCTTCATCACTCAATACTATTCTTTTAACATCTATATTTGACTCTATGAAGAATAGTTTGTCGATTAAAACATTAACTTGGTCGAGAGGCTCGATCTCCAAAGCTTTCCTCAATATACTTTGAAGTCTAACGAATGTATATATGATCCAAGTTCCAATATCATATTCACCTGGTTTTGAAGGGTCGAAAATAAGAACTTTACCGGGTTCAACTGATAACAATAGGCTTCTCGTACAAGCTACCGCTAGTTTCTCCAGGATCGAATCGTACTCTTCTAAATTATATGAAAACACTTTTTTACCGAGTTTAAGTTGGTTTTCAACATAGTTTTTAACAACGTATTTTTTATAATCATCGATCAATTCATCAACGGTATAGTATTCTCCTCTCCTACCACTCATACTGTATCCTTTGAGATTAACCATTTCATATGAGAAGTGAACAATATCGTCTACTCTATCAGTGTATCCGAGGAGATACATTATTGCTTTAAGCTGTTTCTGCTCCCTCTCCTGTTCAACAGCTATTACATTATATGATTTCCAGGCACCTATATCTATTAATTTATAAATAGAGTAACCTATATCTCTCGTTACGTATAGTGATGTGCCATCGCTTCTTGTAAGAGTAACTTTACCGGCAACATCTGGTGCGAAGAGTTTACTTATATATTCGTGTTCACGAGATGCCTCATCTAAATCAACGATTAATGCTCCATTAATGTCCTTAACGTACCTAACACTACGTATTTTTTCTAAAATAAACTCGGTATATTTACTATGAATATCGCTCTCCCAATCAAAACAATCAATAAATACACCGAGTCTCGAGAGTGTTTCGTTAAAACCATTAATAACCATGTTTGAAACGTTCCTAACGATACTCAATATTTCAGGATCCTTTCTCTCCATTCCCTTCATAATGTTTCTAATACCTTCTTCGGCTTCCTCATAACTCTTAATTTCATTTGAAAGAACCCTACATGCATCACTATCAATCAAACATAGTTTTTCCATAACACGATCTAGATCCTTCAATTCATTAATTAAACTCTGAACCTTATTTTGAACATCTTCAACAATACTCTTGAGGTATTCAAACCTACTCCTAATCTTCGAGTTCTCAATCAAATTTAATGCATCATTAATGACGCTACGGGTTTCATCAATGAATTTCACAACATTATGTACGTATTTGTTTATCGATAAGACCCTATACAAATTAGTAAATAGCTGTAGAAGAGTAATATCCAGGGATTCCATAGGACTATTAATTAAATCTCTATACGTTGAATAAATTGTGTCGTATAAGTTACTAATATGGTTATCCAATTCTTTCAGTAATTTCCATTTCTCAATAATTACATTTGTAAGAGCATATACTACTCCATACCAATGATCTATTTTCATATCCTGCTTAGGTTTAACACCTCTATTTAGAAGCTTTAGATACCCATATACGAGAGTAGCAACTTGCCTACCCATATCGTTAACGTAGAATCTTCTAGAAACCTTAAACCCCAGGTATTCAAGTAATCTAGCGAAAGTATCTCCAAGAACACTATTCCTACCACTACCTATGTGTAAGGGATGAACCGGGTTAGCACTAGTGTGTTCAACAACAACTAATCTGTTTTCACCAATATTTACTCTATAAGTCCCGTTACGAATAGTTTCTATAAGATTAAGCAGTAAAATACCGTGATCGATTGATACGTTTAGATAACCATTTGTAAAAACAGCATTGGTTAAACCACATTTTTCTAGAATACGTTTCTCACGCATTAAGCTCAGGATCTTCTCGCCGAACTCAACCCACTTCTCACTAGGTATGTTATATTTAATGAATAAGGAGTGGAGAGAATAACCATAATCGCCTAGAGATGGATCGGGGGTTTTACTAACCCTAATTCTACCTTCTCTGAAGAAAGAATGGATAGTCACCCGATCCAAATTCAAAGCTTCAGCTAAAATGTCTGGAAGATTCTCCGTTAAACAATCTATTGGATTACCAATCCTACCATTCAAACCGTAAACACCACGTATAGATACATAATGGATTCAAATATGGAGTTGAAAACTCAGCACCCGGTTCTTCTTCACTAATCCGTCTAGGATGCGCTCATCACATAATCACTTCTTAACTTTGTAAGTAACCTTAATTGATTTTATTTCTGTATAAGGATAACTACCATCCGCGTTCTTCTCATATTTCTTAACCATATCCCAAATACTCAGCAATGCTACAGCAACGCCTGTTAAAGCCTCCATTTCAACCCCAGTTTTAGCATTCGTTCTAACCCTAACTCTAACTTTAACTTCTTCGTTAGAAGCTTTCTCAATAAATACTTCGGCGCCTGTAATGGGAATATTGTGACATAAAGGTATGATTTCCGATGTTTTCTTAATAGCTTGTATAGCAGCCACTTTAGCAACAGTTAATACGTCTCCCTTCTCAACCATACCTTTAAATATCCTATCAATAGTTTCGGACTTAAGCTTTATAATCCCCTCGGCTTCAGCTTCTCGATAAACATCGGGTTTTTCAGTTACATCGACCATGCTCATGATAAACACCTTATTTACCTGAAATACGGTTCTCTAATTAATACTGCATTAAGTATATCTTCAACTAAACCTCTCCGATTTCTCTCAATAATGTTTTTCCTGGCATTAATGTATTTATCGAGGTAGAGACAAGTCTTAAACCTCCCATCTGGAGTTACTCTCAATCTAGTACAGTGTAGGCAATGAATTGGGTTGCAATAACCTTTAATTAAAGATACAACTATACCGGAACGTAGTTTGAAAACAACTCTATTATGTAGTTCTCGATTAAAAACCTCGACTGAGGCGTTTTTCAAAAAATTCTCTATGTTATTAAGATCAGCATGCAGACTTAACCAATCCTCTCTACTTAACCCTAATGGTATGAGTTCTATGATATTAAGATCGAATCCATGTTTCTCAACGAAACCTATGAAATTTAGGAATTCATGGATATTAATTGATGTTACAACATAATTTATCTTGATTTTTAAACCAACATTTTTAGCCACATCTAAACCAACCAATACGTTTTCGAGCTTTCCTCTAGTTAAATCGTAATATGTTCTAGGATCGAGACTATGGAGACTTACGTTAACGTGGTCAACATAATCAACTAGTTTTGAAGCATAGAAAGATAATAGTGAACCATTAGTTGTTAAAGATACGGTTCCACCGGAGAGCCATATTTCTCTAGCTATATCAACTATATCGTTACGCAATAGTGGTTCACCGCCAGTTAACTTATACTCCAGTATCCCCAACTCGACTCCAACACTAGCTAAAAACCCCCAATCACTAGATTTAAGTTCAAATTCCGTGTTATCCACTCCTTCTCTATGGCAGAAGAAGCAATTATAATTACATTTACTAGTAATACTTATTCTAAAACCACTCACAATCCTACCATACCTATCTATAAGCAAACAATACCCCAGTAAAAGTCCTCAAACAAGTTGTTGAAACTAGAAGCATGTATTATAGATGAGTTTTCAAAAATACTTTACATTATAATGAATTTTGAAGCATTACTCAAATACGAGTTTCTCTAACTTAGCGTAAAACCTGCTCCACCAATCCTTTACAGCATCAACTTCACGTTTTGAAAACTCATTCATCCATTTCTCGTTACGATAATCGAATGCAGACCTCACTACGATATCAATAGTTTTCTTAGAATCCCAGAACATAGGTTCTGAACCAGCTAGTTTCTGATACTTAGCGATTAATTTATACGTTTCACGAACCCTACTTTCATAACCATTAATACCCATTACTTCATATAATTTATCAATAACGGGCTCAACCCAACCTCTATGGAAGCGGCAGAAACAAGCATTATCTACACCGAGCTCTTTAACGGCTCTCTCATAGCATTGTTGAGCCATATCCTCGGGATCTATGAAAACACCCTTATAGAGCGTCCAATACCTGCCAAGTACCGGTAGTGGAGCGATCATTCCAACAGTATAGTAGTAATTTGGAGTAATATGTCCTTCCTCACCGAAAACCGCATATACAGCTAAATCATTAAAACTAGTATTTAGTTTAGACACTCTCTCCTCAAACAAAATGTTAAGAACTTTACACGCTGATCTCAGACCTTTCTCGCCAATAAGTCTTAGAATAGGGTTTCTGCCCCAAGCTATTTTCTCAACCAGTTCAACAGCTAATTCAGCATTTCTCTTACTAAACTCTACTTTATAATCATCGGGGTTGAAATATGGTTTCTCACTTAAACCAACTTCTTCTGGATTCAGTAAACCTATGTGGATAGCTTCGAACACGAATGCAATCACATTTCCAGCTTCTATAGCATCTAAACCATACGAATCCACAAGCTCCACTACTTTCTCTGCTTCATGAATATCGAAAACACCTATTAGGGGTCCGCAACCATTATATGGTTCATAATCGGATTTAAACTTCCCAAGTCTTATTTTCTTACACGCTAGTGGACATGGCTCGCCACATGTTTTCCACGTTTTAGTCTCTATAGCTTCCTTATTGAATGGTTCCCACATATGTTTCATAATGAACTGATATAGTTTTTCACGAACTTCTTGACTCATATACATAGTGTTCCAGTTAAACATTGGAACAAACGTTTTAAGAGTTGGATAGTTTCCTCCAAGTGTTCCTCCAGTATTTAGTTTAGGATCAAATCTATATTTAACACCATGTTCAATAACTTGTTGTAAATACATTTTACCAGTTAATTTCGTGAAGAAATCGTTTAAACGCCGAATATCCGTTAATTCAACTGGTTTAATAACTGATTTATCGTACTCGCCTCCATATATTATGGATGCTACGCCATGAGCCCGGTATAGTAAGCTACCCGGACCTCCTCGAGCAGCATAATCCTCACTCCCAAGATCCACTTCACCCTTAACAATAGTTATTGAGAATAAAGCACCCATACTTGTGTATTTCGAAGCAGGACCTACAAGTAATGCTCTCGAAATATATTTATTGAAGAAATCTCTATACCTGTCTAGAAGATATCTCTGAAACGAATAAACACCTTTAAATCCACCAGCCCCTCTCCAAATCGCGAGTAATTCCTCTTCATTAATCTCATCGAAAGAAACATTAACATCGCCATTACTAGAACCCTCAATAGTTACTATAAGTGGTTTCCGCGAATAACCTTCAACAACTACGGCATCGGCATTGACTCTAAATTGATAAGCAGCGCCACCCATGGATGCTACGTGTAAACCCCTTGTTAATGGACTTCTAAATACAACAGTGAATCTATGTGAACCATATAGTTTAGAGCCAGCGAACAAACCAGAACCAATTACTACAACGTTATCAGAACTATAGATGGGTTTTCTCCAAGATTCATACTTTTCAAGATGCAGCTTAACCCCAAGTTCTATTGGTCCCGAGATCTCTTTTAAGTCATAATCAACAATTTGAGAAGAACGATTACTAGTATTTATAAATAACACTCTATAGCTCTTCATACATAATCCCTAAATAATGTTATTTTAGCGTGTGTTTTTAAAATTGATGTAATGAAATGAAAGGGGTTTAAATTGGGTTTTAAATCATGTAATTAAACGTTTTTCAATTTAATTTTACGGAAAAGTATTGGTGTATCCTTTATTTCATACCTCTCTACTGGTTTCAAATTACTATAATTAACAATATTGAATCCAAATGATTTCGCCAGCTGAGCCGTTATACTCGGCATAACTGGATTTAATAGGTTTGTTGCAACCCTAATAATCTCTAGGACATTATATAGCTCTCTTTCAGGCGAAGATCTCTCCCATGGTTTCGTCTGATTCATATAAGAGTTCCCCTTATCTAGAAGCCTCATTACGTTAGCCAACGCTTCAGATGTTTCAAATCTATCCATAGCATCAACATAGTTCTTGATCGTATTATTAATCGATATTTCAATATCCTTATCCAACGTTCTCCTATATATAACTCCCTTAGTCTTCTTCATAGCTAAAACACCAACTCTTCTAACGAGATTACCATAATTATCTACTAATTCGCTAGTATATATTGAATCAAAAATATCATAAGATACTTCTACATCCTTATCCATGTTGAAAACCCTCACTAAGAGATACCTAACCGGATCTGCTTCACCATATCTATTAATGAGTTCTTCAATAGTGATAACATTACCTGTACTCTTCCCCATTTTCAAACCCTTATTCAATAGGAAAGCATGTGTAATAACTCTCTTCGGAAGTGGGATATCTAATGCTTTAAGTACTGAAAACCATATTACGGTGTGGAACCAAAGAATATCTTTACCTATAACATGGTAGGAGTTTCTCCAGAATTTTTCGAAATTAACATTATCTCTCAAGTAACCAATACCACTAACATAGTTCAGTAAAGCATCAAACCAAACATATACAGTATAATCTGGGTCAAACGGTAACTCAATACCCCACCAAACTCTATCCTTACGTCTAGCTATAGAAACGTCTTTCAACCCCTCCTCTCTTAATCTATTTAGAACTTCAATAGCGTATTGTTTGGGATATACTACATCTGTATTCTCAAGAACATCCATAACGTAGTCTTTGAAAACACTTAGTTTAAAGAAATAGGTTTCCTCATCAAGCCACTCTAAAGGTTTATTATGAATAGGGCAGTGAGGCTTCCCATCTATCTCAACGTAATCCCTTTCACTATAGAATTTCTCACAATCAGAGCAATACCATCCACTATACCTATCCTTATATATCAGCCCCTTCTCGTATAATTTTAAAATACATTTCTTAACAACTTCTACGTGGAAATCGTCTGTAGTTCTTATAAAGTAATTATATGATATATCAAGTGTTTTCCAGTAGTTTTTGAAAACATCAGCCATTTTATCCACATACTCTTTCGGATCAACATTCATTTTCTCAGCAATTTTCTGAAGTTTTAGTCCATGTTCATCAGTACCCGTTAGTAAGAATGATTCCTCGCCCATAAACTTCCTATATCTAGCGATCACATCTGCAAAAACCGTTGTATAAGCATGTCCAATATGTGGAGGCGCGTTGGGATAGTATATTGGCGTAGTTATGTAGAAGGTTTCCAATCCACATCCCGTTTAATTCATTAGACCTAACCTATAGGAATAAACAACATTATAAACTTTACAAAACATATTCAACACTAATCTCAAAAACTATTAATTTTTAATTACTAAACCGAGGTCCCTAACTATTTTCTTAACAGCTCTCTTAGCATACCATATGAATATTTTTAAAGCTAATCTTAGAGGAAAGTACTGTATCTCTTTTAAATAGAATTTATTCATAATATCTTCAGCCCACTTAATAGTATGTGTAAAGCACTTATACATAACAACTAAATGTTCTTCTCTAACATAATCTCTCCAGAACCATTTACTACTCCTCTTTAAAACCCCCATAGGCACGAAAAACATTGGTACAATAACACTTCTATAACAACTAAGTCTGTCTAAAAGCTCAGCTGTCTTCATAACATCATCAGGCGTTTCCCCTGGAAAACCAAGTATAAGTGTTGCTGCAGGTATTATGTAGTTTTCATGCATAATAGCGAAAGCATCCTCAACAACTTCAGGCCACTTTTCGGGAGGATATGGAGCGGATTTAGCTATCATAATCTTCCTCGCAAGCGCTGGACTACCGGTTTCTATACCAACTTCTACACCTAAAAATCTTCTATAATCATTTAACACATAGTTATGCATAATTCTTGAAACAATCTTATCCTCTTCTTCAGCGTATTTAATAGCTGCTAAACTCGCGTGACTCCATGCAAAGAAACCTTTCTCACCAATTTCTTCCAAAACGGTTTCGTGTAATTTAAATAGAGGATCAGATCTTGGTTTAACACCATCAGCTCCATAAAGAAGAATATCCTCACTATGAAGTATAGCTCCCTTAACACCAGCTCTAACGTTCACACGAACTTCCTCGAGGATTTTCTCTAAAGGTATGAATCTCAGTGGTCTTAAGGTAACACTACAGAATAGACATCCACGTGGACAACCTCTCATAACCTCTACTAATCCATTAACACTTGCATTCTTAATAACGGGTATTTCATCAATACTTGCTGAATCCGATGCACCAACGAAAACATAGTCCGGTAGGGGTTCTCCACTAAGAGCTCGCTGAACTAAATCAACTATAATTCTCTCACCCTCCCCTTCAACAATAGTGTCAACGCCGTATTTCTTCCAAAGCTCAAGCTCCCACAACCATTGCCATGCCGCTGGACCTCCTGCAATTATTTTTACACCCCTCCTCTTAGCTTCCATAACAACAGGGCTCTCCATGAGCTTCTTGAAAGAAACTCGATTAATAGGTTCTTTACCAGTAATACTCCACCATTCACTACTAGGAGGTCCATACGCGAAGTAATCGTGATGACTTAGAAGCAATACTTTCATAGTACTGAGATGTTTATGAATATGATCTGGATCTACTATAGCAGCATTAAAACCAGAATCGATTAGTTTAGCTTCTATTTTCCTCATACCATATGGTGCTTCTACAGGTCTACCATCCTTATCAACTTTAACTTTAGGCGAAGATATCCACAACCATATTTTCTCCGGGATCTTTAATGCAGGACCCGTAGCTACAAAACCTAAAAACTCTTTCCTATGATGATTACTCATCATTGTTCTATCAGTTGTTAAAACTATTTCAAAACCCACTACTAGAACACCCTAAATACGTTCACCTTCTCCTTTAAAAACCCGAGTTCATCAACATGTTCTTTATCTATAAGTACGAAGGTATGAGGATTAGTTTTAACGAATACATCAATATCAAATAGTATTTGTTTCATAGGCTTACCCCATATTGCTATCGAATTAACTAGATTAGATTGTAGAAAAATCCTCGTATCCTCCAGAAAGAAAGGTCTCTCAATATCTGTATATACAAATATATTGAATCTAAATATCTTCAAACTAATGCTTAACTCATTAATGAATTTCGATATAGCTTGACCAACTCTATCTCTAGAGCCATCACCATAAACTACTAAAATATTAGCATAATTCTTCATCCAACCTAAAACATAATTATTACTCAAAAACTACACCTTATCTAACAATTCCTTTATGTTTAAATCAAATCTCTTCAAATCATTTCTGAGAACAACATCGTTTAGAGAATCCGCTAACATCTCCACACGTTTAAAGAACTCCATAATACGGTTTTTCAGAAGATTCGTTATGCCATCTCTTCTCAACCTATACAGTTTACTCTTACCCCATCTACGTGACTCTACAATACCCATATTAACCAGATCTCTTAATCTAATGGATAAGCTACTTTTTGATAAACCAGTTAATCTAGCCAGATCCTTCATAGATACATATTTGTTAATTGCATAAAACGTGAGAACAGCAAGTATTAAAGCAGTACTTCTCGCTAAACCAAAATCAATATAAATCTCTACAAGTCTAGATACATTGGACATCGTTCAATCCGCAATAAATTTACTTATATAATAATGTTTCTAATCAGAGTTTAAAATCTTGTTAAGTATCTCGGAGAAAGAGTTTAACAATCTCTTTTAAAATGATGATTGAAATACATATCTAGTTAAATATTTTATCTATTTCATTAAAATAAATTATGGGTCTATAGGTCAGGATGAACTTTAGGTGTTACATCATTGTATAAATCGTTATTTTTGTGAGGAAACGGGTTATTGAAATCGTTCTATTATGGTTTATTAGAGAAATTCTACATGTGATCGAATTAAGCTACTCTAGTTAAGGATTCCAATTTATGTTTCTTAAGAAACCTATAGTATTCAATTAGTTTAGCTAAACTCTTTACAGCTCTTTCAGGAATGGGATAAGTTGGGATATTGTTTCTATTCAAATACTTAGACGCTTCTTTAACATCAATACCGCCAATCATCGATACTAGAATTGGTTTTGAAACATCTCTATATCTATTCTTAACGTCAACAATAGCTTTAGCTAATTCAAGTGGATCTAAAACGCTTGTTCTACAATAGAGAAGAATAATGTTTTTAACTTCAGGGGATTCATATGCGATTTCGAGAGCCTCCACGTAATTCTCAACAACAGCTTGTCCAGTTAAATCAATAGGATTCTTAGAACTACCGAACCAAGGCATGGTCTTTCTAAAAGCTTCTCTTAAACTATCAGATGGATTCAATAGTTTAATACCATTCTCTTCAGCAGCATCCGTCGCCATAACTCCAGCTCCGCCACCATTAGTTATTATAATTGTTTCTTCACCTTGAGGTAATGGTTGGGTTGCGAATGCTCTACTATAATCGAATAACTCTTCAATCCCATATGCTCTGATCACACCAGCTTGTTTAAAAGCAACATCATATAACATATCACTACCGGCTAAGCTTCCAGTATGGCTTGCTACTGCAAGTGCCCCTCTTTCACTCCTACCCGCTTTAATAACAATAACGGTTTTCTTAAGGACAACTCTACGCATTCTTTCAACGAAATCCTTGCCGGAGCCTGGTTTTAAACCTTCTAAATACATTGCTATAACTTTAGTATTAGGGTCTTCGGCAAAATACTCCGATAACTCAATCATATCTATATCACTCATGTTCCCCAAACTAACAATCGATGATAAACCTATCTCCTCCATAATAGTCCAACCCATTAACGCTATACCTAAAGCACCACTTTGAGTTATGAATGCAATGTTTCCTCCAAGAACTTCCCGTGGACCGAATGTAGCGTTGAGTTTTGATGGAGTGTATACATAGCCGAATATATTTGGACCTAGAATCCTCATGCCATACTTCTTAGCTATCTTAACGAGATTAGCTTCAGCATCAACATTACCGACTTCGCTGAAACCAGAAGTTATAACAACTAGTATCTTAACACCTTTAATACCACATTCCTCAGCAACACTTAAGACCTTCTCAGCTGGGATAGCAATTATAGCTACATCAACTTCGTCTGGAATACTAAGTATTGATGGATACGATTTCAAACCATATATTTCATCAATATTTGGATTAACAGGATAGATCCTCCCGCTATAACCATAATCTATGAGGTTTTTGAGAATATCGTGCCCGATCTTGCCGGGTTTTTTACTAGCTCCAATTATAGCTATACTACGTGGTTGAAACATATATTTAAGAACACTATTGATCAATGCTCATCATCACGTATTTATCGCTATAAATACGTATGTAAAGAATATCTAGTTATTGATTATTAAATATTTCATAATTGTTCGTGTTCAGTCGATATAACGATCCTGGGGATTCTTAACAATTCTAATATCTAACTTTCCGTTCTCATAATCTATTATGACTTCGCTAAACTTACCTAAGCTGTTATGATTCATACTTAAATTATCCTGATATGCGCCGGTATCGAGAATAGCTATATAGTAATCTTCATTCTCACGTGGTAGGTGTAGAGGAATTCCTTTTAAATGTAGCATTCTACCTTTTATAGCAATGATCTTGTTATCAACATTAGCGAAGATTACTTGAGGCAACGAATTATTCTTAACGGTTGTGTAGAACTCCCCGTACTCACCCATACTGTCACACGTAAGGTCAGAAATTACGGCTAAAACATCCGGTTTCTCATTAAGACGCTGTAGTGGAATAACTTGAAAATACTGATTAACAATGAGTTTATCTGGAATATGAGCGAAAACCGATAAAACAGCGTAAAATCTATGCGTTGGTTTAGTCATGAAATCTTTAAGTAACTTATGTTTTTTCAATAAATCATCTATTTTCTCACCATTACTTAGAAGCTCCCTAACTTTACGCGTAACAGCTTTTTCAAGCAAACCATACTCGAACTCTAATTCCTGACGATCAACTATACTATAAGTACAATTATTCATCTCGTACTCTAATCTATCCAACATAAATTTAAGCCATTTCTCTAAAGTATCGAGATCGTTGATTTTCCTGAGTTCCTCGAATCTAGTGTTCGAGGGTTCTTCATCAACAAATATCTCGTAGGATTTATATGTTAAAACCTTAGATATAACGATTCTATGAGAAGCTACTATGAATCTACCTCCTTCAAATATGATGTTAGGATGATCCTTTGATTCGTTAACCAATGCTTTCATGATCTCTTCAACATACTCGACTAACCCATAATTAGGTGAAGCCATATTCTCAATTCTAGTCTCTAATCTAGATTCGTGGTATGGATACGGTAATCCGCCTCCAAAATCTATATATTCCATTCTCTCTAATCCATAGCTCTTCAATTCTCTAAATAAATTAGCGGATTCTACGAGGTACTTCCTAATAGTTTCTAAATCATAGATTTGGGATCCAGGGTGGGTGTGTAACATAACTGCTTTATCGTAGATCCAATCATACTTTGATAATAGCTTATCTAGCGTATAGATCGATAATCCAAACTTTGAGTCTAAACCCGCCGAACCCTTCCAAGGACCCTTACCTCTAGACATGAATTTTATTCTTAAACCAATATCGTAATCTCTAAAGCGATCCATTAGTTTAGCATCATAGACGTTCTCGATATCAACAATTACCTTCCAACCCCTTTCCCTAAACTTCTCTAATCTCTCAATTGTTTTCTCAGTTTTGAAACCATCTAGAACAAGGATTCTGGGTTCCCGATCCGCGTATTCCGATATTAAATCTATCTCAGCACTAGACGTTACATTAAAACCCCATCCATATTTAGAACCGTAATTGTATATTAGATCTATAACGATCTTTTCACTATTGACTTTAAGTGGAAATACGGGATATAATGCTCCCCGGTAATTATATTTCTTCATAGCTTCAGTAAATGTTTCGTAAACACGATCCATGTTAGACTTAATGAGAGATAATACTCTTATATAGAAACCTGGAAATCCTGTTCTCTTAGCTAAATCATATAGATCTATTGAATCACCATTAATTTTCAGAACAAGATGACCCTTATCGTTAATATCTAGAAACGTTCTTTTGAGCTCACCATCTATATTGTAGAGTTGTTTTGCTAACTCGCATGTCCAATCTATATCTATGGGTTTATCCCTAGTCATCTCTACTCTTTAAATCCTCATCCAACTTCTCTTCAAATATAATTAGGTTTGATATTTAATACGAGATGCCTTGAGATACTTATTTAAGGTTAAAAAAGATGACTGTTCTGGTGTTTTAAATCAATGACCAATAGTCTCGACTTAGCTTCGAGAGTCAAAGCATATATTGAGAACGTAGAGTATGCCCTGAAGACTTTGAAAAAAGAAATTGATGAATCGAGTAAGTTCTATAAGCTAATCGAATTAGCTTCAAGTTATCTTAGTGACGCTAAATTCTATTTTGAGAAAAAAGATTATGTTTCATCACTCTCATGCATAGCTTATGCTGAAGGATTAATAGATTCATTGAATCAAATTGGTTTAGTAACGATTAATTGGAAACCATTATCAACGCTATTGAAAAGACCGAAAGTATTAGTAGGGGGTTCATTCGAAATCCTTCATCCAGGACATCTGTATTTCCTCGAGAAAGCATGGGAATTAGGTGAGGTTTATGTAGTAGTATCCCGTGATAAAAACTTCATTAAGTTTAAGAAAAGAAAACCAGTTGTTCCAGAGAATCAGAGGAAGATTATGGTTGAGAACGTTAAATTTGTATCGAAATCTATTCTTGGAGACGAAGAAGATTTCATTAAACCTATTGAGTATTTGAAACCAGATATCATATTGTTAGGTCCAGATCAATGGATTGAACCTTCAGAACTAGAATCTAAACTTAGAGAGAGAGGTTTGAATATTAAGGTGTTGAAAATCGAATCTAGAGTTGAAGGAGAACTCTATAGCTCATCATCTATAATTAACAGAATATGCGAAAATATATGTGAATAAACTATAGATATCCTAGTAACTATATAACCCACCTATTCTCCTCATATTTGCCCACAACTTGCCCAATAAGTAACCTACTGCGAGGTCTACGAATGATAAAAATGTTATAAGCATTATGAATCCACCTAAACCCCCTAAAGCTATAGCTCCACCCACGACTCTTTCATAGAATATCGACATTGTAGCTAGTAGCGTTACGAAAACAGCTAAACTAACACCCTCCACGAGAGCAGCTACAACTGAAGTGGTAGGTTCAACTTCCGGCGCTGTATAGTACTTGTATGTTGCTAAAATATATGCAGGGATCCATAATACGAATATAACGATCAACCAACTACCAGTATTTAAAGCTGATAAATGAACCCTGCCCGGCTCTATTCCTGCTAATACATTGACGAGAATATATAGAATGATCTGTAGTATGAATAGGAGAAAAGTAACCATATAGTACTTACCAGTTTCATCTATTGTTATGAAGAATACGAATAGAGAAGCTAATATTCCGATAAAACCATAGACAGTTGTTGCAGGCCAAGCTATTGTAACTGGGGTTTCAGCACCAACGTAATAGTAGAAGCATAAACCCATTATACCCATTAAATCCTCATATATAGCTTTCTGCTCATCTATAACTACAGATGCGACAACCGTGACTTTTACTGGAATATTATCAAAAGTATAACCAGTTGTTTCGAAACCAATGTAGTAGATGTAGAGTGGTTTATCAATATTCATACCATCGGTTAATCCAACAACAATTAATAGTATTTCAGGTTTAATCACTCCTCTAACTAAACCAGGTTCTGGAATATGAAGTGTTTTTAAACCACTTGGTTTAATAGTATCGTAAAAACCTGGTGGAGTACCAACGCTTAGTAGTTGTATTTGTGTATAGAATAAGTCTAATGCATAGTTTCTATAGTCGCCAATAGCTCTACTAATCGCTTCACCGAGACTCATTCTAGAAGTCTGTTGTCTATAACTAGCAATTGTTTTTCCATATACTTTAATTGATCTAAGAGCATATATAGGAGGATCACTGTATCCGGGCAACCTATAAACTTCGAGAACACTATTGGGATATCCAGGTAGAACCGCTATTTCCTCGGGAGAATTAACCGGATAATCTAATCCCTTATCCCTCAATCTCTCAACTAATAATTGAGATAACTTACCTCTACCCATATCTTCAAAATACTGAGCATTACAATTATCCACATTATTAATGAAAACATGTAAAAGTAGAATAACGAGAATTAACGATACGGTTTTACACATTATTTTAGAACTATTCAAGAAAACCCCTAAATAATTGCTTTCAATTTATTCTTATATATTTCTAAACGATCAATTTTATTATTATAAAGTTTAACAACAGTATTTTCAGTTTCTTTAACAAGTTTCTCAACATTGACATTGGGATTATACCATTCATTATTAGCGAGAATCGATGCTGCTCTCGCTACAATATATCCAACGTTATATGAATCTCTAACAGCTTGCTCATCCTCTAAAGCATCGTCACCCTTATAACTATAAGCTAGAGCCCATGGAGGTATGTGAACGCCCATACTATTGAATACTACCATGAGATGAGATATTGTAGTAATACATCCACTATCAGCGCCCACAGCTATGAATCCAGATACCTTCCCCTCTAATAAACTCCTACCTTTATGGAATATCATGTTTTCAAAACTCGTTAATCTATCTATAAAATTCTTCAATAAACCTGGAACGCTATACCAATAAACTGGTGTAGATATTATGAAACCGTGGGTTTCAAGTATACTCTTAGCTAATTTATTGAAATCGTCATCATCAATTATACATGGATATCTACATACGCTTTGATCATCGGATACGCAGCCAAAACATTCTTTAATTCTATAATCATATAGATCTATCCAAACATATTCTCCTCCAGCATCAACAACGCCTCTAGAAGCAATATATAATAGTTTGTATGAAGAACCATACTTCCTCGGCGAACCATTGATAAGAGCGATTTTTGGTTTAGTATTCAAAACGGATCTCCTAAGCGACAATTATTATTAAAGCAATAAAACTTCACTATAATTGTTTTCTATGATACAGCACTTTATTGGTTAAAATATTTTTGGAGGATTTGATTAAAGGTTTTTCATTTTGAGACAGTCAGTAACGCCAACCATCTTCATAGCTGGTTTAATGCTCAGTTACGGGTTCGGTCATCACACACGGTATTAAATCTTTTTGTTTCAAATCATTATAAACATTAATAACGAAGCCAACTTTATGATTCTAATCTAGTTCGCATAGTGCCTTAATCATAAAGCGATTTTCTTGGGGATAATTTTTGTTTAGAAAGAAAAGAAGAGATCCCTTCGAAATACTAGGCAAATCCATAACCAGAGCTTTAAACATCGAGTCGGTGTTTATATACGGCGATTTCATTCCAGATAAGTACACTTGTAGAGGAGAAGATCTTTCCCCTCCATTAAGTATTACTGGTATCCCCGAGAATACTAATTCTCTGGTGGTTATTGTATATGATGTTGATGTTCCAACAGGTGTTTTCTATCATTGGACTCTATACAACGCTCCAGTTGTTAATGAAATACCTGAAGGCATACCTAAAGAGCCATCAACTCAATATGGTTTTCAAGGCTTGAATGATTTCGGCAAAATAGGATATTGTGGTCCCTGCCCCAAGGAGGGCGATAAGATTCATCACTATATTATTTTAGTTTTAGCAGTAACGGGGAAGTTGAAACTAAAACCAGGCGCTAAACCAGAGAATATTCTAGAGAGTATTAGGAACCGCGTTCTAGGATATGGAGTTTCGATGTTCGTCTATGGAGGCAGATAGTTTAAAACCTCTCTCAATTCTAAAATACATGGTTGGGGATCACTAGCTCTACATTTTGTTCTCCAACCATAGTAAATCGTTTTTAAACCGTTAATTCTAGCAGGTTCAATATCTGTAACTAAATCGTCTCCAACGTGGATCACCATATATGGTTCTACACATAGCGTTTCAACAAGTTGCGAATAGAACTTTGGATCGCTTTTCTTTAAACCAACCATTTGCGTACTAAATATTAATTTAAAGTACTTCATCAAACCACTATGTTCTAAAACATTCTTAACAATATCGTGAGAAGTAATAGCTGTTGTTAAAACTATCCTATATCCTCTAGCAATAATTGTTTTAAGAAGCATTTCTAAACCAGGTTGGGGAATAAAGTGTCTCGACCTCTCCTTCACATAGAAATCGCTTATTTCATCAATAATATACTCATCAGTATCAACTCCAAGTTTCAAAAGCATTTTAAGGAGAACGTATCGAATCCACGGTTCCCCAGGAATTGTACGATAAGTTGAATCGAGAATTTCTCTATAAAATTTATAAGGATCATCTAATTCCCTAACACTATAACCTTTTTCTCTCAGCATATCCAGTATTTTCAATAATGTATCTCTAGCATACCTAAAGCTGTATTTAGGGTCACAACCCGGCTCCCAAAAAGTTGTGCATGCGAAGTCTAGACTAACGTAATCAACATCCCTCAATTTTTAAATCACCACTACTGCAACGCTATGCTTATAATTCAGTTTAAACTTAAAAACACCATTAAATGGTGTAGTTGTAGAATGATTGAACCGTATAATCCGAGAATTGTTGAGAAACAAAGAGAGGAATTCTGGAATCAAAATCCAGTATATAGATTGCTTTACGATAGAATGCGTAAACAAGGATATCATTTTGTTGGTACAACAGGTGTAGTTAAGAGATGTTATTGGACTAGAGAAGCAATACTACACGGTAGGTTCTGTTACAAATGCTTATGGTATGGAATTGAAAGTCATCGATGCATACAGTTCAGTCCAACAGCGATATGGTGTTGGAACAGATGTATGCATTGCTGGAGAATACAGCCTAGCGATATTGGTTTACATTGGGATGAAACTAAGCTTCCAGTAATTGATGAACCCGAGTTTCTCGTTGAGGAGAGTATAAGAGTTTTTAAACACATTATTGCTGGTTTCAGAGCCAATCCTAATGCTAATAACTCATTTATCGAAGAAGCTATGAATCCAAAACATGTAGCTATTAGTTTGGTTGGCGAGCCACTCCTATATGGTAGGCTAAATGAATTAATTAAAGAGTACCATAAGAAAGGATTAACAACATTCTTAGTTACCCGTGGTGTTAGACCAGATATACTAGCTTCCCTAGATGAAGAACCAACACAACTCTACATTAGTTTAGAAGCATGGAATAGGGATAAGTATGTTGAATTCAATAAACCAATAGTTCCTAAAGCTTGGGAGTTAATTATGGAGAGTTTAGAACTATTATCATCAATGAGTAACCCCACCGTAATTAGAATAACATTAATTAAGGGATTTAACGATAATGATGAGGCTATTAATGGTTTCAAAAAAATTATTGAGAAATCCCAACCGTGGTATGTTGAAGTTAAAGCGTACATGTATATGGGGTACAGTAAGAACAGACTTAAACCAGATAATATGCCTTCACACGAACATGTTAGAAACTTCGCATTAAAACTAAGTGTTGAAACGGGATACGAATACATTGGCGAAAGTATTCCAAGTAGAGTAGTGTTATTGAGTAGAGTTGGTGAACCAAAGAGACATGGCAAGGGATGTCCAGATGGTGTTAAACATCCTGAGAAATACGTGCCTCTCCTTACTCAAGAATATGAAGAAGCTAGTGATGATTAATTAACCGATTAATTTGTAGAACTTACCTCCAGAAACAATTACTCTAGCATCTCTAATCATCTCCTCTAAAAGTATCTGTTCATATTCACTCAATCTATTCTTCTCATCTATAGGTATCGGAAACTTTTTCCTAAATTCTTCGTAGAACTCTCTATCCACAGCTAATGAACCAATTACAATTACTGAACCCTCACTCCTCATGGATTCCAGTAACCCCCCATACATACCTATAGCTTCTTGAATACTAACAACGGGTTTATGTAATCTCCTAGTGAACACGCGTTCCGATAATTTCCAATTATCGACTTTCTTCTTAAGAGACTCTAATTCTTCTTTAATACTCATCAATTGATCCTCAATTGATTTTATTCTATTCATTAACTCATTTATTCTAGTAATAATTTGAAATCTATTAACTTCAGTTTTCCCATTTCCCGCCTCCTTCTCTAATTGCTGTTGAACCTCACTTACACTTTCCTTCCTAGTCTCCTCTTGTTTAGTTCTAACAACTTCTCTTAGAAACCATTGTCCCTTGTCGCTAACTACATATCCATCTCCACTCTTCTCTACAAAACCTCTATTCTTAAGTCTATATACGATACTTCTAGCTAAATCCTGGTTTATATTGAGAGCTCTCGAAATATCCTTGATCGTTGCACCCGGGTTCTCCGCTAAAAACTGTATTACTTTAGAAGTTAGTGTTTTGCTCAAAACAAATAACACCCTCGATCATATATCTAGTTTTCAGCGTTAAAGATTTATAAATTGCTTAATCAATTGTTAGGTTTACCTAACAGGTGTTATCTATGAATGATGAACTTTTCGATAAAGAAACGGAGAATAGTTTGAGAGAACTATTGAGTAATTTGAAGAGAAAAGTAGTTAATTACTTAGTAACTGGTGAAAACTGTTTATCCTGTAATGAAGCCATCGCTTTAGCTAGAGGAATGAATAGAGTTAGTAATGGTATGGTTAAGTTCGAAATACTAGATGCAAACAGAGATATTATTGAAAAACTAATGGTTAGATACATACCTGGATTCATATATGATACTAAAAAACGTAATATAAGGTTCTACGGTATACCGAGCGGTCAGGAATTCGCTCCATTCGTATACATCCAGAAATATATTGGAAACGATGAATTAACCCTTCCCAAAAACATTATTGAGAGAGTAGAATCAATCGAAAAACCCCTTCATGTTAAAATAATGGTTACACCAGAATGCCCATATTGTCCATTAGTCGTCGATACTCTCAACCAAATTGGATTAGTCAACAACCAGCTTCTCATAGAAACTATCGAAGCCGTAGAGTTCCCCGATGAAGCCAATATTTACAATATAACCTATGTTCCATCAATAATAGTTACTCGCATAGAAGATTGGAAAATACTTGGAGGAAGACCTCTAGAGATATTACACGGCTATGCTGATGCGGAAATTATCGTTAAGGTTCTTGAAAAAGCCTATTTAAAGCTTAAGAGAATGGAGAGGTAGGATATGGTTAGGAAGAGATGTGAAGAGTATCTTGAAGCTATATATGGAATGATAGTTTCCGGCGAAAACCCAGGTATTAGAAAACTCGCTAGAGTTCTAGGTGTTAAACCTAGTAGTGTTGTAGAATATCTCAGAAAAATGTGTGAACAAGGCTATATCATTTACGAACAGGGTGGAAAAATAAATTTAACAGCTAGAGGATTTAGGATAGCTCAGGAAATATGTAGGAGGCATAAATTGATCAAGGATTTCCTCATCGAAATAGGGGTTCCAGAAGAGATTGCCGAGAAAGACGCGTGCTACATAGAACACGGAATTCATGAAGTAACCTTAGCTAAACTTGAGGAATTCCTCGAGAAGAAGTTTTTGAGAACAAAATGAGAGGTTTTCAACTCTGGAGTTTATCCGTAAGAAAGACCCACATGGTTTCTATATAATTTATGTTAAGAGAGAAGTTGAGAAAGAACTTGAAAAATACAATAATATCTTAATTGAGAACTACGGGGATTGCTTAATTATTAAAACGAGAAGTAGGAGAATAGCGTTATCCATAATTAATAGATTTAAAAACCGCCTATGTTTAGAGTAAGTTTTAATCTAAATTATGGGCAGGTAAGGTTCTATGAATTTAATTATCTTGAAGTAACTTGGAACATAAACCTCTTTCTTCCCCTTCTCAATAGCTTTCACAACAGTTTTTGCAACAGCTTCTGGAGATAAACCTTTACCAACATCCCTATAACCAGCTTTTTCGTGAAAACTAGTTTTAACGTAACCAGGGTAGATTCCAATTACATTAATTTTCTTTTTCTCCAGTTCCTTACGTAATATTTTAATAACATAGTGTAGAGCTAGTTTAGATGCTCCATAAATAGGTAGTTTAGAGAAAGCGACATGTATAGCTACTGTTACTACAAAAACAATTGTTGAACCCTCCACCATGTAGGGAACCAGTTCCTTAGTTAAAACTATTGGTGAAACCATGTTAAGCATAGTTAGATTGACTATATCATCAACACTATGCTCCAGAACTGGTTTATATAGACCAGCGCCAGCGTTATTAATTAAAAGATCGATTTTCCAGAACTTGTCTCTAACATAATCAACGACTTTATAAACATCTTCAACTTTGGATAAATCAACTGTAACGTATTCGAATCTCTCCCCAAGTTCTCTCCGAAGCTCTTCAAGACTCTCTCTACTTCTAGCAACCCCTAGAATAAACCAACCTCTATTATGTAACTCGTAAACAATACTTCTACCGATACCTCTAGATGCACCAGTTACTACAGCGATCTTCATAGATAACACCGTTGGAATAGATCAATAATTGGAAATCTATAAATAAGTACCTTCCCTAACGATAAGAATACTCTAAAAATAATAGGTTTAGTTACTGCATTTTGAATCATATGAAATAGAGTTTTAGGGTATACTGTTTGGAAAATACCGATGAAGAGAAGAATAGGAGTGGGGTATGTTCTATTCGTGAAGCATTCATAAATATTCTACTAAACTACATTAATTCACGTGGAACTATGCTTTTAAGTCTACTCAAAGCTTCTGGAATGGATAAGCTTAAGATAGAATTGAGGGGTTTGAGAAGATATTTTAATGGAGAATGTGGTTATGAGAAATTCGATGAACTATATTTTGATCTGAAGAAAAATACCAATATTCTGGATGTAATGGGTGGTTTTATAGAGCTATATGATGAGTATATTGTGGTTACAAAGGAACTTCTCAATAATCTCGTAAACTTAGTTAAAAGTAATTAGAGTTTTTCATTAAAATCCTCTATAGTCGCCTCAATAACACACTTAACGCATTCGACGATCTCGTTCAATGAAACACCATGTTGAGTTTCTCCTCTCAACATATTGATTGTCGATGGAGGTATATGTATGAATCCGGAAGGTAAATTATTATCAACACCGTACTTCATGAGAATATATGCTACAGCATTACATAGAAACAAGCCAGTTCCAAAACCTGGTTTAATAGGTAATCCTTTCTCTAAACGACACTTATGTAGAATCCTATATATTGGGAGAGTCGTTGATACTACGAATGGGGAATCCGGTAATATCTCCTCATACAGAGTACAATAGTTCTCATTATCTTTCTGGAAGGAAGCTCTATTAACGGATGCTAATTCAACAAGGCATTCCCTAGCCAATGGGGCTAAACCTAACCCGATAGCTATTAGTGGTTTGAGATCATTTAGTAACATTGGTAAATATTGTTTAACGTATTTTAAAGAAACTGGTAGAACAACAGATTTAACTCTAAATCCCCATATTTCGTAATCATTCAACAGTTTAGCAACTTCACCACTTGGATTGAACCAGTATTTATCGAAATAGTTGAAACCAGTAATCAATATTGTTTTCAACGACTTCACCAAAGAAACGCGTTGAACTATAATAGTAACTAAATTTTAACATAATAGGTTAATAGTTATCCTCAAGGATCATATTCATATTATGGTGATTAATTTGCGTGAAATTGCTTTGAAAATATTCAATTACGGATTAATAAAATTCGGTAAATTCAGATTACCCTCCGGGATCGAAAGTCCTTTCTACATAAATCTTAGAGAAATGTATAGTTATCCTGATTTAGTTAAAATTATTGTTGATGAAATGATTAAAAAGATCAGTTTCAACGATGTAGACGCTATCGCCGGTATAGTTACTGCTGGGGTTCCACTAGCATCTATTTTGGCATATAAACTCAGCATTCCACTCTCATATGTTAGGATTGAGAAAGACGAATCTAAAATGGAGAAAATTGTTGAAGGTGTTGTTAGTAATCAGAGAATATGTATCGTAGACGATGTTGCTACAACGGGATATACTATGATTAAAGCTATTAATAACCTAGTTGAAGCTGGCGCTAAACCAGTTAAAGCAGCAGTAGTTATTGATAGAGAACAGGGTGCCTACGAGAACATCTCTAAATTCAACGTTAAACTATATTCTTTAATGAAAGTATCGGATTTACTTAGGATACTATACGAAGAAGCTAGATTGACTTATAGTGAATACGTAAAACTAATAGATTACATTACTAAAACTAGAGTGAAAACTTAAGTATGTTTTTGAAATACTACTTAGACTTATTAAAGCATAGCTAAATCTATGTTTCCATATACTGGATAATCTCTGAAATTAAATTGACTATATTGGGAAATATTTGGTTAATAGTGGATTTGAGTGAATAAGTTTCCCGATAGGTCGAATTCTTTGATTGGTTTAATTACTGATTTCGGCTATAAAGACCCGTATGTTGGTGTTATGAAAGCTGTTATTAAGAGTATAAATCCACGTGTAGAGATTATCGATATAACACATGGAATTGAGAGACACAATATATTGGAAGCCGCGGTTAATCTACTAGTTTCAGCACCTTACCTCCCACGTGGATCCATTATTGTTGTAGTAGTAGACCCCGGTGTTGGTAGTAGTAGGAGAGCACTACTCATCAGAACTAAAAATTATTTTCTCATAGGTCCAGATAATGGTTTCTCCACGTTACTCGTTGAATACGATGGTATTGTTAAAGCTTATGATATTTCAAACTCTAGATACAGATTGCCTAAAGTATCACATACGTTCCATGGTAGAGATATTTTTGCACCAGTAGCTGCTTGGGTTTCTCTAGGTATTCCACCAGAAGAAGTTGGTATTGAAATAGATTATAATACTATAGTGAAACTAGAAATTCCTAAACCACTCAAAGTAAACGATAACTCTATTCAATCAATGATCGTAAATATAGATGTTTTCGGAAACGCTATGACCCTCATTAATGAGGAAATGGTGAAATCTATTGGTTTAAAGTATGGTGATAAAATCGTTATTGAAACCAAGAATGGTGTTTGGGAAAGTATTTTTGAAAGAAGTTTTAGTTTAACAACCCCTGGATCTATCGTTACGTATATCAATTCATGGGGATACTTAGAAATAGCTATTAATATGGGTAATGCTTCTCAATCACTAGGTTTAAGAACAGGTGATTTTATTATAATTAGGAGAGAGAGTTGATGTTTGTTGAAATGTAGAGGTATATATAAGAATCCTAATGGTAAATTAGTTGTTATAGATGCTCATATTCACGATAACAAAATTATTAATTTAGAAATAAGTGGAGATTTCTTTGCATACCCTGAAGAAGCTATTGACGATCTTGAAAATCAATTGAAGGATCTACATTTATCTGATCTTGAAAGAGCTCTTATCGAGAAATCTTCAAATATTGTTTTCATAGGGCTTGGAGTAGATGATATAATAAGAGCTATACGAGAGATGAAATGCGTTGAGGAAACACTTAGTTAGAAATAAGAATATTGAAAAATTTCTATATAGGATTTATCGAGAATCTTTTAATGAGGGTATCGGTCCTATATCGAGACTCGAAGGCTCAATATTAATGACTTTAACCACATTAATTTGTCTGAAAGGAACTGCAACTCTTTTAGATGCTGGTGCAGGACTGGGTTTCTCAACCGCGTGGCTCATACTGGGTTCAGCATTATTACCAAATATTAATGTTACGATCGATGTAGTCGAATACAATAAAAATAGATTTGAAAAATTGGTCAGTAATATTAGAGAGCTATTGAACACGACTCAATTGAAGAGGGTTAGAATAAATTATATTTTTGAAGATGTTATCGAATATCTCAAGAAAATAAATTACCAGTATGATTTAGCATTCATTGATATAGAGAAACATCAGTATTTAGATATTCTAAACATATTGATTGATAAAATGAGAATAGGAGGGTTCGTCGTTTTCCATAACGTTATAGAACCTCCTCCGCCACAGGTTTTTATTGAGAAACTTCATAGTGAACCTTGGAGAACAATTATAATACCTACTCGTAGAGGATTATCGGTATCAATCAAATTAGTTTAGAGAGAGACTCCCGTTCACTTTATTAAGTAGTTTAAATAAGTATTTTGATCTAGGTGAGAGTTTTGAAAATTCTTGTTGTAAAGAGAGATGGTAGGAAAGAAGAGTTTGCGTATGAGAAAATAGTTGTTAGTTGTTTAAAAAGTGGTGCTCCTCTCGATACTGCTAGAAAAATTGCGAGAATTGTTGAGGCCAAACTACTTGAATCGGGGGTTAACGAAGTTTCAGCAAAGGATCTAACTAGAATGGTTCTCGAGCTTTTGAAGAAGGAGAATGAAGAATGGTATCGTAACTGGATCGTTTTTGACAAAGCCGTTAAGAGAAGGAGAACTGAAGAGGAGTTGATCTGAGAAGTTTAGAGTATTGTTTTCAAACAATTATTTTCTCCTAATCCATTCCAGAGATCTATATTTATTTACTAATTCTTCAGCATATCGATTTTCCAGACTACTCAAACTATCTTCTTGAAAATCAACATTTAAAGCATTTTTGAAACCCTCAATAAGAGCTTTTAATGCTTCATCACGAGTCACTATTCTCCCGAGCTCTATAGAAATCGTTGTAACTCTCTCCTTAATAGATACTAAACCTCTAGATGAGAGTTTCTCTTTAGGTGCTTTAAGTACATGAGCTAATTTATCGAGATCCGTGTTATACATGAAAGTACCGTGTTGTAGAAAAGCGTTCTTCCTCCACGTTTGAGCACTACCGGAAACTTTCTTATTGTTAATCAATACATCATTGATCGGTTTAAACTCTCCTCTTAAACCGAAATATTCGATTGCTCTAACTAAACCGGAACATATTACTCTATATCTCTCTATAGGATCTCTGGGGAAATCGTTTAGTGAGGCAATAACCGAATACGTTAATTCGCCGTTCTCATCGTGATAAACAGATCCGCCTCCAGTAATCCTCCTCGTATATGGAACGCCGAGAGTACTAGCATAATCTTCATCTACACTATCAGATACTTTCTGGAAATAACCAATCGTTACGCTACTTGGTTTAAACCAGTATATTCTTAGAGTATTATGTATTAACCCATTTTCTCTCAAAATGAGAAGCGCTTCATCAATAGCCATATTCCAATAGGGGTCTCTACCAGTATCAATTATAAGTCTCCAAACCATTTTCAAAACGCCCGGAGATTTAGCAATCTTAATTTATTCAGATTTTAGAATAGAGTATTTGATTTAAACATAATTTAGTAGGAGAAGTGGACGGATTTAGTTGAAAATCAGAGTTTCCATAGGTTCGTTAGCTAAACTTGGTTTAATAGAGATCGAATCGAAATACTTACCTAGTACTTTGTATATACTACAGTATAGTGAATATGGGTGTTCAGCGAGTTGTAAGTACTGTACTCAAAGTAGATTCACTAATATTCCAAAAAAGTTTTTATCGAGAATCACGTGGTATCCGATAGAGATTGATGATTTGATTAAAGCATTGAATAAACATCAAAATGTTTTTAAAAGAATATGTATTCAAACAATTTTGAAGAGGGGTTTTATCGAAGAACTAATTGAGATTATAGAGTCTATAAGAAACAATAATATCCAACTTGGTTTAAGCATAGCTTTAACACCTGTTGATACAAGTATTCTGAATAAGTTAGCCGAATTAGGAGTAGAATTTGTTGGAGTAGGTTTAGATGCATCTAGTCCTAGAATTTTCAAATCACTCGGTAAACCATATGATTGGTTAAGTTATATGAAATTCATAGATAACGTAACGAGTATTTGGGGTAGAGCAACAATCCATATAATTGTAGGTTTAGGAGAATCTATTGAAGAATACTTTTCTACAGCTAGAACAATTATAGATAAGGGTTGCACACTAGCTCTCTTCCCTCACGTAGATCCTTTAACGATGAAGCCGAGCGTTGAACCGTGGTATTATAGATTGATCCAATTAATAACGTATATGGTTGAGAGAGGATATTGTGATCTGAGAGACCTATATGGATTAGTTGAAGAAGCGTCGTTAAATCCCGATAAGTACATAGATGTTTTCCTCACCAGAGGTTGTCCTGGTTGTGATAGACCATACTATACTGAAAACCCTAGAGGACCTTTCTATAACATATATTCCCACAACCACTACGCGGAGTATAGGAATAGACTTATATTAGAACTCAGTACTGCGAAGAAAATGTTAGGAACCATATTGTCTGCTTAACATGACTCTAGATAATAACATAAGCTTGATCATTATCGCTATAGGTATTAGATATAGACCAAAAGCTCTATAGAGGAAACCCGATGTTAATGATCCTATAAACGATATTGTTTCGCAGAATATAGTGTATCTATAGACTCCGTAACCATATGTTGCTTCATTATACAGATTATATAGAGCCGCATTTATCGTTAAACCACTTACGTATATAGTAATCAAACTTAAAGTTACAGTAAAGATATTGTGTGGATAAAGAAATATTGTTATAAATGCTAACGATCTAATTAGAATAATTATGCCCAACCCCGCTTTAGATACTGTTCTAAAAGCTATGGATACCAGTATTGAAGATACAAATTTACCAAAACCATATATTAAAAGCACAGTATCAATACTTAATCCACAAGTCCTGATGAATATAAATGGAAGTATTGTGAAGAAGACCTCACTACTATATATAAAACCTGCAATACCGGATAAAATGCTCCCCAAACCAACGGTTTCACTTTGGAAAAACCTATCTTTATAATCAACTATTGGTATAGTGAAAACAACGTTCTTTATATTCATTAATGATTTATTCAAAACCCGATCAAGTCTGAATAGGTTTCTCTCGATCAATAAATTTAGATTAGGTAGTGTAGAGAGAAGCAATATCGACGTTATTAACAGTATTGCTGTAAACACCAATATATTACTTACAATTCTTCTAAAACCAAATAGTGATAGAATAAATAGAGTTAATCCATCAACGAAATAGACTCCAGAAGAGTAGCGTAGATTTACATTTCTCCAATTATAATAATCATAGTATTCTAGAATTAGAGTCATAATCGTGACTCTAGCAGAAGCATATGCTTGAGCATGTATAGCGTAGGCTATCGTAAACACTGTTTTAGACTCTGTTTTTAAACATATAGAGATTAATGCAGAGTATAATAGTATGAAAATAGTTGAAAAAGATAGAGTTCCTTTAAATAAACCTTTATCTGAGCTTCTACCATAAACTCTTGAACCCATTATGAACGATAAAGTCCATAATGCAGAAACTAAACCTACTTCAACAGGGCTGAAAAATAGGAAGTTTACAGCTAATATGATCGAAACAAGATCGAGAACTTGCAGTAACGCTATTAACAATATGGATAGCGCAAACCACATTCCGATACACTCCAACTATATACCGCTCTTCTAAATCTTAGGATAAGATTTAGTTTAAAGATTGGGTGGAGATGTGTTTCGTAAATTTAATTAAATTCAACAGAACCATATATTTAGCTAGATCCCTTCAACCAGTTCTGAATGTTTTGAAACTAGGTATGCTAGTAGTAGAGTATAAATCGTATATAGTGTTGCTGGTTTAGAAAAGAACCTGTCTGCTTTAACTCTATTATTACGATATACTAGTGCATTCTTATACAACTGTCCATGAACAACGTAGTTTCTAAACATATTCAC
>Ga0105162_1000405_pt1 | contig 28759 bp, 26 predicted proteins | sample JNZ201metaG_FD_81532 | JGI IMG/M metagenome (GOLD analysis project Ga0105162, IMG submission 81532) | Hot spring microbial communities from Jinze hot spring, China to study Microbial Dark Matter (Phase II) - JNZ 20120812A | ecosystem: Environmental > Aquatic > Thermal springs > Hot (42-90C) >...
AGCAGCAACCTTTTCTTTTTCACTCAAACTATTGTAAAGTTTCACAGCCTCTCCAGTTTTCGCTTCTATTAATCTTATTCCTTTCATCTCCAAGTAACGTTTTGTGGAGTCCGGAATCTCCATGCAACCAGAGTAACCGGTGCCCACGATCAGAACAGCAGGTTGGAATTTCAAAATTTCCTCGAGATCATCCACGTCAAGACGGTGGCCTTCTTTCCTCCACCACTTATCTCTGACCCTGTCTGGGAAGACGAGAACATCAGACGTGTAAGTTTTACCATCTATGATGATTCGTCCGAATTCGTAGCTTTCGATCTTCATCGCGAGTGGTGGGCCCGGAGGGATTCGAACCCTCGACCACCCGGTTATGAGCCGGACGCTCTAACCTGGCTGAGCTACGGGCCCCTATTCATCTTCTTTCAGTCGATTTATTTGATTGTTTCGGCATCATTAAAAACTCACAACTTCCAGTATTTTGATAAGCTTGAGAGTAAAGATTCTCTGCCACGGAGATGCTGACGGTGTATGTTCTGCGGCTCTTGTCAAGTCCCTCTTTCCTGACGCTGAAATAAAATTTACGAGACCGGTTAACCTTTTGCGGGATCTTCAAGAAATCAGACCGAATTACACAGTTGTGATTTTAGACATAGCGATAAACGAAACGCAAAAAGAAGAAATACTCGCAACGATTGGTGAGCTTTCCAAATCTGGCGAAGTAATCTACGTGGATCATCACCCTCTCCCCTACCGCACGCTCAAGAAAGACATACCGGCAACGACTCTCGCCCATGAGCTGGGTCCAAGCGCCTCAGAGCTGACGTTCAGGCTTTTCAAACACGGTTTCAGTCAGGAACATGAGCGTATAGCCCTCTGGGGTTCGATAGCAGATTATTGCGAGCAAACTTCCTTTGTTCAGGAGACTCTTGGAAGATATGATCGCCGGACGATTTACATGGAGGCAGGTCTCCTCAGCCAGGCGATAGGTGAGGCAGGTGGTGATTACGAATTCAAAAGGATGGTCGTCGAATCCCTCTCTAGGCTTGAGTTTCCATCTAGGATGCCGGAGGTGATCAGACGCGCTATTCAGGCTACTGAATCAGAGTGGGAGCTTTACAAGTACGTTAGGGCGAATGTTGAGAAAAGGGGTCCTCTCGCGATAGTCCGTGATCTGCCGCGGGGAAGTTTGGGAAAAGCCGCGATTTTTGCCGTGGGGATTACGGGCGCCGAGGTAGGTGTTTGCGCTAGGAGAAGCGGCGAAGAAATAGATATGAGCTTGAGGAGGAAACGCGACTCGATGGTTGATCTGAACGAGATTCTACGCAGGATAGTCTCAAGACTTGGAGGTTCAGGTGGAGGTCACAGCACGGCTGCAGGCGCAAGTGTACCAGTTAACCTATTCGATGAATTCTTGGATGCACTCCAGAAAGAACTGACTCCTATCCTGAGAATTTAATCGAAAATTTCCATTTCCCTCCCGATGCCGCGCTCAAGAGCCTTCCGGTAAACCAACCAGTCTGTTGCTATATCTTGAACAGCGAGCCCTGTGGAGTCGAAAACAGTTATTTCGTCCTTGGATTCCCTGCCGGGTTTTCTACCCGTCACGATCTCACCAAGTTCTGCGTAAATCTGGGATTTTTTGAATAAACCTTGAGAGATAGGTACATTAATCTCTCCACTGTGTGATGCTTGCTCAATGTCGTCAACCACCACCTTGGCCCTCCTCAATATTGCCGGATCCAGCTCCTGCTTCCCTGGTGCATCCGCTCCTATAGCGTTTATATGGACACCTTCGGTTATCCACTCGTTCATCACAATCGGTTTCCTCGAAGGCGTAGTTGTTATCACGATGTCCGCGTTTCTCACGGCTCTTTCCGTATCATCCAAAACAATGAAGTCGGCATCTATCTTCTTTTCCATTTCTCTGCAGTATTCTTCGGCTTTCTCCCTCCTAACATCGTTCACCCGTACTTCTTCGATTTTCATGATTTCGGAGATGGCTAGAAGTTGGGTTCTGGCCTGAACGCCGGCCCCAACCATTGCTATGATTCTAGAATCCTTTCTAGCGAGATATTTGACCGCAACAGCTCCGGCCGCCCCAGTCCGCATGTTGGTTATAGTTGTGCCATCCATAACCGCTAGCGGAGTCCCGGTTTTCGGGTCGATGAGAACTATGATGGCCATTACGGTTGGAAGTCCGTATTTTCTCGGATTGTCCGGATGAGCATTAACAATTTTGACACCGGCAGCTCCTATGCTTTCGAGATAGGCTGGCATCACCCGAAAATCTCCGTTGAATTCTTTGAAGAAAACGTAGGACTTCGGAGGCATTTGGACTTTGCCCATTCCCTTTTCTCGGAAAGCTTCTTCAACAGCCTCTATTGTTTCTTTCATCGAGAGAAGGCTCTCGACTTCACTTTTCGTCAAGATCAGTACTTTTGGCATGTTTCCACGACTCTATTTTGATTTCTCTCATGGTTCAAAAATCTTCTTTAACAGTAAAACTTAAAAGAAAATTTAAAAAAATTTGGGGGCGCTTGTGCATGGAGGAGGGAGCAGTTCCGGTTTCTCTTAAAGAATGGGAACGGGTTGCTGCTCACACCCACATAACCGGCCTCGGTCTGGAAGGTCTAAAAGCAAAACCAGTGGCTGCAGGGATGGTCGGTCAGATCAAAGCAAGAGAGGCGGCAGGCTTGGTAGTTCATTTAGTTCGGAAGGGAAAATTTGCCGGACGCGCCGTTCTCTTAGCCGGACCCCCCGGAACTGGTAAAACAGCTCTGGCGATAGCCATCGCAAAAGAGTTGGGACGCGATGTTCCGGTGGTCCTTCTCACGGCTTCGGAAATCTACTCCGCTGAAATAAAGAAAACGGAGTTCCTCACGCAAGCTCTGCGGAGGGCTATAGGTGTTAGGATACGGGAGATGAGAAGAGTTTACGAGGGGAAGGTTGAGGAGCTTTCCATTCGACAGGAGCCACATCCCTACAATCCTTATGTCAAAATTCCGGTCGGTGGGACGATAAAGCTTGCCACGCTTGATCATTCTCAAAAACTTTCGATGGATCAAGCTTTTGCGATTTCTCTTATACGAGAAGGGGTGGAAACAGGCGACGTGATTCAGATAGATGTCGATGGTGGTAGGGTCGTCAAGTTAGGAAAATCGAGAGAAGCCGCGGAAAAAGAGAAAGTTGATCTCTCCAGTGTTCAGGTTGTTGATGTTCCGAGCGGTCCCGTATTGAAGAATAAGGAGTTCGTCTACACGGTAACCCTTCATGATCTAGATCTTGCGCACTCCAGAAGCAGCATCAGCTTCTTTGGACTTCTTTTTGGTGGCGAGGGTAGAAAGGAGATTTCGGCCGAAACGCGTGCAACAGTAGATGAAACTGTTAAAGAATGGGTGGAGGAGGGAAAGGCCGAAATACTCCCGGGAGTTGTCTTTATTGACGAATGTTCTATGCTGGACATAGAAACCTTTGCATTTCTCGGTAGGGCCATGGAACAGGAGCTTGCCCCGATTATCATCTTTGCCACAAACAGGGGACTTACCGTAGTCAGAGGAACAGACTTTAAAGCCCCACATGGCATGCCACTGGATCTTCTGGACAGGCTTCTGATAATAACCACACAACCGTATACGAGGGAGGAGATTTTGGAAATATTGAAGATAAGAGCTAAAACCGAAAAAATAAATCTCTCGCAGGAGGCGCTGGAATATCTGGCACAAATCGGTGAGGCAAATTCTCTCAGATATGCGATCCAGCTTCTTGCTCCCGCATCCGAAGTCGCCATAGCCGAAGGCGCGAAGATCGTTGAGAAGAAACACGTGGAGCATGTAAGGGAACTTTTTGTAGACGTAAGCAGGTCGGTTCAATATTTGCGTGAGCATGAAGAACGTATGCTAAAGTAGGTCAATTCCAGTTTTGGCGCCGGGGGGAGGACTCGAACCTCCGACCTCACGGTTTCCGCACGGCCACGCGTCCGTTTTTCGAATGGAGGTTCGTTCTTCATTCGCGTCCGATTAACAGCCGTGCGCTCTACCTACTGAGCTACCCCGGCTCCATATACTAATCAATCCGGGATCATCTAATAAAAAGGACACTTATTGCCCGCTGATTTTCATCAATCTTTTCTTTATGTGCATGTACGCTTCTTTCAGGTTTTCTTTGTTGTCGAATTCCCTCACAATTTTTTCGAGCCTTCTCGAGCTCATGTGTTTAAGTTTTTTGACTTCCAAAATTAAAAGCGGAGCGGCTCGTACGATGTTGTCTACTATCGTTATGTTTGCAGCTACTGCTGTTCTCGATAGAGGATTCAAGTCGACGGCTATTACACATTTGCCCATTCTTCTCAGAGCTTCCGTTCTGTCTCCGTCTTCAAGTGGAACGAAAACGACGTCCGCCGAATAGATGCCTCTTCTATCTACCACCCTTCTCTCACTATGGATTTCGTCAATTTTTGTGAAGTATCTTTTGTCGGTTCCAAAAATTTCTTTAGCTTCATGGGCCTTCAACCAGTCTGCAATAGCTTTGACTCTTTCGTCGGTTCTGTGGAAGAGATTGATTTCGATCCTTGCACCTGTCTCTTTTGCCAATTTTACAATCTCGTTTGGCACAAGCGCTGCAACATTTCCGTTTACAGAAATCACGGGTGAACGAGCTAGAAGAAGCATAGCGGCAGCAGCTCTTATGGCTTTCCTAGCGAAGGGACAGGTTTTTTCACCGAGAAGATAATCGAAAGCCTCTCCGCGTCCGTGAGCGATCAACCCTTCCGGGACGACGATCCCTCTTCTGAAACCCTCGGCTAGCCTCTCCCTTATTTTTAAAGACCAAGCCCGAGGATGTTCTTCTGAAACCCAACTCTCCACGATTTTTCCTCTTCTCCAAACTCCAAAAAAGCATTTTTTAAGTCTTGTTGGTGATAATGAAGTGAGAGGATGGAAATAATCTGGCCGGTCTTTGCTCTGATTGTCGCAATAATCGCGGTCGGAGCATCGGCTTATTCTGGTACTCCGCTTACGATGGGGATTGCTCTTGCGACGTTGCTAGTTGCTGCAGCATCCGTTTATCTCTACCTCTCCGCCTATCCTAAAAAGAGGTTCAAGGAGATACCGCTGGAGGATTTTTCGTGGTGGATGGATGCAGGAGAACCGCTTGCCTCGCTAAAGAGACTTGATCCAAAATCCATGGCAGTCCCGAGCGTTTTTCTTTCCGATCTTCGTCCCGTTGCTAAAAATGTCGAGCTTCTCTTTCAGAGGATGAGATTGATCGTTTGGAGGAGAGACTTCGCCGATCTACCGAGCGGGGACGTGATGACGGAGCTGGATACCGTTCGGAGTTTTTTGCGCGTTATGCTTCAAAGAATTGAGAGGAAAATGGTGCTAGAACCCGAAATCACCGGATATTTAACCGACCTGTCCAGCCGGATGAAGAAAATCGCTGAGAAACTCTCGGGATATGCACAGACTAAACCGGAAATTCTTCGTCCTTATGTGGACCCGCTTGCGAGAGCAGCCGATAGACTCGCGAGAGATCTTGAGATAGCAGCCAAAAATTATCAGGAGTTTGCCAAGGTTGCATTTGGGACAGGGTAGTCCTCGATGAAGCCTCACATAAACCTAGTTTTCATAGGTCACGTAGATCACGGAAAATCTACTCTTATAGGTAGAATGCTTGTCGAAACCGGCGTGATTTCTGAGAAGGAACTTCAGGAAGAGGCTGGCAGCTTCAAGTTTGCTTGGATAATGGATAGAGAAAAAGAAGAGAGAGAACGTGGCGTGACGATAGACGTGGCTTATCAGAAGTTTGAAACGTCGAAAAATATAATAACGATAATCGATGCTCCTGGGCACAGAGACTTCATAAAAAACATGATCACAGGGGCAAGTCAGGCTGATGCTGCGGTTCTTGTGGTCGCTGCCGATGATGGTATTATGCCGCAGACGAAGGAGCATGCCGTGCTGGCTTTCACTCTCGGGGTTGATCAACTCATCATCGCCATAAACAAGATGGATTTGGTGAATTTCGATCAGAACGTTTATGAGAAGCTGAAGAGGGACTTGCAGATTCTCCTCTCCAGCATCGGATATAAGCGGGCGGAGGAGTTTCCCTACATACCGATATCCGCTTTTCACGGGGAAGGAATAACCAAGCATAGCCCACGCATGCCTTGGTATAAAGGCCCAACCTTTGTGGAGGCTCTCGAGGCTCTTAAGGAACCGCCGAAGCCGGTCGACAAACCCCTCAGGATTCCGATCCAAGATGTCTATTCCATCACGGGTGTCGGGACAGTTCCGATTGGGAGGGTTGAGACAGGTGTGCTCAAAGTCGGTGATATGGTTGTTTTTGAGCCGCCGGGTGTGAAGGGTGAGGTTAGGTCGATAGAAATTCATCACCAACCTGTGCAGCGGGCGCTCCCTGGGGATAACATAGGTTTCAATGTGAGAGGGGTTTCGAAGGAGCAGATTAAAAGAGGAGATGTGGCGGGACATCCTGATAACCCACCGACTGTGGCTTCCGCGTTTACTGGAAAGGTTGTTGTTCTTTTTTCTCCGCCCGAGATCGCTCCCGGTTTCACACCCACTTTTCACTGTCATGCTGCGCACGCGCCCGGGCGGGTTGTTCAGATTTTGCAGAAGATAGACCCGAGGAGTGGTTCGGTTTTGGAGGAGACTCCCAGAGCTCTGCGTAAGGGGGAAGCCGGGATAATTCAGGTCCAGCTACTCAAGCCAATCGTTATCGAGAGGGCTTCCGACATTCCGCACATGAGCAGGTTCGCTATAAGACATGGGGGTCAGACATTAGCCGCTGGGATATGTATTGATCTCGTGCGTGCGAAATGAACTGGAGAAAATTTTATGAGTTTGTGTGGTTAGATAATTTCCGGGCGGCAGTAGTCTAGCTTGGTTAGGACACGAGCCTGCCACGCTCGTGACGCGGGTTCAAATCCCGCCTGCCGCACCAGAAGTTAAATTCACTTTTTGTTGGGTGAAATCCAACACCAGCAAATCCTCTTAAGTTTGATTTCCTCCTCTTCTGGTGTTAAAGTTCTCTTTTCCTTTAAGAGAGGAGGTATCACCTTCTTTGCTTCCTCCAGTAACCTTTCCTCCTTCATGGCTCTGTAGAGCTGGTTCACCACCGTTGTCCTATCGCAAACTTCCCTAAAACCTGCGGCCAGTTCTTCTCCCTCATCACCTAAGGCGCTGAGCTTCTCAAAGATTTCTCTAACCCTCCGACCGCCTAGAGGACCTTGAGTTCGTTGACGAACTTTTTTCCTTTCCAATTCCTTGATGAGTTCCAGTTTGACCAGTTTTAAACGTTCCACTAACTTTTCATAATCTATTCTCTCTCCCTTTCCGTTTCCAGGTCTTCTCAAAATCTCTATGACCTTAATGGGTGAAGTTTCGGTTTGAGGTTTATCGAAATACCTTAACCTCCAGTAAATCTCCTTTCCGTCGGTAAATGCTACGAAAAGAGCTTCCCTCTCCCCCCTCATGAAGGAACCTATGCCGCAAGGCAGTTTCTCCAGCCACTCTTTTCCTTTTTCCCTTAGGATTTCCGCTAGAACGTCAGCAGGATCGTTGGTGAACTGCTCCATCTGAGTTTCGAGGAACCTGAGTGCTTCATGATCTTCTTTGGAGAGGGCCCTAATCAGCGTAAAGTCCTTGGGGATTGGTTGCTCTCCCAAAACCGAAGCATCAAGCCCCACGGTACTCCGGATGGCTTCTAACCTCAGATACAACCTTTCCATCAGACGGAGGAAGCGCTGTAGAGTGTCTTCTTCCGGGAATAGGTTGGTTAAATACACAACAGGATAAGGAGAACCTATCCTGTCCACCCTTCCTGCCCTTTGGATGAGAACCACTGGGTTCCAAGGGAAATCGTAGTTGATCACGTATTGGGCGTTTTGTAGGTTTTGGCCGGTGCTGAGAACATCGGTGCTGATCATCAGTCCTCCTCTTTTCTTGAATTCTTCGACTCCTTCAGCCTCCCCCATCCTTTTTCCTTGAGGCCCTATGGCTCCTTCTCCTGTTACTAGGAAGGGGGAGAGGTGTTTGAATCTCTCGTATAAATACCGAGCGGTGTCGGCGTATTGCGTGAAAATGATGATGCCGTTATTTCCGGTCAGGTTACGTGAGGTTTTTTCCACCCAAGCTTTAACCTCCTCGAGCTTGGTATCTCTCTCTGGAAGCAGCTTGAGGAGTTCTTGGATTTTTTCTTTATCTTTCTCATACCCTTGCTGGAACTCTTCGATTTCCGCAGGGGTGAGCCTACATTTCTCCACAAGCTCCGGGAGTTTGAAGACTTCCTCAGGTTCCGGAAGCTCCCCTCCTTCTTCTTCTCCAACCAGCGAAAGTACTTCTCCCCTTACTCGCGGGGGAAGGAAGATTCCCTTCTCCTTCGCGTACTTGACCGCGTTCTCCAAATAATTCTCCATCTTCTCCAAGGACTTTCGGAAGGCCTCCAAGCTGCTCTCGAGCCTCTTCAGTAGGTTTATTCTTACTACCGTCTTCACCAGCTCCTTGAGTTTTTCCAGCTTCTCGTAGGCCACAGCTTTCGAGATGATGCTTCCGTCAGGAAGTCTCAGTTCTCCGCTCAGCTTCTCGACGGAAAAATCGTAGCACTTGAAATCCATGGATTCTAGAATCTCCATTACCTTCTCGGGGTCGAAGGGCAAAGAGTAGTGGATGCTGAGGAGCTTCCTTTCTGGGAACTTTACCTCCTTAGAAAGTTCTTTGGCGAAATCTCTTGAGATTCTCACCACGAACCTTCGGAGAACCTCGTCCATGTCCACAGGTTTTCCTTCTAGCCACTCCTTTTGTCTGGCGGTAAAGTATCCTCTCAGGGATCCTCCTTCCAAGGCTGTATCGGGCAAATAAAGACTTAGGAGGGAGTAAAGGTCCATCAAGCTCGTGTTGACGGGAGTAGCAGTAAGCAGAACCACATCGGCTCGATTCTTGTTGATTAACTCCGCCAAAGCCCGATAGCGGTTGGTAGACGGATGCCTGAATTGATGCGCCTCATCCACTATGATTAGACCAAGGGGATTCTCCGGGTCCGAGAATTTTTCAACTGTTCCCTCAGGGTCGCTGGACAGCCTCTCGGAGTTGATGCTTTCCAGCTGGATGTTCATCTTCCTCATCTCCTCCTTCCAAGTGGTCTCCAGCACACTCTTGGGGGCTATGAGAAGAGTGCGGTCAGGCATGGCATCGTGGGCCAACACCAGACCTACCCTAGTTTTGCCCAACCCCGTAGAGTCCGCGACTAAAACGCCTCCCCATTTTTGAAGCTTCAAGCGGGACTCCAGCACCGAAAGGCGTTGATGAGGATAAAGTTTCTCAAAAGTTTTCTCCTTTTCTTCTATCTGCTCGAGTCCTTCCTTATAGCTCTCGTAGAGAGCTTTGGCAAGCACCTCCAAAGGGGTCCAGGTGACGGTATAGTTCTTGAGCATGGAGAGGAACTCCTCCTTGAAATCCTTTGCCATCTCCCAGACTTCTTGGAACCAGTCGAAGAGCTGTTGAACTGCCATCGGATCCGTGTCTACCATGTTGAGCTCACGGTTCTTGACCAGACCGGCATAGGTGAAGTTGCTAGATCCGACCACGGCCACTCCGTTGGCTTCTTGTTGGCTGGAAATGCCTAGGTAAGCCTTTCCGTGAAAGAAGGGCATCTCCAAAATTCTCACTTCTACTTCTGGGGACTCAAAATGGGATATGGCTTCCTGGAGAAGCTTGAAATATTCAGGGTTGTCCTCGTTCTCCTCTAGCTCCTTTAAGATCTCGTCTTCCCACCTCATGCTCTCCGTGGGCTCCTTTCCCAGCAAGAGTTTGAGAGGTTTTCCAACCAAGGTTTCTTTGATGGCACCCCAGCCCCGGATGTTGAAGTAAGCCGTGGCAATCATAATTTCGTTAGCCTTCGCCAGCTCCCTTTTCAGGACTTCCGCCAGAACTTCCCTTCTATTATCCACGATTCTAGCAGTCAAGTGGCCAACACCTTCCCTGCTTTTATTAGCCTATCTTCCACCACTTCGAGGAAGGCCTGGTGAAGCTCGTTGAGAAGGGAATCCAGCTCCAGCTTGGGACGTGTGCCGAAAACTGTTTGGACGGTGAACCAAGAGGGTGGCTTAGAGACGGGCATACTTAAAAGGCTCTCGATTACCGCCTTATCGAGTTCTTTCCTGTCAGTTTGCTTGATTTCCTCCGCATACTTCAACGGTTTTCTTTCCATCAGCTTGTGTGGGTCGAACTTTATCTTTATTGCGCTCAAGTCCGGGACGGGTAACTCCTCATAGTCTTCCACTTTGATCTCCGCGGCTCCACCTCCACCTCCAAGCCTCCGGCAGTACAGTTCCACGGTGAGGTAGAAGAGGGTGGAATTCAGGTAAATCCAAACGGTCAAGGGATCAATCCCCCTGTTACAATACAAAGCATACAACGTATTGTCACACATCACGAGATCCTCGCTGAAGGGTATGTAGATGAGATTTCTCCAAAACATGGGAAGGAGGATGTGGGCGGGCTCGAACTCGGGAAGCTCCCACCATCTTTCCCTCGCCTTGCAGGTGGGACGTTTATGGAATCCCTGCGATTCCCCCCATTTGATGTACTTCTTGGTGAAGGGTCCGGGGTCCGAGGTGTAGAGACACAGCGTTTTGACGGAAGGAATCAAGAAGCTCCTTATCTCCTTTGGGCTCCTCACGAGGGGCTTCGTGTCTTTACGGTCTATTACGAATCTCTCTCCGGCCCCATTTTCTATGTATATCAGCCCCTTTTCCTCCAACTCCTTCCGGTTCTTTGCTGGGATATCCCTGAATTTCTGGGGATTCGCGAGCCTGTCGGCTTCATAGAGGTGGCTCACATCCTTCATGTAGAAGAACTCATTTGCTCCCGAGGTAAATCCCCTCTTGATCCTGACGAATTCCTTCAGTTTGTGAGTCAACCTCGGTAAGAAAACTTCCTCGAAAATGCGGGGGGAGCGTAAATAGTACCACTTTCCTGGTTTCAGTTCTGACCTCCTAAAGGACCTATAGTTTCTAATAGTGTTACCCGTATAGGAGTCCAAGTAGATGAAATCGACACTTTCCTCCCCCGTTTCCCGCTGGAGGATGGTTATAACGGTGTTTATGTCAGCCTGAAAGCTCCTCTTTCTTTGCCCGTATACCGTCCTGAGGTGGGGCAGGAGCTCTCGTTGTAAGGTTCTTCCGTAGCCCGACTCCAACCACTTATCGGAAGAGATGACGGCCACCACTCCGCCCTTTCTGACCAATTGAAGGGCCCTTAGCATAAAGTAGGCATAGAGGTCCGAAGTCCTGTCCAAACCGTAAATCCCAACATACAAATTCTTCTTTCCCTCCGGTATCTGCTCCTGCCTGACATAGGGCGGGTTCATTACCACGATATCCACCTTGGAAGGATAGAGGCTTTCGATGGTAAGACCCTCGCGTACCCCCATCTTCTCACTGATTTTCCTCTTCAGTTCGCTCATTTTCTTTCTGAGCAGTTTTTTCCTTTCCTCTGTGTGCTCTCTGAGATACTCCGCGTTGAGTCTCCTAAATTCATTTATTAATTCCGAAAGCCTTGTCTCCATAAACTCGTCCAGCTTTGGACTCTGGGAAGGAGGATATAGGGAATCTTCGATTTCCATGAGGTTCAAGTCTAGGTTTGGAAGGGGCTCAGGTTCCCTCTGGTCTATGACCAAGGAAAGCCAGAGCCTCAGCTTTGCTATTTCCACTGCCTCAGGCTCTATGTCGAAGCCGCAGAGGTTAGGGAGAATCCTTTTCTTGTATTCCTCTGGGTCCCCTCTCCATCCCACAGTAGCCTCGGCTTCGTGGATGAGCTGGATCAGGGTCTGCATCATAATTACCAAAAAACCACCGGATCCTACCGCGGGATCCATTACCCGCAGGGAGAGGAGCTTTTCTCTGAACTCCCTGACTTTCTTTTCCGATTTTTCTCTCCTAAGTTCATCTAAGAATTCCTCAAGTCCATCCACCAGCTCCAGTCTCCCATTTCTTTCCACAACTTTATCTTTGAGCCCCAGACAGGCCGCAATGGCTTTCCTGCACATGAACCCTATCTCGCTGGGAGGGGTGTAGAAGGTTCCTTTCTCTTTTCTTTCCTTTTCCGAAAGGAGGTTCTCAAGCACGGTTCCCAGCAGGAGGGGATCTATGCATACCTCCATCTCCATAGGGGAAGACTCATCCACGGTGAAATTGTATCTGTTGAAAAACTCCCTAGCCTCCAAAAAGATGGGCTCAAGCTTCTTTTCCGTCTTATCCTCGAGTTCCGGTGTGAAGTATTCTTCTCGCTCGAAAAGCGATCCATTGAGCAAAGGCATTCCACCTTCTCCTTTGGCGAGTTCCTCGTAACACAGGCGGTTGAAGTCCCGTACATTTTTTATCCTATCGACGTATTTCCTGTCTCCTTTCAACCATCCCTTCCTTTGAAGGAAGTACAGGAACATGAGTCTGCCCAAGAACCTCTGAGCATAGGAGGATGCTCTTTCCCCCATACTCGCTTTGAGGACCGAAACCGTTTTCTCGTAGAGTTCACGGTATCCCTCGAAGAACTCATCCCTGACTTTTTCATACGGAAAGAAGCTCGTATCATAGGCATCTTTCAGTTTCTCCTTTCCTGGAAACCTGAGAGATTCCAGAACCTCTATGTCGGTGCGATAAAGTCTCTCGTGAAGCCAAAGGATTTTTACTTCCCCTCCAGTGCCTTTTCCCGGAACGATCACAGCGTAACTATCTCTCCCGTCCGTGAAGAAGAGGAGGGGCCTGATGAGTCTTTTGCTTTTCCAGTTTCTCGCCACTTGAGAGCAGACACTCCTCGGAGGAAGTTTGGAGAATTGAAGGATGATCCCCTCCACGTAATCGTCCTTGTAAATCCTCAATACGTCTACAGGACTAACGTGGGCAGGAATAACCCCAGCATCCTTCAGCGTTTCTGTGTCCAGCTTCTCTTCTCGAAGCGGATAACCCAGTTTTTGCAGAGTCTCCATCCAAAAGGACACGTCGAAAGCTCTTGCTTCCATTGATATTCACTATTAATTTCCCTTAGTTTAAAAAATTTCTTCGATGTTCCTCTGGCTTTGAGAAAAAACAGCTGATGCTTTGTGTTTACACTATGAAAAAAACTAAAATTCACATCACGCCCAGGGGAAGCACAAATTATGGCATGAAGCTTTAAAAAGCAAAGGATTAAAAGCATCGTTCTCTTACGATTATTGAGCCGAAGAAAGGAGAGGAATGGAAAATGGTATTTGCACCACCAGGCGCGGGTTATGACCGGGCGATAACCGTCTTCAGCCCGGATGGCAAACTTTATCAGGTCCAGTACGCTCAAGAAGCGGTAAAGCGGGGACTCACAGCTCTCGGGATGAAAGTCAAGGATGGCGTTGTCCTCGCAGCTGAAAAGATGGTCCGCAGCAAACTCGTTGAGGAGACTTCGATAGAGAAAATTTTCCAGATAGACGAGCACATAGGGGCTGCAGTCTCCGGCCTCATCGCTGACGGTCGAGTCCTAATAGATCAAGCAAGACTTGAGGCACAGATAAACAGACTGCGATATGACGAGCCGATAACGGTCTACGCATTGGCCAAGAGGATCGGAGATATCCAGCAACTTTACACTCAGCACGGTGGCGTTCGTCCGTTCGGGGTGAGAATTCTGATAGGAGGAGTGGATAATGGAACGCCCAGCCTCTACGAGACTGATCCAAGCGGAGTGGTGGCTGCTTACAAATGTCAGGCAATAGGTAGGGAATCGCAAACCGTGGTTAACTTCTTCGAGGAAAAATACGACCCGAACCTCGGTTTAGAAGATGCGATAAAGCTTGCGGTCGAGGCCCTATCGAAAGTTGTCGAGCCGCCCCTAACTTCCGACAAGTTAGAAATGGCTGTGATTCCAATGGAGACCGCAAAGTTCCGAAAGCTCACGCAGACAGAGATCTCAAAGTATACGAAGCCATACGAAAAAGCCAGACCGAAGGAGTAGAAGGAGTCTCCTATGGTCAAGTTAGAGGATGCCGTGATAGCGAGATTTTCAAGTCACGGCATGAACTTCGAAATTTTGGTCGACCCAAACTTGGCTGTTAGTCTGCGAGAGGGCAAGCAGGTAGACATGAGAGCGATGCTCGCCATCGACAAGGTTTTCAAAGATGCCCGGAAGGGAGAGTCGGCGTCGGAAGAAAGTCTTTTAAAGGTTTTCGGTACGTCTGACGTTTTCCGGGTTGCCGAACAAATCGTGAAAAACGGTGAAATTCAGCTTACGACCGAGCAGCGCAGAAAGATGAGGGAGGAAAAGGTGAAGCAAATCGTGACTATCCTTTCAAGAAGGGCGATAAATCCACAGACTGGAACTCCTCATCCTCCGGCAAGGATAGAAGCTGCCCTGAAGGAGGCAAAGGTTCAAATCGACGAGTTCAAGAGTGCTGAAGAGCAGATTCCGAAGATAGTCAAGGCCTTGCTTCCAATTCTACCGTTGAAATTTGAAATCAGGAAAATTGCAGTTAAAATTCCGCCAGCCTACGTCGGAAAAGCTATCCACGTTGTGAGAAAAATGGGCACCATCAAGCAGGAGGAGTGGCTTCAAGATGGTTCTTGGGTGGTTTTAATGGAGATCCCGGCTGCTGTGGAAGCCGAAGTCTACGAAAAGTTGAACGAGCTAACGAAAGGAGAGGTTGAAACGAAGGTGATAGAATGATTCTCGTTCAGAACAGGGAGCTTGTGATTCCAGGTCAGAAAATCGCGGAAGGAAAGTACAAGATCAAGGAAGGAGTTTACAAGGAAGGTGACGAGATATTTGCTGCAGTGGTTGGTCTAGCGGAAATCAGCGATGAAACGATTAAGGTGATCCCGCTAGAAGGGAGATATATTCCCAAGGAAGGCGATCTGGTCATAGGAGTTGTGATAGACGTTCACGCTTGGGGGTGGGTTGTGGACATAAACTCACCCTATACTGGAAATCTGCTGTTTTCCGATTACTTAGAAAGAAAGGTGGATCCGGTCCGGGAAAATCCACACAAACATCTCACACTTGGTGATGTTGTTGCTCTGCAGGTCAAAGAAGTTAACGAAAGAAAGTACGTTTTACTTGAGAGTGGCAAAGCTGGTCTCGGGAGGTTGCGAGGAGGCAGAATGGTAGAGATCTCTCCCATGAAAATCCCACGCGTGAGAGGAAAAAAGGGTTCAATGCTCAAGGTTCTTCAGGATATCGGGGGATGTCGACTTTTGGTCGGACAGAATGGAAGAATAGTTATATGGGCGAAAACACCCGAGCGCACGGCTGTAATAGTTGAGGCTCTGAAGAGAATTGAGAGGGAGGCGCACATACCAGGTCTGACAGACCGAATACGTTTAATGCTGGAAGGGAGGAATGTAAAGGATGCAGAAACCTGAAAAGCTGATAATTGATGGCAGAAGGCTAGATGGTCGGGCACCGGACGAGATGAGACCACTGAAAATAATTGCTGGACCCTTGCAGAGGGCTGACGGATCAGCCTATGTAGAGCTTGGAAAAAACAAGGTTCTTGCGGCGGTTTACGGACCTCGTGAGATGCATCCGAAGCATGAAGCAGAGCCCGACCAGTGCATCCTGCGCTGTAGATATTCCATGGCACCGTTCTCTGTTGAGGAGAGGAAGAAACCAGGACCAGACAGAAGATCGATTGAGATTTCCAAGGTCATAAGAGAAGCCCTTGAACCGGTTCTTTTCTTGGAATTATACCCAAGAGCTGTCATAGACGTGTTTATCGAGGTGCTTCAAGCCGATGCTGGGACACGAACAGCTGGGATAAACGCCGCGGCAGTTGCCCTAGCCGACGCTGGGATTCCAATGAAGGATCTTGTCTCCGCGATTGCCGTGGGAAAGGTCGATGGAACAGTGGTTTTGGATCTTAACAAAGAGGAAGATCAATTTGGAGAGACAGACATGCCAGTCGCGATGATAGTCAGGAGAAAGGCGATCACGCTTCTCCAGATGGACGGACATTTCACGGAGGAAGAGTTTAAGCAGGCTCTGGATTTTGCTTTCAAAGGGTGCGAGCAGGTATTTGAGGCTCAGAGACGTGCCTTGAAGGAGAAATATGTGGTGAAGGTGTGAGAAATGGAAGTGGTTTCCAGAATAAAGAAGGATTACATAATGAGTTTGCTGCAGCAAGGGAAGAGAATAGATGGGAGAGCTTTCGATCAGTTCAGAAGTGTTAGCGTGGAGAAAGGGATTATCCAAACTGCTAACGGATCGGCTCTTGTGAAGATGGGTGCCACGCAGGTGCTTGTTGGAGTGAAGATAGGGAAAGGAGAACCTTTTCCCGACCAGCCGGAAGAAGGAATTCTGGTCGTGAACGCGGAGCTTCTTCCTTTGGCCTCACCGACTTTTGAGCCAGGTCCGCCGGACGAAGATGCGATAGAGCTTGCGAGGGTCGTCGACCGCGGTATCCGGGAGTCTAAATGCTTGGAGCTTGAAAAGATGGCGATAGTTCCGGGCGAGGAAGTCTGGACGGTTTTTATAGATATTTATGTTCTGGATCACGACGGAAACCTCATTGATGCCTCGGCTCTCGCAGCCATAGCCGCTCTGGCTGATACGAAGCCACCGGCCGATGAGGCTTGGAAGCTTCAAGGTTTTCCGCTGAGAAAGTATCCTGTAGCCGTGACTTTTGCGAAGATTGGCGATCAGCTTCTGCTGGATCCAAATCTTGAGGAAGAGCAGGTGATGGATGCTAGACTGACGATGGCTTTCACGGAGGATGGAGCCTTGTGTGCTATGCAGAAGGGAGGAAAGGGATACTTTACCAGAGAGGAAGTGGAGAGAGCCTTTCAGATTGCAAAACAAAAGTCCGCGGAGCTCAGAAGATTATTAGGAGTAGGTTAAAATGGCTAGAAAGAGGACGAAAAAGGTTGGAATAGCCGGAAAATTCGGCCCGCGCTATGGATTCACTCTGAGGAGGAGATATGCCGAAGTTGCGGAGAAGGCCAGGAAACAGTATCCGTGTCCGAACTGCGGTGCGGTGAAGGCCAAGAGAATAAGCACGGCGATATGGCAGTGCAGACGATGCGGGACGAAATTCGCAGGTCGGGCATACTATCCGGCTGAATCCGCTTGAAAGAGATTGTATGATATTGCTTACGACCTCAAGGAGGCCGTATCACGAGACGCGAATTCTTGCCCGTGAACTCTCAAGAGTCCTCCCGTCTTCCCGCTACCTTCCGCGGGGAACTAAAACGGTCAACGAACTTCTCTCGCTCGCATTCCGCTTCGGGCTCAAAGGGGTGTGGATAGTGGAGAACTCCGATGGGAAGCCAGGATTTCTCAGGTGTATATTGCCAACCCGTGGCAGCCTCTGGGAGGAACTCCAAATCGACTTCTCGGATTTTGTTCTTCAAAGAGGAACCGGAAAGAAGATAGAAATCAGTCCTACGCACTTGAAGATTCTTCCTGGGGGAGAACCTCTTGCCCACGAGATATCAAAGTTTCTGCAATTACAGATTGCTGAAAAATCCGGAGAACCTGCGGTGCTTGTCGGAGAAAGAGAAATAGCATTCTGGGATGGACAGGGAAGGATTCCTCCGGAGTTATATGTTTCTTCTTGGAGGAAAGTCGGTGGCGAAGCCTAAAAGAGTTTCTGCAAAGCTTTATTTCGACTTTGAAGATACGAAAAAAGCAGAAAGTGTATTCAAGGCGGTTCTACCGGAGAAGGATATAGAGAGATCAAGATGCAGAGTTTCCATGTTTTTAAGGGAAAGCGTTTTATATGTTGAGATAGATGCTCCAAACACGGCTTCGCTGAGAGCTGCCATAAACTCCGTGGGGAGGTGGATAGCTCTAGCGGATGAGATGGTGGAGAGGTGTGAGGAATGGAAGAGCTTTCCCCGCAGGTTAGACATCAGCTCGCCCAGTTCCAGCAGGCGCAGCAGCAGGCGCAGGCGATAATCGCGCAGAGACAGCAGCTCGAGATGCTGATTAAGGAAACAGAGATGGCGCTGCAGGAGCTGCAAAAGTTACCTGACGATGCTGTGGTTTACAAGAGCGTTGGGACAATTCTGGTCAGGGTGAACAAGCAGGAGCTGCAACAGAGTTTAACTGAAGAAAAAGAGGAGCTGGACTTGAGAATAAAGACGCTGGCAAGGCAGCAGGAGAGAATTCTGGAGAGACTGGAGGAAATGCGCCAGAAGCTGGAAGAGGCTCTCAAGGGACAGCCGAAAGGTGGGGCGGCCGGTTAGCTTGTCGATGATGGAGGTAGCGGAAGCCCTCAGGTCGCTTTCGGGCAAGCGGGCGTTAGTTCTCTGTCACCACTTTGCCGACCCGGATGGGGTAGCAAGCACTGTCGTTCTCTCCGAGGTTCTCTCTACGCTTGGAGCAAAATCAGTGGCTGCTGTCGCCGATGACATATCCCTGCCAGCTCGGCAGATATTGGAGTATTTCGGAAGGAAGGTGGAAATCAACCCGGAGCTCGATTTTGATGCCATAGTCCTCGTGGACACTTCCAGTTTTGGTCATCTCGGAAGTTTTGGTGAAAAAGTCGAAAAATTTCAGGGTTTGAAGATAGTAATAGACCACCACCGACCAAATGAGGAAACCAGAAAAGCCGTGGATTTTCATTTTGTTTTTGAAGAGTACATTTCCGAATGTGAACTGCTTGCGGATCTCGTGAAGGAGATGGGACTTAAGTTAACCCCCGAGCAGGCCTCCATGCTTCTCGCCGGTATTCTTACGGACACGGCGCATTTCAGGTTAGCTAAACCAAAGACCTTTCTCGTGGTTTCAGAGCTTTTGAAGGCGGGAGCGGATTATCAAAAAGTTGTAGAATTACTCAGGCCTCCGGAGGATAAGTCAAAGAGGGTAGCGGTTCTTAAGGCGATTGAAAGATCGGAGGTTAAAAGAATTCACGGTTTTCATTTCATTTTTTCAGAGGTCGGAGCTTTTGAGGGTGATGTGGCTTCGATTTTCGTGAAGATCGGTGCGGACGCTGCCTTTGTCGCATCTGAGGATAAGGGTAAGCTAAGGATGAGCATGAGGGCAAGCGAGCAGTTCATCGAGGAGACTAAAATTCATCTTGGTGAAGTGGCGGAAGAACTCGGGAAGATTTTCAACGGAAGCGGTGGGGGACATCCAGGGGCGGCAAGCATGATGGGAGAAGGAAGGCTCAAAGATCTCAAAAGAAATTTGTTTAATCTTCTTCAGAAGAAATTGGCTAGGTATGCACTTGGAAAGTGAACGTCTACAGAAGGCGGGCTACAGGATAATCGGAAGACATAGCGCTGTGAAGGTTTGCCACTGGACGAAAAAGAGCTTGTTAGACCGGGGCGTTTGCTACAAAGAGGAGTTTTACGGACGTGAGCTCGGGATAAAGAGTCACTTATGTCTCCAGATGACGCCTGCTTTGTGGTTTTGCGACCACAAATGCGTCCACTGCTGGAGAGACACCAGAGTGACCTCCAGTGTTTGGGAGGGGGAACCTGACGATCCTTCTCTGATCTTGGATTTAGCCATCAGAGCGCAGAGAGAACTCTTGAGCGGTTTCGGCGGGAATCCGGTAGTTAACAGAAAGAAATTTGAGGAAGCGAAGAATCCGAAGCATTGTGCGATATCGCTCGCTGGTGAGCCCACGTTTTATCCCAAGATTGCCGAACTGATCGAAGAATGCGCGAAACGTGGAATGACAAGTTTTCTTGTCTCTAATGGCATGCATCCAAAAGTCTTGGAGAAGATACCAAGTCCGAGTCAACTCTACATCTCCGTTCTTGCTCCCAATGAGGAACTTTACAGAAGACTGTGTTCTCCACTCATTCAGGATGGGTGGAACAGGCTTTTGCAAAGTTTGGATGTTCTCAGGAGTTTTAAAGGTCGTACGGCTATAAGGATAACTCTAATCAGAGGAATGAATATGGACGATCCAGCGGCGTATGCTCCGCTTGTCATTCGCGCTGAGCCGGACTTTGTTGAAGTGAAGGGATATATGTGGGTTGGTTACTCTAGAAGCAGACTCAAATTGGAGAACATGCCTTCTCACGCAGATGTTACAAGTTTCGCAAACGAACTTTCCTCAGCGACGGGATATCAGATATCAGGTGAGCAACCGGCGAGCAGAGTTGTCCTGCTCAAGCGCTGATCAAAAACAATTATTTCGTGCTTTATTTTTGAAATTTGGGAAAATTTGGACCATTTGAACGGTCTAAAGGAAAATTTTCTTCGATTTTTTGGAAAAGTTTTGTTTTTGCAGAAAGAAAATTAAAATATCGAACCGTTTTTGGAGATTTTCTAAATACTTCCTTCTACACAAATTTCTTCGGAATCAATGAGTCGTGCGGTGACAGGGGCCGCACGAGGAGCTGCACCCGAAATGAAAGGAGGGAGAACAATGCTGGGAGAACACGGATTTGCGGCCGTGGCGGTCGTAATAGTGCTGGTCTCGGTGGGCGCGGGAATGGCGACACCGGTTATCGTAGATTCCATCGATGTTAATCCAGACAGTCCGCTGTACGGACTGGAAAGGATCGGAGAGAGAATCAGAGAATCATTTGCAGGTGGACAGCAGATGGATATCTCTCTCGCAAAAGAGAGAACAGCGGAGCTAGAGCTCATGGTCAGACGTCAAAAGGCCGAGAGATACGCATGGCTTGCAGACGAGATCGCTGAAAGACTGGAGAAGGCGACGGAGAGGACTGCTGAAAATGTCGGTCTCGTCAGGGCGATGGAGGCGGTCCAGACACACACGAGAAGACTAGAGACTCTTCTGGAGAACGAGAATCTGCCGGAGAAAGCCAGACTTGCGGTTTCCTTTGCGCTTTGCAGGAGCAGTGCAGTGATGGGCGTTCTTTCAGAAGTTCAGGCTCGCGTTGAGGCTCGCGAGAGGATCCGCGAGAGAATCAGAGAGATGCGTGAGGAGTTCGCAGATCTCAAGAAAGAAGCGGAAGAGAACCTACGAATGAATTTGCCGATAGAGCCGGCTCTGCATAGAGTCCATATGATGGTCGCCACAAGGTTGATGGCCAGAATAGAGAACATTATTGTTGTGAAACCAGAGAACGCTGAAAATCTCGCAGAACTCATACAGAGAAGGCTAGAGGAAGCGCTGGCAAACTGCACGGATAATCAGCTCATCGAAGAAGTGCTGGAGAAACTCGCCGAATACCGGGAGAAGCTCGAGAATATCCGCGAAAACATGCCAGAGATCCTGCCATGGATTCCACCTATTTGCAACAGGATCGTTATAGTAATAGTCGTTGTGGAGAACAAAGTTGTAAACATTCCTCAAGTACCTCCGATAGAAATGCGTGAGAACATCAAGGAAACGTTGCGCCAGATCAGAGAGGAAATCAGAGAAATCAGGCAAGAGTTCAAGCAGATCAGGGAGGAAATAAGAGAAAGGCTGCGTCAGGGTGAGAACATTCAAGAAATTATCGATAATCTCGATCTCTCAACAGTCGAGGTCTTGATCAAGAATCTCCAGATGCAGGTCGAAAATCTCAGAAGCATGCGATCATTGGACATGGCGAGCGAACATGTCTACAGAATCGTTAGGAGAGTGAATAAACCGGAACAACTGGAAAGGGTCAGAAATCTCTTGGAGCACAAGATATTGCCACTTAAAGAGAACGTTCCGGCCGGTGCACCAGTCGAAAATCTCATAGAATGGACGGAGAACTGTTTGCAGAGTATCAATCAGATTCAGCAGGGAGTTGAAGCTGGAGAGATACCTCCGCAGCAGATACAGTCCACGATCGTAGATATGATAAAACCGCCGCACTGGAGAAGGTGAAACGATGAGGCAGGACGCAGGGATAGTCATACTCTCGATGATCTTACCAGTGGTCATCCTCGCTGGGTTGTTTCAGGGTGTCGAAGACCTTTCAGCCAAAGTTCTTGCGCTTCTGCTGCCGGCGGTGGTCTCAGGGGGGATAGCTCTTCTGATGGTCGCCGCCACGCGTCGCCAGAAATAAAAACACAGAATGTCAAGATAAAATCGATGGATACCAAGGAGATGCTAGCGATCGTCGCGGTTGTCGTGGTTCTTCAGCTTTGTCTGAGCTTTATTGTTTATCTTTTTTCACCTTTTTTTGATCTTTCAGCCTTGGTTGTTGCTGTGGCGATCATGGCGTCTGTAGCTGGTTCGATTGCGGCAATTCTGCTTTTTCTTTTCAAACGCTACGCAACTGAGCGAGCGGTTAGGGTGGCAATGCTCACTTTGAGTGAGGATGAGAGAAAAGTTTTGAATGAGATATTAAGAGAAGGAGAGATAAGGCAGGACGTTCTTAGAAGGCGGGTCGACATGTCGAAGTCAAAACTCAGTGCTCTTGTCAACAATCTCGAAAAGAAGGGTGCAATCATCAAAATAAGGTATCATAAGACGAACATTTTGAGGGCAACGAAGGAGTTCGGCGGGAAATCTTAATAGTGTTGGGGCAGAAAAGATTTTGTTTGGAGGTGGATTGCATGCCCGTGACGGTTGAAGATTTCATGACGAGAAAGGTCGTGAAGATAGAGGCTTCTAGAACGATTGCGGAGGCGGCCAGATTGATGGCAGAGGAAAAAGTTGGAAGCATCATAGTTTTCCAGGAAGATCGGCCTGTCGGAATTGTCACGGATAGGGACATCGTGGTCAGAGCGGTGGCTCGAGGTTTATCGATGGACGAAAAAGTAGAAAAGATAATGTCCCAGCCGCTGATAACTGTGGAATCTAAAACACCCATAATAGAAGCCATCCAGCTGATGGACAAGCATATGATAAGACGGTTGCCGGTGGTCGAGGAGGGCAAAATAGTTGGAATTTTGACATCGACAGATATTGGCAGGGCATCGAAGATCTTAGCTCCCTTCCTTCTTCCCAGAATTCCGGAGATATATCTAATTCCGCTGAAAGAGGGGTCAAAGCCAGATTGAGGGAATTCTCTTGAGAAGAACGATAGGAAGATTGAGGAAACACTTCGCCCGGCAAGAGAGGATACAGGAAAATGTGCAGAAACTCTCCCGCGAGATAATAAGAAATGCGTCGAGAGCTATTAGCGCTATTCACAGGGGAAATTTCAAGACCGCTAATGCTTTGATCAGAAAAAGCGGTGAAAATCTAAAAAGTTTCGAAGCACTTTTGGATGAAGAGGGTTGGGGAATGTTCTATAATGTCCTCGTTTCAGCTCAGCAGGAGTATGCCGAAGCGGTTATGCTAGCCTCTATCTTGAAAAACGGGACACTTCCGGATCTTGAGAGTCTTGGAGTTTTTCCAAGAGCGTATGCATTCGCCTTGGCAGACGTTGCCGGAGAACTTTACAGGGTTTTTCTCAATGGTGTGAGAAATGGAGATAGGCGTGAGAGCGAAAAAATCTTGGGGGTTATGGAGGAAATTTTTGAGATGTTAATGGAGCTTGATTTCCCACAGTCTGTTTTACCGGGCATGAAACACAAACAGGATCGGGTGAGGAGGATAGTAGAACAGGCTAGGAGGGATTTTACTCTGGCCTTCATGGAGGGTGGTTAGTTTGCCGTTTGATGTCGGAAAGTTGCGTGAACTTGCGGAGAAGGATTTCAGGAAGGCTTGGGAAGAAAGCGCGAACCTTGTCAGGAAATCGGGCAGGATTTTCGAGCTCCAACCTAGCGGAAAGCCAAACCCACTCTTCGAACTTGTACAAAGATTCAGACAAGCTCTGATTAGACTTGGTTTCAGGGAGATGATTGTTCCGATTATCGTCGACAAGCGTGAGGTCTATAAGCAATACGGATCGGAGGCGCCGATAATATTGGACAGGGTTTTCTTCCTCGCAACGCTTGAGCGTCCTGACATTGGAATCGGGAAGAAAAAGATAGAGGAGATAAGGAGCTTTCTTCCATCGTTCAACAAGGTTGAGAAGCTTCAGGAAATTTTTAGGAGGTATAAGCTGGGGGAGATTCCTGCGGACGACCTGATAGAAACGATTTCGAGCGAGCTTTCGATTTCCGATGCGGAGGCGGAGAAAATTTTATCACTCTTTCCTGAGCTGAGAGATCTTAAACCTGTTCCGGGCGATCTCACGCTGCGCTCGCATACGACGGCCGGCTGGTTTGGGATACTCGCAGAGCTCTACCGGAGAGAGCCTCTTCCAATCCAGCTCTTTCACGTCGGGCCAAAGTTCAGGAGAGAACAAAGACTCGATGAAACGCATCTGTATGAGTCTTGGACGGCGTCAGTTGTCGTGATGGCGAAGGAGATAACGCTGGAAGATGGAATGGAGATAACAAGGAGAATCTTTGCCGAAGTTGGGTATCCGCGTGTTGAGATGAAGATCAAAAAGTCGACTTCGCGTTATTACGCTCCCGGGACGGAATTCGAAGTCTTCCTAGAACATAAGTCTGGTCCTGTTGAGGTTGGGGATGGGGGGCTTTACAGTCCGGTTGCTCTGGCGAACTACGGGATACCGTATCCGGTTTTCAATTTGGGAATCGGGCTTGAACGTCTTCTCATGATCGAGACGGGGGAAACGGATATACGCAGGCTGGTTTATCCGTATCTCTACACACCTGTTGTTCTTTCCGATGAAGAGATAGCGAAGATGATTCACATGGTGGAGATTCCTAAAACAGAGGTCGGGAGAAAGATCGCCGAAAATTTGTTTGAGATAGCGAAAAAATATGCCGATGCTCCCAGTCCGTGCGGATTTCTTGTCTTCGAGGGTGAAATCGGCGGGAGACGGGTGAGCGTTAAGCTTGTGGAACCGGAGGAGAATAAAAAGCTCGTGGGACCCGCAGGTTTTAACGAAATCTTTGTTTATGACGGAAACATCATAGCGGTTCCGCCAACTGGCTGGGAGGAAAAAGAATTCGTCAGAGTAGTCAGGGAGAAGGGGATCTCGACTGGGATAAAGTTCATGTCGGCTTTTGCAAACTTGGTCGGAAGGAGAGCGGAGGAAGCCGTTGAGAGTGGGGAGAAAATGGTGGAGGTTCAGATTAAAAATGTGAAGCTGCCATCGGACATAAATTTGGAGATAGAAGAGCCCGCGAGGAACTTTATAACATCGAACAAGAAGAGGGTGGATGTCCGCGGTCCCTTCTTCACAACGGCCGTGATAGAGGTGGAGTGATGATTTCTGAGAGGGAGTTCCGCGCCTGTATTGTCGAACTTGTAAAAAAAGCTGAAACTAGAGCCCCTCAAGACGTGCGGAAAGCTCTTCAGAGGTGTGTGAGGATCGAGCGTTCAAGGGTTGCGAGGCTGCAGCTCGAGATGATGCTGGAGAATCTAAAGCTGGCTGAAAAGAAGGAAGCACCAATATGTCAGGATACTGGAGTTCTCTCCTTTTTCGTTCGTGTTGGGGAGAGGCTTGATTTTGATGTTGCTCGTTCAATCGGTGCAGCGGTTCTAGAGGCGGAGGAAAAGGTACCTCTGAGGATGAGTGCCGTGGATCCGCTGAGCCGTGTGGCGATTTCTGGAGGTGTGTGGTCTGTCAACATAGAACCAGCAGATGAGGGGCTTGAAGTGGCTTTGCTTGTTAAGGGTGCCGGAACGGAGAACTTTTCAAAACTTTTCATGTTTTCACCATCAAATGGCTTGGAAAAGGTAGAGGCGCAACTTTTGGAAGTCTTGCGGGAGGCTGGTGGTAAAATCTGTCCTCCCGTTATCGTTGGTGTCGGAATCGGGGGTGATGCTTCTCGCGCGATCCTGTTATCGAGACGAGCGCTCCTCAGGCGGTTGGATGTGAGAAATCCGGATCGAAGACTTGCGAAGTTGGAAAGATCGTTAACTGAAAGGACGAACTTGTTGAGAATTGGTCCGATGGGTCTTGGTGGAGTTTGTACTGTTCTCGGTGTGAAGATCGAAACCGCTCCGACTCACACGGCATGTTTTCCTGTTGCGTTTTCCTTCCAGTGCTGGCCGGGGAGAAGGGGACTGGCTAGGCTTGTTGACGGAAGGATGGAGGTGATAGAGCCTTGAAAATCCTTCATCCTCCGGTAACTCTAAGAGATATATCCAAGCTTCGTGCTGGAGATCTCGTGAAAATTTCTGGGAGAATTTTCACGGCGAGAGACAAGGCATATGTGAGGGTCGTTCAATCGGGTAAGGCGCCTGTTGACATGAGAGGGGGCGTGGTGTATCATTGTGGTCCGCTTGTTGTCAGACATGAGGAAAAATATGAGGTTATCTCCGCAGGGCCGACAACGAGTTCTAGGATGGACGAAATTCAGGAAAGGTTTCTGCGAATCACCGGGGTAAAGGTTTTGATTGGCAAGGGAGGTGTTGGGGAAAAAATTGCCGCCAGACTTCCCGAGCTTGGATGTGTTTATCTCTCATTTCCAGGGGGCGCCGGGGTGCTTGCTGCCGGATTTGTTGAAGAGGTCGAGGAGGTAATCTGGGAAGATCTGGGGCCAGCCGAGGCCATTTGGGTCTTAAGAGTCAAGGATTTTCCTTGCGTGGTAGCCATAGACATACACGGCAAAAATCTCTACACTGGGAGAATGAAAAGAAAATAAAAAAGAAAAAAGGCTAGAGGGCCGGTTTTAAATCGACCCTCAGGCTCTCCTGAAGATAGCGATTGCGGCCAGGATCAATGCGATGATGACGATGACGATTGCGTAAGTTGCCCATGGTGTAACAGTCTTTGTGATTATAGCAGCGTCGGAGCCGGAGTTGCCTACTAGGTCCGTGGCGGTTATAGTTATCTGGTTCTTACCCTCGGCCAGCGGGATGCTTGCCGTGAACTTGCCTGTAGCTCTGTCAAGGTTCACGGAAGCGCCAGCCGGGCTAACCGTCACGGTGATGTCGTCGTAGGTCTCCCACTCGTCGATTGTGATTGTTCCTTCGATGACGACGGAGCTCTGACCAGTCTTCATGTTCTTATACTTCGCATCGATTGTCACTCTTGGCGCGCTGGCATCGTATAGCAGATAACCGTAGCTAGTGCGGGATGTGCTGACATTTCCTGCGACGTCGATCGTTTCGGTCAGGACTTCGACGACTTTACCCTGGTATTGGCTGATGTCAATGATGATCGTCCAGCGGTTGTCGCTGCCGGCTGTTGTGGAACCCAGAACAACTCCAGACTGGATGAGTTGGCCGGTTCTGAAGTTGTAGAGGTTGGCTAGCACTCTCACGGTCGCACCAGCCTCCGCGGTTCCGGAGATGGTGTAGGAGAATCTCCTCGACCTCTCCGGGGATTCCTTCGTGGTTCCCACGTACTGTGTGGTCGTGAGAACCGGCGCGGAAGGTGGTGTTATGTCGACCGTGAAGCGCAGGACAACCTTTGTTCTCTGAGCTCCCTTACCGTAGTTCGAGAACATACTGTCTCCGGCAATTGCAACGATCTCGTACGTTCCCTCTGGCAGGTGGATGGTGTTTTCTAGAACGTAGGCTAGGAAGACGTTCGGTACGGCGTTTTCAACGTTCTCCTCAACGGGGTAGATCTTCGGGAGGAGAACGAAGTTGTCTGCTGGCAGAACTCCCTTGTTATCGATAGCTTTCAGGACGACGACATAACCGTTGTCAAGGTTCTCGTTTTCGAAGAGGTCTGGCCAGTTGAGCTTATTCTCTATTCCCAGAACCTCGTCGCTGAAGGTCACTTTGATCACCAAGACGTTTTCGTTGGCGTAACCCCCGTCAGAGATGCTCTCCCCTGAGACGTTCTCTTTAACTTCTACTGTCACATTTGGAGCACGTGTGTCGACGACCAAGTTGTCGATGCTTTCTTCACCGATATTTCCGGCCTTGTCGATTATTCTTGCCGCGATCTTGTGTTTGCCGTCCGGAATAGTAAGCTCAAAGCTTACCAGTCCGGTCCAGTCCGCAACTCCACTGGCGACTACTTCGTTGTCCAATAGGACCTCGAGCTTCAGGCCTTCAGGTGTGTAGCCCGATGGTGTGAACACTAGGTTATCATCGGTATCGGAGAGAGTTACGTTGACCACGTAGTCGTTCTTGTTCTCGATGCCTACGGACAGTCCAATACCAGTCAGACTGGGAGCTATCGGTCTGCGTCTGTCGACGAATATCTTGTCAGCGAAGATGGCAACAGTGTTCTCGTTCCCGAGCACATCTTTTGCCTTGTTTACTCTCACGGTTATGTAACCGTCGTTGTCCCAGTAATCCGTGTTCTCGGTTGTGTAGACTCCAGTCCACTCGGTGTTGTCTTCGTTCGGTGTAAGGGTGAGCAGCCTGGGAGCCATTCCGTTCTCCCAGATTTCTACGTTTTCGAAGGTGAACGATTCATTGCCCTTCAGCTTGATTGTCACGTTTTCGCTTCCGCCCACCCAGCTCTTGTCAACCTCGAGGGTGAGCACTGGCGGGTTACTGTCGACCTCAACTGGGGTAGTCCAGTTTCTGGCAAGATTTGTCGTATCCGTTGTTGTCACTGTGAAGTTGTAAAGACCGCTTGAAGTTGCTGACTCTACGGCGATCTTGAAGGTCACGGTTGAGCCGGGAGCGATTTGACCACCGGTCCACTCTACATAGGTTGCCGCACTACTCGCGGACCATCCGCTCGGGATGTTCTCCACGGTTGCGGCGCTAACATCGAGTTCCTGACCCTTTTTTCTTATGACCACTGTGTTGTCTGAGACTCTGATTATTTCGAATGTTGTTGCTCTAGTGAGCTGTACCAAGGTACCAGCGGGTATGACAACTTCGTTGTCAATCAATTGTAGACTGCGCCCGCTGGGCAAGGTCCAGTTCATCACGTTCTGTGGTCTGTCTGTCACCAGAGTCACAGCATTGTCCTTTATGACCGCGGTTATGTCTGTAGCCGGTTTCACTGCGTTGTCGGACAATTTGATGTTCATATCGCCAACAGTTCTAAGCTTTGCATTCTCTG
>Ga0105162_1000406_pt1 | contig 28718 bp, 28 predicted proteins | sample JNZ201metaG_FD_81532 | JGI IMG/M metagenome (GOLD analysis project Ga0105162, IMG submission 81532) | Hot spring microbial communities from Jinze hot spring, China to study Microbial Dark Matter (Phase II) - JNZ 20120812A | ecosystem: Environmental > Aquatic > Thermal springs > Hot (42-90C) >...
CTTGTGGGCTGATGGCTGGCGTTGGCGGTTTGCTCTTTTTAAAAGAGTCCGGGGCACTCCGATTCCCTCAGCAGGGGATAAAAGCCCCCTGATGCCCCTTGGGGCATATCTGAAAAGCTTTGGGTGATGGAAGGGGAGCTAAAAGGTCGCTGGCTTTTGGCAAGTGGTTAGCAAGAGCGAAGCCCCTGGTGGCAACGCTAATCTCTTAAGAAAAGGATAAAGCGGTGATGGGCCCAGAGGGATTTCAGAAAACGGGGTAATGCGTTTTCCAGAAATGCGTAACGCATAACCCTGGCTTTCAGAGACGGATCTTTGCCCGCATAGTAATCTATTATGTTCCAGTTCCATGCATCGCCGGAAAAACGTTCCTTTAATTTTCGGGATTTTACCCCCAGTTTTTCCAGAAGCTTCGCTGCGGGCATTACAGTGTCAGGCCAGGGAGGTGTATCCAGAAAGCCTTCTTCTACAGGCCTGAACCCTTCATCCCTCAAAATTTTTTTGATTTTACCCATATCAACCCAGCTTTCATCAACCTGACTGAAAAACTCGGGCTCCAGAAAGCGCTTTCTCAAGATGTATCCCGGCTGACGGGGGTTGGGCATGGCTATAAAGACAAGCTTGCTTGAGACCCTTGCCATCTCCCTGAGGAAACCTTCAGCGTCCTTTAGATACCAAAGCCCAGCCCACTCCCATACCAGATCAAAAGTTTTGTCGGGGAAGGGGAGGATTCTCATGCCCGGACAACAAACCCACTGCGCCCTGAGGCCGAGCTCACTCCATATTTTTGTAGCCTCCCTGATACGCTTTTCATCCTCATCCACTACGGTGACAGAGCAGCCTGCCCGGGCCAGTTCTATACTGTTTATCCCCGTTATGCCTGCCATCCCATAGGCAGGAGCTTCCAGAACCTCCTGTATTGGATAACGATGGAGGAGGGACAGGAGATAATCATTTAAGACGAAGCGCTCATATACCAGGCCGAGGCCTTCGTTCATTGCCCCTCTTTAATAGTGCGGGACCAACGAGTACCTATGTCTTCTTGAATGTCCAGCTCTTTCATTTCGCCTGTCACAGTGAAAACAACCCTTTCGCAAATATTAGTTACCCTATCAGCAGCCCTTTCCAGGTTGTGGGCGACCCATAGGAGGTAGTTGGCTTGTTCAAGGTTGGCAGCAGGATTAGCTATGACGTAGGTCATAAGCTCCCGGTAAACCTGGTCATAGAGAGCATCAACTTCGTCGTCCTCTTTAGGGATGGCCATGGCTTTTTCTACATCCTTCTGAACGAAGGCTTCAAGAGCCCGATGGAGCATATCGGTGGCTTTCTGGGCCATCCTGGGGATATCAATCAGGGGTTTTATGAGGGGTTTTTCGCCTATGAGGAGGTTAACTTTGGCAATGCCCTTAGCATAGTCGGCTATGCGTTCCAGCTCCGTTACCACTTCAAGGATAGCTGCCAGGATGCGTAAATCGCTGGCCATGGGCTGTTGGGTGGCAATGACCACTAAAGTATCGGCTTCTATAGCGAAGCGCTTTTCATTTATAGCTTGGTCCTGAGCTATTATCCGGCGGGAAGCTTCAAAATCTCTCCTCTTGAGGCTATCCACTGCCTCCAAAATGCTTTTTTCTACCATTTCCCCAAGGCTCATGACCTCTTTTTGAAGGCGTTGTATTTCGCTATCCAGCATTTCCCTTGGCATCATTCCCCTCCTAAATTTACTGTTATCCGAAACGGCCGGTAATGTAATCCTCAGTTCGTTTGTCTTTAGGGTTTGTAAATATATCCCGAGTCAGGCCATACTCTATGAGGCGACCAACCCGATTGTCATCCCACATTATGAAAGCAGTGTAGTGCGATACCCTCGCTGCCTGCTGCATGTTGTGGGTCACTATTACGATAGTATAATCTCTGGATAGTTCCCGCAACAGTTCTTCTATCTTTAAAGCCGAAATAGGGTCCAGAGCTGAAGCGGGCTCATCCAGGAGGAGGACTTCGGACCCTACAGCCAAGGCTCTGGCTATGCACAACCTTTGCTGCTGTCCTCCTGATAAGGTGAGAGCGTTGGCGTGAAGCTTGTCTTTCACTTCATCCCAGAGAGCAGCTTGCCTAAGGGCTCTTTCCACCACTTCGTCCAGGTTCCCCTTGAATCCCCTGATTCTGAGCCCCCAGGCTATGTTCTCGTAAATGCTTTTAGGGAAGGGGTTTGGTTTCTGGAAGACCATTCCTATACGTCGGCGAATTTCGGTAACATCAACATCGGAAGAATAGATGTTCTTACCATCAAAAAGAACTTGCCCTTCAACCCTTGCGTTAGGAATAAGATCATTCATGCGGTTCAGGCAGCGGATGAGGGTGCTTTTGCCGCAACCTGAAGGCCCTATTATCGCCGTAATTCGGTTTCGGGGTATGTCAAGATTTATATCCCCAAGGACCAACCGGTTGCCATACCATACGTTTAGGTTCCGGATTTTGATGATTGGTTCCTCGGGGTTATCGGGTAGATCCGGAAGGGGCATTTTCTGCAGCCACGACATTCTCACCCTCCTATTCAAATCTTACTTGGAACCGATTGCGCAAGTAGATTGCGGCGGCATTCATGGATAGAAGCAAGACCAGAAGAACTATTATGGCGGCAGCCGCATTGGCGTGAAAAGCTTCTTGGGGTCTGGAAACCCAGTTGAAGATTTGGATAGGGAGGACGGTGAAAGGGCTTTGGAGGGCTTTTAGAGATAGAGGCGGGAGGAAAGCGATGTAAGCCAAAGCCCCTATAGTTATGAGGGGAGCAGTCTCTCCAATAGCCCTGGAAAGGGCAAGGATGGTACCCGTGAGGATGCCTGGCATTGCTACCGGAAGGATCTGATCCCTGACCACTTGCCACTTGGTGGCTCCAAGAGCGTAGCCTGCTTCCCTTATGCTTCTGGGCACAGCGCGAATGGCTTCCCGGGAAGAGACTATTATAATAGGCAGAACCAGCAGGGACATGGTGAGGGCGCCGGAAAATATGCTCCTTCCCCCAGTTATTCCTCTCAGAGCCCTGACAAAGATCTCAAGGCCCAAAAGGCCGTAGATAATGGAAGGGATGCCAGCCAGGTTAGCTATGTTGATCTCAATTAGACGGGTGAAGAGGTTATCAGAAGCATATTCCTCCAGGTAAATCCCGGCCGCTACCCCTATAGGGAAAGCGAAAAGAGCTGTAAGGATCAGAAGCATCGCTGATCCTACCAGCGCTGGGAGTATGCCGGCTTCGTCTGGATTGCGGGAGGGGAAGCTTGTTATGAATTTCCAGCTCAAGCGGGGCAAGCCATCTTTAAGTACGTCAATTAGGAGAATAACGAGGACCAAAAGGCCGATTATAGTGGAGATAAAAGTAAGGGCTTTAAAAAGCCGTTCGAGCCAGCGCTCTTTCATAACTTGAACCTCCTCTGGCGAGAGGCGAGCCAGTAACTTAAAACGTTAAAGGTCATGTTTATAACGAACAAAGTAAGCCCAACAGCGAAGATTGTTCGGAATTCCAGGGAACCCGTAGGGACATCCCCAAGGCTAACCTGGACAATGTAAGCGGTCATAGTTTCTATTGGGACAAGGGGGTTGAGGGTGAGCCTTGGGGTCTGGCCTGCAGCGATGGCTACTATCATGGTTTCTCCCAGAGCTCTGGAAACGCCAAGGATGAAGGAGGCCATTATCCCGGAGAAAGCCGCTGGAATAACCACTCCTGTAACTACCTGACGAGTAGAGGCTCCAAGGGCGTAAGCCCCTTCCCTCAGGGAACGTGGGACGGCGTAAAGGGCATCCTCGCTCAAGGAGGCTACTGTGGGCAGTATCATTATGCCCATCACAATACCGGCGCTCAAAGCGTTAAACCCGGATATGGAAGGGATTACTTTTTTGAGGAGTGGGGTGACGAAGAGCAAAGCGAAGTAGCCGTAGACCACAGTTGGGATCCCGGCCAGGATCTCAAGGCATGGTTTGAGGATACGACGGGCCCTTTCGGAAGCGTATTCGCTCATGTAGACGGCAGCCATTAAGCCCAGAGGTAACGCTACAGCCATGGCTATAACCGTGGTCAGGAAAGTGGCGCTGCCCAGCACTATTATCCCGAAATGCTTCTTGGCGAAAAGGGGCGTCCATTGCGTCTCGGTCAGGAAGCGGATAATGGGCACTTTGCGGAAGAAGGCGATGCTTTCAAAGAGGAGGATGGCTATAACCCCAAGGGTGGTAAAGATGGAGATGGAAGCACAGAGGGCAAAAATTCCTTCAATGGCTTTTTCTCTCCACTTCAATTTTACCTCCCGAGCCTTTCCAAGGTTTTCTCCAGGAGCTTTTGCCATTCATCCCTCTTCCCCATAGGAAGCCATATGGCTTTGCGGCCAATTCTAACGGGCGGGAAGAAGTGCCCAGGCCCCCGAGAAACCAGATCCCCAAGGCGTTTTCTAAGTTCGGCTTCATTGATAGCCCCATCAAGCCTTACAGCGATTTGGCCTTCTTCTACTCCTATGGATTTAACTCCAGCCCTGATGGCAAGGGCTTTTATCCTCAGCTGATACAACAGGTAGCGAACAGCTACGGGCAGTGGGCCAAACCGGTCCTCCAGCTCAGCCCTCATTTCCTCAATCTGCTCAAGAGTCTGAAGCTGGGCCATCCTTCTGTAGAGTTGAAGTCTCAGGAATGGGTCAGGGACATAGTCTTCGGGTATGTAAGAGGGGAGAGGCAGGTCAATGTTGACATCGGATAAGGCCAGGAGGGAGGATTTGGCCGCTTCTTCTCCTTCCCTTAGTTCCTGCACAGCCCTGGCCAGAAGGCGGCAGTAAAGCTCAAAGCCTATGGCGGCGATGTGACCATGTTGCTTTGGCCCAAGAATTTCCCCAGCCCCCCTTATCTCCAAGTCCTTCAAAGCTATGCGTAGACCAGCCCCCAGTTCCCCTGCCTCCATTATGGCCTCCAGACGGCGCCGCGCACTTTCCGAAAGAGGGGTTTCGGGGTCATAGAGGAAATAGGCATAAGCTCTTACTGAACCCCTTCCCACTCTCCCTCTAAGCTGGTAAAGCTGTGCAAGCCCAAAGGTATCGGCTTTGTTCACTATAATGGTGTTGGCGTTGGGAATATCCAGCCCGCTTTCAATGATGGATGTGCACACTAAAATGTCAATCTTGCCGGAGGCGAAATCAAGCATTACCCTGGCCAGCTTTTCCTCAGGGAGCTGTCCATGGGCTATCTCTATGCGAGCATTAGGTGCCAGCTTTTTCACCTTAGCTGCCACCTCTTTTATGTCCTGCACCCGGTTGTGGACGAAGAAGACCTGCCCACCGCGGTTCAGTTCCCGGAGAATTGCCTGGCGTACCATCGTTTCATCATATGGACCTACGTAAACTTTCACCGGAAGCCTCTCTTCAGGAGGGGTCTCTATGGTGCTCATGTCCCTTATTCCAGCCAGAGACATGTAAAGGGTGCGAGGGATGGGGGTAGCCGTTAAGGTAAGGACGTCTACCTGGGTTCGGAGTTTTTTAAAATGCTCTTTATGGAGCACGCCGAAGCGTTGCTCTTCGTCTATGATAACCAGGCCCAGGTCTTTGAAAACCACATCTTTCTGGAGAAGCCTATGGGTTCCAATGATGATGTCAATGGCACCCTTTTTGAGCTTTTCCAGAATTTCTTTTTGCTCGGCAGGGGAACGGAGGCGGGAGAGCATTTCCACCGTTACGGGGAAGGGTTTCAGGCGTTCTTTAAATGTTTCGTAATGCTGCTGGGCTAAAACTGTGGTGGGCACCAGGACAGCGACCTGTTTCCCATCCATCACAGCTTTGAAGGCAGCCCTGAGGGCCACCTCGGTCTTTCCGTAGCCTGCATCCCCACATATTAACCTGTCCATTGGCCGGGGCTGTTCCATATCGCGTTTGACTTCTTCCACAGCCCTGAGCTGGTCAGGGGTCTCTTCGTAGGGGAAGGAGGCCTCCAGCTCAGCCTGCCAGGGGGTATCAGGGGAAAAGGCGTGGCCTGTTACTACTTCCCTGGCAGTATAAAGCTGGAGGAGTTCTTTGGCGATTTCGGTTACGGCCCTTCGGGCCCTTTCTTTAGCAAATTCCCAGTCGGCGGTGCCGAGGCGATGGAGGGCCGGCGGTTCATCGCTTATGCTGACGTAGCGGCTAAGCCTGTCGGCCTGATGGACCGGGACATAAAGTCTGTCGCCAGCTGCGTATTCTACTTCCAGATACTCTCGCTCCACCCCATGGAGTGAAAGGCGCGTTAGCCCCCGAAATATCCCTATGCCGTGGTCAATGTGGACCACATAATCTCCTGGCTTTATGTCTCCGAAGAATGTTTCCGGGGCGGGGCGATGAACTTTGAGGGGACGCCTGGGAGCTGGCCTGGTCCATCCGAAAATTTCAGCATCAGTCAAGAGGACAGTGTGGGTTCCATCGGATTGGAGGATCCATCCCTCTGAAAGGATCCCCTTAATTAATGTCAGGCTTGAAGGGGGAGGAGGTAGTTCAAGTCCAGTGGTAGGCTGGGTGATCCACCCTTTGCCTGCCAGGATTTCAGCCAGGCGGTGGGCCTGACGGGTTACTATGATCACCCGACTTCCGGACCTTTCCATTGCAATGCTCTCATCCAGAAGCCTTTCCAATTGTCCAGCGTAGAGGGGAGCATAGAAGAAAGCTCTGGCCAGAGGCGTCTCTTCTTCTTCCCGGGCAATGATAAGATCAGTCCGTCTCCTTAGCCTCTCCATCAGCTTTTCAGCGGAAAAGTAAGGGGATGGTAGCTCGGGAGGTATTTCACCGGCCCTTATAAGTTCTTTTTCAACTTCGCTCATCTGGAAGATCAAGCTCTGGACGGCAGTTTCCAGCTCGTATGGGTCCTCAGACACAACCAGGGTTTCCTGGGACAGGAAATCCAGGAAGGAACCGGGGGCAGGGTAAATAAAGGGGATGTAAAACTCAATCCCGCGGAAATACTTCCCACGGCTCAGGTTTTCCAGGTCTTCCCGGAAGCGGTTCTGGGCCAGTGGGTGGCAGGAAGAAAGGTCAAAGGATGAAAAGGATTCTGCCGCCACTGGGCCGAAGCCTGGCAGAGCTTCGGAAGCAGGAGTCAGGGCAAAACATTCTACCTGGCCCAGGGAGCGCTGCGTTCCGGGGTCAAAAAGGCGAATGGTCTCAATTTCATCACCGAAGAACTCCATCCGCACTGGCAAACGCGAAGAAGGCGGATACAGGTCAAGGATCCCCCCACGGTAACTGAAGGTCCCGGGTTCGTCCACCACTGTTTCATAGCGGTAGCCAAGTTCATCCAGGAAGCGCCGCAGCTTTTGAAAAGGTTGCTCCTGGCCCACTTTTATAAGACGCATTCCCATCAAGAAATCTTTGACGGGTATGGTCTTGTATAGCAGGGAACGGATTGAGGCTATGACCAGAGGAGGGTTAAAGGGCAGGGAGTTCCGATATGGGGTGAGGTAAAGGGCAAGCCGGAAGAGGACTTCAACCCTCTGGGCGATGGTTTCTTTACCCCATGGTTCCCGCTCATATGGGAGGGCATCAGGCTCTTTAAAGAGCAAGATGTCTTCCGGGTTCTCAGCCCAGCTGCGCAGTTCTTCATAATAACGGCGCGCCTTTTCAACCGATGAGACAATTAAGACAATGGGACGTTTGAGGTCCTTAAGGAGGGCTGCCAGCACAAAGGGCCTGGCTGGTTCAGCCAGATCCAGGGGAAAAGGATGAGCTTTTCCCTCCAGAAGCTTTTCCACCAGCCATTTGTAGGCCTGGTGCTCTCGGAGGATAGGCAGAAGCCCTTTGAGGGTTAATGCCTCCATCACCGCTCTTTTGTTTTCTTCACCTTAAGCCTTACCCCTTCTCTTCCCACCACCTCTATGGGTTCACCCTTAAGGATGGGGGGCTCAATGGCTTCAGCTGTCCACTCTTCGCTTTTCACCAGGACCGTTCCCATGGGGTTGAGGTCAGAAGTGGCCCAGCCTCTTGCCCCAATGACGGCATCAAGGCCGGTGAGGGCTTTTCGGCGTTGCGCTCTCCATACGGCCGTAGCGGCGAAGAGGAAGAAAGCAAGGAAGGAGGCGGTCATCAGGGCCACAAGCCACCAGGATACTCTGACTGCAGGCATCGCCGGGGATACGCTGGGCCAGGGGCTGAAGAGGAGGAGGGAACCCAGTACAAAAGCTATTGCTCCCCCCACGCTGAGGGCAAACCCCGTTACTTTTATATCCAGCAGGAAGAGGATTATTGCCAGGATTATGAGGGCGATTCCTCCCCAGTTTACCGGAAGGCTTCCCAGAGCAACAAAAGCCAGGATGAGGCAGATTATCCCGGTGATCCCGGGGATAAAAGTGCCAGGGTTGTAAAATTCGGCCATCAAGGCCAGAATCCCCAGCGAGAGGAGAATGTAAGCCACATCCGGATTGACAAGGGAGTGGAGAAGGTCATCGGTCCAGCTCATTTTTACTCTCTCCACCGGAATTCCCACAGTGGCAAGGGTTATTTCCTTGCCCTGGATTCTCACTCCCCTTCCGTGTAGGAGACGTAGCAGTTCTTCAAAGTCCGAGGCGATCAGGTCAATAACCTTTTTCTCCAGAGCCTCCTGAGCCGTTAAAGAGGCACTTTCCAGGACGGCTTGTTCGGCCCATTCGGCATTGCGGCCCCTCTCCTGAGCTATGGCTCTTATATAAGCGGCTGCGTCTTGAGTTACCTTTGTTTCCAGAGTGCCCGTCAGGACTTCACCTATGCCTACCGGATGAGCAGCTCCTATGTTGGTTCCAGGTGCCATAGCCGTTACATGAGCAGCCATAGCGATGAATAGCCCAGCTGATGCGGCCCTGGCCCCCCGCGGGGAAACATAAACAACCACCGGAACCTCTGAATTCATGATCGTCTGTACGATATCCCGCATAGCTGTATCAGTCCCGCCGGGGGTATCCAGTTCAATAACCAGGCAAGTAGCCCCTTCGCGTGAAGCCTTATCCACAGCCTGGCGCACGTAGCGCGCTACAAAGGGGTCAATTATCCCCTTTACGCTGGCTACATAAACCTTCTGGCCCGCAGCTTCAGCTGCTACCAGGCTCAGAAGGGCCAGGAGCAGGGCCAGAATCAGGAGCTTTACCTTCATCGGATTCCTTCTCCTCTTTTTTATCAGCAAAAGCGATCTTGAAGACTTCATCAACATGGTCCACCAGCACGAAATTCATCTCTTTACGGATATCCTCCGGGATTTCGGCCAGGTCTGGTTCGTTGCGTTTGGGCAAGATTACAGTTCTTATCCCGGCTCTGTGAGCAGCCAGGACTTTCTCCTTGATCCCTCCGACGGGCAAGACTTGCCCTCTCAAGGTTATCTCCCCGGTCATAGCAATATCGGGACGAACTGGACGGTTGGTGAGGAGGGAAACCAGGGCCACCGCCATAGTTATGCCTGCCGATGGGCCATCTTTGGGGATAGCTCCGGCAGGGACATGCAAGTGAATGTCGTGCTTCTCAAAGTAATCATCTTCAAGCCCAAGCTCCCGAGCCTTTGAGCGGACGTAGCTTAGGGCTGCCTGGGCCGATTCTTTCATGACATCTCCCAGCTGGCCTGTTAGGATAAAACCTTTCCTGCCGGGCATCTTGGTGGCCTCCACAAAGAGGATATCGCCTCCGGTGGGAGTCCAGGCCAAACCTGTAGCCACACCTGGGATCTCGGTCCTTTCCACCACTTCTGGATAATACCTGGGTTTGCCCAAGTAATCTACTAAGTCTTTGGCCTCCACATGGAAGGGTCCTTGTTCACCGGAGGCCACTTTCGTGGCAATCTTCCGGCATATGGCTCCGATTTCCCTTTCCAGGTTGCGGACCCCAGCCTCGCGGGTGTACTCGCGTATTATCTTGCGTATGGCTTCATCGGAAATGGTAACTTCATCCTGGCGGAGGCCGTTCTCCCTCAGCTGCCTTGGAAGCAGGTATTTCTTAGCGATGTGGAGCTTTTCCTCCTCGGTGTAACCTGAAAGGTGAATTACCTCCATCCTGTCCAGGAGGGCTGGTGGTATTGTGTCCAGCACGTTGGCGGTGGTGATGAACATCACCTGGGAAAGGTCAAAAGGCACATCCAGGTAGTGGTCCCTGAACTCTCGGTTCTGCTCCGGGTCCAGAACCTCCAGGAGAGCTGCTGCGGGGTCACCCCTGAAGTCAAGCCCAATTTTATCCACCTCATCCAGCATGAAAACCGGGTTCTTGGTCCCGACCCTCCTTATGGCCTGGATTATCCGGCCCGGGAGAGCGCCAACGTAGGTACGGCGGTGTCCTCTTATCTCCGCTTCGTCCCGGACTCCTCCCAGGCTTATGCGGATGAATTTGCGTCCCAGAGCCCTGGCTATGGATTGCCCAAGGGATGTTTTACCTGTCCCCGGAGGCCCCACGAAGCACAGGATTACTCCTTCCCTCTCCTTGCGGATGTAATCAGTAAGCTGGGCTTCTTCCTTCTCCCTTTCTTCTTTCCTTTCCTGCTTTAGCTTACGGACAGCCAGATATTCAAGGATGCGCTCTTTTACCTTCTCAAGGTTGTAATGGTCTTCATCCAGGATACGCCTTGCTCTTTCTATATCCAGGTTATCCTCGGTGGCCACGTTCCATGGCAGGCTTGTAAGCCAATCCAGGTAGGTTTTGATGACAGAGTATTCGGCGGCCTGAGGAGGCATCTTGCGAAGGCGCTCCAGCTCTCTCCTGGCCTCCTTCTCCGCTTCCTCCGGCATTCCTGCCTTGGCTATCTTCTCTTCCAGCTCCTTTATCTCCAGAGCCTGTTCGTCCTCTTCACCCAGCTCTTTCTTTATGGCTTTGAGCTGTTCCCTGAGGAAAAACTCGCGCTGAAGCTTTTCCATTTCGGCCTGGGCCTGGCTCTGGATCTTGCGGCCCAGCTCCAGAACTTCCAGTTCCCTGGTGAGGATAGTGTTGAGTTTGTGAAGCTTGTCTCGCACATGGTCCAGTTCCAGAAGCTCCTGTGCTTCTTTAATGTCCATCCTTACCGTGGTAGCTATAAGGTAAACCAGCTGCCTTGGGTCATCCACGTTCAGGACTGCCGCCATAAGTTCTTCAGGGAGATGGGGAGCCAGGGAAACCAGGCGCCGGAAAAGCTCCACGCAGTTTCGCATCAGGGCTTCTACTTCTATGGTCTTTTCTACGATTTCAGGAGCAGGTTTAACCCTGGCCTTTAAATATGGTGTCTCTTGAGTGAATTCTTCAATCCTGAACCTATCCACCCCCTGGACGATCAGGCGCAATGTGCCATCGGGGGCTTTGAAGAGCCGGTGGATTATGGCCGCGGTGCCTGTCCAGAAGACATCGTTTGGACCCGGTTCCGGGATTTCGGCATCTTTGGCAGCCACAAGCCCTATCATCTTATTGCCCACGACTGCATCATCTACAAGCCTTATAGATCTGGGCTGGCCAACGCTCAAAGGGAAAACAGTCAAAGGGTAAGCTACCACCTTCCGCAAGGGAAGGATTGACATCTCTTCAGGGAACTCGGCTACGCTCTGAACCTCTGTTTTCTGCTCTGGAACTTCTTCCTTTCTGAAAAAGAACGCCATCTTTTCACCTCCTTACTTTGCCGGCAAGAGGTCTATGGTTTCATGAGGCTTGAGTTTTACAGCCTTTGCCTTGGGAATTAGAACCTTAAGGAAGCCATCTTCATAGACAGCTTCTATCTTATCTTCCTCAATGGGACCCGGGATATAAACCTGAGTTTCAAATCGGCCATAAAGGATTTCCATTTGCTGGTAAGCAAGCTTCTCGGTTGTATCTTCCCGAACGCCGGAAATAGTTAAGGTGCGGGAGGAGAGGGATATTTGAAAGTCCTCAGGCTTCATCCCGGCCACCTCTACTTTCACTATTATGTGAGAATCCGTCTCATATACATCAGTGGGAGGCTTCCACACTCTACGGGCACGGGGTAAAGGAGTTATAGCTCCTTCAAAGAACTCTACCCGCCACCCGTAAAATCCTTCCGTCCAGTCTTTTTCTCTCGCCATATTAGTCCCCCCGCCTCTGATTTCCTTTTTTTGATTTTACCACACAAAGGTTCGGGAAACAAGCTTACAAAGATGAGCCGCTGGTCGGGGATGCGGGTGGACAGTTGCCTGCGTAAAAGTTGCTCTAAAAACCTTTAGGGGGTATAATGTTTCAAAGCCTTAAAAGGAGAGGAAGATGAATAAAAAGGTAATGGTAACTTGCCCACGATGCGGGCAGAAATTTGCCACCGTGGTCCACAACCTTGTGGATGCTTCCAGAAATCCTGAGCTCCGGGAACTCCTCATAAGGGGTAGGCTCAACGTAGCCGTTTGCCCCTTTTGCGGAGCAGGGGGAACCCTCAATATCCCGATTTACTATTACAATCCTGAAAAAGAAATTGCCTTTGTATACCTTTCAGCACAGGTTGGGACGAGCGATCTGGAACGCCAGAAGATCATCGGAGACCTGACAAACCAGCTTATAAATTCCCTCCCTCAGGAGGAAAGAAAGGCCTACCTCCTCCAGCCCAAAATCTTCATAACCTATAAAAGTTTCTTGGAGGAAATAATCAAGGCTGAAGAAATCCCCTACGAAGAGATCATCGCTGAGGAAATGCGCATTGGCCTGGTGGAAACTTTGTTAGCCTCCCCTCAGGAGGAGTGGGGCAAAATTCTGGAATCCAACGCTCACCTTCTTGACCCTCTCTTCTTCCAGGTCCTTTCAGGGTTTGTGGCCGAAGCTTACCGGAGGAAGGACTCGGGACTTCTCAATAGACTTGAGAGCATTCGCAAGGAAGTGGAGGTAGTCCTTAACAAGAGGATGGAGGAAGCCCGGGAGGCTCTCATAGGCGAGCTTCTGGAGCTTAAGGGCGCAGAACTGGAAGGCGCCGTTGCACGGATAAGGCCTGTTCTGGATTATGAGTTTTACCGCACTCTGGCCAACCGCATTGACCAGCGTGAGGCTGAAGGGAAAGTTGAGGAAGCCCAAAAGCTGAGGGAATTGAGGGACCAGCTTCTGGATATAACCGCTCGTCAGGATGCTGAGGCGAGAGCAGCCCTGCTCAAAGCTAAGGATTTATTGCGGGAGGTCTGGGATAGTGAAGATCGCATCAAAGCTTTGGAGGAGCGAGCTGAAGATGTAAACATGGCTTTCCTGGAAATCCTCGCAGCTTCCATGGAATGGGCCAGGGAGCAGGGCGATGCGGAAACCCTTCAAGCCCTGGCCCCCCTGGCAGAAAAAGCGGTAGAAATAATCCGCCGCAGGGCTCCACCTCAGGTCAGGCTTGTCAATGAGCTCATGGATGCCTCATACCCCGATGAAACCAAGCGCATCCTTGAGGATAACGCTTCCCTGGTGAACGAAGAATTGCTGGGCCTTATGGACGAGCTTACCCAGGACCTGGAAAGGGAAGGTTACACTGAAGCAGCCAAGCATCTTTCCATGGTGCGACACCAGGCTGAAGGGATGGTTTACGGGACTGCTACTTAGAGGGGGGCAGTTCATGGAACCCCTCACCTTTGAAGAAGCATACCGTAAATTGGAAGAGACGGTCCGGAAGCTGGAGGAAGGAGGTCTTTCCCTGGAAGAATCCATTGCCCTTTACGAAGAAGGGATGAGGCTTGTTCGCTATTGTGAAGAACTTCTGGAGAAAGCGGAATTAAAAGTTCGGCAAATTCAAACGGATAGGGAAGGGAACTGGGTTATCCTTCCTTTTGAGCCTGAGGATGGGCGATAAAGTTTTGCTTTCCTCCTTTACAGCCTGGATCATTGCTCAGGTTTCAAAGTTTTTCATATGGCGGTGGCGAAAGGGTAAGCTTAATTTCAGGCTTCTGGTGAGTGCTGGAGGAATGCCCAGCTCTCATTCAGCCCTGGTTTCAGCTCTGGCTACTTCCGTGGGGTTATGGGAAGGTTTCTCCTCCACCGCTTTTGCCATAAGTCTGATCTTTGCCCTTATAGTGATGTATGACGCCGCTGGGGTCCGCAGAGCTGCCAGCATGCAGGCCAGAATTTTAAACCAGATCCTGGAAGAGCTCTTTCGGGGGCATCCTGTAAGTGAGAAGCGCCTCTGGGAACTCCTGGGCCACACTCCCTTTGAAGTCCTGGTCGGAGCTTTAATCGGGGTAACGGTATCTTCAATTTTCTACTGGCTTCGCTGAACCTTTTCCAGAGCTCTGTCCAGGCCCTCAGGTGAAGAAATGTTTTCCACAAGCTGGATAAATTCCTTAAGAGATCCAACCTTCTTCCTTAAAGTTCTCAACTTTTCTCCGATAGGGTCGGGGTGACCGGGCTCGGCGGCGTAGGAGCCGAAGAAGGCAAAATAAGCTTGATTCAGCTTCCGGATGTAATAGCCTTTGGAAACCAGAAGTTTTCTTCTTTCTTCCATATACCTTTCGGCCCCTTCTATGTCCCCCATTTTAAGGAGTTCCTCAACTTTAAGGCGCGTTTCCCTCATTAGAAGCTGAAATTCGGAAATAACCGGCTCCGCCCTTTTCTCTTCTTCTGCAGGAGGTGGGGCAAGCTCAGGGTAATAAAGGCGCAAAGTTTTCAGTCCGATTTCATCCCCGGCTATGGAGGCTACCGTTTCGTTAATGGTTCTCATGGCTGGATTAACATCGTAATACCAGCCAAGGGGCCGGAAGAAAAGGTAATGGTGAACCCACTCATGGGCAATGGCTTTAAGGGCAAATTCAAGGGAAGGATAATCCAGAATCATGGCTGGGTAGCTGGATAACCCCCCCACCCCTACTATAAGGGATGACACGTTAAAAGTGCTGTCCACTTCTCTTTCCAGGGCTTCCTGTTCTTTGAGGGACATGTTCGGCTGCAGGTAAACGCCTTTGCGGATCACCAGGGCATCCCGCGGGGCAATGACAAGGTAAAGAGGAGGGCTCTCAAACTGGGCGCTCAGGGGAGGCCAGATAAATCCGCCTGTGGTTAAGCCCTCGTTTTTAATGGTTTCTGAAACTTGCTTTTCCAGAACCTTTTCCACTTTCGGACTCAGAGCAGCCTGGCGTAGCTTCAGAGTTTTGAGCTCCCTTTCAATCCACCATATGGCCAGGCCAGAATACCTTGTCCTTTCAGCTGCGTAGAGCCTGGTGAGGAGGTCTTTTTTCCGGCTTATTTCTTCCAGCAATGAAAAATACCCTTTTACCAGCTCCTTATCGTGGACGGACACATTGGCGGGGAGGTTAGCAACCTTACGCCAGAGGGCTTTGGTTTCCCAGAGGAAAAAGCTGAACTGATAAGGCGAAACGAAACTTTCAATCTGATAATCAAAAACACTGGCCGGGGGAACGATTGAGGAAGAAAGAAGAAGTGGGAAAACTATTAAGGCCAAACACTGGAAGAGCCGCAAAAGCCGGCTTTTCACTGCTTTTGGGAAAGCCTCCTTTTTATGTAATTGATGACATCCACCGATGAAGGATCGGCTTTGTTCAGCAAAGCTAAATAATAGCTCACAAAGTCTCCAAAATGGATACTCCAGAGCATCTGCTCCAGAAAGGTGTTACCTTCAACCCTGATCAAATGGTGCGGCACCTCCTCCATCGTCAGTACTTCCCCCGTTATCCTCAGGCGGTCTTCATGCCTGGGATGTTCAAGGGAAGAACCAAGCAGGATAACCACCAGTTTGCTTTTCTCTTTGGCGGGGTTTGGATAGCCCACAACAGCATTGTGGTGGGCTTCGGGAAGTTCTTCAAAGAAAGCCCAGTTTTTGGAGTTTTCGTTGAACTGGCCTTTCCACCGCCTTGCCACGGCTGATAGGAACCCGGGGCCATAAACCACGGGGATCGCTCCATGGATTTCCAAAGCCAGTTTCTTGGCCGGGTTTTCCTCAATGGGGACCTCAGGCTTGATCCGTTCTCGCAAGTTTTCCATTAGCAAAACGGCTTTTTCCAGCTCTTCACTTTTGTCTCCTACAAGGCCAGCCTCTTCCAGAATCCGCAACAGGTAAAGCAATGAGTAACCTATGGCCGATCTGGGCTGGCCGGTATAGGTTATGGGCCAGAGGGGAATCCCTTTTTCCTGTGCTGTGGAAGCCAGTTTCCCTCCAGTGGTAACAGCAACGCAGCGGGCTTTTGCTTCCAGGGCCTGATGGAAAGCGGCGAGGGTTTCTTCGGTGTTTCCAGAATAACTTGAGGCGATAACCAGGGTTTCAGACCCAACCCAGTTGGGAATGCGGTAATCCCGGCATACAAAAACCGGGCACGGCGATTCATACCTGGCCAGAGCAGCTACCAGGTCCCCACCGATGGCTGAGCCGCCCATCCCCAGGATCAGGACATTTTTGAATCCTCTGTAACCCTCGGGCAGGCTTTGCCTCCGGGCATCTTGCCATGCCCTCCGGCATTGTTCGGGGAGACCATAAATTTGCTCCAGCATATTTCCCTGGTCCCATTGGTTCCAGAGTGATATGTTATCCAGTAGGTGCATCTTTCTCCTCCCTTCTTACCTCCGTGGGCTTCGGGTTTACTCCAGTTCTTCTTTGATCTTCAAAGCAAGGCGGTAAATATCGCTCCGGGGCCAGCCGGAAAGCTCTGCCAGCTGCTTGGAAGCCTCTTTCACAGAAAGCCCTTCTTTCAAAAGATCGCGCAAGCTTTCCTTGATTGTCCCTTCATCCCATTGTTTTTCTTCCGCCCCACCCACCACCAATGTGCATTCTCCAACGGGGGGATTGGCCTGAAAATAATCTAAGGCCTCTCGGATTGTGCCCCGCCATATCTCCTCATGGAGTTTGGTAAGTTCCCTGGCTATGGCTATCGGGCGATCCCCAAAAACTTCAAGGAGCTCTTCAAGACATTCTATAAGGCGATGTGGGGCTTCAAAGAGGACGATGGTGCATGGCTGACGGCTGGCCCAATCCAGGATGTCCCTGCGTTTGGAGGGTGTTCGGGGTAAAAAGCCAAGGTAAATGAAGGAATGAGTAGGCAGCCCAGAAACCACCAGAGCAGTCACCAGGGCTGAAGGCCCAGGCACCGGCACCACGTTTATCCCTTCTTCAATAGCTTCTTTTATGAGGGAATAGCCCGGATCCGAAAGGCCAGGCATTCCCGCATCGGAAATCAAAGCCACGTCTCCTTTTTGGAGGGCCTTTAAGAGCTCCTTAATTCTCCCCTTGCCGCTGTATTCGTGGTAACTTACTACCGGCTTCTTAATCCCGTAATGTTCCAGGAGTTTACGGGCTCTCCTGGTGTCCTCGGCAGCTATAAGGCTCACTTCCCCGAGGATGCGCAAGGCCCTCAGAGTTATATCTTCAAGGTTTCCGATGGGTGTCCCCACCACGTAAAGAGTGCCCAAATTTCCCCCCTACCTGCCAAGAATTATATGCTTAAGCACCTCTTTGCTCTGAGTTGAAGTCACAGCCAGGATTTCATCCCCTGCTTGGAGAAGGGTATCACCGTAAGGGACTATTGTCTGGTCGTCCCGTACCAGCATTACTATAAGCGCATCATCGGGTATACCCAGATCCCGAATGCGCTTGCCATCGGCTGGGGAGCCGGGAGCAATTTTCCCTTCTACCAGTTCCACCCCTCCCTTTTTGAGGGCCAGAAGGTGAACAAGGGAAGGAATAGGGAGAGCTCGCTCAATCTGTGCTTCTATAATTTCAGTTGTGGAAACGGCTACATCTACCCCCAATCGGGTGAAAATTTTAGCGTTACGGGGGTTGTTTATGCGAGCTATAGTGCGGGGAACTCCAAACCTGTTTTTAGCTAACAAGCATATAACCAGATTGTCTTCATCATCTCCTGTAACCGCTATTACTGCATCTGCCCTGTTGAGGCCGATCTGCTCAAAGGTTCGGGAATCGCATCCATCTCCAATCCATACGTGGTCAGCCCCCAGTTCATCTATGAGGAAAGCGGCCCTTTGAGGATTTTTCTCCACTAGCAAGACTTCATGGCCGCTCTCCAAGAGGGTTCTGCTCAAATAATAGCCTACTTTTCCTCCGCCGACGATAATAATATACATTGCACTCCCTCCACGCATTTTCTTATGGCCTCAATAGCCAGCATTATTGGAGAAATGACGTTGAGGCCAAAACTGCGGAAGATTTCTGCCTTTTTGGGGTCATCCAGGCGAGTTATGATGTTTTTAACTCCAAATATTTCCCTGGCTACATAGGAAGCCATGATATTGGTATTATCGTATCCAGTGGCTGCGATGAAAATATCAGCCTGTTCAATGCCTGCCCGACGTAATACATCTTCGTCTATCCCTTTCCCTAATACAACCTCTCCCGGGAAATCAGGCCCCAGGGAGGCGAGGGCTTCTTTGTCGCTATCTACCACGGTAACGAAATGCCCTTCCTGGCAAAGGGAAAGGGCAAGGTGCAAGCCAAGCTTGCCACAGCCCACAATAACGATTCTCATCTTGTCGCCTCCTCTAAAATCATAACTTCAATGCCTCTGGCTTTAAGCCAGTTTATGCCCCTTATTATCTCTTCCCTCTCCCCTTCCATGTCAACTTCAAGCCAAGCCGAGCCAGGTTTGACTTCTGCTTTGCGGATGTTAACTATAAAGTTAAATTCCCGGCTCAGGCTCCATATGATAGGTTCATCCACCAATTCGGGAGGGTATACCAGCTTAGCCCTTGTTTTCACTATCATTTTACCCTCCTATAGGCACTTTGGAAACTATTACCTCGCAATTAGCACGCCGCAGGACCTCCCGGACTGTACGCCCTATGCCTTCACCGTATGAGGTCTTTTTCAGTCCTATGCCCATTATTATCTGATCCACCTTGCTCTCCTTAGCCAGGTTTAATATCCCCTCAGAGGCAGAGCGGTGGCGGATGAGGTGGAGCTCGGGTTTAAAGCCATGCTGAACGGCGATGAAGCGAGCAGTTTCAAGAGCTTTTTTCCCTTTTTCCTCCAGCTCAGGCAAGGGCGCGTCCAGAGGGACAGTGTAAGGAACCTCAATGACATGAAGGAGTATTATCTGGGCATTTTGTCTTTCCCCGAGCCGGCAAGCCAGTTCTACCGCCCTTTCCGAATATACCCCCTCAATTATTGGGACCAGTATTCGGCGGGCGGCTTCTACGGAGTAGATGACGCGGGCTACTTCCGGAGGAACTGGCTTGGGCAGTCTGAGCATCCAAGTCAAAGTCCCCACTAAAAGGGTCAAAAAAATGAGGGCAAGGGCAACGCCAAGGGGATGTCCCATGCTTGCCTCCTATTTCCACCCTTTAATTCGCCACTGGAGCCAACGGTGAACTCCAAAAGCAATCATGAGGCTACCTAAGAGGATGGGTTGCCATAGAACGCTTAACCCCATATTTTTCTCAGCAGCTACCCAGATGCTGCGCACGATTATGACTATACCTAGAATTATGATGAGAAAACCCAGAGCAAGCCTAACCTTAACCATGGGAATGACTCTCTTTATACCTGGCGATTTCCAGCTTGAACTCTTCTACAAGCTCCCACTCTTGGCTTTCCTGCAAAATACAGAGGTGGTGGGTTTCCCAATCTCTGGGCAAGCTTCTAAATATCGGCATCCCATTGCGTTTCCGATACCAGACATAATAAATAATCCAAGCCAGGACCCATAAAGGTCCCACAATTCGGGCAAGAGCGTGAGTCCAAAGGACGATAAAAAGCATCGCTCCGGAGCCTATAATCGCCAGGAATCCGGGGATTGCTATTTTTACATCTTTCCACTTCAAATTGAAGGGTACTACATAAGGGCGGGGGATATAAGGTTCTTTTAAACGAAGGGCTACAAAGGATATTGAGACCAGGAAGTAAGCCAGCATTGCTCCGAAAGCGTACAGATCGGCCATAGTTTCCATAGCTTTACGACCGCTCAGGAAGGCGAACAAGGCTTCAACTGCTGCTACTCCTGAGAACAAGATTATGGACCGGACAGGGGTGTGAAAACGGGGGTGCACAATGGAAAGCTGCTCCCCGATAAGTTTGAATTCAGCCATGCTATAAGCCAAACGGCTCGCCCCCATTATCCCGGTGTTTGCGGATATAAGCACGATGGTTGCTGCCAGAATAGCAGCAGTTGGACCTGCCAGAAAGCCAACCAGGGGCAATTCCTGAGCCAGCCTTGCTACTGGATCACCTTCGCGGGTTGCTATTTCTTGCCAGGGCAAGATACCCAGAGAAACGGTAGGAAAAGCTAAGGCAAACATGAGCACCACAATTATCAAAGCAAGGGAACTGCGGGGGATAACTGCTGCTGGGCGCACTGTTTCTTCTGCTGCCTGTGATACTGATTCAAGCCCAATATAAGAGATTACGGCTATAGAAACGCCGTAAAGGAGCTTTTCCATAGGTGGAAATTCCGTCCGCCACTGGTGTAAGAAGAAATCCGGCTTCCATGCAAAAGCAAAGCCTATCACAATGATGCTTGTCTCCATAATCATATCCAGGGCGCCGAGGATTTCGTTGAAAAGCGAGGATTCCCTGATGCCTTTTATATTAAGGAAAGCCAGGATTAAGATCAAAAACAAGGATTCCGCCATCCATATGAGGTTGACATTGTGGAAAGGTCCAAGGTTGACGGCGAATTCTCGCACCTGAGGGAAGAAAAAGTTGATGTATCCAGCTGAGGCTATGGAGAAAAGGGCCACATCTATACTGTAATCAAGCATTAGAGCGGCTCCAGCTATCAATCCCCAGAAGTCTCCAAGCCCCCGCAGGGCAAAATACTGTCCTCCACCGGCTATAGGATAGGCTGAAGCCAACTCTGTATGAGCCAAACCAATAAAGATATACACAAGCCCTGCTATTAGAAAGGCGAGGGGCGTAGCTCCCTGAGCTGCGGCCATAACCAAGCCCAAAGCTACGTATACATCAGCTCCTACATCGGCATAACCCCAGGTGAAGGAACCCCAGATGGTTACCTCACGGCGTAACTTTGTGCGTCGTTCGCTCATGATCCTTATCCCTCCTTCTTGTAGCACGGCTGGAATTATATAACCAAGCCTGGGTTAAAGTCAAAACTTTAGCGGAGCGTTGTGGCTCTTCAATGTCCAAGAACATGCCATGGTTCTTTTTGAGAAGGTTTTGGGGCACCCCCGGCAGGGGGCAAAAGCCCTCTGCACTCCCATTTTTCTCCCACCCTCGTGGGCTAAGGGTTTGCCGTGGTTTTGGGTCCCACTCTCGGGCGGGTTGCTCCCCTTTTAAAGGCTTCAGGGGATGCCTCCACTTCCACCTCCACCCTCAGCTTTGAAAAAGTCCTGAGAACAGACCGCAACAGGTTGACTAAAGCTCACGGTTGGTTTAAAATTTCCATAAACTACTCCGGGAGGTAAAATATGGCCAATGCCGTTATCGTGGTAGATATGCAAAGAGGGTTCCTGGAGGAGGGTTTCCCCCTCTACTGTGGGCCTGAAGCCCGCAAAATAATTCCCTCGGTTCGCAAACTTCTGGAGGAAGAGCTAACAAAAGGCTCTCACCTCTTTTTTACAGCTGATACCCATGACCCGGACGATAAGGAATTCCAAATGTTTCCCCCTCACTGTGTAAAGGGTACGCCGGAGGTTGAAATAATCCCTGAGCTGAAAGAATTCGTGGAAAAAGGGACCATTATCCCCAAACGGCGCTACAGCGGCTTCTTTGATACTGACCTTGACGAACGATTGCGGGCTATAAATCCCGATAAACTCATAATTTGCGGCGTCTGCACCGATATATGCGTTATGCATACTGTGGCCGACGCCCGCAACCGCGATTATATCGTAGAAGTTCCCAGGGACTGCGTCGCCAGTTTTGACCCCGAAGCTCATGAATTCGCTCTTAAACATATGGAGAAGGTGCTCGGAGCTAAAATTGTGTGAACTGGGGGTTTGAGAATGAAAGAGTTTCCTTTCTCACACCCGATCCTTTCCGGGGAGACAGCGGACGTTTATTTCCTCCGCACCAAGGCCATCCTTGAAGCTGAAGGCCTTAATCCGGTAGTAACCATGGAGGTTTTCCCCAACAAGCCTGGGGTCCTCTGCGGGATGAAAGAGGTCCTGGAACTTCTGTCCATCGTCCTGCCTGAGAATGCGGAGGTCTGGGCCTTAGATGAAGGAGAGGAAATGGCCGCCAAAGAGGTGGTCCTGCGGATAATAGCCCCGTATCTGAGCTTTGGGATGTATGAAACGGCTATCCTGGGGATTCTGGCTCATGAAAGCGGTTGGGCCACTGCTGCCAGAGAATGTGTGAAAGCCGCTGGAGGTATACCGGTCATAAGCTTCGGGGCCCGCCACGTTCACCCTGAAGTGGCAGCAAGGATGGAGTACGCAGCCATAGTAGGAGGTTGCGCCGGGTGTGCCACAACGGCTGGAGCTAAACTGGCCGGGATAAAGCCATCGGGAACAATTCCTCACGCTATGATCCTCATCTTTAACGATACCGTTAAAGCTGTAGAAGCTTTTGACCGCCACATGCCCCCCGATATACCCCGGATAGCCCTGGTGGATACTTTTAAGGATGAAGCTGAAGAAAGCATAAGGGTAGCCCAGGCCCTGGGAAGAAAACTCTGGGGGGTTCGCCTGGATACACCCCCCGAAAGAGGTAGAGTTACCCCCGACCTGGTAAAAGAAGTGAGGGCAAGGCTGGACCAGGCAGGCTTCACCTGGGTTAAGATAGTGGTAAGCGGAGGCATAGACGCTGAACGCATCCGCCTTTTCCGGGAAGCTGGAGCCCCTGTTGATGCCTTTGGTGTAGGAAGCGCCATAAGCGGTGCCCCACCCATTGATTTCACCGCTGATATAAAAGAGGTGGAAGGAGAACCAAGGGCTAAAAGGGGGCGCATCCCGGGCCGCACCCACAACCCAAGGCTTAAAAAAGTGGAACTGAAAAAGAGGGGATAACCTATGGAATATGAAGCCGTAATAGGGATGGAAGTCCACGTCCAGCTCCTTACCAAATCCAAAATGTTCTGCTCCTGCAGCGCTGAAACCTTCGGAGCTGAGCCCAATACTCTGGTTTGTCCCGTATGCCTCGGCATGCCCGGAACTTTGCCCGTCATCAACAAAAAGGCTGTGGAATATACCATTATGACTGGCCTCGCCCTCAATTGCCAGATCGCCGAATTTGCAAAATTTGACCGCAAAAACTACTTTTACCCTGACCTCCCCAAAGGTTACCAGATTTCCCAGTACGACCTCCCCCTTTGCTACAATGGCTGGCTGGAAGTGGAGGCAGATGGCGAAGTCCGCAAAATAAGGATACGGAGGGTTCACCTGGAAGAGGACACTGCTAAGCTCTTCCACCTGGGGGAATATACCCTGATAGACTTCAACAGGGCCGGTGTCCCCCTCATGGAAATAGTGACTGAACCCGATATCCGCTCGCCAGAAGAGGCAAGACAATATCTCATAAAGCTTCGCACCATCCTCCGCTACCTGGGTGTATCCACCGCCGATATGGAGAAGGGGGCAATGCGTTGCGAGGCTAATGTTTCCTTGAGGCCTAAAGGCTCTACAGAGCTCGGAACCAGAGTTGAAATAAAGAACATAAACTCTTTCAGGTTTGTGAAGCAGGCCCTTGAATATGAAATTGAAAGGCAGAGAAGGCTTCTGGAGCAGGGCAAGAAAGTGGAGCAGATTACAGTAGGGTGGGATGAGGAGAAAGGGAAAACTGTAATCCAGCGCACTAAAGAATATGCTCACGACTACCGTTACTTCCCCGAACCTGACCTTCCACCTTTAGTGATAAGCAGAGAATGGGTGGAAAAGATCAGGGCTTCCCTACCCGAGCTACCTGATGCCCGGAGCGAACGCTTTCAGAAGCAATATGGCTTATCCCCGACTGAGGCCCGGATCCTCACAGCTGAGAAAGAAGCAGCCGACTTCTTTGAAGCTTCCGTTTCCCTTTACCCCAACCCCCGCAAGCTCGTGCACTGGATAACGGGAGAAATCTTCAGGCTCTTGGGAGAAGCAAATGCCACTTTTGATTCCCTCAAATTCTCCCCCGAAAGCCTTGTCAAGCTCATAAATATGGTAGACAAAGGCACCATAAACCAGAACACGGCCAAATCAGTCCTGAGGGAAATGTTCAACACAGGGGATGACCCCGAAACCATTGTGGCGAAAAAGGGCCTGGGCCTGATCTCCGATGAGGCATCTATTGCTGAAGTGATAGAAGAAGTGCTTAGGGCTAATCCCGATGCATTGCAGAGATACCTTGGCGGTAAAGAATCCACCTTTGGCTTCTTCATGGGCCAGGTGATGAAGGCCACCGGCGGCAGGGCTGACCCCTCCCTTGCTTCCAGGCTGTTGAGGGAGAAGCTGGACCAAATTAAAAGGAGGGAAGGATGAACTTAAAGGAGAAAATTGACCAGGAATTGAAAGAAGCCATGAGAAGCAAGGATGAACGGAAGCTTTCGGCTCTAAGGATGCTTAAGACCGCTATCCGCAGGGCTGAAGTGGATAAAATGAGGGAATTGACTGAAGAAGAAATAATAGCGGTGATAGCTGACGAAGCCAAAAAGCGCCGGGAGGCCATTGAGGAATTCACCCGGGGTGGTAGGGAAGATCTGGCCTTACAAGAAAAGGAAGAGCTTGCTGTTCTGGAAACCTATCTCCCCAAGCCCCTCTCCCGGGAGGAGATAGAAGAACTGGCCCGCCAGGCTATAAAAGAAGTGGGAGCTACTGACCCCCGCCAGCTTGGGCAAGTTATGAAAATTCTCATGCCTAAAGTTAAGGGCCGGGCCGATGGAACCCTTGTAAACCAGATTGTTCGGGAGTTGCTGGCAGAGCATTAATTGGCTATGAAAGGTAAATTATCCTGGCCCCGGGAGGCCAGAATAGCCCTTACCCTCTTCTTATTTTCCCTCATTATAACCCTGATCCTCACCTGGGAACCGGGTGCTAAAGCGGTAAACCTTAAAGAAGGGGAAGTAAGCCCTTACGATATCCGATCGCCAAGAAAGCTCTCCTACGTGAGCCAGGTGCTGACGGAGAAGGCGAAAGCACAAGCGGAAGCTTCCGTTGGAGAGTTTTACGATCCTCCGGATCCCTCCATCGCTCAAAGACAGCTTGCAAAGGCCGAATACATCCTCCATCTGATTGAAACCATCCGCCTAAATCCTTACAGGACTCCTGAAGAGAATAAACAACGGTTAGCTTCCATGGAAGGAATAACCCTCCCGATGGAAGTCATCTCTTACCTGGTCTATCTGCCTCAGGACCGCTGGCAAGCAGTATCAAAGGAAGTCCTTTCGGTGTTGGAAAGGGCTATGCACAACGAAATCCGGGAAGATCGCTTGCCGGAAGTGAAGCAATCCCTTCCGGCAATGGTAAGCCTGGCTCTGGATGAAAAAGAGGCAAAAGCAGTAGTAAGCCTGGTGGAAAACCTTATTTCCCCCAATTCCCTTTTAAACCCAGAAAAGACTGCCGAGGCCCGAAAACTTGCCCGGGAGGCGGTTAAACCTGTAATCCGCACTGTGGAAAAAGGGGAATTAATCGTCAGGGCAGGAAGCGTGGTGGGGCCTCTGGAGCTGGAGGCCATTGAAGCCCTGGGCCTGAACAAGCCCTATTTTGACCTTTACAGATTTTCAGGAACCTTAATCTTGGTCAGCATTGCTGTTCTGGGACTTACCTTTTACCTGCCTGAATTCCATACATCCTTTTTCCTGACCTTCACCTCTTTTCTGGCATTGGCCAGGTTTATGGCCTCAAGCCACAACCTTGCGCCTTACTTTTTCCCAGCTGCATCCTGCGCTGGCATCCTCTTCCTTACAGCGGGGAAGGAGGCAGCTGTAGGCGGAACCCTGGCCCTGGCCCTCCTTTCCGGCTACATGCCCGGGGGTTCTTTAGAACTTGTAGCTTATTGGCTGACAAGCTCCTTGTTTTTCCTCCTAATGCTGGGTAAAGGCGATAGATTCAACCTTCACCTTAGAGCCGGTCTGGCTTCCATTCTCGGAGGCTTCGGGACAACTTTAGCTTTCCGTTTACCTCAGAACGGCTCTAATATTAATGAGCTGGCTCTTCTGGGAGGAATTGCGATTATCAACGGTATAACTTCAGTCATCCTTACCCTCGGCGGTTCTTTTATCCTTGGAAGTCTGCTGGGCTTAGTAACCCCACTTCATCTTGTAGAACTTTCACGGCCAACCCATCCACTCCTCAGGTTACTTCTCCTCAAAGCGCCGGGAACCTATCACCACAGCCTTCTGGTGGCCATCATAGCTGAGCAGGCCGCTGAACACATCGGAGCCAACGCCCTTCTGACTCGAGTCGGCGCCTATTACCACGATATAGGCAAAAGCCTCCATCCAGCTTTCTTCGCCGAAAATCAAATGGACGGGCACAATGCCCATCAGATCCTTGACCCCCGCACCAGTGCCAGGATAGTGATAAGCCATGTGAAAGATGGGCTTGACCTGGCCAGGAAATACCGCCTTCCCAAACAGATTCAGGACTTTATCGCCCAGCATCACGGGACTGACCTTACCCCTTACTTTTACCATGAAGAATGTAAGCGCCAGAATGGAATTGTGGGAGATAGCTCCTGTTTCCGCTACCCCGGACCTCGCCCCCGCTCCAGAGAAACGGCTATAGTTATGTTAGCTGATGCCTGTGAAGCAGCTGTAAGAGCAGCCAGGCCTTCTTCCCCGGAAGAAATTGAGAAGATCGTGCGGAAGGTGATAAAGGATAAGCTGGAGAAAGGCGAGCTGGACGATAGTGGCCTTACCCTCAAGGAGATTGAGGAAATCCGCAAATCCTTTGTCACTACCCTTAAAGGGGTATTCCACCCCCGCATCCAGTATCCAGAAACCGGGGAAATAAATGCCTGAAGTTGACCTTGTGTTTGGAAAAGAGCCACCGCCTTTAAAAAAGAAAGAGCTAAAAAAACTTGCCCGGGCTGCAGCTTTCGTCCTTCGCCATGAGGGAAGGGAAAAAAGCAAGCTTACTCTAATGATAACTGGAGACGAAGAAATTGCTTACTTTAACGCTCGCTTTAAGGGGATTAGCGAGCCCACCGATGTCTTAGCCTTTTACACCGGAGGGGAAAATGGTTTCGTCTTAGCTCCGGAGGCAAGAGGTTACCTTGGGGATATAATAATCTCCTGGCAAAAGGCAGAGGAGCAAGCCCGGGAATTAGGCCACACATTAATGGAAGAGCTGGTAACTTTAACCATCCACGGCGTGCTGCACTTACTGGGTTACACGGACTATGAGGAAGAAGAACGTCGGAAAATGTGGGCCCGGCAGGAAGAATTGAAAGAACTCCTTATGAAGGAGGAATCATGAAGGAGCTTCTATTTGGGACAGCTGGGGTTCCCCTGAGCACCCCCAGACCCCCATCAAGTGAGAAAGGCATAAGACGTATAAAAGAGCTCGGGCTTGGATGCATGGAGCTGGAGTTCGTCCAGCGGGTGAGCATGGGAGAGGAAGCTGCCAGGGCCGTGAAAAGCGTTGCCTCTTCCATCGGAGTTGTCCTGAGCGTCCATGCCCCCTATTACATCAACCTTAATTCTCCCGAGAAAGAGAAGCTTGAGGCCAGCAAAAACAGGCTTTTAGCTGCGGCCAGGGTCGGGTGGTTATGTGGCGCTCGCAACATCGTTTTCCACCCCGCCTTTTACCACAATGATAGTCCCCAGGAAGTCTTTAAAAAAGTTCGGGACCAGCTGGTAGAGATCAGGGATATCCTGAAATCGGAAGGGGTGGAGGTAGTGCTCAGGCCGGAGACTACAGGCAAGCCATCCCAGTTCGGTTCCCTGGAGGAGATTATTGCTCTGAGCCAGGAAATAGAGGGCGTAGCCCCTTGCATTGATTTTGCTCACCTCCACGCCCGCACCGGTGGCAAGCTCAATTCTTATGGTGAATTTTGTTCAATCCTCAAACTTATAAGGGACGAACTTGGCTCCGAAGCCCTAACTGATATGCACATACACATTTCCGGGATAAGCTACACTGCTAAAGGGGAAAGAGAGCACCTTAACCTCAAGGCCTCAGATATGCAGTATGAAGAATTGCTCCGGGCCCTCCTGGATTACGGGGTCAAAGGCCTTATTATCTGTGAAAGCCCCAACCTTGAGGAGGATGCTTTGCTTTTAAAGGATACATGGGAACGCCTGCAGAAGGGTTAATCAAGCTTCTGCGCCGTGCCTTTGAGTTCTTTTATTCCGTTCTGCACCACTTTAAGGAATTCTAAAAGTTTGGCTTCAAGTTCCTGAAGCACTTCCAGAGCATATTGATCGGCACTTTGGGCAAGTTCCTGGGCTCTTCTGAGGGCTTTTTCTTCAATGGACTTGGCCCTCGCTTCGGCTTTCTTCACAATCTCATGCTCACTTAATATTTCAAGGGCTTTGTCCCGAGCCCGGCTTATGATCTTTTCGGCTTCTTCCTGAGCACTGGTTAAGATAAGGTCTCTTTCCTCCACAATATGCCTGGCTTCTTCCAGCTCTTGAGGGAGGGAAAGGCGGAGTTTATCTATAAGGCTCAGGATTTCGTCTTCATTCAGGATTATAAAGGGGGTTAGAGGCACCCTGAAACCTTTCTGCACAAGGCTTTCCAGCCGGTCAATCAAGAAAAACGGGTCCATGGCTCTCCTCTTAATCCCTCAAGGATACAAGAGGTATTCCACCCCGCGCTTCCCTCAACTTGTGCAACAGCGCTTCTTTAACATGCGGAGGAACCATTGAATCCAAGCAACCGCCTAAGGCCGCAATCTCTTTAACGATGCTGGAGCTCAGGAAAGCATATTCCTGGCTGGTCATAAGGCAGAGAAATTCTATCTCTGGAGCCAGCTTTTTATTGATGAGGGCCATCTGGAATTCCAGCTCAAAGTCGGAAATGACCCTC
>Ga0105162_1000407_pt1 | contig 28673 bp, 29 predicted proteins | sample JNZ201metaG_FD_81532 | JGI IMG/M metagenome (GOLD analysis project Ga0105162, IMG submission 81532) | Hot spring microbial communities from Jinze hot spring, China to study Microbial Dark Matter (Phase II) - JNZ 20120812A | ecosystem: Environmental > Aquatic > Thermal springs > Hot (42-90C) >...
CTTCCTAAAGGTTTAAAGCTAACCGCTATTTACGGTAAGGTTCTTAATGGTGAGGTGGGAAACATAATTATCGTTGTATATAGTAATACGGGTACCAAGAAGATCTATTCAGCTGAGCTTACAATACAGGTTGTACCTCTTCCAGGAATTCCATGGTATGTTACAAATAGCTCGAAAGAAAAAATGATGAAAATAAATGATTTAGACGTATATCTAAATACTAAAGCTCCATACTGGGATCCGTATGGGGAATACAGTAAGAAGTATGGGGATTACTGCATAGTTGCAGATATGCAAATAGGCGTACTTAATTATCAATACTGTTTTGCCCCAATATTTAGTGAGGATGAGATAGTGAGTATTCTAAAAAGTATTAAGCCAGTAGCATCACTACCATAGTATCCCTATTCTATACTATCTATTAAGCTACTGAGATCTATCATCTTAATAGAATACTACTTAGTAGTTAGCTTTCTCCTAGTACCAAACCATTAGGATTAGAACTAATGGCAGATATATTAGATGGAGTTTCTGCATGCTTACAACCAGCTGTAGATGAATGCATTGTTTGTATGAATATTTCTTAACGGCTTTTGGAAGGTGATTACTATAGGTTACCTTATCAGAAGCCTAGATGGACTCTGTAGATAACGTAACAATTAAGGCTAGAGATACTTACAGGATATTGTGAATGTAAAGTGGAATTTAGGATTCATGTAGATGTTACAGTTAAGTCCTTACTTTTAAGCATTGCAACGGATCTAAGGATGTTGTGAACTTTAATTTAAAAGACATAAATAGCCAATAACTTAAGTTCACAGCATCGATTTAGATATAAACATAGTGGTAATAAGCTAATCTAAGTTATGAAGACTAAGTATAGAGCTGGGCATTAAAGGAGATTTATTTTGATCCAACATACAACTTAAGGAAATAAGAACTCATCGAGTGTGGTGGCTAATATATTCCTAAGCAGAAATATATTGAACCTAGTGGAAATCATGTAGACTCAATGGAGAAGCCCATAGATGTATGAGAATTATGAAAGGTTCCTACATAGGTAAAGTCTTTTAGAAAAAAGCTGATAATGGGGTATAAAGACTAGCACTGTCATTTAAAGTAGTATATATCATGATGTATCTAAGAGTTTTTAGTGGCTTAACGATTAAACTTAAGCATTATAGATTACCTATTGAGGAGATGAGGTAAAGTTAATACTTCAAAATATAGGGGATTATAATTCCATATTAAAATTTTAAATATGACAAAGTTAAAAATTACTTTACCACAACATATTAAAGGAAAACCTAGGTGTATTAGTTTTAACCTCTGAATTATTCGCAAGCTTCATCATAGTTATTTAACATTTTAGAGATTATGTGGAAATGTGTTATTTAATCATTTATACCGTGGTTTTTAATCATTATAACCGATATTGATATTAATATCAGGCTGTAGATTAATAAGAGTAGTAACGGTTTATCTGAGAGTGAGGATAGTTCATTGAGCCATCTATTCGTAATCTCAATACCTTCGTAAACCGTTATATTTGAGTTGGATACATACCATATAGTGTTTCCTATCATATCTCGAACAAGAGAAGTTGCGACAGCCTTAAGTCCAAAAAGATAGAGCGATCCTAGTACACCTAGAATACCTAATATCAAAATCACGAAGCTAAGTAATCGATATAATCTAGACACCTTCAAACATCATGAATTCATTTACTTCAAAATTAATAAATCTTATTCTGATATTCTTATTTTGAAGACAGCATAAGAAGCCAGATAATCATTTGCATAGTTAACTATTCGTCGAAAATATATTATCTAATGTCATTATTGGAAACAATGAATATATTCCCAGTAGAAGTATTCTAAGCTAGCTTAATCATCATTATGAATGGTTAATGCTCCATTTCCACTAGGTCTTTAAGTAGAGTTTTAAGCTTACTTAATTTCTCTAGAATAATGCTATTTCCTTTAAACTCATCCTCGATTTTCAGTATTATGTTGCTTATTATTTTTGATGGCTGATCTCCTAGAAGCTTGCTTAGTCTATGCCAGTCTATTTTATCCCTATGGTGGATCATAAGCCATAAAGCATCCTCAAGATCCTTCATTGAGGCTAAAACTATGATTTTTGCAGCTATGTTTTCCTCGAGACGAGCAATCCTGATAACTGAGTCTTCTAAACGAATTTCTATAGCTCTCCTCAATGTTTCAAAGTCGAGAGTTGATGATGGGAATTTAAAATCTAAACGGTAACTATTAATAAGTATTGTAAAGTGATTCTTATTTTTAAATGCATAAATAACATCTTTAATACTTACATTGAAGCCTCCGTTTTTAAGGGCTTCATAAAGCTTTTCAGCTTCACTTTCTGAACCTACATTAACTATGAAGTCAGCATCTTCAGTTATTCTCCTAACCCCCATAAGTATACATGTAAGACCGCCAACAAGAACATAGTTTACTCCCAACCTATTAAGTATTTCTGATATCCTAATAACATATGTAAGTAGATCCTCTTCATCTATATTTCCCCACCTCTTTAATAGCTTTCACTTCACCAACCTTACGTACATATAGACGTAGCAACCATTGAAACATAGATGCTGTTTCTAATTCCTTATCAGTTAAACCTAGCTGAGCCATTACTTCACGTCTAGCTTCCCTAATCCTCTTAAGGCTATTGAGAAGCTTAACATTACTATCAACTATTGCCTGATATACAGGATCTAAACAGCTCATACATATTAATTACTTACAATTATTTAAACATTCACAACAAGATAAGTAATGTGCTGGTAATGAAGCTTAATTTTATATATCATTTATGTAAAGTCATAACTTAATTAGAGAGAATATTTTGTAAGCCTAGCTACATATTACTGGTAGAAATGGTTTAAGAAGCTATAATGGATGATTACAGTCTCCAATTCAACACTATTAGGAAGCAAAACATCAATACTTAGAACTATATTCGTTTACTTCAAAGTATGAATGCTCCGTAGGAATAGTAGGGTTTAATATATATTCAGTGAAGAGATCTGGAATATGTAGAATTGAGATTGGTATGAACTGGATTAACTTAGTTTATTTTGATAAAATCGAGATATTAAAGGAGATAGAGCTATTGAAGGTGTTTTCAGAATTAGATGAAGCTAGGCTTTACCTATGGTATGATGTATGGTACCATGGTATGCCTAAATATGCTTGAGGCTAATGTAATGATTTCCTATAAAGGTAAGCTGATGATATTAAAGCTTATTTTAAATAGAAATATACTGAATTTATGTGGAGATAACGGTAGCCAAATGAATTATTATAAAATTTATAACTTAGTAATAGTTTACTTCATAGAGGTATTATGAGTTTCAAGCCACCATGCGAGATAGCTGTTAGATTTACTCTACCAGCAATAAGGCTCCTCATAGCTAAGAAGCTTGTAGAGAAGTATAATTTTACTCAAACCTCAGCTGCTAAAGCCTTAGGCACTACACAGCCAGCTATAAGCTATTACATACAATCCAAACGTGGTTGGAGATTATCTGAAAAACTAATGAAAATAGATGAGGTTAAGTTATTCGTAGAGGAAGCTGCGGAAAGAATAGCTACATCAAAGAGTTTAGGAATAAATATGGTTGATATCTGTCAACTATGTAAGAGTATTCAGAAGTATATGGATGAATTTAAAACCCTATAATCTATAGAAGTTGGAGTCAACTAGGAAAACATGAGGGAAACAGCCCTAATTGAAAAGGCATCTACACAAATGCTACAGGTAATGCATCTATTTTTATCAAGAGTTGATTTATACTTTGAGACATTTTTGCTGTGCTCATAGGACTGAGATTTACTGGAGTATTTGCCGCATCCATTGATGATTGTCTCTTCCTATCTCCTAAGTATCATACGTTACATCTATATGTAGTATACTATACCTTCATAAGCTTACCTATTATGGTTTACTGGCTTTATGAACTTTAAATGTAGAACTCATTATATTTAATGGTTTAAGTTCACAAGGCAGGTTTATTAGCTGAAAGACTTAAATACTGTTGGAGAGTTCTCTAGGTAGTGAGGATTAGCGATTTAAATATTGATGGTAGGGTTAAGGAGTTATTAGTTAGGTATGGATATGTTGAGCTTTACCCTCCACAAGTAGATGCTATTAGAGCTGGTATACTGAATGGTGTTGATACTGTTGTAGCTATACCTACTGCCGCAGGTAAAACCTTAATTGCTGAACTTACAATAGTTAATAGAATACTTAAACATGGAGGTAAAGCATTATACTTTACTCCTCTACGCGCACTTGCAAGTGAGAAATTTAATGATTTAATGAAGTATAGTGAATTAGGGCTTAAAGTAGCTATTACAACTGGAGATTATGATAGCGCTAATGAATGGCTTGAAAAATACGATATTATAGTTTCAACATATGAGAAAACAGATTCATTAACTAGACATATGCCTAAATGGATTAGGGAATTGTCAATTATAGTTGCTGATGAAGTACATTTAATTAACGATGGTGAAAGAGGACCAATACTTGAAGTACTACTTACAAAGCTAATATCTCTAAACCCTAATGCTCAAGTATTAGCTTTAAGTGCAACTGTAAGTAATGCTGAGGAAATTGCTAAATGGCTTAGAAACGCGAAGCTTATTGCTAGTGATTGGAGACCTGTTAAACTTAGAGAGGGAGTATATTATAGGGGGAGTATAGAGTTTAACGATGGAGTAATAGTTGAAGTTCCATACTTAACATCAAACTCAACAATTAATATAGCCTTAGATACTTTAGTTAATGGAGGACAAGCATTAATATTTACTAGTAGTAGAGCTCAAGCTGTAAGTCTTGCTAGAAAGCTTTCAAACTATACTCATCAATACCTCTCCAAGGAGGAGGGTAAGGAGCTTAGAGAACTTTCTAAGAAGATCCTTGCACTAGAACCTATAACAAGTATTAACTCTATACTTTCCGAATGTATTAAGTGTGGAGTAGCATTCCACCATGCTGGATTAGCTCATCCACATAGGAAAATAATTGAGGATACATTCAGATCTAGAATTCTAAAAGTAGTATGTGCAACACCAACTCTAGCTGCTGGAGTAAATCTACCTGCAAGAAGAGTAGTTATAGATTCAATTAATAGGTATGAAGTTGGAATTGGAAGTGTGCAAATACCTATACTGGAATATAAGCAGATGGCTGGAAGAGCAGGTAGACCTAAATACGATTCAATAGGTGAAGCAGTAATAATTGCTGGAAGTAAAGCTAGCTTCAATACATTAATGTCTAAATATGTTTTAGGAAGACCTGAAAGACTTACATCTAAGCTTGCAAGCGAGAAGGCTTTAAGAACACATATACTATCACTTATAGCCTCAGAATTTACTGGAAGCGAGGATGAATTGATGGATTTTATGGAGAAAACATTCTTCGGAATACAGTATGGAGCATACAGTATAAAGAATAGAGTTAAGAGAGTTTTAGAGTTTCTAGAGGATAATGAATTAATAACAGCTAGTAGAAGACTTAAAGCAACGATACTAGGTAGAAGAGTTTCACAGCTTTACATAGATCCAAAATCAGCAGTAATAATTAGGAGGGGGCTGGAGAAAGCTAAGGATATTAAGCCAACATCAATACTACATCTACTATGTAGTACTCCAGATATGCCTAAAATATACCTAGGAAGAAGGGAAGAAGAAAAATACTTAGCAATTCTAGAGGAGGTAGAGGAGGAGTTACTTATAGATACTAGTCTATATGATTATGATATGCTATTAGCTGAATTAAAAACAGCAATGATGCTTAACAGCTGGATAAATGAGGAGGGTGAAGAGAAAATATGTGAGGAATACGGTATATGGCCTGGAGACCTATACGTATATGTAGAAACAGCTGACTGGCTTACATACTCAATAACTGAAATAGCTAAAGTAATCGGTAAGAAAGAAATAGTAACCCCCCTTCAATCAATAAATAGTAGGGTAAAGAATGGAGTAAGAGAGGAACTTCTAGATCTTGTTAAGCTTGAAGGTATAGGAAGAGTAAGAGCTAGAATGCTTTATAATTCAGGATTTAAAACAATCGATGACCTAAAGAAAGCAACAATTGAACAGTTATCTTCAATCCCGCTAATTGGAAAAACATTAGCAGTAAGAATAAAGAATCAATTAGGTAAGACATAGTTTTATGTTTACATGTTATAATATCATGTATTATGTAACCATAATGTTGTTCTGAGCTTCGAAACCTAGATTCCATTAATCATATTATTGATTGTTTGGTAATATATTGTATTACCAGTGGAATTAAATCAATAATGATTTAGCATAACAATCAATAAGAATTATAAAATTTAGGTTTAACCTATTAAGATTTAATATATAATCTGTTGGAGGTTTGATTTACTAGATAGAGTTATGTTTCTAAATAGTTAATATTAAGCTGTGATGCTACATCTCTTATTGTTTTTCTATAGGTGCTTCTAAGCTTCTTCTCTATTATTACCCTCAATATTTTCTGTGCATTTTTGGTAATGGCATTCCCCACTATTAGGTTTAGCTCATTATCCGTAAGTTTATCTATTACGTATTTCGCTATCATATGTCCATAGGCTTCCTCGGTTTTTAATGCTCTTTCACTAAATCTACTTGCATAATGATTTCCACCAAAACCTACAACCGGTATATAGCTACTTACTAATCCATTCTCAACCAGATTTAAAACAGCTTCCGCAACTACTTCTCTAGCTTCTCTAAGTTTCCACTCAGCCTCACAGCTTCCAATTTCAATAAATGTTATGGGTTTTCTAAGTGATGTTGGACCATGATGTGTAACCTCATAGGTTACATCAAAGCTACTTAACCTCCATTCATCTCTAAACTTGCTCAGATTTAGAAGAAGTGTTTTAGCAGTTTGAGGATTTGCTATTGAAAGCTCTAAGGGTTTACCGCCAACATCAGCGTTTCTCCATGGATTACCTGTTGAATGAACTGTAAAGGACTTAATTCCTGCTTCACTTCTATGTTTTGAAAGTATGATGTAGAAGTCAACATCAACAACATCATCAAGAAACTCAAAATCAATAGTTTCCTCTTTAAATCCAGCTAAAACCACATCAAAATAGTTTGAACTATAAGATGAAGCCTTAATAGATTTCTTAACTGTTACCTCTCTACATTTAAGTTTACTGACTAGTACTTCAGCTATTCCTAAACCAGCTAAATCATTAACACTATACATAATACCTAGTTTATTCATCTAAATCGCAATTTAAAATACTAAATACTTTTAAACTTGTCGTTAAAGAAAACATCTTGCGAATTTCAGTTTTATTTTTCTCTATTTACTTATGGTAATGTTTACATGTATTTCCATTTATTAAGAATGGCTTTAGGTATTTTAGGCTTATTATTGTTAGAGTTATGTATTCATGCTATCAAGCTGCCTTTAAGCTTCCCCTTGATTTTAGTAAAGCGTTAGGATATATGTTGAGATGCTACTATTAATAAGTTTTAGTAGTAGGATTATTATGTTGTTCTAAATTATTTTAGAGAATAACATGTGATTTGATGTTTGAATGATTTATATTTATTGTATTAGGATTAAGGCTAATTACAATCTGTAATTGTATTGATGATTCTTGCTACTATAGGACGCTATGTAAATGCTGAGTTTAAGTATGAATGATTTAGAGAACTGGAATTTGATGGAGAAAATTATACTAGGAATAGAGTAAAAGCTTTTCGATAACTATATCATCATGGAGAATAAGTGTAATGGGAAACACGATACTAGAGGTAATCAGACATATTTAAGTTTTCAAGATGCTTAGTAATACAGTTAAGCTTAATATTAACTTTAGAATTCTACATATTAGTAGTTAGATCCTTTTACGTAGAGGATAGTATTTCATCAATTTCTTTACGGATATAATTAGTATGGCTTGTAGAACTATTAATCCAATTATTAATCCTATAGCTACTAGGAGAGAGTTTAATTCTTGATCTTCCAGTACTCTAGTATATGTTGAAATAAGTGTAGGAGTAGGATTGGTTTGTGTAGAAGTATATGTTGTAGTATATGTATTGGCTGTTGAGGTAGACATTATACTTGCTCCTGTTGGAGTTGGAGATTTAACTGTTAATGGTATATCGATATGTACGTCATTTAATAGTTCATGATAGCTATGGAATCTGTAATCGTAAGCAAATCCCACTCTAACATGGTAGTTTCCAGGTTTTCCAGGTGCCTTTATTGTGAATGATTTATTAAGTATTTGATGCCAGTTCCCCATACTTCCCCCATCATATATAATGGCTAATTGTTCATCAGTATTCCAGCTACCGAAAGCATTAGCTTTAACTATGCAGTTGCAACATTTAAGAAATATCCAGTATACTGTAATTGTAACGCTATCTCCAGGATTAGCTTCTTCAGGATTAGTAATCCAATTAGTAATCATTATACAACTATCTAAAGGATGCATTGTTAACTCCACCCTAACAGTTTTACCCCCATTAATATGGATACTTGTATTTCCATAATATTTAAAGCTATTATTATACCATACAGCCTCAACATTACGGATGCCTATAGGTAAAAACTCAATCTTTAAATAGCCATTATCATCAGTAAAACCTCTATTAACACCGTCAATGTAAACACTACATTTACTGCATGGATCCCCATCACCAAACTTGACGTAGACAGCTAAGTTACCTGTAGTAGGGGTTAATGTTGTTGAAGTAGGAGTTGATGTAGCTGTTGTTATTGTGGTTTTTATTACTGTTTCCTGTGTTGATTTAGGTTCAGGATAGTAGACATGTAGCCTCCACGTATATGGATTAAATTCATTATCATAGTTAACAATAATTGCATAGCCATTAATAGCGAGGAATAAATTTACATTTAGAAGATGGGTTTCATTATATCTAACATAAACAACACATACATATCTTCCATACTTATCCTTAACGTATTTATCATCAATATCTAGGTAAACCATTTTATCCAGAATTAAACTTGATAAAGCATGCTTTGCCTCATAGTATCCAGGTTCGCTAGCTTCAGGCGCGTTTATGTCAGCTAACCTAACTCTTCCTATTGATGAATCGAAAGTATCCCCATCAATCACCTTATAAACAATAGATACAGCATCAACTTCAAATATAAATTGGGAAGTTAGAGATGTTCCTGAAAGTAAAAACATGATAACTATGAGAACAGTAGCTTTATAAATTTTCAACATAAATACTAGTATATTCAATACCTATAAGCATTATGCTAATAATACGATGAAGACTATGTCTAATGGTTTCTAGTATGCTTCCTCACGGTTATAGCTGGGGCATGTAGGCGCTTGTAATGTTAAGCCATTACTTGAAATATATTTCAAATGCTTCCTACTATTGAATTCTTACAGGCTAGTTCTCATGAGTATGATGTTTATTACTTATTTCTGGATGTTAAGTATTGCTTCTCAATTTCTCATCTAATATTTCGATAATTCGCAATGTTGATACTTCAAATATTTGGTTGTTGTAAACATCGCTAAGTAGACATATTAGCAACATTATATAAATAAGGTAATATTAGTTTTAGCCTTTAAGTAGGCTTAGTTCAGTAATATGTTCCTGCTCATCCATTATTATGTGTCTTATTTTATGTTCTACCTGGAAATATGTGTATTTAAGCTCATCCCTCATTGTACGTAGCTTTTCATATATGCTACTATAAAATTCAACTGCATGCATTTCATCCTTAAGGTTAACATCAAGAATTTCAGCTATTGTTTTAGCTGGATGGGTTTCAGCTATCCCCATTGAAGGTACGCCATCTAAATAGACGCTAATAATTTCTCTAAACATTTCCTCATGCTTCTCCTCATCCTTAGCTATTTCTTTAAGTCTGGCAATTATAGGTTCAGCGTTTATTCCCTTCACAATTTCTGCATGTGTTAGATACTGTATTCTTGCAGCATGCTCAAGCTCTAAAGCCTTATTCAACATGTTTAAAAGCTCTTCCTTACCTGTCATAAATCCTCAATATAGAAAAACAACACATGAATATATATTTTTCTAGAATTTGCTTGTAGCTTAATTGTGTTTCTACCAGAATCGATAATTAAGAATATATGTTTCAGAGCGTAAGAAAAATTAAGCTACACTTAATAATTCATAAAACTCATTAAGCATCATAGCGAACAGTAATTTTAACATATTTAGCTATATTTATCCAACAACTTAGAATCTTGTTAGTTATATCTATGTAACGAATAGCCTCCAGATTGATGAGATGGTAGAGCTAAACTAGATTAAGCTATAAGCTTCATAGAGTCAATTTGCTCTAATATATTATTAGTAAAAGTTTATCTAAAGGTTTAGACTCGATTTCCTTAAGCCATCTCATAGTGAGCAGGCATATAGCAACATCTAGCAATCAAGCCGTATAGGATCGTTTATAGTAAACATGTTATCAGTCTAGACCTATAACCCTAACTTTAATAGTAAAATATATTTATTAAAGCCTAACTCCTTACTGGAAAGCTATAAAACTTCATAGTAAAACTCTCTATAAAAGATTTAAATATTTTGGAAGCGAATTCAGTATAATCAACCCTAAAAGTTTAGGCATAAAATTTTTAAACATCTCCTAAAGGTTTATTTGAGGTTCTGATTATGAGGAGAATGACTGAGGATAATTTAAGAAGTGCTTTTGCTGGTGAAAGTCAGGCGCATATGCGATATATGATATTCGCTAGTAAAGCTGAGCAGGAGGGCTTCCCAAATATTGCTAGGCTTTTTAGAGCTATAGCTTATGCTGAGCTTGTTCATGCCTCAAATCACTACAAGGTGTTAGGGATGTTACGTACAACACCGGAAAACCTACAGGTAGCTGTTGATGGAGAGGTTTTTGAGGTTGATGAAATGTATCCAGCATACAACAATGTAGCTAAGCTACAGGGGGAAACAGGAGCTGAAAGAACAACTGGATGGGCTCTTGAAGCTGAGAAGATACATATATCCCTATACCAGAAAGCTAAACAGGCAGCTGATCGGAAGGAAGATGTTGCTATAGGCCCTATATATGTATGTGAGTTGTGTGGATATACTGTTGAGGGAGCTCTACCTGAAAGATGCCCAATATGTAATGCACCTAAAAACAAGTTTAGAGAATTCAGGTAGATAAATATGTATAAGCCTATAGATTTCAGCTATCTAATTGGAATTAAAGGGTTTAGTGAGCAGCTTCTTAAAAACCACTTTACACTATATCAAGGATATGTTGCAAATACGAATAAGCTTATTGAAACATTAAATACACTAATAAAAAATGGAAAAATAGGAACTCCTGAGTATGCTGAGGTTAAACGTAGATTTGGATGGGAGTTCTGTGGTATGCGTCTCCATGAATACTACTTTAACAATATGACTAAAGACTATACTGAACTTGATAAAAGCTCAAGTCTATATAGAAAGATAATTGAAGACTTTGAATCCTATGAAAACTGGGAGAAGGAATTTAAAGCAATAGGTATGATTCGCGGTATTGGATGGGTAGTATTATACCATGATCCTGTAGTTAATAAGCTTTTCAACATATGGATTAATGAACATGATATAGGACATATTCCTGGAGGTAACTTAATACTTGTAATGGATGTATTTGAACATGCATACATACTGGACTACGGGTTAAAACGAGCAGACTATATTGAAGCTTTCTTTAAAGCAGTAAACTGGAAAACTGTAATAGAGAGATTTGAGAAAATAAAATAATTTTATCTCTTTCCATTTTTAGCTGCTACTATTCCCTTCATGAATGCTACATGAGCATATTTTCCACCAGTAACCTCATCATAACCAATTCCTAAATATCCCTTTATATTCAGTCTAATCTCCAGATATGCTCATTACACTACCTAATAAAACTTTAACGAGTTTACATAATATCCAATTATAGTTGTGAATTACTAGGCATCATAATACAGTCTATGTTTATGATCTTAATTATGGATTCATTCCCATAGTTACAAGTTTTCTTGTCATAATATCTTCTACCATGATAATTATGCTTATAAGGAACATAACCTAATATCATAGCTATAATTTAGAAATTAATTCTAGACCAATTTTCTTCAAAAATATTTTAAGAAGTTCTCATACCTACATTTCTCAATATTATGAACATAAAACTTAAAGATAATGTTTCATATTATTAATTTCACATATATAATAATTTGTTTTCTATTGAATTTTATTTCTCTAATTGGTTTAGCTAATAGTATAATAATTGTTAGCAATCATTCCTAGATGAAGCTTTTGCCTTGCTTGCTTAACTTCATAGGTAAGATGGGTATCTAATATACTTTACCGCTTCATAGCGTATTGAGTCGTAAACTTGTTCAATTACCTTAATATTAATGTTTTGCGATGTCAAATAGTTCTATTTAACGAAATACTTTCTTTTACGGTTTAGTTATTATGGTATAATTCTTATTTTTCTTCCTGCTATGTGTATAATTATTGTTGCTGTTACTATTATTATTGAAGTTATGAATATGATGCTTGTATATGGGAAGAATGCTATTCCAAGTGATCCTATAAGTAGAATTATACGTTCAGGAATTGTTAATTTACCGTATATGTATCCTATTGTTGCTGCTGCAAATAATAGCATGGCAATTATGGAAACTATAGATGCTTCTATGAAATCTATTGGAGGGGATTTAATTAATAGTAGTGATGCTCCTTCATCCGTAACACTAAATAAGAATGGAACTAGGAATGCTGGTAAGCTGTATTTCCATGCCTGCATCATTGCTGAGAATGGTTTAGCTCCAGTTATTGATGAGGCTGCAAGTGGTGATAAACCTACAGGTGGAGAAACCTCAGAGAGAACAGCATAGTAGAATACAAATGTATGAGTAATATATTCTGGAATTCCGAATGCTTTAAGAGCTGGTGCAACTATAATTACAGTAATAACGTAGGAAGCCGTTATTGGAATAGCTAATCCAATAATTACTGTAGCTATAGCTGCGAGAATTAAAGCTAATATTCTAAATCCCATGCTTGCAGTCATAATTATTCCAGCTAGCTTTAATCCAAGACCTGTTAAAGTGAATGAGCCTATGATTAATCCAGCTCCAGCAAGAACTGTAGCTACGGTAATTAGGCTTTTCATACCTTCAGAAATAGCATTTAAAAGATTTCTAGGTGTTAACTTCTCCTTTCTATTCCTGTTTAGAAAGCTTGTTACTATTACAGTTATTATTGCCCAGAAAGCTGCAAGCTGCGGTGTTCTACCAGCTATAACTATTAATACTATTAGGATTATTAGTGAGAGTAGATGATAGCTATCTTTAAGGAGACTACGCCATGTAGGTAGGGTTACTGTTACTGGTTTAAGATTTAGTTTCCTTGCTTCAAGCTCAATAATAAGCCAGAATGCAATATAGTATAGTATTGTAGGCATCATGCAGAGAAGAATAACTTCAAGATATGATATTCTTAGAAACTCCATCATTAGAAAGGCAGCAGCACCCATAATAGGCGGAGAAATAACAGCACCAATACCGCCAGTTGCAAGAAGACCTGCAGCACTATGTGGACTATAACCTGCATCTCTTAGTAGAGGCCATAATACAGGTCCAAGAGACATTGTTGTTGCAACTCCACTTCCCTGAGGACCCCCAACTAAGCCGGTAGTTAAAACAACAGCTCTACCAGCACTTGAAGGCTTTCTACCCATAAACTTTAACGCTAAATTAGTGAAGAATCTTCCAGCACCAGCAGCCTCCATCAATGCACCGTAAACAACAAATATAGTTACAAATGATGCTGAAACATCTAGTGGTACACCGAAAATCCCCTCTAAAGTCATGTACATATGTCCAACTATACGATCAATACCGTAGCCTCTATGAGTAAATGGAGGGGGGAGATAGGGACCGAAATAAGTGTAGGCTAGGAAAAAGACTACGAGAAGAGGTAAAACAATTCCAGCTGTTCTCCTCATCATTTCAAGAATTAAAATAATAGTAATAGCCCCAAACAATATATCTAGATCTGTAGGCATTGTTGATCTATATATAAACCCTTCAAAATCTGTAAATACATAGATAATAACTATAAATCCTAAAACTGAAAATATATAGTCGAAAACTCTCAGCTTCCAACTTCCTCTTTTACTTATAGGGTAGAGGAGAGGTGTAAGGGAGAGAATGAAGGCTAAGTGAACCATACGAAAAGTATATGTCTCAATAACACTAACAACATAATATAGAGACCATAAAGCCATACCAAGCGCTAACACAGTAACAAAATATCTCTCAATATTCCTCATCACTCAGTAATAAGTTTAAGAAAAATAAATTTTTCGGCTTTACCATGATGTCTTGTCAAATTAAATGTCTATAATTTTAGTACGTGGTGGGTTATGGTAAATATAAGGAGGTTAAACCTATGTATAAGTTAAACAATTTACTATTTTTAAAGTATTGAGTAACATAGTAAATATAGGAGTTTAGATGTTTGAATTATAGAAATACATTAAAAGTGACGGCAATAATAGCTATCTAAGTTGACAGGGCAATCATATTCTCGAAAAATTTAAAAATATGAGAATTACATAATAGTGGGGTTGTAGATGAGTAGAAGTAGTAGAATACTACCTGTATTGATTGTTGTTTCTCTTATAGTTGGAGTTATTGTTGGATATTTTGCTGGTAGCTTAACAGTACCTGTAGCTACGGTAACTACAACTAGATTAGAGACAAAAATCATAACTATAACATCACCAGTAGCAACCCCAACAACTCCTATAACTACACCGATAACACCTACCATGACTCCATGGCCTAAAACTTTAAGTATTGCTACTGGTGGTGTTGGTGGTGTTTACTATCCGCTTGGAGGTGGAATTGCTTCCCTTATCTCAAAGTATATTCCAGGAGTTGAAGCAACAGCCGAAGTAACAACTGCTTCTGTAGATAATTTAAAACTTATTCATGCAAAAAAGAGTGATTTAGCTCTTGTTATGCCTGATGCTGCTTACGATGCTTATATGGGTAAAGGAGCTTTTGAAGCAACAGGGAAGGTAGCTGTAAAAGCAGTTATGGCTCTCTATACAAATTACTTCCATATCGTAACTTTAGAGGGTAAAGGTATTGAGAAGATAACTGACTTAAAAGGTAAACGTGTATCTCTAGGTGCTCCAGGTAGCGGTACTGAGTATAAAGCTTTAAGAGTACTTTCAGCTGCAGGTATAGATCCTGATAAAGATATAGTTAAGGAAAGATTGGGTGTAAGAGAGTCATGCGATGCATTGAAGGACGGTAAAATAGATGCTTTCTGCTGGAGTGGAGGCTTACCAACAGCAGCTATTCTTGATCTTGCATCAACTCCAGGAATAAAGATAAAGATACTACCGCATGCCGAAGTTCTCCCTAAACTTACAGAACTTTACGGCCCAATATACTTTAAAGCCACAATACCTAAAGGAACATATCCTGGAGTAGATAAAGATGTTGAGGTTACAGCATTAACAAATCTCCTGGTATGTAGAGCAGATCTACCTGAAGACCTTGTCTACCAAATAGTAAAGGTAATCTTCGACCATATAGATGAGCTTATAGCTGTTCATAGCGTTGCTAAAGAGATAACAATTAAAACAGCTGTTATAGGTTCTCCAATTCCATTCCATGATGGAGCTGTAAAGTACTTCAAGGAGAAAGGAGTTTGGACAAGCTAAATGAATAGAAAACTTTTAACTACACTAATATTTATTTTTCTGTTAAGTATTGTAATTCTTAAAGTACATGATAATAAGTTAACTTTGAAAATTATAGTTGTAGAATCTGGAAAAGTTTACTCATGTAATGTTAATGCTGGTGATAAGATAGTTTTACATTATATCCACTCTATCTACATGAAGGACATATATGAGGTTTTTGAAGTTAATACAGCATGTGAGTTTATTCTTAAAGAAATAATAATTGGAAACAATTCATATACTGTGATAGAGCCTAAAGATCTTGAAGACTGCTACATGAATGCTGAATCCTTCATTATACAGAATCTAAATATAAAACTTAAAAGCCTAAATATTAGGATTGGTGAAATAGGTAAACCTACAATTATAGTTAATAACTACAAGTTTAGTCTTTACAATATTTCTGGATTTGGATCCCTTATAATAATAACTGTGGATTCCCATTAATTCCAGTGTAAATTTCATTCTGGTCTATTAGGGGAAGATGAAGTGGCAGAATAGATTCAAATACAATAAACGCATTATAGCTAGGTTAAATCTATTTAAAATATTTAAAGTAGATTTTACAGTAATATTGTTGTTCTTAAAATTATCATTAATAAATTCCCTAGTATTTAATATAGCTAACTTATTCAATTAATGCTGGTACTCCTATCAACATTATCGATGGAGTGCCAGGCACTCCTTCGGTTCTGGGGCTCTAACAAATATTAAAGTATATGGAAGATATCCTGATGAAAAACCATCGAAGAAATATTCATTAAGGCAGTAAAAGAAGTTGAACGTGATGTAAAGCAATTCCTACAATTTACCCAATCTATGAGGGGATATGCTGCAATAATACTTGCTCTAGATAGCTTGGAGGCAGTGCATCATGGAGTGAACAGCTAAAAACCCTAGCATAATAATAGGTGAGGAAATACCGGGATCTAGAATAACTGAGTTATGTGAGAGATTAATAAGTGTTGCATTTATATCAAGAGAAAACAATAAATATAGATTTCCAGACCAACCTACAGCTAGAGCACTAGTTAATATAGCTAAAATCATTCTAAGCTAAAATATAAAATATCTAAAGTTAATTTATCATTACACTCTGTTAATTTAAGCTATCAGTTACACATTTAAGTTCATAAGGCAATCATTACAGCTTTGTTAACTTAAGCATGTTTATTACCTATATTTTGTTTTGTGTTTCTATGAATTCTTAGCTTTTATCTTCTATTAATGTATGTAGTTATCGAATAGCTTAGTTCTATCCTTAATGTATTGTATTATTCTCTCCATTAATTCTAACTTTTAAACTATATATTTCACGTTTAAGTTTAATATTTTACATGATGCTTTATAGTATTGAATTCTATTACTTAATACAATTACAATATATATTTAAGCCATAGATAGCTCTAATCCTTTTAATGTTAGTGATGTAAGTATGCCGCAACATCGCAAATCCATACATAACTCCTACAACAATAAGCTTAGAATATCTGAAGCCATCCTAGATGAACGAAAACATATAAGCACCATAATAACTAGAGTAAATGGAGTTCTCTCCCTAAAAACCTAACAACTTTAAACATAAACTCACCATAAATAAAGAGAAACCCAAATAAAGCTAAAGTTAACAAAGCCATTATTACTGACAATAAGTTTATATAAGTTGACTGGAGTTTAAATAATAGTAGAGATGTTGCAGATTAAAGTAGAGATTCTCAGCATATTTCCTACTTTCTATTCTATTTGTAGAAATTGCCAACCACTACTTCCTGCTTCTGGTCTATTCATAGCAAATAATGTTCTTAAGGACTATCCCAATGATATGAAGGAAAGCTATAGGAAAATATGTGATTTAGCACTTAGTCTTGTTAACTATTTTGGAGATAAAATTAGGATAAGTGCTACTGATGTATTTACTCCTAAAGGATTATGGAAATCATTAAGATATAGAGTTAAGCAATACCCTGTATTCATAATAAATGGGAAGCATAAGATTGTAGGTATTCCAAGCTTTGAAGAGATAAAAACAATCATAATGAATGAACTTAATAGCTGAAAATTATTAGTAATACACATAACGTAGTTATTGGTCCTCTTACCGTATCATATTCTATAACTGTAGGTTCTCCTAGATTCTTTAAAACTTAATTACATCTTTATAATTAAGTTCATCTATGGAGCTATAGGAGATTTCAAGCTTAGTTGAATGTTAATGCAGTGTTAACTAGATCCACTAATCCCATTACCTTTACATTTAAATTATAGTTTTCATTTATATCAGATATTTGCTGCTTACAGTTTTCACATGGAGCAACTACAATTTCAGCTTTTGTCTCATTTATTTGTTTAGCCTTTAATATACCAGTTGAAACTCTTACATCTTTAAGTTCAGGTATAGCTACTAGTCCACCTCCACCTCCACAACACCAGTTTCTATTTTTATTTGGATTCATCTCGGCAAAATCCTTAACTATTCTCCTAATAACATATCTCGGCTCCTCTATAATTCCGCTATTTCTAGCTATTCTACATGGGTCATGATAAGTAACTCTATTCGAGATTGTGGAGGGATTTATTCTTTTATCAGATATGTACTCAGCTAATACTTCAATTATATTCTTAACTTTAAATGGGAATTCCCTATTAAACCATTTATCTATTAGATGTTTCATGATGAAGTATCCGTGTCCACATTCAGATATGGCTACTGTTTCCACTTTTAGAGTTAATGCTTCATCTATTATTCTTTTAGATATCGCTTTAGCCCTCTCAATATCTCCGAGGAAGAAAGCCCAGTTAGCAGCATCGTAAACGCTTAGACTCCAATTTTCCCTAGCAATATTGAATATTTTAGCTGCACTAAGTATTGATTCCTCACTGCTTATAGGTACATAGAGTATTCTAGCATTCTCCTTATTGAGAGGTATATCTGCATTAGGGTCTTTAAGCTCACCTCTAAGTTTAGCTCTTAATACATTTATTTGTTCAATAATAATATCTCTATATAAATCCATACTTCTAGCTCTTTCAATTTGCATATCAGCAAGTTGTCCAAGTATTTCAGGAGCTAAACCAATCTTTGATAGTAATCCTCTTGAGATAGAGATTGATAATGTTGGATCTATACCTATTGGGCAGTAGAGAGCGCATCTTCTACATCCAGTACATTCAAAAACAGCTTTTCTAAGCTGATTTAAAGATTCAGAATTTATTTTTAGAGCTCTACTAATCCATGGAGTTAATTTACCTGATAGTGAAAGATACCTTTTATAAATCCTTTTTAACAGCTCCATTCTAAATGCAGGTGCATACTCTAATGTATGTGTTGAGGAATACATATGGCAAGCATTAAAACATAATCCGCATTTAACACATGAATCAAAGTATTGAGTAAGCTCCCTCCCAATTACTTCATGAAGCATACTTGTAACTTTACTTTCAAACTCGTTACTCAAGCAAATCACCTCGTAAACCTATAGGTTAATATAGTTGCTGATATTGAATGTATTAGTTTACTGAAGGGTAAATAGATTAGTAACAGCTCAGCTAGAAACATATGAACTAGGAATACTGGATCTGTAGGTTGATGGGGTGATGGGTTTAAATAGAGTAGGCCGATGAAGAATTGCTGTAGTTTAGGAACATCTATATGAAGCATAAATCTCATATAGTTTCCAGTTAAACCTATTAAAGCCAGTAATAGTAGTATAAAATAATCTTCAAATGTAGATAGCTTGTAGAGTGTACCTCTCATTCTCCTAGCTAGAAGCATAAATACTGGAGATATAAATAAGACTCCAGTAATACCACCAGATATGAATGCGAATCTGGAAACATCCTCATATGTTTCCAGCTTTAAAATATTCCAAAGCCAGTACGGCTCCTGAAATAGTCTTAAATGACCAAATAATAGTAGGATTAGAGATACATGAAATATCCATCCTGAAATCCATAGAAGCCTATTAGTCTCGAAGACTCTAGGAAATAGGGTAATCCTTAATATTACCGATGGAAAACCGGATTTAGGATATAATGTATATGAAGCTATATTCCTAGATTTAGTATACCATTTAGCTAAACGAATAATTATACCGGAGATAAAGATAATTATAGATATATAGGCTAAAAAAATAGTTATGAGTTTAGGTAGCATATATGCTATCTAAGCCTCCTAACATATATCTTTATAATGTTTCCCTCTCTTATTACCTTAGTAACTTCATTACCTGTACTTTTAGCCCATGCAGGTATATCCATTAAAGCACCTGGATCTGTAGCCAGTACTTCAAGTATTCCACCTATAGGAATATCTTTTATTGCCTGGCTTGTTTTGGTAACAGGAATTGGGCATGCAAGACCTCTAACATCAAGTGTTCTAAACGGCTTAGTCTCCTCCATCATGAATACACCTATATAAAGATTACTTGTCCATCAGAAGCTTCTTGTAGAAATGATGCTGCCCCAACAATATCATCAACTATAGGGTCAAACTGATCCTTACTATTAATTCCGAGAGCCATAGCCATTAATGAGCATGCATAAACCTTTACATCACCTATCTGTTTCGCTTGCTTAATCATATCATACCATGATGGTGCATTCATTCTCTTTAATCCATCCATAAGTATGGGAGCCATATCCTCGAAATTCTTATCAATTCTAATAGCTTTCTCTACTCCACTCTTCATAAAGGCATTTAAAGCCCATCCGGTAACAAATATTCTTACGGGAATATTCATGCTCGCAGCTGTTTGCGAGAGAATACCTACAGGAATAAACTTATCAATAGTTCCTGAGAACAATATTATACTTAGCTTAGGCATATAATAACCATTAAATCCTTACATGCATAGATATATAAACTTTACTATCATAAAGAGGGCATCGTCAACTTTATAGGTTTTATTTGATAGTTCTCCTTACTGTTTAAACATTTGAATGATCCAAGTTTAAATTAGGAGCTCTAAACTTGTTTACGACTTCATCACATTAGCACTGATGGTTAATATTCTCTAATGGTTTTATATATTATTTTAATTATACCTAGTAGTTATACGTATGGTTAAAGACCGCGGTTTATTTAACCTAGTTGATATAGGGTTATTGCATGATTTGACAGGGAAACATTTATATTCACTTTATGCCAGTTATACTGGTTATGGATGGGTTTGTTGAGGTTAGAAATGGGGGAATTACTATAGATGAGGCTGTTATAGATGGATATCATAGTTTAAAGTTTAGAATTGTTACTCATATACATAGTGATCATACAGTAAATCTATCTAGAAGTATTAGTTATGGCTCTAGAATAGTTGGTACAAAGCTAACGCTTAAATGGCTTAAATGCTTAGGAGTTCAAATACCTGAAGAGCAGCAGTTACCTTTAAGTATGGATGATAGTATTAGGCTTTCAAATGGTAGGCTAAGGTTTGAAAGATGCTTACATATACCTGGAAGTATTCAGGTAGTTTATGAAAGAGATGATGGTACTAGAATAGTATATACTGGTGATTTTAAAAAGCCTTCCCTTAAAACTCCAGTAATAAACTCAGATATTTTAATTATTGATGCAGTATATGGTAGACCAAGCTATACTAGACCGTTTGATAGTGATATTGAGTATATACTTAATAGTTTCATTGAGAAACTATTAAGGGAAGGCCCAGTACATATATATGCATACTATGGTAAAATACATGAAGTAATGCTGATGCTTAGAGAAAACGATATAGTAGCGCCTTTTATACTCCCCTCTACCCACTATATAATGACAAAATATGCTGAAGTTAGTGGTTTAAGAATAGATGACTATCTACCATTAACAAGTAGTGAAGCAAAGGAAGCTATTAGAGATAAATACTACATATATTTCAACCACTACTCTAATCATTTCAATGAGCAGTATTTAAATAGTGGTAACTCATGTAAGATTGTTCTTAGCGGTTGGGAATTTACTAAACCTATAAGAAGCCTTTCGAAGAGGAAGTGGCTTATTGCATTCAGTGACCATTCAGATTTCAATGGATTAATAGAATATGTTGAAAACTCGAAACCGTCAAAATTAATAGTGAATAAGAGGAGAAGTAATGGAGCATATGAATTCGCTAAATATGTTGAGGAGAAAATTAATGTGAAAACTGAAGTTAAATAAAGTATTTATTTGCTAAATTAACTTATAATTATGAATCTATCACTATTAAGATTGCTTGTTTAAGGCAATATTAGCTAGATCTACTAACTCCATTACTTCCACATTTAAGCTATAGTTTTCCATCTAATATGCTGGTTGAAATTCCTATAAATATTCAAGCAATGTAGGGGACATCTACATCATGATTTAACTTAAACTCTCTCTTATGTCATGTAAAGCTTATAAGAAAATTATTGGTTTAAACATTGAGTTACTACATTAAAATTAAATAGTAAATTTTATATTAATAGACTAAATATGGATTATGGTGGAGACATTGCAGATTAAGGTGGAAATCCTTGGTGTTTTCCCTACTTTCTACTCCATTTGTAGGGATTGTCAAAGAATACTTCCTGCTTCTGGTCTATTTCTAATAGATGAAGTGCTTAAGGGCTACCCTGATGAAGTAAGAGAAAACTATAGAGAAATATGTAATTTAGCATTTAATCTCCTCAACTGTTTCGGGGATAAAATCAGGATAAGCGTTATTGATGCATCTACTCCTCAAGGAATATGGAAATCATTAAGATATAAGGTAAAACGTTACCCTGCATTCATAATAAATGGAAAACATAAAATAATAGGTATTCCAAGCTTTGAAGAAATAAAAACAATCATAATAAATGAGCTTAAGTAAATACTAGCTTACATGTATTAATGAAACTCATACTACTAGAATTCCATCATCTATACTGAGTCTAACTCATGAAGAATAACTCTTTCAATTGATGGTGTTGCCTCTACAATTTTGGAAATATCCTCCTTATTGAATTCCTTACAGCATTGACAGATGGTTTACAACCATCAATACGGAGTCTTTTCCTCCTCATTACTAACTGAAATTACTACACTGAGAGAACCTAAAGCTTCTCCAGCAGCCCTTTAAAGAATTCAACAGGTCTTTTAGCCTTTCATAAATACTCAATAAAATAATTAAAATGTATCTTAAAACTTTATGAGATTTAAATATAAAATCAAATTCTATTCATTATCTTTCTTAAAACAATTCTTCCCTTCTCCGTAAGAACATATTTATTATCAAATCTAACATTAATATATTCTTTATCTTCAAGTCTTTGAAGCCTAATTCTTAAGTCATCATCGTCAATACCCATATTCTCTCTAAGACTCCAATAATTACATCCATGAAAACCAATTGCTAACAAGACTTTCCTATCAACTTCATCTAAATCAGACATCCAATTAGCATTAAACCCTATAGTAGCTCTCGCTTTAGGGATTCCATAGTAAAGCAAGATTAGCGTAGACGCTATTAAAAGTAGGTATGATAGGCTTAAGCTTAGCTGGGAAATAGTTAATTGATAGTAGGCAGCGAAGGCATCGATTAATCCATGAGTAATACTTAAGGCTAGGAGAGTTTTCCAGCCGAAGCCTTTACTATATGAGTATGCTAGGGTAATAGCTGTTCCTGCATGAAATACCGTAACCAGAAATCTTTCAATCATGGATAGAATAGAGTTTAGAAGGGATGTTTCAGGTAGGCTTCCTAGCATTATTAATTGAATGTATTGAATAATTGGAATTATTACTGCTTCTCCAAGACCAAATCCTACACCAATAAATAAAGCATTCCCTAAATTTTTACCTCTACAAAATATGTACTTTAAACCTTCCTGGAAGAAGCCTGCAATAAATCCAAGCCATATTGAAGATAAAACTATGAAGATTGCTCCCTTAGCTAAGATATCTATGTTAGATTTAATGTTAAAAGCTAGAAACAAGGATTGCTGAATAATAGGCTGTATGAAAATCACTATTAATACTAGGAGGAAACCTAGAATGAGTTCTTTTCCCTCTATCTTAAACCCTATAGTGTAAAATATTAGAAGACCTAGAAGACCTCCAAGTGCTGTGAGGATTACAGCTATAAATATTGGGAATCCATTACTGATTATGTTTACTTCCTGAATCCATAATCCGGAAAGCTTATACTCGTCATTAATCCTCCTTATAACAAGTTTAAACGTTATATTTGCTTTCTCGAAACTGAAACTATAGTAGTTAAGAATAAATTCTCCACTTTCATCCTCTCTAATAAACTTGTATCCTGTAATCCGTCCATACCTAGATAATAAATCCTCCCTAAAAACTCTAAATTTTTCCTCACTAAATGCCTTCACCATATCCTCATCTAAGTAAGGTTTTAAAACTGAATAATTTCCATCTCTAAGCGAGGTGAAAACAGCCTCAGCAATGCTGTGAGAAGCATTAGTAGATAATATCCAGACTAGAAGGATAAGGAGAATATGTATTCTATTCATATACTTGATAATATTTAGCCTGTAATAAATCTAATTGTAGCTATTAATACTATATGGTTCGAAGTTATCGCTCCCTATTAATGTTTAATTATATGGATTTGTTATAGGGCATTAGGCTTAAATATTGAGTTTGTATTATTCAATTTATGAAGGTACTATGGGGGTTAGGGGGTTTAGCTCTGTATGGTTTAAACATTATCAATATCCCTATGGAGTTTGAGGAAACAAATATAGGTGAAGAGGAACTTAATAGATGTGTAAAGATAATCGTTAATGGTAGAGAGAAACTTTTGGCTTCTATAGAGGATCATGTTGTCTACTGTGTTTTGAAATCATATGAGAAACCTATTTTCCTAGATTATGCTGTAATGCTAATAGTATCTAAGCCTCTCGACAAGAACTACATGTTTAGAAGAGCTAGAAGTTATGGTGTTGAGGATGATTTGAAAAAATTGATTTCATATATTCATAAAGTTATAGTTGAAGGGTGGAGGTATAGAGAGATAGATGATGTTATTGACTGGTACTATAGGGTTGCCTTACATTATTTAAATCTACATCCAGATATGGATCATTATGTCAATTACGAGGTTAATCATCACCCCATTCTTACACCGTATGAGATTGTAAGGGAGGCTTGGAAACAAATTCAAACGGAGATTTAGTATGGAGGCTGAACCTGAAGAATGGATGCCTATACTAAGTAAATCATATAGATTTCTTAGAAATCTAGGTGTTGGAGACTTAACAGTTTATGGATCTCAATCATTAATGTTCTTTTTAGATAAACCCTTAGCTAGTAAGAATATAGATTTATTAGGCTCAGTTAATATTAATCAAGTTATTGAGCTTTCCAGATATCTTATGGAGATGGAGAGATTTGAAGCGAGGAGAATAGTGGAGGGCTATATGTACACTATATATGCTAAAACCAGCCTAGGGAAGCCGATTGTAGTTGAAGTATTTACCTCAACACCTTTAGGCACAGTATCAGATCTTACAGAATACATAGTGGAGAAGGAGATTTATGGAGAGAAATATTGGACAATAACTCCAAGCCTATACATAGCTCTTAAACTAGCTTCACATCATTCGCTAACAGCAAGAGATGTAGAAATAATTAATAAAATCATAGATATTACAAACCTGAATGAAACAGTAGAAATTATCAGGAGAAGAAGAAAGATGGAGGACTCTAAAAGAAAGCTTACTGAAGCAATAGAGAAAAAACTTAAAATCAAAAATACCTTACTAGAGGTATTCAGTATTAAGCTAAATGAAAATATGGGTAATCCATTCAGCTATTAGTAATTACTAGCTGCAGGATTTCCTATTATTCTAACCGATTATATCTATAAACTAGAAATGATTGGAGCTTGACTTATAGATGTTTATCAAAATACTAAAGATACATAACAATAGTCTAGGGCAACATTAATAGGAGCGTAACGTTCTTATATATGTCTGGATAATGTAGGTAGGTGGTTTCATGAAGATTGAAGATATTAAAAAAATTTCTGTTATTGGAGCTGGAGCTATGGGTCACGGTATTGCTCAATTATGTGCTATGGCTGGCTATAATGTATATGTAATGGATGTAAAGGATGAGTTTCTTAGGTCAGCTTTTGAAAAGATTAAGTGGAGTCTAGGAAAGCTTGCTGAGAAAAAGATTTTGAAGGAGAATATTGAGGATGTTTTAAATAGAATTAAAACAACAATAAATCTAACTGAAGCTATTAGAGATGCTGATTTCATGATTGAGGCAGTACCTGAAATCCTAGAGCTTAAAAAGAAGATTTTCAGAGAAGCTGACTTAAACAGTCCGAAGCACACTATACTAGCAACAAATACATCCTCACTTCCAATAACGGAGATAGCTAAAGCAACAAGTAGACCTGAAAAGGTTGTTGGAATGCATTTCTTCAATCCACCCCAATTAATGAGGCTAGTAGAGGTAATTCATGGAGATAAAACAAGCAATGAAACCGTAAACTTAACTGTTGAGCTTGCTAGGAGGCTAGGTAAGGAGCCTGTAATATGTAGAAAAGATGTTATAGGATTCATAGCTAATAGGATTATGATTCCGCCAACATTTGTTACTGGATGGCTTGTAAGTGAGGGAGTATTTAAACCTGAAGAAATAGATTCAGCAGCATACTATAGAGGGGGACAAAGAATGGGGGTTTTCGGATTAATGGATTTTGTAGGTATAGATGTACACTATAATGTTTCAAAATTCTTCGAGGAGAGGGAGTCTGAAAGATTTAAGGTACCTCCAATAATTGAGGATAAAGTTAAACGTGGAGAGCTTGGAGTTAAAACAGGTAAGGGATTCTATGAATATCCAGATAAAACGTGGAGGATCCCATCATCATGGAGTGAATCATTAGCAGATAAATTCAATCCATTAATAAATGTATTCATATCAATAAATATAGCTGCTGAACTAGTAGATCAAGAAATAGCTTCAATTGAAGATATAGATAAAGCAGTAAAACTCGGATACAACTTACCGTTTGGAGTATTAGAGATGGCTGATAAAGTAGGAGTTAAGGAAGTTGTAAAACAGCTTGAAGAGTTAGCTTCAAGATATGGCCATATAGATAAGCTAGGTAAAATATTAACTCCACATCCACTACTTAAAAGAATGATTGAAACTGGAGAGAAATTCTACAAGTAAACAATAATCTATTTTTGTAGTAAATACTTCAATGTATCTGAAAATAAATACTATCTAAGCTAGATGGATGATTCGATGTATAAAGTTGTTTTAGAGGTTAAGAATGTTAAGGGGGAGTGTGCAGCTAAGTATAAGGTTGGTGATAGAATTGTTGTAGAGGAGCCCTACATAATTTCAAGTGAAAGCAGTAATATATGCATATATGCTTTGAATGCTTTAACACCATACCTAACGGTACTTTATAGAGATACTTCGAAGTCGGATTGGATTAACTATATTGAAGAGCTTCAATGCCCAGACCCAATAAATACAGTAACATTTAAAATTACACGTATTAAGATTTAACATAGCAACTATATACTATGTAATTTTTAAATAGAGAAAAGATTTTAATAAATCTTTTAAAGCCTATAGAATTTATACTTATAGATATCCTTATAGAGGCAAACCTATTCATACGTACAGGCATCACTTAGCTATAAATAGTGGCTTTAAACCAAATAGAGAAATCGGTATTGGAGGGGATTTTAGATAACAGATACCAATGAACTCGTCTCAAAACTATTTAAGCTTGCTTATAGGTTCTAAATGAGGTTTAGGGAGTTAAGTGATGAGAAGTGGAAGTTCGTAGAGCCCTTTCTTTCCTCCAAGGGCTAGAACTGGTAAGCCTAGAGCTGATGATAGGAGGACTGTAAACGACATATTGTATGTACTCATTATGGTTGTAGGTGGATGGATATGCCTAGAAGGTACCTCGTATAAGGCTTATTGGAGGAGAATTAAGGAATGAAGTAGGGAGAGCATATGGGTCAATATCCTTAATGCCTTAGCGTCCAAGGTATGCCATGGGTAGGCTAGCTTAGAAGAAGCAGACCCTTGAATACAATCTCGCTCAGGATAGGCATCAAATACCCATTCACGAAAATAGCCCTGAACCTGATGGAATTCCTTTCGCAAACTCCTCGGAAGTCGTTAGATATACATGTATGGAAATAGCTTCATCAAGGCTTATGCTTAGGAAGATTTATGAAGCTTACTCCAGTCTATAAATTTCGTTAAGTCCAAACAATATAGTCGTATTCTAGGAGGTAAAGGAATCCGAGAAGGATTTCGGGAACTTCCTTCATGAGGTTTATCTCCAGTAGCTTAAGGTCGACTTTGGAATCCCCTTGTAGTTGAGAAGGAGCTTTCAGCATACTCAGCTTACACATCTTCTAAGAATAGGATCTTTAAGTAAAGCTCAGTAGACCCCAAGGTCTTCCTACCTCTTCCAATCTGGATCCATGGATTTGAGGTCGAGAATACTCATAAGAAGGTTAAAGTCATATGCTCTACAATTCCATCTTCGAAGAAAATAACATATAGCATAACTGGATGCAAGCTAATTATTGAATGCACCCTTAAGTTTAGCAAAACTTAAATAGTAAAAATTAATATATAGAGTAACACTATGTCTATTCAAATTGTTTTACCTGAGAAGCTTTTTAATAAGCTTAGGGAGGCTGGTTTGGATTATGAGGCTTACATTTTCGATATTATTCTAAAAGAGCTTAAGCTAGATCCTATGGATGAATTGGAGGTTCATTTAGAGCTTGCTGAAAGATTCCTTGAGGAAGGTAGACAACTTATTGATAAGGATCCTGTACAGGCTAGTGAAAAACTTTACAAGGTAGCTGAGGAAACAATTAAGGCTTTAGCAATACATTTCAAACTTACAGAAATC
>Ga0105162_1000410_pt1 | contig 28609 bp, 27 predicted proteins | sample JNZ201metaG_FD_81532 | JGI IMG/M metagenome (GOLD analysis project Ga0105162, IMG submission 81532) | Hot spring microbial communities from Jinze hot spring, China to study Microbial Dark Matter (Phase II) - JNZ 20120812A | ecosystem: Environmental > Aquatic > Thermal springs > Hot (42-90C) >...
CAACGGATGGGAAGTGGTATGTGGATTAAAAAGGGTCATGGTCCTGGAGAGAATGAACAGTGAGGTTAAAGCCATTTTGTTTTCCAACAAAGAGCTTCCGCCTGATAAAGCGGTAAGGATTTCCATTGGTCATAACGTATGGAACAAAATGAACATCATTGAGAAATCCCATGCAGTTTTAAAGCTCGAAAAAGAAGGGGTATCAATAAATGAAATTGTAAAATTATGGTTACCATTACTAGGAATGAGACCCAGAAGAGAAGTTTTTGAGGTATTAAAAAACATTGCCAGATTGCCTCATGACTTAAAAACGTATATTGCGTACAAAGATCTCTCATTTTCAAGTGCCGCCTATTTTACATATTTTAAAGATGAGGAATTGAATGACTTAACACAATTATTATTTCATTTGAAACTGAGCGAAAATAAAATTAAGGAAATATTGGAATTTATACAATATATATGTTTAAAAGAAGGTATAGAGGTAAGTACACTGATTAACGAAAGTAAACATATATGGGAAGCCCCATTTTTAACTCCCACAGAACGTACAGAAAAATTTCGCGAGTGGCTTAGGAAGAGGCGTTATCCTTATTTCCAATCAATACAAAATAAATTCAGGGAAATTACATCAAGGTTAGGGCTTAGTCCGGAGATCCTGAAACCTCCGCTTTTTTTTGAAGGTGAGGAATATACAGTTAGTTTTCAATTTAAAAACCGTGATGAATTTTTAAAGTTTGTAAAAATGTTGGAAACAGCTGCCAAAAATTTAGCAGAACTCCCTGGTGATCCATTTAAGGAATTGGTCTAACCCATTCAATACATGCATATGCATTATGGTTGTGAATTGATTCGTAATTTTCGGCTTCGACGAGAAACCATACTATATTAGGGTCGTTTTTTAATTTCACTGCTATCTCCCTTACTACATCTTCAACAAACATGGGATTTTCATAGGCTCGTTCTGTTACATATTTTTCGTCCGGACGTTTCAAAATGGTATAAAGATCGGAACTTACAGAGCTTTCCACCAATTTTATCAAATCTTCTATCCAAACAAGTTTCTTGGATCGTACTTTTAACCTCACTGTACCCCTCTGATTGTGAGCTCCATGTGTACTTATTGCTTTTGAACACGGACAAACTGTACTTATAGGCACATTTACCTCTATGCATAAATCGATTGTTGAGTCTTTACTGAAAGCAAGAAACTTGCATTTGTATTCCATAAAACCAGTTGCTTTTGTAACAGGAGCTTGCTTCTCGATGAAATAAGGAAATTCTATTTCAACAAAAGCACTTTTCGCTTTTAATTTTTTTTTCATTTCTTGAATAATGGATGTAAGTTCTTTTATTCCAATTTGCCCACGATATTTATTCAAAATTTCAATAAATCGACTCATATGAGTACCTTTGAAATGAGGAGACAAGTCTACGTACATGTTGACCGTCGCTACAGTATGCTGGAAGCCTTCTTTTTTATCCAGAACAGTGATAGGATAACGTACTCCTTTAACTCCTACTTTTTGGATTTCTTGGTTACGGGTATCTTTTTCGTTTTGAACGTCCTTCATGGTGTAGGGAGATAACTTGCTGAAGTGTCTTCAGATTCCCAAACAGTAACTTTTTTTATAACTACATTACTAGGAATGTGTCGTAATAATTCATTTGTGATAAATTTAGCCAAATTTTCGCAGGAAGGCTCCTCTTTATCGAAAGGAGGTATCTCGTTTAGATACTTGTGATCCAGTTTTTCTAAGACTTCTTTGAGAGCTGACTTCAAATCGCCAAAGTCCATCACAATTCCTTCTTCTGTAAGCTCTTTTGAACTTACTAAAATCTCCACTTTATAGTTGTGACCATGTAAAGCTTCACATTTTCCTTTTAGTTTTCTTAAATTGTGAGCAGCAGAGAAATTTAATTTAACTGACAATTCATACACCAATAGCCTCCTTTAAAATCTCCGAGAGGTCTTTGGCTTGTAATTTATCTTCTAATTCTCTCTCTTTAATAGCGTCTGATAACATCGTCAGGCAGAAGGGACATGAACTTACCACTATCTGAGCATTAGTGTTCTTTGCGTCTTCTATTCGTGAATGATTTATGCGTGTCCCAAGATGTTCTTCCATCCAGAACCTACCACCTCCTGCTCCGCAACAAAAACTTTTGTCTTTTGACCGTTTCATCTCAAACAATTGAATAGATGGAATGGACTTAAGAATGAAACGGGGTTTTTTGTATATCTTGTTATAACGTCCTAAGTAACAACTATCATGATATGTTACGCTTAATGAAATGCTATTAGTAAGGTTAAGTTTCTTATCTTTTATTAGTTTTGAAAATATCTCCACATAGTGGTAAACTTCAAACGTCCCGCCCAATTGTGGATATTCATTTTTAAGTGTATTATAGCAATGTGGACACATAGTTATGATTTTCTTGACACCATAATTCTTCATAATTTCTATGTTTTGCTTTGCTAAGATCTGATATAGATATTCATTGCCTAACCTTCTTGCAGGATCTCCACAACACCCTTCTTCTGGGCCCATGACGGCGAATTTAATCCCAGCGGCCTGAAGGATTTTGGAAATGGAAAGAGCGACTTTTTTGTTTCTGTCATCGAAAGACCCCGCACATCCTACAAAGAAAAGGTATTCCACCTCTGGGTTTTCAGAAATAAGGTTTATTCCACCTTCTTTTGCCCAGTCTCCTCTTGTATGCATTCCTATTCCCCACGGGTTTGAGTTATTTTCCAAATTTCTGAAAGCTGTTTGCAATTCTGGAGGGAACCGACTTTCCATAAGCACCAGGTATCTTCTCATTTCTATAAGTTTCGGGTATTGTTCTATGTACATTGGACACTGAATTACACAGGAACCACAAGTTGTACAAGACCAAATAGCATCTTCTTCTATTACTGTCCCGATAATCGGCTTTACATCTGAGTCGGTGTTATTGCTATCTTCGACTCCCCATATCCTGAGACGCGAGATAACAGGACGAGACGTTCTGATAAAATGCGATTTAAGATTTTGGATTACGTCTTTAGGATTTAAAGGTTTATTGGTCAAAAAAGCTGGACAATGTTCTTGACACCTTCCGCAACGAACACATGCATCTAATTGCATCAAATCTATCCACGTAAATTCTTCTATTCTATTTACCCCGAAAGATTCTGCTTCTTCTATATTTTCTATTAATTTAAGGGATTGTGGAGAAAGATTGCGGAAAAAAGTAGTTAGTATAGAGGTCACTAAATGTAAAAGTTTGGTGTTTACCAATACAACTACGAATACGAAAGACGATAATAAATGTATCCACCAGAATAACTTATGATATATCAAGACATTTGACTGGTCAAAAAACCACCTGAAAACATTCCAACCAACAAAGGACCACTTTTCCCAGGGGGAATCAGTTGTTTGTGCAGCTAACCTTGCGCCTTCTACTAAAAATCCCGTGATTAAGACGATGGCTAACATCACAAGTACAAAAGCGTCTTCTTTTCGATTGTCCAAAGCACGCGGTTTCCAAACATACCTGCGTATTACTGCCATTATCGTACCCGCTAAAGCCATAGCGCCACCTAAGTCCATAAGAAAAGCGAATACAAGGTATGGTCTGCCCTCCAAAAAATGGACCTTTGCATAATGGTCAAAGGCCTCCACTGCAGTTCCCACAAGAAGTATCACAAACCCCCAGAATATAAAGCCGTGCATCAATCCAGGGTATTTTTCACGGAAAACCTTTATTTGTCCTAAAACGTTCCCTATTGTCCCCAAGATCCTTGTGGGCAACTTCTCACACCGTTTTTCGGCTTTACCCCTTTTCCACAACTTTACCCGTTCGTAAAACAAGTATACCCATATCAGGACTGCGAGCCCCATTATCAGGTAAGTGATAAAACCTACTTCCTTGACATTCCAAAACAACTCCCTATGTTCCACGGATTGACCTCCTACGTATGATTCAAAACGATCTTTCCCTTTGGGGAGGCCTTATAAGGCCTCCCCAAAGGACTTTATCCCTGGGCTTTTAACTTTTTTACTTCCTCGATCAAGGCCGGTACCACCTTAAACAAATCATCTACTATCCCATAGTCAGCTTTTTTAAAGATAGGGGCTTCTGGGTCCTTATTTATTGCGACTATTACCTTAGATGTCCCCATCCCCGCCAGATGTTGGATAGCACCCGAAATACCACAGGCAATGTAAAGGTTGGGGCTTACTACTTTACCGCTTTGCCCCACTTGATCTGACTGAGGACGCCATCCAGCGTCAACAGCTGCCCTGGAAGCCCCTACTGCTCCTCCTAAAAGTTCTGCCAGTTCTTCAAGAAGCTTGAAGTTCTCAGCAGCCTTCATACCCCTACCACCCGATACGATGATCTCGGCTTCCGTTAGGTCGATCTTCCCGGTACCAACTGGTTCAAAGCCTACCACTTTATATCCAAACTCTTCATCGTTAACGCTTATATCTACTTTCAACACTTCCGCTTTACGTGAAGGATCTGCTTCTGGTATACCTAATGCATTTGGCCTTATCGAAGCCATTTGCGGTTTTCTATCGGAAAAAATCACTTCTGCATATACCTTGCCTGCAAACATCGGACGCTTAACTACCAAGTTTCCTCCTTCATCCAGCCACACCTCAGTACAATCTGTGGCCAATCCAACTCCAAGCCTTCCTGCTATCCTAGCTGAAAGGTCTTTTCCATTTATAGTAGCACCGAAGAGCAAAATAGAAGGTTCATACTGCTTCACTAAATCACAAATAGCTTTTGTGTAAGCCCCAGTGGTGTATTTTGCAAAGGCATCACCTTCTACTACAAAGACTTTATCAGCTCCATAAGCCCCTAACTCAGAGGCAAGAGGAGAGACATCTTTACCTATCAACAAAGCACAAACTGGCTCGCCCTTTTTCTCCGACATTTTCTTAGCTGCACCTAACATCTCATATGTGACCTTCTTCACTTTTCCATCCTTTACTTCCGCGTATACCCATATCCCAGCCATCTTTCCCCTCCTTTAGATTACTTTAGCTTCTTCGCGCAACAGCTTTACAAGTTTTGCAGCCTTTTCCTCAGGCGTTTCGCCTTCTATAATCTTTCCTGCCTGTCTCATTGGAGGCAAAGAATACCGAAGGATTTTTGTCAGCGCTCCCTTTGAGCCAACTTCATTCTCATTTAGCCCAAGTTCTGATAACCCCATTGTCTTCAACGGTTTTTTCTTGGCTTTCATTATTCCCGGCAAGGAAGGATAACGGGGTTCATTAAGTCCTTTTGTAGCTGTAAATATTGCAGGAAGCTGTAGTTCAATAACATCAAGTCCCCCTTCTACCTGCCGGTGGACTCTTACCTTTTTCCCATCTAAGACTTCAAATCGCTGAATGTTGGTAACGGTTGGTATCCCTAACATCTCGCCCAAAATACTGGGAACTTGGGCCAAATCGTCATCTATGGCTTGTTTCCCACAGAAGATCACATCGTAAGGGATCATTTTTATCGCGGCCGCTAGGGCTTTTGCAGTTGTATAAGCGTCTCCATCAAATAATGCAGGGTCATTGAGATGTATAGCCTCGTCTGCTCCCATAGCCAAAGCCGTCCTTATAGCTTCGACTACCCTATCTGGACCAAGGGAAATAACAGTGACCTTTCCCCCTACTTTCTCCTTTAACCTCAGGGCTTCCTCAACAGCGTATTCATCATAAACGTTCATTATGAACTTCACACCCGAATAGTCTATGGAACCCATATCCGGGGTAGGACGGATATCAGCTTCGGTATCGGGCACCTGTTTTAAGCAAACCAAAATCTCCATTTTTCACCTCCTGGCTTTTGTGAAGAATGTCGCAAACTTTTTTAACACACTCAGCCAAAACTAGTCAACTCCAACAGGCCTAGGTGGCAAGCCGTTTGTTTTACCCTCTTAAACCCTTGATGCGGAAGAAGAAAGGAAGGATAATTAAAAAGGGGGATGTAGCTCAGGGGGAGAGCATCACGTTCGCAACGTGAGGGTCGGGGGTTCGAATCCCCCCATCTCCACCATTTGTTTTTACAATTTTAGCGTAGGAGTTGTTTCGTATCTCGCAAAAGGACAAAAGCGGAAAGATTATTTTGCCTAAAGGACAGCCGGAATGAATCAGGAAAAGACATACGCTTACTTCGCTCTTACCCTCATACGGTAAATATCCTGTGGCTGGAAAAGTTTACATAGTAGGGGCAGGTCCAGGAGATCCAGGTCTGATTACCTGTAGAGGATTAGAAGTGTTAAAAAAGGCAGACGTTGTGCTTTATGATGACCTTATTCCTCATGAAATTTTGGTTCACTGTAAAGAAGAAGCCGAACTTATCCCTGTCGGTAAACGTCGCAATGTCACTCAAGAACAAATAAATTATGTAATGGAACAAAAAGCAAAGGAAGGTAAACTTGTAGTAAGACTTAAAGGAGGAGATCCCTTTATATTTGGTCGGGGAGGAGAAGAAGTTGAGTATCTAGTTGAAAAAGATATTGATGTTGAAGTAGTACCAGGTGTAAGTTCTCTTTATGCAGTTCCTGCTTATGCAGGAATCCCTTTGACTCATCGGCGTATATCTTCTTGTTTTTGCGCTGCTACGTGTCATGAAGATCCTCAAAAAGACCAAGCAATTAACTGGGCTTCCATAGCTCAATTTAAAGGAACGGTGGTATTATTTATGGGGGCTAAAAATGCGAAAGAAACATTGCAGCGTCTCCTTGCGCTTGGAATGGATCCTGATACACCTGTTACAGCTATAACGTGGGGGGCTACAACAAGGCAGAAGGTAATAGAAGGCAAGCTAAAGGAAATGTCTAGTATCGACCTAGTGTCTCCCTCTTTAATCGTCCTCGGGGATGTCTGTAACCTCAGATTTAAACTTAATTGGTTTGAAAAACGTCCTCTGTTAGGGAAGGAAATTTTGTTAGTAACCCCTAAGGAAGAAGGGCTGTTCCTTTCAAGCTTTCTAAAGGAAAAAGGGGCGAAGGTCTTTGTCTTTCCTGTTTTGAAATACGAGCCAAAGGCATCCTGTAAGGAGGAGATACAGAGAATAAAAGGCTTGGATTTCCTGGCTATTCCAAGAAGGGCCTTACTGACCCCTATGCTGAGGGCCTTTAATCGTCTAGGCTTGGACCTGAGGGAAATGAGATTTGAGATCCTCTGTCCTGCAGATGGCAAACCCATATTGTTCGAAAAAGGTATACCCTATAAACTTTTCGAGATCGATGTAAAAAAAGATGGACTAAAAGGTAGGAAAATAGGACTTCCTATGAAGGACAAAGCAACTTACATGTTTTTAAGCGATCTTGGAGCTGAAGTGTATTTTTTAGATTTCTTAGAAGTACTTCCCTCTGGTAAGAACGTTTCTAAGATAATAGAAGAACACCTGGATACTTTTACGACCTTTGTCTTTGGTGATCAAGTCTGCTTAGAAGCTTACCTTGATAGGTTCGGAGAGAAAGGGGAAAAAGTTATGGAAAAAAAAGAAAAGTTCATACTTCCCCCTTTTTTTGATTGTCTATCGTTAGAGACAAATTTTTCCACCCTCTTTAAGAAAGAGTAAATTTATTTGTCCTTTGTAAATTTAGGCCACACTGAAAGTATCCTATTTAAACATCTTTTGCGCATTTCCGAAGAAGGAATTTTGCCTCTTTGCATAACCAGTAGATGGAGTTCACGGACAAGCTCATCCCATGGGAGAGTTGATTCTAAAGCTTCCTTAAGGGCACTTGAAAAGGCGGGAAGCGTTCCTGAAGAAGAAACCCCTATAGACAAAGGTGGTCTTTCCACAGTAGCAAGGAAGAAAAAATCAGAAAGTCCTCTATCATTTGCCACGTTGACCCACATACCTTTTCCCCTTGCCAAAAAGGCTATCCTACGATTGAGATCCGCGTCATCTGTTGCAGCCAATACCATATGGAAGCCCTCTAGGTCTTCTTCTTGAAAATCCCTTTCAAAAAGTTCAATCCATGGGGTGACAAAAGCCACTTTTTTGATTTCCTCCTGTATCCTTTTTGCTACTACCCTTAATAGCGAAGGACGGGCTTGGTATAGTTTTAAAAATCTCCTCGTCGCTATACAACCTCCTCCTATTAAGAGGACTCTTTTCCCTCTGAGGTCAAGTTCAACCAAAAGTCCCATGAGCTAAAAGATTCTATCAAGAAGACTACACTGTTGACCATAAACTCATTGAGAGGGAAAATAAAATATAGGTGGGTGCCCATTGTGGGCTTAAAAGGGAAGTGGGGTGAAAATCCCCCGCGGTCCCGCCGCCGTGACCGGGGACGAAACCCGCAGTAGGCCACTGGGGCCTCTGGCCCTGGGAAGGTGCGGGGAGTAGGAAGATCCGGGAGCCGGAAGACCTGCCCACCATATAACCCTAATCCCCTCGAGGGATAGGGGAAGGGGCGAAGAGAAAAACGGGTGCAGCCCCACAAACGTGGGGTTTTTTTATTAATGAGGCTCAAATCTTTCATCTTATTGTCAGCATTGTACTTGATTGCCTCAAGTTTCCATGGACGGCTTTGGGGAAAAGAAGAGACCTTTTGGGACTCAAGAGGGAAAAGGATAACCTTAGAAGTCCCCGTTAAAAGGGCCGTGGTTACTATGACCTACGAGGTCGTTTGTTCCCTTGGAGCAATGGACCGCGTGGTAGGCATATCTCAAAATGCCTACGAGTTTTCTCCCGTTTTTAAAGCTCTATTGCGTAAAAACCCTTCTTTGAGAAGGCCAATCATAGGAACACCATGGCAAATAGATCTAGAAAAACTAACCCAACTTAACCCAGACGTAGTCATCATGTGGGCAAACAACCCCGAACTTCTTCAATTCCTTGAAAACAAAGGGATAAAAGTCATGGCTTTCTGGCCTGACGGATTAAAGGACCTCTTTGAACTTATAGAAGTCCACGGAAGGCTGTTTGCAAAAGAAGAAAGAGCCAAGGAGATCATTATGGAGATGAGGAGGTTTCTGTCCTATTTAGAAAACAAAAAAGGTAACCACAAAAGGGTGCTCATCCTCAGCGATCCTCCAACGCGGGTAATCGCTGATCAAGGCATAATTAACGACGTGCTCAGGTGCCTTAACGCTGAAAATGTAGCGTGCGGCTTAGGAGTAAAATACGCAAACGTTTCCCTTGAACGCATAATCGGATGGAATCCTGATACTATATTCCTTTGGAGAAGTACAAGTTACGGTCCAGAGTGGATATTAAAACATCCTGCATGGCAAAAGATCAGCGCAGTACAAAACCAAAGGGTTTACAGAATGCCCCACCTACAAACATGGTCACCATCCATTATTGGATTGGCTTTGTGGATGGATCAATATTTACACCTCGAAAGGATAGAAAGTACAACAATCCAAGAACTAATGAACGCTTTCTTCAAGAAGGTTTTTAGCATATCTTGGCAAGAGGTGAAAACATATGAAAAGGATTAAAACGTCCTTTATAATACTTTCTCCCTTCGCAATAGGGTTGTTTTCCCTTTTTATAGGAACTTATGATATCCCTCCAATTACAGTAATTAAGATATTATTCCAGGGAATCACCAACTATAACGGTATTAGTAATATTCCAGAAAAGGCAATTATCTTAGATATACGCCTACCGCGAATATTAATGGCAGCAACAGTAGGGGCTTCTTTGGCAGGATCCGGGGCAGTATTACAAGGACTGCTACGGAATCCTTTGGTCGACCCTTACATCTTAGGGATTTCAGCAGGAGCAGCTTTTGGATGTGCTATAACTATAGGGTTTTTACCATCTTGGTCAGTTCAAACTATGGCTTTTATATTTGGACTTTTAGCAGTATCACTTACTTATATGGTAGCAAAAAGTCAACAAGAAATTTCTAGACTTCCATTGGTGCTTTCAGGTGTAATAGTTTCAGCTTTTTTCACAGCTCTGGTTTCTATTGTAAAAATATTAGTGGATCCCCATAAATTACAAGGTATAATTTTTTGGACAATGGGCAGTTTTTCTCTTTCTGATTGGCGTAACTTTAAAATAGCTTTGATAGGAACCATAGTAGGAATATTGCCAATAGTGCTTATGAGATGGAGGTTAAACGTAATGAGTCTTTCAGAAGAAGAAGCTTATGCGTTAGGTGTAAATGTGAAGAGAGATCGGATGATATTTATCTTATTCTCGACTTTTTCTGTAGCTGTTGCTACTTCAACATGTGGAATTATTGGATGGGTTGGGTTAATGGTGCCACATATTGTAAGGATGATGGTTGGACCAGAGCATAGTGTTCTTTTGCCTCTTTCGTTATTTGGAGGTGCCGCCTTTATGATAGGAGCAGATACTCTTTCGAGGACTTTTGTGGGTTTTGACGTTCCTGTAGGTATAATAACGGCCCTTACAGGTGCTCCGTTTTTCGTTTATCTGATGAGGAAAAAGGGAAAAGAAACTTGGGAAAGCTGATGTTAGAAGTTGAAGGCTTAACTTTCAGACACAAGGGGCAACCTCAGGAAATCCTGAGGGATGTATCTTTCCGAGTTCGTAAAGGAGAAATCACGGTCTTACTTGGCCCAAATGGTTCTGGGAAAAGCACCTTGTTTAGATGTCTTGTAGGCATATGGAAACCTCAAAAAGGGACGATAAAGATAGATGGTAAAAGTGTGAACTCCTTAACCTATAAGGAGAGGGCGAAAAGGATTTCCTACGTACCACAAGATCACGAGCCTTCTTTTCCTTATAAAGTCCTTGAAATCGTACTTATGGGGAGGGTATCTCACCTTGGTGTTTTCTCCACCCCCGGAGACAAAGACCTTCTTATCGCCAAGAGGGCTTTGGAAATGCTTGGAATAGGGCACTTGGGGGAAAAAACCTATACTAAGGTAAGCGGAGGCGAAAGACAATTGACCCTCCTTGCAAGGGCCATTGCCCAAGGGGCTTCTTATGTGCTACTCGATGAGCCGACTTCACATTTGGACTTTAAAAACCAATGGACGGTTTTGTCTAAAATAAGGGAGTTTTCACATAACGAGGGCAAAGGAGTTTTAATTAGCTTACACGATCCGAACTTGGCTCTGTTTTTTGGCGATTGGGTCTTGGTATTAAACAAAGGAGAAATCGTGGTACAAGGAGCCCCTTCCGAAGTCATAACTGAAGATCTTATCGAAGAGGTCTATGGGATAAAGGTGTACTCCATAAAAACCAACGGGTTTTCCGTAATAGTACCCTATGTCCTTTAGGAGTTTTTCACATGGGTGGTGAACAAATAGAAAAAGAGAGCTTGGAACTCATAGAAAGAGAAATTGATTTCGAAGGAATACCTTTTGAACAAAAAGAGATTATAAAAAGGGTCATCCATGCCACAGCCGATCCAGAATTCCGATACACTATGGTCTTTCATCCCAAAGCAATTGCAGTAGCCATAGATGCTCTATTAAAGAAAAAAGCAATCCTGGTAGACGTAAAAATGCTCGAAGCAGGTATTTCTAAAAATTTATCCTCAGATATAGAGGTTATATGCTACCTTGATAAAGTAAGTACTGCTTCTGGAACTATGTGTGAAGAAGCTATACGAGTAGCTTTTTTTGAAAAAGGACAGGAAATCGGAATTGTCGCTATCGGTAATTCGCCTACTGCATTGTTATCAGCAATTGAGTTGTTTAATGTAAATAAGATAAAAGATAAAATAATAATAGGCATGCCTGTGGGTTTCATTAAAGCGTTGGAGGCCAAAATTATTTTAAGTAAGCAAGATTTTCCATTTATAACAAACTTGAGTCGTAAAGGAGGATCAGCAGCAACAGCTGCTGTGGTAAATGCTTTATTGAAAATTGTTAAAAATCAAAAGGAGGGGTAGAGTATGAGGGTGTTGGTTATAGTGAGTTTTTTTGTTCTTTGTGTTATAGGTATATGCCATAGTACCTCAAAAAAAGGCATATTGATCGTTGCCTTTGGGACCAGTGTTCCTGAAGCGAGAAAAGTTTACGACGCGGTGGATCGAGTGGTTAAGGGTGAATTCCCCGAGGCCAGCGTCCGTTGGGCCTATACGTCGAGGATGGTCAGGGAAAAGCTAAGGGAGCAGGGGGTTAACGTTGACTCTCCTGAAATGGCCCTTTGTCGTATGCTAGAGGAAGGGGTTGAAGAAATAGGAATATTATCCCTTCATGTAATACCCGGTGAGGAATACCATGAGTTAAAGAGGAGCGCAGAATTGTTTTCCAAGATGTCAAACAAGTTGAAATACATAGTGGTTTCTCCACCTTTGCTCTCTTCTTACGAAGATTTGGAACACGTGGCTCAGATACTCCTGGAGGAACTCCCAAAGGAAAGGACATCAAAAGATGGTGTCATTTTTATGGGACATGGCACCTCTCATCCCGCAGGCAACTTGTATGTAGCAATAGCCTATGTTCTTAACCAAAAGGACCCAAACGTATTTTTAGCTACCGTAGAAGGATGGCCTAAATTTGAGGAAATAATACCCAAGTTGCGTATTAATAAAGTAAAGAAAGTATACCTCATACCATTCATGGCTGTTGCGGGAGATCACGTCTTAAACGACATGGCTGGTGAAGATCCAAGCAGTTGGAAGTCCATACTCGAAAAGGAAGGTTTTAAAGTAGTACCTCTGCTGAGAGGACTTGCAGAGAGCAATAGGATAATAAGGATTTGGTTAGAACATTTGAAGGGCGTATTTCCTATAAATGAAAAATGAAGAAGGTTTATATAATAGGCATAGGACCAGGTGACCCTAAATATTTGACCCTTGAAGCTTGTGACTTAATTAAAAAATTACAGTATTTCATTATCCCTGATAAAAAGGGTGAAAAGGAACACCTTACTTTATTACGAGAAAGAATCCTAAATCATTTACGTCCTCAAAAAGATTATGAACTGATACGATTAGATTTCGGGCAGAGACCAACAGAGTTGCCTTATGTAGATTCGGTTAAAGAATGGAGAAAACACAAAGCAAAATTGTTATTAAGTGCCATTCAAGAAATTGAAGAAGCTGGTATTTTGGTCTTAGGAGATCCTTCTCTTTACGATGGTTATATAGAGATACTACGTTATCTTTCCACAATTATACCAATTCATTTTGAAGTAATTCCTGGAATTTCGTCTATCCAGCTTCTTTCTGCTAAACATAAAATATCCTTAAACGATATAGCCGGATCAGTCGTTTTGACCACTCCGCGTGTGATGAGGAAAAAAAAGGAAATCCGCGATAATACCATTGTATTTCTTGATAACTACGAAAGTTTCCGATTTATTAATGATCCAAATATTTGGATTTATTGGGGGGCTTATCTTGGCACCGAGAAAGAGACGGTTTTTTCAGGAAGGTTGGTCGAAGTAAAAGACCAACTGATAAAACTGAGACGTTCCTTGAGGGAAAAACATGGATACATCATGGAGATATATCTCCTTAGTTACAGAGAAACATAAAGTTTTTGTCATAGGGATTGGTTTCAAACCTCTGGACGGAGATGCTCTTAAAATCGTTGAGGAGGCAGATGTGATTTTTGCTCTTCCGCGTTCACATGAAATATTCAAATCGTATAAGGAATATGACAAAGTAAAAAACAAACTGTACGAAGTTCAAGATATAGCTACGCTTTTCACGAAAGTTTCGTCCTTTTTACACAAAGGAAATGTTGTAATTTTGGCTTCGGGGGATCCTTTGTATTTTGGCATAGCGGAAAAAGCTATTAAAGAGTTAGGAGAGGAAAAAATCGAAATCTTGCCTGATGTTTCTTGTTTAAATATAGGTCTTAGCATAATAAAAAAGCCCTGGCACGGTATAACTACTATAAGTCTACATGGCAAAGGAATTGCCCTAGAAGCAGTAGTAAGAGTTTTGGAAGAAGAAGGTAAAGTGGCGGTACTTACCGACTCAAATAAAAATGCTAAGTTCTTAGCAAACTTTTTAAAAAACACTATTTCTGGAAGGCTCATTTTTTTTGTATTCCAAAAGCTTGGGGACAGCGATTTCAAGGTGATGAAAGGAACGGCAGACGAGGTCCTTAAGTGGGAGATTGAAGATCCCCATTTTGTAATCGTAACGCATGAAGAGCCTGGAGGACCGATCATAGGTCTAGAGGAAAGCGAAATATATCACAAAATGAGCATGATAACGAAAGATGAGTTACGAGCTATTGTCATCCATAAGTTAAGACCCCCTTGGAGGGGTATAGTATGGGACATAGGAGCTGGATCAGGAGCTATAAGTGTAGAGTTGGCAAGACTGAGTCGCTCCCTTAAGGTTTATGCTGTTGAGAAGGGAGACATTGAGTCCTTGTTGGAAAATAAGGAAAAGTTTGGTCTAGACAATTTAATCGTAATAAAAGGTGAAGCTCCTGAATGCCTTATGGGGCTTGAAGCCCCACATAGGGTTTTCATAGGGGGGACAGGTGGAAAATTGGGTGAAATATTAAGGACACTGACCAAAATCGAACGCCTTAAGGTTGTGGTCACTACAGCTGTGACAGTGGAGACCTTTTCAGAAGCCTTAAAGTGCTTTGAAGGATGTGGTTTCGAGCTCGATGTGGTGCAGGTCAACGTAGTTAGGCTCAAACCCATTGGGACCAAAAAGGGCTTTAAAGCTTTAAACCCAGTATTTGTAATAAGGGGGAAACGGTGAAACTTTACGTAGTAGGGGTAGGCCCGGGAGATCCTGAGCTTATAACCCTTAAGGGCAGAAAGGTCCTTGAAGAAGCCCCTGTGGTCTTTTGTCCGTCCACAAAGGGGCATAGTAGAGCTTTAGAGATCATAAGAGGATTTTTAAAAGGCCAAAAAGTTGTATTGTTGGAATTTCCAATGAAGGCCCAAAACCCAAAAGTCCATCTTACAAAGGCTTCGGAAGTCATCCTTAAAGAGTTAGAACGTTTTAAAACAGGGACTTACGTTACCTTGGGCGATCCTTCCTTATACTGTACTTTTTTTTGGATTTACGATCATTTGAGGGAAAAAGTTTCGGTAGAAATAATACCAGGTGTTAGTTCTTTTACAGCTGCTGCTTGTGCTATTCCACTTCCTTTGGTTCTAGGTGAAGAAAAACTTGCCCTTATCCCTGTTTTATACTGTGAAAATTTAAGCACTTACATAAACGATTTTGATACCCTTGTGTTCTTAAAAGTTAAAGGTAAGATAAAGGATTTGAAGGAGTTTATCGACGTTGACCGTTATAGGGTTTTTTACATTAAGAGGGCTACCTTACCCGAACAAAAGATATGGGAGGGATTAGAGGCATTAGAAGATAACGACGAGGATTACCTTTCTCTTGTGGTAGTTAAAAAGTGCAGAAGTTAGGAAAAGTATATTTCGTAGGGGCGGGTCCAGGAGATCCGGAGCTTCTAACGGTCAAAGCCAAGAGGCTTCTTGAAACTGCTTCGTGTGTCATCTACCCTGGTAGTCTGTTGAATCCTGAGATAATAAAGGGCATAAGAGCTACGCTCTTTGACTCTTCAAAGATGGCTTTGGAGGAGTTAGTTGATTTAATGGAACAACACGTTAAAAAGGGTGAAGATGTCGTTAGGCTTGTAAGCGGTGACCCGAGTATTTACAGCGCTATCCAAGAACAGATGGAAGAGCTGAAATCAAGGGGAATACCTTATGAGGTTATCCCTGGAGTGTCATCAGCCATGGCTGGAGCAGCGATTATGGCCGTAGAACTCACGGTACCCGAGATTTCAGAAGCTGTCATATTATTGAGGTTTAAAGGAAATACAGGAGGGCTTACAAAAGAGGAAATAAAGCGAATAGCTTCACTTAGGGCTACCATGGTCTTTTTCTTGAGCACTTCTTTGGTAAAACCACTCAAAGAAACTTTGTTAGAAACACTACCGGGGGACACACCGATAGCGGTTCTGCACAAAATAACTTGGCCAGATGGACAAGTCTTCTTAGGAAAACTTTCTGAGCTTGATCTGATTATTGAAAGAAATTCCATCAAAAGGACAGCACTTATATACGTCGGGGAAGCTTTAAAGGCAATAAAAGAACCCTTTGGGAAAAGGTCCAAACTTTATGGGAATAAAAAACATGAAGCACGATAAGGGAAATATAGTGTTTATTTACATAAGTGACCGCGGTTATAAATTGATAGAAAAATTAAGACCTTTTTATCCTAATGCCAATGTTAGGAGATTAGAACCGAAACTAGTAGACTCTTTATGGAAACAAAATAACTTCTTGATCTTTGTAATGGCTACAGGGATTGTAGTTCGTATCATAGCACGCCTTCTTCATGACAAAGAGAAAGACCCTGCAGTGTTAGTAATCGATGAAAAAGGTAATTTTGTTATACCACTCTGCGGAGGACATTTAGCAGGAGCAAATCACTTGGCAAATGAGATATCTACCTTATTGGGAGCACAAGTTGTTATATCAACTTCCTCTGACCTATGGGAAGTTGAAGCTTTAGATCTTTGGGCTAAAAAATTGGGGTTCCGTATAATTAATAAATCAAAGTTACCATCGATACAAGAAAAGTTATTGAATAATGGAAAACTTTTAGCGTTTGTCGATAAAAAAGTTCACATTAATTTACCAAAAGGTATAGAAGAAGTGGAAGACCCAGAAAAAGCCGACATATTGATTTCTAATCGTAAATTTGTTTCGTTAGAAAGTAAAGTACAGTTTGTCCCCCAAAATCTTTTTGTTGGGATAGGTTTTCACGATTTAGTAAATCCAGAATATGTTAAAGTCACATTGCAGAAATGGCTGGATTCTTTAGGAGTTTTACCTGAAGCTATCAAGGCTATAGCGACACTTAGACGCAAAGTACAACATCCAGTTATTGTTTCTTTGAAGGAAGCTTTGAAAGTGGAAATCCTTGGTTATTCAGAAGAGGAATTAAGAAAGGTAAAATCTGTTAGCTCTTCTGATAAGGTGAAGAAGGCCATAGGAATAGATTCACTCTCAGAGCAAGCAGCTCTTTTAGCAAGTGGAGGAGTATTAATAGCTCCTAAGAGGGTTTTTGATCACGTCACTTTTGCTTTAGCTGAAGTTGCGTTTAGGCCAAAAGGTAAGCTTTATGTGGTGGGAATTGGACCAGGTGATTTAGAGCTTATTACTCCACAGGCTGTAAAGGCTTTAAGGGAGTCTGATGTGGTAATAGGATATAGTACTTATGTTAAATTGATAGAACCTATCATTAAAGACAAAAAACTTCTTGTGTACGGCATGACCCATGAAGTAGAAAGAGCTAAAAGAGCGCTAGAAGAGGCTGCAAGCGGTAAAATAGTAAGCATTGTAAGTGCAGGTGATCCTGGTGTTTACGGGATGGCTGGAATTGTATTTGAGTTACTTGAAGATCATACCATAGATGTGGAAATAATACCTGGTATTTCTAGCATTAATGCAGCAGCTTCTCTAGTAGGAGCCCCTTTGATTGGCGATTTTTCGGTCATTAGCTTATCCGATCGTTTAGTCCCATGGGAGCTTATAGAAGATAGGCTTAGGAAAGCAGCTGCTGCAGATTTTGTATTGGTTTTGTTAAACCCTCGAAGCAAAAATCGTGATAGGATAAAAGAAATAAAGGAAATTTTGCTTCAATATAAAAAACCCAATACACCTGTTGCAATAGTAAAAAAAGCATACCGAGAGGGATGTAAATTTTGGATAACAAGTTTAGTAGAGTTAGAAAATTACCCTATAGAGATGGATACTACTATAATAGTTGGCAATTCCCAAACTTTTATAAAAAAATCGAAAATGGTCACTTCAAGAGGATATAAATACTAATTGCATTGACAATTTATCAATAACTAAGTATTATAAAAACTCCATGGTGGTAGGTGTTATTGGGATAGGGAAAATAGGGTTAGCACTTATTAATAGTTTCTTAAGAAGCTTAAAAAAAGAGGAAATAATAGCATCAGATAAGTCTAAAGAGCGGTGTCGTTTAGCTGAAGAACTCGGTATATCGGTTTATGAAAACAATTCCCATATTGCGAAAAAAGCTGATATAGTGTGGATTGCTGTTAAACCTCAAGAAGCTATTGATGTTCTTGAAGAAATAAGCCCCTTTATTACAGAGAAAAAAATTATTGTATCAGTTATAGCAGGTTTGAAGATATCGAAGATTATTTCAGTACTGAAGAAAAATGCAAAGGTTATACGTGTAATGCCAAATCTCCCGCTTTTGGTAAATGAAGGAGCGATTGCAGTATGCAAAGGAACGGAGGCATCAGAAGAAGATATCAATCAAGTAGTTTCTTTGCTTAGTACCATGGGGAAGGTGATTATCGTAGAAGAAAACAAAATGGATGCGATAACTGGCTTAAGTGGTAGTGGTCCTGCATATGTGTCTCTCTTTATAGAAGCTATGGTCGAAGCAGGGGTTAGGTTGGGATTAAAAAGAGAGGACGCCCTGATATTGTCGGCTCAAACGGTAATGGGGACTGCTAAAATGGTGTTACTTGGTAAACATCCTGCTATTCTTAGGGAAGAGGTTACTTCCCCGGCAGGGACTACAGCGGAAGGGATGTTTGTTTTGGAACGCTGGGGAGTAAGGGCAGCCATAATGGAAGCCATCTACGCAGCATATGAAAAATCAAAAAGGCTCGGTGATGAAGGATAAGGCTTTAATTCGAGTAGATAGCGAAGGCCGCTGGTATTATTGCGATCAGGAAATAATTAGAAAGGATATCATAAAAGAATTTTTAAACAACTTAAGAACAGATGATAAAGGTAATTATTGGATTGAGTGGGAGGGGTATAAAGAACCTGTTGAAGTAGAAGACACCGTTTTTATCGTTAAATGGATCGAAAAAAAAGATGACGTTTTTAAAATACACCTTAATGATGGAACAGAAGAAATACTTGACTTAGACACATTTTATTTAAGTTCCAAGGGGATACCTTATTGTAAAGTTAAAGATAGGAAATTTCCCGCAAAGATTTCACGTCTTGCCTTTTACCAACTAGGACAATATGCTTTTCAAATCGGTGAAAACTTTGTAATAAGATTTAAGGGTAAAGATTACATTTTAAATAAGTAGAAATTCTCCAACCGTAATCATCTGCAGTTAGTGTTATTGCTCCACAAGTATCTGTACGTAAAATTATTGCTCCAATGCCTTTATAGCGTTGTATGATTTTTTCAGAAGGATGACCGTACGGGTTATTCTTCCCTACTGAAAAGATTGCAATTTTAGGACTTACTGCTTGGCAAAAAGAATAGGATGAGGAATATTTAGAACCGTGATGGGGAACCTTTATCACTTCTGCTTTTAGTTCGCTAATTGATTTTAAGAGCTCTATTTCCACTTTTTTGCTGATATCCCCTGTAAAGAGTATGGATCTATTGGCTTTTTCTATTTTCAAAACTAAAGAACTATCATTGGGATCTGATGACCAATTTTCTGGAGGGTGAAGCACAAAAATGTCAACACCAGATACTCGCATTGTATCCCCTCTTTTTAATTTCCTTATCACTAGCCCTTGTTTTTTTAAGTCATTTAAAACTTTTACCAATTCATCTGGTAATGACTCACCCGCATACCAAAATTCCTTTGGTTTGAAGTTTTTCAGTATGAAAAGCAATCCTCCATAATGATCTGGCTCGGCATGGCTTAAAACTACATAATCAACTTTTAAAACCCTTTGTGACCACAAGAATGGAGCTACAATATTTCTTCCTGTGTCAAAATCATTTACTGCAGTCCCTCCGTCGATCAACATGGTGCTCCCTAATGGTAACTGTACAAAGATGGAATCTCCATGTCCTACATCCAAAAAAGTTAGCTTAAAGTCACCTAGTTCCTTACTTTTCTCTGATTGTGAAAAGACATAAAGTCCCCATAATAGACTTATGACAATAATAAAAGGCCAAAAGAGATTTTTAGATCTAAAAAAGATAAGTAAAAGGATCAAAGTAAAATAAAAACATAAATATTCTATATTATTAAAACTAAAAACCCATAAATTTAAATAAGAAATTTCCGCAAATATTTTTAATATATTTAAAACAATTTCTAGTGTTAAAGAAGATATTTGTATTAAAGTTTTAGCGAAATAAATTGAAAATAAAGAAAAAACAGCTGCTATAAAAGACATTGGCAAAATTAAAACGCTCATAATAGGGACGACAACCAGATTTGCTATTGGACCGATAAGAGAAACATGGTTAAAATGAGCAATTAAAATAGGCACTGTGAAAATCTGAGCTATAACTGAAATGTAAATAATAGAAAAAAACCATTTAATTGTTTTTCTGACTGAAATTTTCTTTTTTTCGTAAGAAGTACCATAATCGATAAAAAGCTTATCTATAAAAGTAGAAACTCTGGGAGCTAATAGTAAAATACCAGATGTTGCAGCAAAAGATAGCTGAAAAGATGGAGTCCATAAACTAGAGGGATTTATTAAAAGTATAAAAAATGCTGCAATAAATAAATTGTTAACCGCTGAGAAAGGACGATAAAATGAGACCAAGAAAACTGTTGTTGTAAACATTAAGCCTGCTCTAAGGGCTGAAGGGGGACCGCCTACAAGGTATATATATCCCCATACTAAAGGTAAAGATAAGAATGTAAGGATGTTTTTACTTATGTTTATATGGAGCCATTTTAATATAATTTTCACAAAATACGTAGAAAAGAGAAACAAAACGCTAACGTGAATTCCTGAGACAGCTAATATATGCGACACTCCTGTTATTTGAAACAACTCTCTTACATCTTGCAGGATTTCATCACGTTGTCCTAATATAAGCGCCTTAAGGATTCCCCTCGTTTTTGGTGAAGCGAATGATAAAGCATATAAATAGTGTTCCCTTATTAACGTCAAGGTACTTTTGGAAGTATTCAGAATTTCTGGAGGACTTAAAGCACTGCCGATTACTAATATCCCCTGTCTTTGGAGATATTTATGATATTGAAAAGAACCAGGATTAAAATACCCAGTAGGTTTTCTCAATTTTACTTTTACTCTTATAAATGCTCCTTGATTTAACTGTAATTTCCCTCTGTAATTTAACTTTAATCTTCCTTTTACTTTTATCCATTTGTTATTTACAAAAGCTCTTTTTACCTCTAAATATATCGTTGTTCTTTGCATACTTAAATCAGAAGGTTTAAAAGTATAACCTTCTACTTTTGTTATTTCTTCTAATGATAACTGAGAAATATGATCCTTACCTAGTTTAGGATTCAATATTTTCGATGCGTTCCAATAACCTAAAGCTGCAAAAATCAAGGCAAGAAAACATGCTTTAGCTCCAACCTTTTTACTGATGCAAAAAAGTCCAAGAAAAGAAATAAATGCGGAGACACAAAAAAACAACCATTCGCAATTTGCTAGCAACATCCCTGTTACCAAAGAAGCACAGAGAGGGGAAAAAGGGGACTTAAAATAAAAATCCTTTAAGATAAAAAAAACTGTACTATTTAATCCTTTCTCAGTTCTTTTTTCCAAAATGGCTTTAAAAGATTGCGAGCTATTATTATTCTCTGAATTTGGTTAGTTCCTTCAAAAATTTGAGTTACCTTAGCATCACGCATCATTCTTTCTACTGGGTAATCTTTTAAATATCCATACCCACCTAATAGTTGTACGGCATCTGTAGTAACTTGCATTGCCACATCTGAAGCAAAACATTTTGCCATTGCAGACAAAGTATCCACACCTAAGGCTGACATTTTGTCTCTTTCGTAAACTTTTTCATCTAATAAAGCAGCTGCTTTGTATACTAAAGCACGCGCTGCTTCAATTTTCATCGCCATATCAGCTAACATAAATTGCACTCCTTGAAAATCTGCTAGCTTTTGTCCAAATTGAACCCGTTGAGTGGTATACTCAAGTGCACAGTCCAAAGCTCCTTGGGCTATTCCTATAGCTAATGCTCCAACAGAGGGACGCGATAAATTCAATGTCATCATTGCAATTTCCCAACCGTTGCCCTCACCTCCGATGAGGTTTTCTGCAGGTACTATAGCATCTTCAAAAATAAGATCAGTTGTATCGGAGCCTCTCATTCCCATTTTGTCTTCAGGTTTACCTATATACATTCCTTTTGTATCTTTTTCAATCATTAGAACTGCAATCCCTTTCTTCCCCTTTGATGGATCTGTTGTTACAAAAACAGTATAAATATCAGCTACTCCTCCATTAGTTACAAATGTCTTTCTCCCGTTTACCACGTAATAATCTCCCTTGCGAATTGCAGTGGTTTTTAAAGCTGAGGCATCTGAGCCAGCTTCTGGTTCTGTTAAGGCAAACGCTACTAAAGCTCCTTCTTTAGCTACACGACTGTAAAAATACTCTTTTTGTTCTTTTGTACCCGATATCATCAATGGTATTAAGCCTACGGAGTGAGCAACAATCATTAATGAACTTGAGGCACATGCGTATGCTATTTCTTCAGCTACTATGCAAAGAGCTGTAATGCTACCATCAAATCCTCCATATTCTTCGGGGAAGAGGATGCTTAAATACCCCTGTTGTGCAAAAAGTTCTGCTATATCCCATGGAAAAACTCCAGCCCGATCGATTTCTGCTGCTCTTTTTGCTACTTTAGTTCTAGCAATTTGTCTGACGGATTCCCTCAGCAGTTTGTTCCTTTCTTCTATGGCGTTTAAGTCTTTCATCCCATCTACCCCCTTCCAACTTTGTATCTGAGAATTTTGTCTAAAAAATAAACCAAATTCATAGGACTATTACAAGCCTCAAATGTCTGAGGGGAGCTTATTAAGGGCCTCTTCTAACAGAGCGTTTATCTCAGAAATGAGTTTTAAAGATGAATTTAACCTTTCACTGACTTCGGGATACCCTAAGGAAAAGGCTATCTCCTTCCATTTCCTATACTCCTCGAGATGGCTTTCGTTATGCCTAATCCAATGCTGGATGACCGTTTTTAAATATCTTACATCGTACATTTTCCTCCCCTTATTATTAACTTAATAGCCATAAGGACACACGTGATTAAGCGACAATAAACGGCATATTCCTGATGCTGTTATTCCGTAAACATAATATGGTTTTTGAGTCATAGATATCTTTTCAAAAATATAACTAAAAGTCCCATTAATAAAAGTTGTACCTGTTAGCAATACAATTTGTGCTTCTGATATCAACTTATCTGTATATCGCTCTCCATCCAAAATTTCAATTCCAAACTTTACTTTTCCTATGTTTTCTTTATCAAGATCTGTTATCATTATATTATCTACACCAACGTTTGACGCAAGAACTTGAGCAATTGCAGGATGGAATCCAATTATTCCAATTTTTCTAAATGGTTTCACTAAATTTAGAATTTCAAAAGCACATCTTAATGGCGCATTATCTTTGCAATGTATGCTTTTGGATATAAATCCTAAATATCTCAATACAGCATTAAGTGTAGCAACGAAAATTGCGCGATTTTCGCATTTAGCAATGTCCAAAGAAAATGCCTCTTTTAAACTACCTTTAAAGGATTTGGGGGAATCGGTGAAGGCCTGTCCTTTGGCGTCTTTGATTTTAGCCTCCAAAAGCCTTTCTTTGCCCTTGAGGAGTGGCAGGTCCTCTATATGAGGTTCACCTATGGCTTCATTAATCGGAAGGGGACTCACCGTTACAGGAAGGTCCATATCGATCTTTCCGCTCAGTAGCTTGAGAAGTCGATTGCGGGCTTCTTCTAAATAATCCATCTTATAGCTTCTTAGCCCTATCTACGTATCGTTTAGTTTCAACGTCCACGATGATGAGGTCCCCTGTTTCGATAAACTGAGGAACAAGGATTACCAATCCGTTTTCTAAGGTTGCTTCTTTCCATGTATTATCCATTTGTCCCTTTATTCCACTTCCTGTAGATTCTACTCGTAGTTGAACCATCCTTGGAAAATCTATCCCTATGGGAACCCCATTGTAAAGTTCTACCTTTACCTTTGTACCTTCTTTCAGGAAAGGAAGATAATTTTCAACAGATGATCTAGGAAGGCTAACTTGATCATATGTTTCTGGATCCATTAACACAACTTCATCTTTATCCTGATATAGAAATTCCATCTCTTTCCTCTCTAGTTGTACGTCCTCCACCTTTTCTTCAGGTGTCCACCTGAATTCGCTTACTTTTCCCGATTTCATGTGCCTAAGAGTTGCCTTTATAATACCAGAAAACTGAGCCTTTCCCGCATGGCGGGAAAGCCCTACCACTTTATATAATTCACCGTTTAGGATTATCACTTCCCCCTCACGAAGGTTTTGTGCTTCTTTCATAGCACACCCTCCTTTTTGACTTTCCACTCATTATTATAATGCCAAAAGGAGAACGATGACGATAAGACCTTAAACTGTTTTTCAAAATAGACAAGAAAAAGGGGAGGGATTTATAATCTTTTGTTGCAAGGAAAAAGGAGGTAACCTATGAGGATAGGCATAGGTCAAATCAACCCTACGGTAGGCGATCTCAAAGGAAACCTAGAGAAAATCAAGCTTTTTGTCCAAGAAGCTGAAAAAAAGGAGGTGGACCTTCTCTGTTTCCCCGAACTTGCACTTACGGGTTGCCCTTTAGAAGCCCTTTTGTTTAATGCTTCCTTTTTACGAGACAACTCTTTAGCCTTGCAAGAATTAGTGAGTTTTACATCAGACAAAGAAATGGTTGTGATAGTAGGATATGTAGATTGTTCAGACGGTATATATGATGCTGCAGCTGTAATCTATAAAGGAGAAATAAAAGGTATATACAAAAAAATTCATATTACAAACTCTGAGACTTTTGATGAAGAACGCTATTTTGATCGAGGGAATAGTTATATGCTTTTCTTTATAAAAGGGAAAAAAGTAGCAATTACCATTGGCCAGGAAATTTTCCTACCTTTACTGCCAATAACTACCTTATCACTTTGGGGGACTGAGCTTTTGATAAATTTAAATGCCTCTCCTTATTACATAGGTAAAAGAGAACAGAGAGAAAGGTTTCTTTCTTTTTTAGCTAAAGAACACTCCTTACCTTTAGTCTTTGTCAATTCGGCAGGTGGTCAGGATGAATTGGTGTTTGAAGGATCAAGTGTGATTGTAAATCATAAAGGGGAAATATTATGCAGAGCTAAGGCTTTTCACGAAGATTTGGTGGTGGCAGATTTGGAGGACTTTAGAGCAAGAGTGGAATTACCCTCTTTCTTTTTGAAAGGTGGTAAGCCCCCCACAGTATGCGATGGGGTGTTCACAGGAGCCCCCAAGATCTTAAAAGTCACTGATACCCCTCCTTTGCATAAGAGGTCTTCAACCCAAAATACCCTCACCCCCCCCTTACCCCTAATAGAGGAAGTGTATGAGGCCCTTGTCGTTGGTACAAGGGATTATGTGAGGAAAAACGGGTTCAGAAAGGTAGTAATAGGGTTGTCAGGAGGAATTGACTCAAGTTTAGTCGCTTCAATAGCTGTAGACGCCCTTGGTAAAGAGAATGTGATAGGTGTATTTATGCCCTCACAATTTACTTCTGAAAGAAGCAAACGAGATGTTTTGAAGTTAGTACATAATTTGGGAATAGAGTTAAAGGAAATATCCATCGAGCCGATCTTTGAAACTTATATCAAAGTCCTTCAACCCCATTTTGTCGATAGAAAGATAGACGTCACTGAAGAGAACATCCAGGCTAGGATTAGAAGCACTATCCTCATGGCCTTGTCCAACAAATTTGGATGGCTTGTGTTATCTACAGGCAATAAAAGTGAATTGGCCTGTGGATATGCAACACTTTATGGAGATTTGTCAGGAGGTCTAGCAGTCATAAAGGATATACCAAAAAGTTTAGTTTACGAGCTTTCAAAATGGAGGAATTCCAAGGCCGGGTTTGATTTAATACCGCGAAGCATATTAGAAAAAGAACCATCTGCAGAATTAAGGCCTGGTCAAAAGGATACAGATACTTTACCGCCATATGAAGTCCTTGATCCTATTATTAGGTTATATGTTGAGGAAGGGGCCTCTTTTGAAGAAATAGTAGCTGCTGGGTACGAAATAGAAACAGTTGAAAAAGTAATGGAAATGGTTGCCACCAACGAATTCAAGAGAAGGCAAGCACCACCAGGGATTAAGATAACTTTACGTTCCTTAGGCAGGGAATGGCGCTTGCCGATAACTAATTACTATCGAAAACCACTATATGGTTAGATGCCTGCTACAAGCTGTTTATAAAGTTTCCTGTTGTTCCGCCATAAGTCAAACCTATCAAGATGCATCACCTTGGTCCATGTTTTTACAAAATCTTCTATAAATTTTTCTTTCCCATCTGATGAAGCATAAACCTCGCATATTGCCCTTAATTCATCATGGTGTCCAAAAATTAAATCTACTCGAGTAGCTAACCACTTCGCACTGCCTGTTTTTCTATCAATACCCTTAAAAAGGTAACGGTACTTGTCAAGCGCTTCCCATGTAACAGACATATCTAAAAGGTTTACAAAAAAGTCATTTGTAAGAACTCCTCTTTTTTCGGTGAATACACCATAATTCGAATATTTATAGGTAGCCCCTAAAACTCTAAGACCACCTATTAACACTACAAGTTCGGTTACCTTAAGTGTTAACAATTGTGCTTTATCGATAAGGGCTTCTTCTGCTTTTATTTTTGAAGGATCTTTTATGTAATTACGAAAACCGCAAGCGAAAGGCTCCAATAACGACCAAAAGTTCAAATCGATGTGTTCTTGTTCAGCATCTACTCTACCAGGCACAAAGGGTATTTTTATATTGAAACCTGCTTTTTGGGCTGCCAGCTCTACTGCTACACAGCCAGCTAATACGATGAGGTCGGCCATTGACACCTTCTTCCCAGTATTCCGCTTTTTCTGTTCAGAATTGAACTTCTCCTGGATGGTTCCATAGACCTTAAGTATGCGTATAAGATCATCAGGATGGTTTACTTCCCATTGCCTTTGGGGAAGAAGTCGTATACGGGCTCCGTTTGCCCCTCCGCGTCTATCCGAATTCCTATAGGTAGAGGCAGCAGACCACGCAGTGTACACCATCTCCGAGATCCCCAAACCTGACTCAGAAAGGACTTTTTTCAACTCTTCTATGTCTTCTTCGTCTATAAGCTCGTAATCACGCAAAGAAAGCGGATCTTGCCATAAAAAGGTCTCCTCGGGGACTTCTGGACCAAGATAACACTCTTTAGGGCCAAGATCACGGTGAGTAAGTTTAAACCACGCTTTAGCGAAAGCTTCCTCGAACTGTTTTGGATTATGGAGATAACGTTTTGCTATTTCAGCATAGACTGGATCAAAACGCAAAGCCAAATCAGCAGTTAGCATCATAGGAGGATGTTTTTTTTGTGGGTCATATGCATCAGGGATAATAGCTGGAGCGTCCTTAGCAACCCATTGGTATTTTCCTGCAGGGCTTTTGGTCAATTCCCATTCATAGTTAAACAATATATGTAAGTAATTTAAACCGAACTTTGTAGGTGTAGGTGACCATGTTAGCTCAAATCCAGAGGTAAAAGTATCGGGACCTTTTCCACTTTTGTAAGTATTTTTCCATCCAAGACCTTGCTCCTCAATAGGTGAAGAACTTGGATCTGGTCCAACGTATGTATCCGCACATGCACCATGACATTTACCAAAGGCATGCCCACCTGCTATAAGGGCTACCGTTTCTTCATCGTTCATACCCATACGCGAAAAAGCCTCCCTTATCTGTTTGGCGGAGGCCATGGGATCTGGGTTTCCCTCTGGGCCTTCTGGGTTTACGTATATCAAACCCATTTCAGTAGCAGCAAACGGCCTTTCCAATTCTCCCTCTTTGAACCTTTCCTTACCCGAAAGCATTTCTTGTTCAGGCCCCCAATCTGCACTTTCGTCAGGCTCCCAAATATCCTCTCTGCCTCCTGCAAATCCAATGGTTTTCACTCCCATTGACTCTAACGCTACGTTACCTGCAAGGATGATCAAATCTGCCCAAGACAACTTTCTCCCATATTTTTGTTTAATAGGCCATAACAACCTCAGAGCTTTGTCGAGATTCATATTGTCAGGCCAGTTGATGCGCGGAGGGAACCTTATATCACCGCTTCTTGCACCTCCTCTTCCATCAAAAACCCTATAACTACCCGCACTGTGCCACGCTAGACGTATAAATAATGGGCCGTAATGACCAAAATCTGCTGGCCACCAATCTTGAGATTTAGTCATAATCTCTCGAAGGTCTTCCTTTACTTTCGACAGATCAAGGCTCTCAAATTCTTCTGCATAGTCATAATCAGGACCGAAAGGATTAGAACAAATGCAGTTTTGACGCAACACCTTAAGGTTTAACCTTTGAGGCCACCAATCCGTTATCCACCTTTTCCGGGTTTGCCCTTTCATCATGCCTCCTTTTGTAGTTTTTTTAATTTTAAACGGAATTTTTAAAAATGTCAACTTTTTATTTTAAAACCACATCAGCTATAAAAAGAAGACCCCATGGTAGGTTTCCCCTTTTTGGGCTTGATGTCCATTTAAGTGTGGTATATATTATTCGTACTGTTTGAAATGTTTAAAGTGAACCTGTAGGAGGTGAAAGGGGAATGGCAGCTGAATTTGAAGATCTCGAAAGGATGTTAAAACGGCTAAAGAGAGATTTTCAACAAAATGTACAACCTGAGCTGAAGAAGCATGCGCACTTTATCAGTAAGAGCGAACGCGAAAGGATGAAGCGG
>Ga0105162_1000412_pt1 | contig 28582 bp, 24 predicted proteins | sample JNZ201metaG_FD_81532 | JGI IMG/M metagenome (GOLD analysis project Ga0105162, IMG submission 81532) | Hot spring microbial communities from Jinze hot spring, China to study Microbial Dark Matter (Phase II) - JNZ 20120812A | ecosystem: Environmental > Aquatic > Thermal springs > Hot (42-90C) >...
GAACAAAAGTATGTGCAAATTCTACTGAATGGCAAGAGCAACGTGCTTATTATTAGCACAAGTACGGAGTCGAGTGTAGATAAGTATGTGCGCGAATGCAGAAATTTAGGTTATGGGTGGTCGTATCTTGAAATAGAGGACTGATTAGCCCCGCTTGTTGCGGGGCATTAGCAGCACTAAATGAAAGGAGGCTGGTATAATGATGACAATAAATATTCGTGAAGGTAGTGTGATTAATAATTCCAGCGTTTTATTCGTTCCAACGGTTGATAGTAAAGTGCACTACAAGTATGTTGGTAAAATTCTTGCACGAAAACCTAGTAACTTCACCGGTGTTGCAGTTGTTGTGCACGTGTACACTTATGGTAACAAGTATTTGTTCACAACAGCTGGTTTTGTAAACGGATTTAAGTTTCGATCGCTGAAATTCCAGGGAATAAATATTGGTAATACGAGTATACTGCATTCGATCCTTGCCGGCGCTCTTGACAATATACTTAACAGCCAAAATGGACAGTACTCCGAACTTAGGAAACGACTAATCGACTACTTTCAACTAGACAGGTTTTTACCTCCTGATTCAGAGTACCTGTCTGCGTATTTTGATTACTACGTGTATAAGAACGACAAAATAGTAGGTTTGTATAGACTTGTACGACATACTGCGTATACATTTAGATCTGAACCGGAGCCAACAAACGACGGACTGTACGAATCCAAATTTTTGCTCAACTTTGAGACAGGGAACGATTTGACGTTTAAACTGTTCGATACTACAGGGGAGCAGAAAACAGTTGGCTACGAGCAGTTTCAAGCACCTGACACTGCATTGTGTGTCGAAGCAAGCGCAAGTAGCAATCAGTTGTCGCTGTCAAGCTACTTTAAACTAGAGGGTTTTAAGTTATCGCTTGCAAAAGGTTCACTGTTAAGACTTGTGTTTAACGAAGTTGCTGAACCAGTTGCATTCTGTAAAGTCAGTCTCCACTACAAGGACTACGATAGAGGTGCTATCGAGTATAATATTAAAGGTTTGCGTCGCAGCGGCACTCCGCTTTCTAGTAACCCGGAACTTGTGTTGCCGTTCATATTTTGCGCTTTGTCGGCTCAATCAGATCTGATTGATGTCGGCGGCGCGTTCGCTCGTGCATATAGCACTATTGTCAAACCACACGATAGATTGGTGCCGTTAACAAAGGCAGATTTGCTTGACATCGATGGCGGGATTGCAATTTCTCAGTATGATGAGTATATTGAACGTCATAAGAAACACGGTATTGGATTGTATGGCAAGGTTTACTTCTCAGACCAATGTGTTATTGTTGGCATTAACCTATCAAATAAGGTAAGAAAGATATACGGCTACTACTTTACATCTGGCTCTGCAAACAGAGATATCTTCTTGTGTGACACCTATGCTACAAGGTATCTTGTCAAGCCATTTAGCGGCTATTTTGTAAATCTTGAAAGAAGAAATCCTGGTTTACAAGCAGTTACGGTGTCTAGCAACGATACGATGATTACGCTCACCGATATAGTACGTAGCAAGTCGAAAAGTGATATGCGCTTCAATATTCACATGGTGAATTACAATGTATTCCGTACAGGAGACGCAGATTTCATTGTGACAAAAGTTACTGAGCCGTTCGAAATTAATCAGGTATACCTAGCATATGTTGAAACGTCTTTTATTAACTACGTACCCACCGGATATGGCTACGACAGTAAGCTTTTGGACACTATCTGCTCTTTGTACGTTACATGTCCACATGTTTTGCATACATTGCCAGATAATAAGTCTTATAACTTTGCAACTATGCTTAAAGACGACAAAGATGACATCGCTTCCAACAACAATTTTTTAGTGTCATATGTCATCAGCTCAAATGCTTTTGATGTTAGTGGTTCGTATGCACCGATTACTGCGAGCTATTTGAATTATAGTCCGCACAATTCATTGTTTAGAATGTACGATGTAAAGTACAACAATGATAGCAGTAAATACGGTCCTCCAAAGCATATTCCTGCTGTCGAAATTAAGCATTTAGTTGTTGATAGCTCAATAATATTTGAAAAGTTAGTGAAAGCAAGTTGTTCAAAATGAAGATAGCAGCAGTGTTAACTGCTAGAGTCTGTCTTCTCTTAGCACTAAGACGCTTGGCTTTAGAGCATCAAAGCGCCGTAAATTCGGTGTGCTCAAATGGTTCTGCAATTTGTCTCAGCGGGCAGTTGCAGAACCATTTGTTTGTATATTAGCCATTTGCATTGCCTTTGCTAGCAGGACTATCTAAAAAACAGGCGTTTCGTCTACGCCAACAAAGAGCATAAAATTTTCAATAGGCATAGACGAGTAGTCTATTGGATAAAACATTACTAACGGCACTACATGTTCTTGTCCGTTGTATCTCAGTACAGCTATTTTGTTTGACCAGTCGATTGCAGCAGGTTTGATAAATGCATATGTCATCGACGCACCCCTCAAAATGTTAGTCCTATTAACTCTCTCTATTTATTGATTCTTAGCTTAATGTGCGGATACAGGCGATGAGATTGTGCATAGAAATTGAATAAATCTAAGAATTGCCCGGCGTCAAGATTTCTGGATTTAATGAAGTCGTAAACATATTTGCCAATATATGCCTAGTTAGAATTGTTAATTGGCTTACCAGTCATAGCGCTGATTATTTGCATTGTCGCGCCAGGATTGTAATAGTACATACTGTGAATTAAGTAGGGCACGGAAATGTCAACGCCGCCTGTAAATAGATGGTTTATACCAATGTTAACGCCGTAGTTTTGATACTAGATGACAACCTAATGCCACGGCTCAAGCGTCTAAATTGACCTGTATATGTCTATTGCTCTATTGACGTGCATAATGGACTATCTATTGTAGTAAGTGTTGACACCATAGATATCTATACCGGTTTCGGCATCATAGTTCACGCCGGCTTCGACTGTCATAATGTTGTAAGCAACTATGAACTAAAACTGTACTGGTATATTGTACTTTTGTAGGTGCTATTCGTTTCTAACAATGTTCAGATAAACGTATGAATTAAACGTCTTCGAGTCCATTATTATGTATCCTTCATTAATTTGCTATTTGCCGCTAATGTACATAGCTGTGTTTGGTACATACTATGCTCGTTTAAGCTATAATGATAGCTGTTCCTAGCTGCCGTATCGTTTCGGCCACTTCGTCTACCAATGACTTGTATACACAGAATATGTTGTGCTCTTTACAGTGTTTACTACTTTGCTTGATGAGTCAACACGCGAGTTTTTGACTATTGTATAAAAGTCCTGGGACGTAAAACCGTATAGTTCGTAATCAACTTGTACCATTAGATTGGATATCTGCTATAAAAGTCTCTTGCTCTATAGAAATCTGAATATGTTTTCCTTTCCGAGCTGCCAGTCTGATAGCAGCTTATCGTACGGTATAATCTGTTCCGCAGATGGCTATTTTTGAATAAGCTGTCTTCCAGTAGCAATTGCTTCCTTGAATTGCTCGGGCTTTATGTATAGTCCAATTGACTATGCTATCGGCAACTAGATAATTGGCTTATCTGTAGAATCAAATAACACGACGAAGTACGCAGCGTTGTCGTTAAATTCTATGTTACCTATGTACGGTGTCGGTAGTATCCAATCGTCTTTGTTGATTTTAACGCGTGCGATCATGTGTTTTGTATTTATCGTTCCTGGTACGATAGCGTATTTTTGTTTAGACATATTCATGCCTCCTTTGTCTAAGCTTTGAATTAACTTTAGTGTCTAAGGAGTTGGTAGTTATGATTGATTATAGTCTACTCAACGACTCTCAACGTGCGGCGGTTTTTGACGATAGTCCAAAGACAGTTGTTATTGCTGGACCTGGTACAGGTAAAACTAAGACACTAGCGTACAAATTTGCTTATCTACTTGAATCTGGTTACAGCAACGACGAAGTTATGCTTGTGACATTTACCAATGCGGCGGCAGACGAAATGTCAGAGCGAATTGAAAAACTAATACATGTTAGACCACTGTATGCAGGTACGTTTCACAGCATTTTTCTTAGACTAATTAGAGAATACCAAGATTTACTAGTTGATTGTTCTGTCTTACCTCAAGGCTTTGAGAACTTTAATGTGCTTGATGAAGATAATCAAAAAATAGTGTTTCAATCGCTTGTTACAAAATACGGACTAAACGACAGTGTTACTACATTGCTGATGACATTGTACAGTTATTTGACAAACACCATGTCTGCTATCAGCCTTGATGCTGCGCGGCGCTACTTTCGACTAAATGCAGACAAAATTGCAGCAGTGTATAACGACATTATTAACGACTATACGAAATTTAAACTGTCAAACAAGTTCTTTGATTTTGAAGACATATTAGTTTACATGCACAGCGCTGTGACAAAATGTTCTGCATTTATTAATAAATTAACTACTCGCTTCAGATATATACTTGTTGACGAGTTTCAAGACTGTAGTAAGCTACAACTGATGATTATAAACACTTTGTTTGACAAAGCGAATGGCAGGTTAAAAATCTTTGCGGTTGGTGATGACGCGCAAAGCATTTACGGCTTTCGTGGCGCTGATGCTTCGTTAATACAGGAATTTGCTAGTGATGCACGTAAAATAGTTTTCAATTGTAATTACCGCAGTGGCAGAGTACTAGCTGGTAGCTTAGGCTCGTTTGTACCAAGTAGTGCAAGTTATCGTATGCATCTACCAATGAATAAGAGTATTAATTCTGACTCTGTTAGGCTTGTAACTGTAAACTCTGAACGGTCGGAAATAATGGTGATTCATAACATACTCAAAGGTTTAATGTCAAAAGGATTGCAACCTAAAGACATTGTTATACTAGCAAGGACGAATGCAAAACTTGAACAATTGTTTAATGGATTGTCTGGCTATAACAACGACTTAATGCTTATTAAGACGGAAGAAGATTTCTTGAATTCTTTGCAAATGAACAAGACTAAGCTAATGACTATTCACAGGTCAAAAGGTCTTGAATGGCCGGCTGTGATTGTTGCAGGTATACAAGACAATGTCTTTCCGCGTTTGGAAGGTTCGAGTATCGAAGAAGAGCGGCGGCTCTTATATGTAGCAGTTACACGCGCACAACAGTATTGTTATCTTGTTGCGTATACACCAATTCCTGGGGCTTTTGTAGATAAGCTTTTGCAACCCGCAGTAATTAAAGGTCTTGACAGAATGTTTTAAATTTGGACAATCCAAAAAGTTCAGAGGAGGTAGATATTATGTTTGGGCTAATTAAGTATTCAGATGAAGAGCTTGATATCGTTTCAAGGTTTATGATTGATCATCATGATGAGTACACAAAGATGGTGCGTCCGTTTTTGTTGTATGATACAATTGTACGTGTTGGCTTTGCATTTGGTTTGTCGCTTCTGCTGGATAAAGTTATAACAATGGTATTGTTTGGCAAAAGCCTTTCATTGTTCTTTGCACTTGTTTTAATTGCGTATACATTGACATCTTTTATTCTTAGTGGTAACTATGCGTATTTTATATTGGTGCCAAAATATGTCAAAGAGAAAAGTGTCAAGTACAAGATGTTAGCAAATGCAGTTATCAATTCTGTCGTTGATTCAATGATAATGACGTTATTGCTGACATTGTTTGTTGCAATATTGTACAGGAATGTTGTCAATGTAAGTTCTGTCTTGCATGCGAAGTACCATATTGATGTCACAGATCTGTACGGACTATTCAAGAATCTGCCGTTTATATTCATTCATTTTGCTATGTTAGGCATTATTTAATGGAGGTGATAATGTGCTACCATTCAAGTTTAGTGTTACTGAACTAGAGAATATGATTACAAGAGCTAATACTGACTATATGCTTGGTGAGCGCATGTTTTCAAAGACAAAGTTGAAATACGGTGTATATGATAACTTGTACATCATTGAGCAAAACAAAGAGAAAACGAGTATTTATGCAAAATTGAAACAAGCGGGCTTTGATGTTAGACAGATCATGTACAAGCAGGACGAATCATTGCGCGGTGTATATATAGGCGTCATAATCAACAACGACATCTTCATTTATGAAAGCGCGCTAGAGCATATTGACGGCATTGATAGAGATATATTATGGATGCACCTGCTTGTCGAAAAACCAAAGAACGTAGTTAAGCGAATTGAAGACATTGAGGTATCGGTGCTACGCAACGCAGAAAACAAGAAGATAGCGTTCTCTGTATACGACGGCGTAAAACGGTCATATATGTTTAATCTGGACTATCTCAAAACGTTTGTATTGAAGGATTCAAGTACTGCTTGTGAAACCGCTTAATGGAGGTGCGTTAGTATGTCAGACAGCTTGAAGAGTATAGTTGAAGAGGAAGTTGTAAACGAAAGTATTAATCAAGGTGCAGTTGAAGGTAATTTGCATGACAAAGAGTTTATAAGTAAAGTCTACACGGTGGCACAGGATAAGGTCTTTATAAGCGCCACAATTAAGCTCGGTCTCAGAAATTACAGTAACATTGAGTTGAACTTCGGTATTAGTCAAAACATCGACCAAGGTAGAGACCCTTCAGAAGTTGCAGACGCTATGTTCAATAATTATATCTTGCCGAATGTCAAGCGCTATGCGGCAGTTCTTGCACAAAATACGTTAAAGATTATCGATATCCTTGAAAATGTTGTCAATAACACAGGTTCAAATGGACAAAAAGTGATCAGAGGATGATGTGGTGGAGGTGTATAGTATGAATAGTAGGTTTAACAGCGTCGATTTCATGGATGAGATTAGCGAAATTTTCAAACCTGAAAAAGTGGTGGTTGAAACGACAAAGAAAGTTGATTACAATGGAGAAAGTAAACAGCATACGTTTTAGAAGTGACTATGAGGGATGGAAACTAGACAATTATAGGAACTTGCTGGCGAACGCTTATACTTACCAGCGTTTTAGAAGTGACTATGAGGGATGGAAACTACGTATTCACTATTAAGCGCCTCGAATAGTTTTAATGCATGTTTTAGAAGTGACTATGAGGGATGGAAACTTGTGTATGTCTCCAATAGATTATCACTTGGCATTAGCGCTCGGGTTTTAGAAGTGACTATGAGGGATGGAAACTTGCAAATTCATCAACACCAAATGACTAAACCTAATATTGGAATGCGTTTTAGAAGTGACTATGAGGGATGGAAACGCCTATTAATTGTCCGCCTAGCTTTACAAAGCCAAAGAGTTTTAGAAGTGACTATGAGGGATGGAAACTTTGCGTAATTGTTTTAACAACTTGATTTGCCCGATGGACTAGTTTTAGAAGTGACTATGAGGGATGGAAACATACCAAGCAACCAAGCTATAAAGCTTGATCCGACACTACCTCTTGTTTTAGAAGTGACTATGAGGGATGGAAACTTTCTTTTTTGCACCCCCACCCCTGGGAGTTGTGGCACTCGGTTTTAGAAGTGACTATGAGGGATGGAAACCAACATGCAATATTGTTTAATCTTTTCTATTTGTATATCAGTTTTAGAAGTGACTATGAGGGATGGAAACTTGAAGAAAAAGCTTTCCTTGCGGTGAGCTTGTATCAAAGTTTTGTTTTAGAAGTGACTATGAGGGATGGAAACAACCGATGGGAGTTCTAATTGACGGCCGAGTAAAACAACTTCGTTTTAGAAGTGACTATGAGGGATGGAAACTCTAAACGGCCCTCGAGTTCACTGGGGGGGCATATTGTGCTAAAGTTTTAGAAGTGACTATGAGGGATGGAAACATACCTTTGTAATTGTCTGAGCTTTTGCAGTTGCTTTATCCGTGTTTTAGAAGTGACTATGAGGGATGGAAACCAATCGCAATGTTCTGAGAGGGTGAATACAAATCAGTTTTAGAAGTGACTATGAGGGATGGAAACTTCAAATTTGTTGGATGGTTTTTCAAGAACAATGGTTTTAGAAGTGACTATGAGGGATGGAAACTGAAAAATTTGATCAAAACTTAATTCTTCGTACCACACCTGGTTGGTTTTAGAAGTGACTATGAGGGATGGAAACTTCCGATGAATTCGTACATACTATCCCCTCCTCGTTTTTTATTAGTTTTAGAAGTGACTATGAGGGATGGAAACTTTCTCTTTCGTTTGTTTTTCCATTCTCATCACCTCCCAGTTTTAGAAGTGACTATGAGGGATGGAAACTTTCTCTTTCGTTTGTTTTTCCATTCTCATCACCTCCCAGTTTTAGAAGTGACTATGAGGGATGGAAACGCGATCGTAGGTTGTTCCTTAAAAGTTGAGATAATTTTTTTGAGTTTTAGAAGTGACTATGAGGGATGGAAACACGATAGAAAAAAACACCTCGCCCCCGCCCCAGGGGGTAGTTTTAGAAGTGACTATGAGGGATGGAAACCACCCGTTAACATAAAACAACCTGAACATACCAACACCTCCGTTTTAGAAGTGACTATGAGGGATGGAAACTTCGAGAACGGGACAGTCGAAACGGTGGGATCTGTCTTCCAGTTTTAGAAGTGACTATGAGGGATGGAAACTCATAAACAAAAATCGTTAAAATTTTTCTCCTGCTTAATGTTTTAGAAGTGACTATGAGGGATGGAAACTACGATTGTGGTTGAACCGTTTTTTTCGTATATCTTCAGTTTTAGAAGTGACTATGAGGGATGGAAACCCTAATACACGTGCCATATAGTTTGCTGTGTCTGGATAGCCAATAGTTTTAGAAGTGACTATGAGGGATGGAAACAGCCGCATCCGTGTATGCACCGTATCCGGTGCTTCTACCGTTTTAGAAGTGACTATGAGGGATGGAAACACCGTATACAAGAAACCTGTTTTTGTCAAATTCATACATACGTTTTAGAAGTGACTATGAGGGATGGAAACACGACTAAGACGCCCCTTAACTGGTTCGAGCACATACTGTTTTAGAAGTGACTATGAGGGATGGAAACAGGGGCCAAAAGTACATCTTTTTTTGTTTCCGCAACCACCGCCGCCGGTTTTAGAAGTGACTATGAGGGATGGAAACGCGGTGCACCCCAATCAGGGGGCAGGAAAGCTTATTCACTGTTTTAGAAGTGACTATGAGGGATGGAAACCAAAATATAAATGCGCCGTGTGGGGGCACGGCGCGTTTTAGAAGTGACTATGAGGGATGGAAACCCGCCGACGTGGGGTTTTCACCTCCTTTAAATTTTTTTATTGTTTTAGAAGTGACTATGAGGGATGGAAACCCATGTGGACAACCTCAAAAACTTAAACCTCCCTTTCCAGTTTTAGAAGTGACTATGAGGGATGGAAACATGTGTAACCAATGTTGATAAGGTTTGAAGCTTGAAAATCTAAAGGTGTTTTAGAAGTGACTATGAGGGATGGAAACTCTCCGGCTCTTTGAAGAACTTTTGTTGAATGAAATCACTAAGTTTTAGAAGTGACTATGAGGGATGGAAACAACGCCGGCTAAAAATTGGCAATATTCAATTACATAATAGTTTTAGAAGTGACTATGAGGGATGGAAACCGTTATACCTGCAATCCCCGTTACATAATCCACAAACAAAGTTTTAGAAGTGACTATGAGGGATGGAAACTCACATTCAAACTCTATGCCTAACAACACCAAAAATAACTGTTTTAGAAGTGACTATGAGGGATGGAAACCCATTTTTTTAAGAACATCTTTTGATATCCTCACCATACTTTAGAAGTGACTATGAGGGATGGAAACTAAAATCCAGGGGTATGTGCTATAATGTGAGTGTAACCAAAACTTTAGAAGTGACTATGAGGGATGGAAACACTGCTGAAGTTCTATTTCTCTACGTACCTCGTTAAACTTTAGAAGTGACTATGAGGGATGGAAACAAATATATAGCAATACTTACTTCGATTGGTCTAAAGTCATCAGGCTTTAGAAGTGACTATGAGGGATGGAAACGCAACGAACCATTTGGCTTTGATTTTACCATCAATGTCACGGCTTTAGAAGTGACTATGAGGGAGGGAAACAGATCGTTTTGCTGTAATGCTTCCAACGTAGTGTAAATTTTGGTGTTTTAGAAGTGTGTATAATTGATGGAAACTTTTGAAATCAAGCGTTTCAAGCCCATTTTGAATTTTTCTTATGTTTTAGCAGTGAGTATGAAGGTTTGAAACAGCATGGGTTCCTGTGTTATAATAAAAGCGGAAAGCGAAGTTTTAGAAGTTGACTATAAGGGATGGGAACGAAGAGGCAAGAGAAGAAGATGATGAGTATAGAAAATGGTGTTTTAGAAGTGACTATGAGGGATGAAAACAATCCAATATCACTTTGCCGGTTGTTTGTCTGTGATCATTTGTTTTGGAAAAGACTGTGAGAGATGAGAAATCTGAAATGGTTAGGAGATTTTGTTTTAGAAGGGACTAAGAGAAAAGTAGCATGTGAGAATTGATAATACCAAAAAATAAATGCCCTGGTGTTTTTCACCAGGGCGATTTGGTTTATTTTGGTTACGGAATCATATTCCCGGCTGCGATGTAAAGGCTGTACCACTCTTCTCTTGTAAGATCAACATTTTGTGCTTGTGCAATCTTTTTTAATCTTTCTGGATTTGTTGTTCCAACGATTGGTTGAATCTTTGCTGGATGCCTCAAAATCCAAGCAATGGCGATTGCTTCTTTTGAAACGCTATATTTGTTTGCCAAATATTCTAATTTAGCGTTTAAATCAGGGAATAATGGGTTGTCTATAAATACCCCCTGTATGTTTCCGTATTCGTTGCCGTATTGGAATGGAGACCATGCTTGAATTGTTATTCCTTTCAGCCTGCAGTATTCAAGGATACTCCCGTCTCTATTAATTGCTTGATGGAATTTTGTGTTTGCAAATATACCAGAGTCAATCATTCCTGTATTCGTCAAGCTTAGTTGAAGTTGGTTGGTTAGTAATTTGTAGTTCACTGCACTGCTTAGCAATTCAATTTGCATGGAATTGAAATTGCTAACTCCAAAATATCTCACGTAGCCTTTTGAATGAACGTAACTGAAAGCTTCGGCAATTTCTTCAGGTTCCATTAGTGTATCTGGTCTGTGTAAAAGCAATACATCGATGTAATCTGTATCCAATCTTTTAAGAGCTTTTTCAACAGATGTGATGATGTGTTCTTTTGAAAGGTCATAGAACCCGCTTCTGATGCCACACTTTGTTTGGATTATTACTTTATCCCTTGATATTTGGAGGTTTTTCAGTGCTTGAGCAAATACTTCTTCAGATTTCCCTCCACCGTAGATATCTGCGTGGTCGAAGAAGTTGATACCAAGCTCAAGAGATGTAGCAATTAGCCTTTCTACCTCTGAGATTGGCTTATCCCAAATTCTCATACAGCCAAGCCCGATAACTGGAACATCGAGTTCGTTACCGAGTTTCATTCGCTTCATACCCAATCACCTCTCTACATTTTGTAGGCATTTTAATTATACTACCTGAAACAATTACAACTTCTTTCCTAAAAAAGTTTGCTTTTTACATTTGATAACGCTTAAACGCTGTTTTTTTCTTAAAAAGCCTGTCTTGTATATCTTATTTTTGAATTCTAAATTTTCTTATTTGCACACCAAGAACTGGTAGTATAATAATGTATACTGATTGATGAGCCCTCTAATATTTTTATGTGTGTTAAAATATTTCTGTAAACAACGCGAGGGGTGAGGTTAAATGGAAAACTCAGGACTTAATTTAGGTGCCGAACAAAAGGTCACAGTTGCTGAGAAGGTAAGGAAGGAACCGAATAAGAATTATTTTATTTCGGCGTCTGCTGGCACAGGAAAGACATATACGCTTACGAATTATTACATAGGTATCCTTGAGCAGCATGAAAAAACAGGAGAAAGTGATATCGTTGACCGTATTGTAGCAGTTACGTTTACAAACAAGGCAGCGAATGAGATGAAGGATAGAATTGTCAAAGAGATACAAAAAAAGCTTGAAAGTTTGAGCGAGAATGATAGAGCCTATAAATACTGGAAAGATGTCTATAAAAACATGTCCAGGGCAATTATTTCTACTATTGATAGCTTTTGTAGAAGGATACTCATTGAGCAGAACATAGAAGCAGGTGTTGATCCGAATTTTAAGATAATAAACGAACTGAAGCAGAAAAAATTAATCGACAAGGCAACGCAAAGGGCGATTCAGCTCGCATTTGACGTGTATGATGCCATTGAAAGCGGGGAAAATTACACTGAGAAAGTCACAAATTATTTGTATGGTTTGACAACGGAAAGGAATAAGCGTATACGAGAACTTTCAGATGAACTTGCAAAAAGTAAGGAAGATATTTTTAGGCTGTTTGAAGTTTTTGGAGATATATCTGACGTTGCGGAGAAAATTAAATCTGTTGTTACAAATTGGCGTTTGGAGTTGAATGAATCAAAGGTTAGTGAAAGGCTCTTAGAGGTTTTCGAAGAAGCCGGCGGTGCGTTGCGCGCGTTCAGAAATATTTCATTGATTGCAGCTGAGTTTTATGAGTCTGAAACACTCGATAATTTTGAGTATGATTTCAAAGGTGTGCTCGAAAAAACGCTAAAGGTGCTCGAGAATAGTGTGATAAGGGAGTATTATCAAAAAAGATTCAAATACATCATTGTTGACGAATTTCAAGATACAAACGAACTGCAGAAAAAGATTTTCGATTTGATTCACACGAATGATAACTATATTTTCTATGTTGGTGACAGAAAGCAGTCGATATATAGATTCCGTGGCGGGGATGTTTCTGTTTTTATTAAGACTATGAACGAGTTTGAGGAAAAGATAAAAAGCGGAAGAACAGACTATGAAATGCTCTCGCTTAATATAAACTATAGGTCCCATCCTGAGCTTATTGATTATTTCAATTACATATCCGAAAATACAATTTTCAACAACCATGTGTATGAGGCACTTTCGGAAAGTCCAGATACATCGAAAACTACGAACAATAAGTCAAAGTCGAAAAAGAAAGACAAGAATAAGTCGCAGGCTAATGGGGAGGATATAGTTTTAAATGAAGCATTACAAAACGTTAATGACATACTTTCAACAGAAAGAGATGAAAATATCTACATTCATGAGGTCTTTAGATTACGCTATCCGGAACTTTACCAAAAACTTTGGTTTATTAAAAAAGACGATGAGTCAAATGCTGCGTTTTCCCCAGATTCAAACGAGTTTTTACCGGGGGATTTGAGAAGAGTAAACTACATAACTATTTCTAAAGCATCTTTACTGGAAAACTTACAAGAAAATGATGAAACTGCCAAAGAAATAGGGTTAGATGAAGATAACCAAAGTCCTGGAAAAATGAAAAAGTTAAAAGATATGGACGAAAGGGAACTTGAGGCACTCCATGTGGCTAAGGTTATAAAGTCACTGGTTGGTAAAGAAATGACGTTCTATGAAAAAAAAGATGGAAAGTTTGTCCCCATCTCAAGGAGGATAACTTTCAAAGACTTCTCCATCCTTTCTTACAAGCTTGAAGGGATTGAGGATGTTTACAGAGAAGTTTTTGCAAGAGAAGGCATCCCTCTTTATATAGTCAAGGGTAGAGGATTTTATCGAAGACCAGAAATAAAGGCAGTTATATCTGCACTGTATGCCATCCAAAACCCAAATAGTAACTACTACTTCACCCAGTTTTTCTTTACACCTTTCACAGATAATCTGGAACAAAATCCAGAAGTTGGAGTTCGAAATGGTAAGGTTAAGATTTTCCACAAAATTGTGATGAGATACAGAGAATCAAAAGGGCAAGGACTTAAAAAATCCCTTTTCCAGTGTGCGAAAGAACTTGCTGAGGAAAATGAATTACCTGAGAATGTTACTAAGATGATAAAGCTTATCGCAAAATACGACGAGCTCAAATATTACCTAAGACCAGCAGAGACCTTAAAGTTGTTCGTTAAGGAGAGCGGGTATTTAAGAAAAATACCACATTATCCGAATTCCAGTCAAAGGTTGAGGAATGTTAGGAAGTTGCTCGAGCAGGCTACAGAATTTGATGACCAAGCACCAACTTTCTTCGAGTTAACAAGGCTCCTTGAACGTATCTCTGAAGTTCAGGAAGTTGAAGCCTCAGAGATTTCTGAAGAAGAAGATGTTGTAAGAATGATGACGATACATGCATCAAAGGGGTTGGAGTTTAATATAGTCTTTCTTGTGAATAACGATGGCGTTGATAAAGCTGAGGAAAAGACGTTCTTTCCGGAAAGTGAGGATGGGAATGGAAGGTATGTCTATATAAGTCAATTTTTGGACAAGGCTCTCAAGAAGTTTGAAACATCAAAAGTGACGAAGGAATTGGAAAAAGAACTTAAAAAACTTCTAGAAGCGGAGATTATATACGATAAAACTGAAATACTGAGAAAAGTATACGTCGCTATCACAAGGGCAAAGGAAATGCTTTTTGTTGTGGATTTGCAAAGGAAGAATACCAAAGGAATCCCCGCTATAAAATACCTAACTCCTAAGGGATTTGAGGAAAGAATTAAGATAATTTCGAGTCTTGATGAGATTGATAAGCTTGCCGGTAGTGATGTTGAATCTGTATCTGGGAAACAAGAGTTCGCAGAAGAAACAAGTATCCAATCCCTGCTGGATTTAGAAAACGTGGTCGATAAAGGGCTTATTTTCTCAGATTTCACACCGAAAGCTTACAAACGTTATATTTCACCAACCCTGCTTTATGGCATTAAAGATGAAAAAAGCGATCTTGAATCTGTTGATGAATCAAGTGAGGATTTTGACAGTGCGGAGACGATTTCAATAACATCAACGAGCAATTTTGAAGCATCGAAAGCCAAAGCAAGGTTGAAGGCGTTAAACTCACTTTTGGAAAAGGCTACGGAAATCACGCGTGGTAAACAGATTCATTCAATGCTTGCAAGTATAACAAAGTACGAACAGTTGAAGTTACTTGTTGAGAAGAACGCTCTTCCAGAGGATATACTCAATGTGCGCGTTCTTGAATCGCTCTTCAATGAAAGTGAAAAGATATTCTCGGAATGGAGATTGGCAAAGAGTATAGAGATATACGATGAGAAATTAAAAGAAAGAAAAAATTACATCCTCTTCGGTGTTCCAGACAAGGTCTTTTTGAAAGATGGAGAATTTTACGTTGTAGATTTCAAGAGTACAGACCTTTACAAAGAAGCAGAGGAAATTGAACGATACATGTTCCAAGTGAAATTTTATATGATGCTTCTTTCGGACCTTGGAAAGGTTCATTGTGGCTACCTCGTTAGTGTTCCAAGGGGACAGGCGTTGAGAATAGACCCTCCCGGTGAAGAGTTCCTCGATGAGATAATTTACAAAATCAAGCAGTTCGAGGAGTTGATGAGCATATGAGCAATAAGAAAAATGGTAGGATAGCTTACGTTGTTCCGGTTGACAGAAATCATTTTCAATTCGTTGCCAACCAGATTTCTGAAATATACGAAGATGCCCCTTTAAACTTTCTTTTCATCGGTCCTTCAGGGTTTTATGTTAGACAGATTGCAGATAATGTCGCAAGGCGAGTCAATAAAACCATCAACAGGGATGCGTTTAGAGTTATTAACCAATACGTGACTGAAATACTCAGGTTGAACAATTACGATGCGGAAGTTTTTGATAGAGATTTCTACACGGTATATGTTACGGATGTTATCGATAAAATTCAAAGTGATGCGAAGTTCGATGGTGACAGCCAAAAACAAATCATCCTAAGGACTCTTTCTAAATCTCCAACGATAATTGAATACATCGTAGACCTTTTTGAAAAAATCTGGGAGTTGAACCTTTATGGAGACAGCGGAAAAACTGAAGCGGAACTGACAGGTACGTATGCACTGATTCGGGATATAATGCAAAATCCAACAACGCCATTTGCTGAAATACTCAACGAAATCATCCGTAAAATGGAGCAATCTGCAGAAAAACTTAAAGGTAGGAAGATATATGACCCCATAAGTGTTTACAGATGGTATGTAGACCAGGCGGAATACGTAGAACCTGGCAGGAAATATCTTGTTCTAAGTGGATTTTTAGATATCTCCCCGCTTGTTCGAAAGGCATTAATGAAAATGGTTGAAAAAGCGGAAAATGTGTTCTTCTTTGTTTGGCAAAAACCTGCAGATTTTTCTTTTGACCAGCTTGACGAAGTCTACAGCTTCCTTGAGTCAGCCGGATTTGAAATAAAAACAGATTTCTGCAAACGAAGGATAATACCTTTAAAAGAGCTGATTGATAATGTACGACGAATAAAAATTCCTGTTGAAAACGAACTTTACCAATACAATTATGTAGCTGCTCAGGTGAAGAAGTTACTCTTACAAGGTGAACGCCCCGATGATATAGCGATTGTTACGCCATCAGGTTCTGTAGCCAAAAGGCTTATGGAAGAGTTCAATGAAGCGAAAATCCCCTACAGATATAGTGGAAAGATACCTATTACTCAAAGCAAAGTCGTCCAAATCCTCACACAGCCTTTGGAAACGTATTTCAACGAATTTAAAACGGAAAACTTGCTTGCGATAATTGAATCTCCGTTGATACCTGAACGAAAGCTCACAATGGATGAAGTAGAAGACCTTTTCAGGCAATTCGGATATTACTCGGTAAACTTAACACTCAACATCCTGAGAGACCACGAGAAAAGATATGAGATATTCTTTAGAAGCCTGGATAACGAAATAGAAGAAATAGAACGGCAGAAAGAAAAGGGAGAAATAGAAGAAGATGTGTATTTTGAAACTATAAAACGCTTAGAACAACTCAAAGAATTTAGAAGCGTTATCGAGAAACTTTTTAGTATACTCGATGAAATAGACCAAAACAATGGGAAAACTAATTTCTTCGAATGGTACCGAATGTTCATATTAAGGTACTCTAAGAATTTTGAAAAAGCCTTCGAGGAATCAGAAGAGGGAGGATTTTCTGAGCATAGTGTGGAAAGAGCAGAGGTTTCGCAAAGCCTTGGGAACGAAGTAAACGCGTTTTCGAAGTTTGTAGAAACGTTAAACAAGCTTGAAGATTACATTGGTAAGATTGTTGAGCTTGGTGAAAGAACGAAGATAGAAGGTTGGAAAAAAATATATAGACTTCTCACGGTGATGCTTAATTCTTCGGTTTACAGAGAGACTTTCAAATCTGCAAACGTAGTTGATATTGTTGACCTCTCAAACGCAAGGTTCTTGAGTAAAAAATACAAATTCTTCCTTGAGTTTACGGATGATTATTATCCGTCAATTGCAAATGTAAACCCGCTTCTTTTCAAAACGAACAATGAACGGTCAAAGATTTACGAAATGATAGAAGAGCGGGAACGCAGGTCACTTATACTTTCAATCATGTTCAGTGATGAATCGCAGCTTGTTGTCCCTCTTGCTACGAATACAGGTGATATGCTTGTTCCTTCGAAATATCTCAGTGAATTTGCGGAGCTGGAAAATGAGCGGGAGAAGTTTGTCCCTAATCTTTCGGATATATATTCTGAAATTGATTACGAAATTGAAAAGCTGAAATTCGAGAAATTCGAAAAACCATCGAGTTTTGGCTTAGCTGATGATGACTTTATCGTCGGTGGGGTGGAGGTTAACGAGTTTAGCTACAACAAGATAAACACGTATATGAAATGTCCTCTACAGTTTTACTTCCAGCAGGTAGTAGATATTTACAAACCAGGTGGGACTATTGAGAACAAAGAGTCTATTAATGACGGGTTAATTGTCCATCGAGTGATGAACAAATTTTTTGGAGATTTCTTGAAAAAGACTATTTTTGAGGTTGATGAAGAAAAAATAATTAACTGGATAGATGAAGAGTATAGAAAACTTTACTCTGAAGGTATTTACGCACATTCCATTCCAAGACGAATGAAGGTTGAAGAAATCTCAAAAAATCTTTTGCCACTTCTAAAGGCATTTGTGCGAGACAAAAAGGTGATAAACTTAAAACAAAGAAGTATTAGTGTTTCTGAAGGGTATCTGGAGGAAGAATCGGAGAAAAAGTTTTCTGGAAGCAAAATAGAATTGATTTCAGAAAAAATCTTGAGCCTCGAGAAGGAATTTACAGCACAGTATGGGAAATATTCTTTCGTTGCGAGGGTGGACCGAATTGATGAAGTTTCCGCGTTGGTAAATAAAAATTCTGAAACTAACGGAAAGGCTAATGACTTTTTAGATGATGGAAGTGATGAAGGTGAAGGGTACGCAATTCTTGATTACAAATATGCAGATATTAGAAATTCTGCTATTGAGCAGCTGATGTTTTACGATTGGATTTTGCAAAAATCAAATGACAGTGCAATTAATACTGGAGATAGAGTTTATTTCATACTTTTCTCACTCAAACCAAACGACAAAGGAAAGTACACCTACGGGTATGAATACGCAAAACGCCAAAACGATAATGATTCACCAAAAATATTCCTACCAATTGGTAAGAGAGGAACAATATTTGGGTATACTACTTTCGATTATCAAGTGTTCGAAAACTGGCTTATGGAATTAATTAGTATGATAACAGAGAAAGGTAGCTTTATCCCTGTTTTCTTGGAGAGTGATATGAAATCATTTGTTAAACTTGCCATGCGGTTAGTTAATGAGAAAGGGATGGAACTAATCGCTCCAAACGGTTCAAAGGAAACGAGAAATTGCAGGAGCGCTTCAAATCGCGCCTACAACTGTCCGTATGAGCCTATATGCTCAATGTTCGAAATCCACGGAGTAAAATTGAAGAAGAGTTGATAAAATAGTATCAGTCACTTATTTAGTTTGAGGGGGTGGTCGCTGTGAGAATATACTTCGATAAGGCGTTCCAATTACAAGAACTTATGCAATACGCTGCACCGAGTATTATCCAAGTAGGTAACAATCTGAAAATCGATTTACATTCCACAAATGTATTAAACTTCATGATGCTTGAGACTATCGGTGAATCTGTTGAAGAACTCATGGGTATCGAGTTAAACTGCATAGAATATGACCCAACTGCGAGTGTCGAATTATTAGAATTTAGGGACTTAATTGAACTCGACGAAAAAAATTTCGAGAAATTCAAAGTGGCAAATGTCGTTGCGCTTTATATGAAAAATCAAAAACTCTCAAACGAGCCCAGATTTTTGAAGGTCGAGAATTCTTTGTATGGAGTAGAGGTTGTCTTAAGTATTGAACAGAAGTTTTTGCTTAGTCATTCTGAATTCTTTGCTCACAAAGGATTTGTGTTTCTTCTCGATTGCATGATAGCCTCAATGCTTGGGCAACTCATGAAAAATGAACCAGTAAAAATTTCAAGTGCAGAGCCGTTGATGTATCGAATGAATTTGGAGAATATTACTGGAGAGAAAACCGCGGAACTTAGTAAAAGGTTTTCTGAAGTTAATAGCAAGATGGTTGATGTGATAGATGGAATGTTTGTTTTGCTAAAGGGTATTGCTGAGAAGTTTGAAGATAGCGTCTTAGAAAAGCACAGAGAGAGTGTAATCCCCGTCTTACTTGAAGGTACGGATTTAATTAGGTTTGTAGACGAACTTCAGATCCTCGATGGAGCGTTAAAAAGATTGAAGATGTAATTCTTGGATAGGGAGATTGGATATAAAGTGAAAAGATACGATGATTTAATTGACATTCTTAGAAAGAACCCAAAACAAAAGGTTGCTACGATATGTTATGCAGAAAATGGTGGTCACTTTCTCTTTCTGCTGAGAAAGAAAGAACCATTTTCAGGTTATCTTGTACCTCCTGGTGGACATGTGGAAAAAGATGAAGATGTTGAATCGGCAATTAGGAGAGAGTTTTTAGAAGAAACAGGTCTTGAGATTGTGGATTTAAAATTGAAAATGGTTACTTCAGAGATAGGACCAGAGCATTATAATTGGATACTCTTTATATTTACTGGTAAGGCGAATGGAAGTGACTTTGTTGAAAGCGATGAGGGAAAACTTGTTTGGGTAAAAAAGGACGAAATACTAAGAGCGAATCTTTCTCCAATAGACAAACTTCTTGTTCCATACATCCTTGATGAAACGGATATTGTGTGGAAAGCGGAGATTGAATACAGCGAGGAGAAACAAATTGTTAGATGGTGGGTTGAAGAACTGTAATTTTTGGAAAGATAAAAATGCGAGCACACGCTCGCAAATGTTTTTATATGCCAACTATCAGATATTCATTTTTCTCAGTCGAATAATTCCCAACAATCTTTATATTAATCGGTCCTTTGAAAATAGGTCCATCATAAACCACCGTGTGATATTCGCCATTCTCACCTGAAAGGTCGATGTTGAGTTTTTCGATAAGCTTTAGTGTTTCGCCTTCTTGTAGTTCTTTTCCAAGCAGTTCTTTGTATTCCTTTTTGGTTGCTATAATCTTTGCTTTAAAGCCTTCCTTCAAGAATTCTTCCAGCAACTTCTCCCTCGGTTCGAGCCATAATGGTTCTAACGCTGTTACATTATACGTTTTGCATACGCGTTCAACCCAATCTCTGTGTTCTTGTAGGTCGATATCTCCAAATATGCCTATGCCATTTTGCGCATGTTCCTTTAGAAATTCAAGGAACTCATGTTCGTAAGTTTCCCAAGTAGCACACCTTGTTATGGAGCGTGCTCCTATGCTCTCAGCCTGCGCTGTGATGATTTCTTTTGGCAAACCATGTGCACGGGTATGAACGCATGTTTCATCAAACATTGTGAAGAGAATGTCTACTTTTTTCAGTTCTTTTAAAGCCCTATTTAATGCTAAGGCAGAATCCTTCCCACCACTCCATGAAGAGAAAATAACTTTGTCTTGTGTAGACAATTTCGATACCCCCAAAATTTTATTCTTTACTTATTTTATTCTATCTCCAAACTGAAATCAATGTATTTTACCTCGCTTGTGAGTCTTCCAATAGAGATTACGTCTATATATTCGCAAAGATATTCTTCTATCTTATCGGGATTCACTCCACCAGATAGTTCAATGAGCACGTGAGGATATTTTTCTTTTAGAGCCTTTGCCACACGGCATGCTTCTTGCGGAGCGAAATTGTCGAGCATCACAATATCTGCTCCTGCTTCGCATGCCTCGAACGCCATCTGCTCATTTTCAGCTTCTACCTCTATCTTTTTACTGAACGAAAGTATTTTTTTCACTTGCTTAACAGCTTCAGAAATGGAACCATATAGCTTTATGTGGTTGTCTTTTATCATTGCACAATCGGATAAATTCAGCCTGTGGGTATCTCCACCACCGTGAATTACAGCCAATTTCTGTAACTCACCGGTGAATGGTATAGTCTTTCTTGTTGCCGCAATTTTGACCTTTCCTTTTGTTTTTTCAACGATATTTCTTACCTTTGTTGCCACTCCGCTCATGAATGAGAGAACGTTTAAGATTGTGCGCTCACAGATGAGAAGGTTATAAGCATCTCCGGAAATCTTAGCAATTGAACCTTTTCCCACGACATCTCCATCTTTACATGAAAATTGAATAGTCAAGTTAAACCGTTTACATACATCTTGAACAATCTCCACACCTGATACAACAGCTGACGGTTCTTTGAGCAATATCTCTCCAGATACATTTTTACCTCTAAGTGGATACGATGCAAAATCTATGAAGTGCTCATCTTTTCTTATCAATTCGACTAATGCTTCGACTATTTTTTCAGACATTCTTCATCACCTCTTTACTTCTTTTGATTCAGTTATTTCAAGCATCCTTTCAATGGCTATTTTTGCTTTCTTAGCAATCTCTTCGTCTACAAGAACCTCAACACTTTCTTCCAAAAGCGACAAATATGTATTCTTAAGGTTGTTCTTTTTCATGTTGTAGCAAACCATACCAGTTACTGGGATAAATTCTCGCTCTGGATAGAGCTTTTTAAGTTTAGCTATCATGCCAATTTCTGTAACCACGATAAATCTTGTTGCCTGAGATTTCGCCGGATATTTTTCCATTTGTGAAGTGCTACCTACAAAATGTGCCAAATCTCTTATGTTCTTTGGCACTTCTGGATGCGCCATTATTTCAGCATCAGGGTGTTGGGCTATAAGTTTTTTAATTTCTTCTTCTTTGACATAGTTATGGACATAGCAATAGCCTGTTTCTCCTGGGATTGGGATGATGTTTTTGCCTGTTTTTTCCGCAACATACGATGCAAGGTTTTTGTCAGGACCAAAGAGTATGGTATCAGAATCAATAGCTTTAACAACATCAACAGCATTTGCTGAAGTGCAAACAACATCTGCATAGGCTTTAACTTCCGTTCGGCTGTTGACGTATACAACAAACGGAGCATTGTATTTTTCTTTGAATTTGATGACATCTTCCACTGTCAATGAATTTGCCATTGGGCATGTTGAGTGTCTAACTGGAACGATAATTTTTTTCTCAGGGTTGAGAACTTTTATAACTTCTGCCATGAAATCTACTCCAAGAAAGAGTATTTTCTTTGCATCAATTTTTGTAACCATTCGTGCCAACTGGAGTGAGTCACCGAGATAATCAGCGATTTCCTGTAACTCAGGAATTTGGTAATTGTGTGCTACAATAACGTATCCTTTTTCATCTGCAAGCTTTCTTATATCCTCAGGTCTTAGACTCACTGCACTCTTCAACATACTTATCAACCTCCAATTCTGAATTTTTCTGTTCTCTTTTTCAATGCAGCGGCAAGTGATAGTGGGGCAAGATAGCTTGTTTTTGGATTAGGTGATGGTTTATTCTTATGGATGATTTTGTAGTCACCAACGGATGAATAGATATTAATCTCGTGTATATTCTGGTCAACGTTTGGGTCTGCTACAATTCGTACGTTAACTTTATTAAAATCACCGACAGCGAGTGAAAGTGTAACAGAGACGTTTGTGTTTTGAGGGAACTTGGTTATAGCTTCACGTGCGTTACCTGTGAATATTATTTGTTCTTGGAGTACATTTTCAAATCCGAATGCCTTTGGAGGTTTGCGTGTAATTAGTTCAACTTTTTCTATGAAATTTCGTATGGAGTATACGATGTCCAAACCGCCAATTGCTCCTGAGGGAACGTAAACTGTGGAATTTGAATTCTTCAACTCTCTCATGAATTTATCGAAAAAGTCTTCGTCAGAAAAAGCTCCAGAACTAATGATATAAAAATCTTTTCCGCTTTTTAGGATGTCCACACCATATTGCTTAACAGCTTCCACACTGGCACATTCGACAACAACATCTGCTTCATTTGGAATGGTAAAATCATTCATTCTTTCACACGGAAGGTTTGTTTGAAGTACATCGTAATACCAGCATTTTTCAATGTGGTCCTTGAGCTCGTTGTATACAATATTTGCTATATTACCACCACCAATAAATAATATTTTCATTTTTAAATGCCCCCTTTTGGTCTTAAGTGTTGCTTTCATTTTCGCAATTATTTAACATAATTATACCTATAGTAATATGTGCTGTCAAATACTGTAAAGTAATGAATAAATGAAATAGATTCTTTCATTAAAACGGAACTAATTTTGAGAAGTAGGTGTAGAATAGTGTTATATCCTGACTTCGAAATATATTTTGATGGTTATGAGTAGCGCTATTCTCTTAATTTTCTAAGTTTCGATCACGGAAGGAGGGAATCGTGTGGAAAAAGAGGGGGACATAGAATTAAGAAAAGTTGAATTGAGAAGGAGAAAAGCGCTTTCAGCTATTTTTAATACCTTACTTAGCTATGTTCTCGTCTGCGGAAGTGCATTTTTAACTTCGAACTCTCTGAAGAGCTTTTTGCTATTTTTAGCTTTTATTTTTCTTGTCAATTCCGTTGCAAAATTTCTTTTTGTGCAATCTTACAGAATCTTTGCACTGATTTATTTGCTTGGATTCTTATTACTGGCAATTTATAGTTTCAAAGTTGAATTTCCTACGCTTATGCTCTATTACTTGCTCATAGCTCTTGCACACATGTTGTACTTCAAGAAAACGAAGAAAAGAATGTTCTCTTTTCTTACATCATTATCTTTAGCTTTTTCAATAGTTGAGGTACTGTTAAATCTATCAGGTTTGAATTTTGCCAGTTATCTTCTACTTTTAGCCTATCAATTCCTCCTTGCGCACGCCTTTTCAAATGCATGGTACATAGATGCATTCTACTTTACACCAAAACGAAAAGATTACACAGATGATAAAGGTTTGGAAAGTCGGGAGATAAATTCGCCATTTGAGTTGAAAAAACCAACTCTGATGTTTAAGACGTTTGGAGAGATATACTCTTCCCCGTTTGTTGATAGTGAGGAATCAGTTTATATCGTATCTGCCGATGCAACGTTTTACAAGTATGCTTTCGATGGAACGTTATTATGGAGTATTGAGCTCGGTTCTGAGAGTTTTTCAGGACCGTTTGCTGACAAATATGGGAATTTGTACATTGTGGATAACGGTGGAGAAGTTAGAAAGTATACGATTAATGGAGAAAAGCTCTGGAGCTCTAGGATTGGAAAAACTCTAACTTTTTCAGCAGTACTGGTTGATGATAAGATTTATGTAATGACTTTTGATGGAAATCTGTACGAAGTTAATTCGCAAGGCACTAAGAGAAAGTTACTCAGTATTTCGGAGTATATAGAATTGAATCCACTTGTAACAGAAGAGGGGATGTATATTTTAGCATCCGAAGGGAAGTTATATAAATTTTCGATCGATGGAAATGAGATTTGGCATCTCGTTACCGGATTTGTAAGTGCAATGCCAGTACTTGGTAGTGATGGGAACTTGTACATAGGTTGCGAAGATAAGTTTTTGTACTCTATCAATTCAAAAGATGGGAGTATAAATTGGGGATTTAAAACGAATGAAAAGATTAACGTTTCACCAGCGTTAGATAGTTTAGATAATACAGAACATGTGTACGTTGGTTCTGGAAAAGAATTATTCTGCCTCGATTTAAATGGGAATTTGATTTGGAAATTTGACATGAGTTCTGAAATTTCAGTTTCACCGACTGTTTTGGAAGACAATGATATATATATCGGTTGCAAAGGCGGGGATTATCTCTCATTAAGAAGAGATGGGAGCGTTAAGTGGTATTGGAAGATGGGAGCGGGCGTATATGCAAAACCTGTTATGTCTAAATCTCAGAAAGTTTATGTACCTTGTACAGATGGAAATGTTTATTTGTTTGAATAGTCCTGAATTTAAAAAGAAAGCAGTGGCTATATGGAAAGGCCAGACATTTACCGCATTGGTAGTTGGCGTTGGATAATAACAAGCCTAATTTTTACGATTATTTTTGGCTACTTCATCTTTGGACCGTATGGTACTAAGATTAACAACGCGATCGGAGAGGCTGTGATTGATTCAAAATTTTTACTGTCCGAGAACTATATATCAGCTTATGTAGATAAAGTCAACGAGGTAGATGCGAAGAGCTTTGTATATTTGCACGTGTTAGATTCGTTCTTTGTGTTGAGCTATTCTTTTCTTCTTTGGTCAATATCCGTTAGAATATTTCTTGAGCGACTTCGGATGTCGAACGACTTTTTAACTGTATTTTCTCTTTTTGGTGGTTTGTTTGATTTGGTTGAGAATATAATGATTATTGGGTTAATCTATTTTAAAAAGAGCGTGTTCGATTCCTTTAGCAAAGTCTTGATATTCGTCACACCGGGAAAATTTGTTTTGTTAGGAGCCACGATTGTAATTTTGTTAGTAGGCTTAATTGTGAGTTTTTTTAAACATGGAACGGAGGTTTGAAATGAAGATACTCACTTTGAATTTGCACACATACCAAGAGTTATCATGGGAAAAAGAGGACACGTTGTGTGCCTTTTTGAAAAAATACAGACCCATTCAAGAAACAATTGCTAATTTTATAACAGAAAAAAACGTTGACTTTGCTTTTTTTCAGGAAGCCGGTCAGTATATTCACGATGAAGCAGATATGGAGTTATTTGGTGTGTTAATAAAAAAGAGCAATTATGTGAGGATTTTGTCCGATATTCTCTTTGAACAAGGCAGAAATTATTACTTTACCTGGGATGTTTCACATTTTGGTTTTGGTGTGTGGGAAGAAGGACTTGGGATACTTTCAAAGTATCCTATCGTAGAATTTGAAAGTAGATATGTTTCGAGAAAGGATGATTTAAATACATTTTACTCAAGAAAAATTATCAGAGCACGTGTTTATGTTGGTAACAATATAACAGACATCTATTGCGCCCATTTTAATTGGAAAGAAGCGGGATTTGTGGAAGAATTTTTAAAATTGGTAAATTGGATTGAGGAGGTTGGAAACGATAGCTTTGTTATTGCAGGGGATTTTAACATACCGTATGGTTCCGGAGAATACCTGCTTGTGATTAACACTAAAATTTTTGGAAAAAGATTAATCGATGCTTGGGTTGTTGCCAATCCTGAAAAACCTGCTCAACCAACTTTCCGCGGAGACATACTCTCAAAAGAGAGTGAGCGTATAGACTATATCTTTATTCCGGAAGGATGGGAAGTGAAAGATTCAGAGATTGTGTTTGATAAGGAAAGAGTGTCTGATCATATGGGAGTTTTTTGCGAAGTTTTAAATAAGTAAAAAGACAAAAAAATAAAGGGGCTTAACGCCCCTTTGTGTTTTTATATCGTCTGAATCCACAAAATCTTTGCTTTCTCTTTTCCAGGGTTTCTCATATAGTGGACACAATCGCCTGAGTAATAGAAACAGTCTCCCTCGTTGGCACGGTATCTTTTTCCGTCTATGTAGATATCAACGGAACCTTCGATAACGTAACCGAACTCATCACCATCATGGTAACTTTCTTGTTCAGTTTGTGCCCCAGGTTCTAGTTCAACAATCTTGGCATCGAGCTCCTTATCTTCTACAGCGTCCATGAGGATTTCAATATTTACACCTTTCGGTAGGTCATAAACAGGCACGCGTTCGTCCTTTTTGAATATTATTTTTTTCTGCTCATCAGAAAAGAAGTGCTTTAAATCTGTTCCCAGAACGCGTAATATCCTTTCCAATGTCTCAACAGATGGAGAGACTTTGTCGCTTTCAAGTTGAGAGATGAAACTTCTTGATAAGTCACATCGGTCAGCTAATTCTTCTTGTGTATAACCTCTTGCTAAACGAAGTCTTTTCAATTTACTTCCCAGTTTCATCGTTTCACCCCTAGTTGTTTGAATGTTCCTTGTGAACTTCAAAACCATTATACACCAAATCTCAAGAGATTTAGCAAGGACGAAAAAACGGCAGGAATACTCCTGCCGCAAGGGGGTGTGAACATGTCCTTTACTCTTCTCCGATGTATTTCTTAACAAAATTTGGAAGCGCAAATGCAGCTTTGTGAATTTCCTCGTTGTAGTATCTCAATGGTTCTTTGAAGTTTCTTACTTTTTCTGGGTTATAGTCTTTTATTGGGTCCAAACCGGCTTTTGACGCATACGTATAGCTCCAAATTCCACCGGGATATGTTGGCATAAAGCCAAGGTACATCTTAACCAATGGGAAGTTGGCTTTGATTCTCTTGTAAGCTGTTGAACCCCATTCCCAGTCGTAAGTCATACCTTCCGTTTGCGCGCAGAGAATACCGTCCTCTTTAAGTGCTTCATTACAAGCTTTGTAGAACTCAAGTGTGAAGAGGTGTCCGCCTTGGCCAGCTGTCGGGTCTGTCGAGTCGATGATTATAACATCAAATTCGTTCTTAAATTGTCTTACGAATTTTGCCCCGTCTTCAAAGACCAACTCTACTCTTGGGTCATTGAGTTTTGATGCTGTGTATGGAAGGTATTCCATAGCTGCTCTAACAACCATTTCATCTATTTCGCACATGACAACTTTTTCTACACTTGGGTGTTTCAAAACTTCTCTAACACTTCCTCCATCTCCGCCACCGATGACAAGTACTTTCTTTGGATTTGGGTGCATGAACATCGGTACGTGAACAAGCATTTCGTGATACATGAATTCGTCAATTTCCGTTGTCATTGTAATACCATCAAGTGCAAATACGCGACCGTAGAAAGTTGATTCAAAAATATCTATTCTCTGATAAGGGCTTTGAGCGGAATAAAGCCATCTGTTTACTTTCATAAATAATCCGCCGGGGTCACGAGAATACCATTCCATGTACAACATATGTCTTCCGGGTTTGAGTTCCATCTCTTCCATAGGCATTCCCTCCTCCTTTTCCTTATATTTTATTTAGCTTTCTCGCGTCATACAATTCACACGTATCAATTAAAGACTGACAACTGCCTGTTCGTTTTCGTCAACAACGGCTTTGTGAGATGCAGTCTCAGGAATGCCTATTTCGTCGTATCTGCCTCTTAAGTGTTCAACAACATGCACTCTCTGAGATCTGAAAACTTTCTTGAGATATGTGAAAGCCTTCCACGGGTCTACATGGTCACCACAAGTAAATAGGTCAACGGCTGCATAACCGTATTCTGGCCATGTGTGAATTGTCAAGTGAGACTCACTGACAACAACTACACCGCTCACTCCATAGGGGAGGAACCGGTGGAAAGATGAGTTGACGATGGTTGCTCCGGTTTCGTATGCAGCCTGCTTCATGTGAAACTCGATAGCATCGATGTTGTCAAGTATTTCTTTGTCACAGTCGTAGAA
>Ga0105162_1000421_pt1 | contig 28326 bp, 27 predicted proteins | sample JNZ201metaG_FD_81532 | JGI IMG/M metagenome (GOLD analysis project Ga0105162, IMG submission 81532) | Hot spring microbial communities from Jinze hot spring, China to study Microbial Dark Matter (Phase II) - JNZ 20120812A | ecosystem: Environmental > Aquatic > Thermal springs > Hot (42-90C) >...
GGCTTTCACGATGCCCATTCCTTCTACTTCTACGTCGGTTATAAACGAGTTCTTCTGCCTTCCAAACACGTTTCTTACCACGCTAATATCCATTAAGCCCAGCGTTACCTGCCCCGTTTCACCCACAACCCTGTCAACGACCTTCTTGGCCATTAGCACAGCACCGGCGCAAGTGCCGAGTATTGGTACGCCGCTTTCAGCTAGTTTTATTACGGGTTCAATGAGGTTTCTGACCTTCATGAGTGTGCCGATCGTGGTAGACTCTCCTCCCGGTATTACCAGAGCGTCGATGCCGCTTAGGTCTTCGGATTTCTTGACGGGCTTGGCATTTACCCCAATTTCTCTTAGTATCTCTAGGTGCTCTAAGAAGTCTCCCTGTAAAGCTAGCACGCCTATAGTGATCACGACTACTCTCCTCTAACTTGCATTAACTGCTCTGGTTTAAGCGTTCTAACATCAATGCCCATCATCGCATACCTCTCCGAGACCATTTTCTGGGCTTCTACGACTGTTTCCGGGTCATCGTAAAACGACGTCGCCAGCACTATTGCCCTAGCCCTGTTTCCTGGATCTTGGCTCTTGAATATGCCTGAGCCCACGAAGACTCCATCCGATCCCAGCCACATCATTAAAGCCGCGTCAGCCGGCGTTGCAATACCTCCTGCGGCGAAGTTGACAACCGGCATGCGGCCGAGCCTGGCGGTCAGTAGCGCTAGCTCGTACGGTACCTTGTTCTCCTTGGAGTAAAGCCATATGGCTTCGTAGTCTCCGCTCAGATAGTACCCTCTCAGGGTTGCGATGTCCCTGTTTACGAGCTTCATGTGCCTGACAGCTTCCGCGACGTTGCCCGTACCGGGCTCACCCTTGGTCCTGATCATCGACGCTCCCTCATATATCCTCCTCAAAGCCTCAGGAAGGTTTCTGGCACCGTTAACAAACGGCGTCTTGAAGTCCCACTTGTTGATGTGATTTTTCTCGTCAACTGGCGTTAAGACCTCGCTTTCATCAATGAGATCTACGCCTACCTCCTCCAGCAACCTCGCTTCTTCTCTATGCCCTATACGGCACTTAGCGGACACTGGTATGGTGATCGCGTTCATAACGCTCACTATTACGTTTAAATCGGCCGTTCTCGCCACGCCACCCGCCATTCTCACGTCATAGGGTAGCTTGTCGAGGATCATTACTCCGACCGCTCCCGCTTCTTCTGCGATTCTTGCCTGCTCTTCGTTCGTAACGTCCATTATAACGCCTCCTTTAAACATAGATATGAAGCCGTAGCGGACGAGCGGCGTTGCCTCGCGTATTGGAATGAGCTCTGACCCGGATTCCTTGGCCCTGTCTCTCAGCTCTAGCAGAGAATATATGATATCCCTGAGCTTATCGAGGTACATGTACGAGTCCACTAGCTTCAACTAGCTCACCTAGGAGTGTTATATAGTGAGCTCCTTGTTAAGCATTATTGAACGTTCAATAGCTTACCGGCAAATGCTGTAGAGCTTGACTTTGCGCTTCCCCTTACTCACGACTTCGTAGCATACTTCACCTCTCAACTCCATGTCTTTTACGGCCTTGTATACAGCCCTTAGAGTGTAGATGGGCCTTTCCCTCCAGATCTCGTAGGCGGTCAACGGCTGTCTTCTGGCTAGCACTTCCAGTACTGCCTGCTTGACGGCGCTTCTCTCGCCTTTCCCCGGAGGCTTAAACCCCATGGTCATAACCGCGACCGCGTTACCGAGCACTCTCGCAACGTGGTAGCTCAGTGCAGCCAGTAACTTTATCTTGAAGCCTCTAGCTACTAGCTGCTTAAAGGATTCGTAGACCTCCTGATCGGGTATCTCGACAACCCTTATACCGCTAACTCCGCGCACTAGCTGAACGCCTAAACCCTTCACAGTGGCCGCCACAATGTCGCAACCGTATTCTATGCCCGCTTCGTTCAGGTCTTTTAACCCCTTGTAGAGGGACAGGGCAAGCAGGCCTGTCTTGGCCGGTACCACCACGTAGTCGGCTTGAACGCCTCTCTCGTACAGTTCGAACACTATTGTCTTCAAGCCCTCTACCGTAAATGGGTTGACGTAGCCAACCCTCAAGTACCCAGCACTCGGGGACTTCATGATCTCCACCTTTCTCGAAGCGAAGAACACCATGTCTTCCGGTTCCACTTCGAAGATGCTTTTCGCCACCACTTCTACGTCCACGTCTCGGAGGTAGTGTAGCGTCGACCTCGTGAAATCAGGGAAGTAATCGAGCGATACGCGCGTAGCCCCCGAGTTCTTCACGTATGAAGCTATGACCGCGGAAGCCCTATCCGCGTAAGACCCCGTAGGATTGAACTTCTCATTCTTAACTATCACACCGTTAACTTTACCTATAGGCGTTAAACCCTCTCCGAGCGATATCCTGTTAGTAAACCCTGGAAGCAGTGAGGCGTACCTCCATATACCGTGCTCTCCGCGGTTAACCCTAAATACGGGGTTTGTATACTCTACTACTAGCACTCCTCCACAACGAGGACAGGCGTCGAGAACGGGCACCGGTAACTCCAGTCCACAACGTAGGCATTTCAAAAACCAGCTAACGCAACTCATCACGTAATCCCGTTACTTTAAAATAGCATCAAAGCGCTGAAAAGCTATATTATGAAGGGTACTGCGCACCCCCATGGAACTGGGCTGGGGAGCGTTGAACTAATACCAATACCACGTGGGTGGAGGCAATGGTCCTGAAAAGATCGTGCATCATAGCGTAGCTATATCGCTGTAACACCGCACCGTGCAAGGTAAAATAACCACTTAAGTTCCATTTCTCGCTTGCGCGGGTAACAGCTTCAAGCGTCCCAAACACTCCTATTTAATACCTCTTGTTCTGTACCTAAGGGCCTCAATTGATCTACCACTACGTGGCGGAATGCCTGCGATCACCTAGTGGTCTTGCCTCAACGTATTTAGCACTGAGCTCTAGTTCTCTACCAATAGCCTTTCATCATTGATAAGCTTTCATCCCGTGCAGCGTTGAATAAAGACCCTAGTTTCATGAACACATGTATTAAAATCCAAGTAGTTTTACCAGGAGACTAATCAAGGCAGCCGATGCAATTACCACAACTGGGTGCAGTCTCAACGTTAACATCAATATGGCAAGTATAATGAGTATCAGTATTGATACCCAGTCTAACGATCCACTCTTTATTAACGTGCTACTAGCCAGCCTGATCAAAGCATACAGAATAATTGCTAAAACAGCTGCATTTATGCCTCGGAAAACGGCTTTAGCCACCCAATGTTCCATGTAGGGCCTCAGGAACATAACAGTACCTAGTATCACGACATAACATGGTAGGACGACTCCAAGTGTTGCTACAATGGAACCGGGCACCCCTTTTAATACGTAGCCAACCCATGTAGCTGTATTTATGGCTATTGGACCGGGAGTGCTCTCGGCTATTCCTATTATGCTTAGGAACTCTTCTTCACCTATCCATTTCTTGTCCTCCACTAGGACCCTGTAGTATACTCCGATTCCTCCATAGCCGCCCCCGAACATTATGAACCCTATTTTCAAAAACTCTAAGAACAGCTCCAGGTACGAAACCATTGTCTGTCCCTCCATTTCCTATCCGTAAACACGTTACTAAACACAAAATCGGTTTTAAATAAACCTGCTTTTACTTCCCTCATGGTTAACCTGTTTCATTCGAGGTGCTTTACCTGAACCTGAAAAGGTTGTTGAGGTCTTCCAGCAGAATCTTCAACGTGCTATAGGGCAGAAGAGTGGCCCTCGAAAACATGGAGCCCAGCGCGAAACATGGCGATGTCAGGGCCGTTAAAATGTTCTTTGGAAAAGGGGCTCGGTACCAGGTTTGTGCGGGTTCGAGCACCCTGACACCGTGATTGTAGTAAATGGGGGCTTGAAAACTTGCGGAATACCCGAAAGGCCTGGAGGCCTCATGATCGTATTTTGCTCGTTGAGACCCTGCATTAGGCACCTTTATATAGTGCCCTGTCTCCTTGAAGCTACTTTAAGGGTATCTCCGAGATCAGCTCTAGCGACTCTACATTGAATACCCTGATCGAGCTCGACGATACCGTGTAGAGCTCATTACCTATGTATAGAGCCCTTGTCGCGCCTGGGTGACTTAATATGGCCTTTAATTGCAGGGCGCTGTTTTCGAAGTACACTACCGCTATACCAGTTGGTTCTTCACCTCGCATAGCCCTGTACAGTGCGATTGGTATGTAAACGTGGTTGTAATCCGGGTCAACCGTGACGGCGTGGTGGTCTTGTAGAGCTGGGCTCGATGCCATGTTTATTACTATCTTCACGACCTCGCTCATGTTAGCCGGGTTTTTAACGTCAAACAACGATATCTTTAAATTCGAGGAGTCCTCGCGCCCGACGCCGAGTAGAGTATCTCCCGGTAGCGGGTGCAAGTACTCACTAAAACCGGGTATCTTCAAGTAGCCCAATACCTTAGGGTTCTCCGGGTTCGAGAGGTCTATCGCGAACAGTGGGTCAACCTGCCTAAAGGTTACTAGGAACAGGGTGTTTTTGATTAATCTCGCAGCGTAGATCCTCTCACCGCTTGCAAGGTGCTTCAAAACCCCTCTGATGGTGAGCGAATCAAGGCTTACTACGTACACTCTATTATCCGAATCGCTGACAGACACGTAAGGGTGCATGTAAATGTTTTTTCCTGGCATCACTTCGCTACTTACGTTCACGTACCTGACTGGTACCGTTCTATCAACGCACTCTGTCCCTCTACAAATAAGTATTGTAGCGCCTTGCTCTACACTAGGTAATTGCGATGTGACCACGACATAGCCTAAACTCACTTTATAACTGTTAACCGTCGTTGCAACGACAAAGTAGCCGTCGTACTCCTCGATCGCGAACTGGTCGAGCACCCTGCCTTCAACCGTAACGCTACCAATGTAGTCGATTCCCAGCCCTCTAACTCCTAGTACGTATATGTGCGTATAATCGGGTAATTCCACCAACTCTAATTCCCTCCTCACCTTCTCTAGGAACTCTTCGGGCTTGTCCACGCCGTTAATGTATTCTACGAGGTGGCTATACGCTGACGTCAGATCTCCCCCTTCAACATAGACTTTAATTTTCCCCGAAACATCAAGGGGGAGTAGCCTGGCTGCCGCCTCAACAACGTTCCTATACAAGTCGACGATCGACGGCTGAGTAGACGATATTATGTAAAGCTTCTCGTAGCTCATATAAAGCCTGCTACCAGCCGGCATTAGCACTGATCTAACAGCGTATTCCAGCCCGGTCACGTTAATAGACAGTATGTTCGCATACACTTCTCCGAGGGCCCCTGTGATTATAATGTTTTCGGCGCTCACCGCGCGAGCGTTTACTACCGGTATTAGCAGTTCCGACTCGCCTTCGACTGCGGGCTGATTCGCGACTACGTAGACCACCTCCCCTAAGAGTCTAGCGCTGAGAAGAGACCCGCCAATCCTGATCCTCGTCAGCGGGTTCGGTTCTTCGGGATCACTTACATCGACTACATATATAGACGTGTACTCGCAGGGAGCGAACATCGTTACGTTAGTACCCAGTATTAACGGCATTTTCGTTTCTTCAATGCTATGGGCTATTATTACAAGCCTGTTTCCTCGTAAAAACAGCCCCTGAATACTGCTTTCTTCGATAACCACCTTGCCAACTACCTTTTTCCCCTGCACGCTAACGAGGAAGACTTCTCTGGAAGAAGCGGTGGCTATGATCTTTTCATTCGCCTTAACGATATCAGGTTCATCGATGCCTGCTACTTGTACATTAGTCCACGAAACTCTCGTAGTGGCGGTTTCTTGGAGTGCTTGAGCGGCTCTGCTGGTGGTAAGCCCGAATACTTGAATATCGGTGATTGCTGGCAATTCTACCGGCACTGCCGCCTTGGTGTAATAAAGGCGTAGTAGCGATGCTACGTGCTTCTTGTAATTTAAAGTCCTAGAAAGCAGCTCTACGAGTTCCTCATAGCTCGATAACTCGCTTTCGGCCCCCCTTTCTCCAGGTGAAGGTGTTGTAGGTACCGGCAATATACGCGTGGTCACATTCATCTGTGCCAGCACGTTAAATGCCAGGTACGCCGCTATGGGGATGACTACGCCAGTCAATAACGCTATTGATACAAACAACACGAGGCGCCTATCCAAGGTTTACACCTCTCTGTACAAATCTGTACACGCGGCCTCTTAATGGAAATGCTTGTACACTCAACCCAGCCGAGTGTCCTAGAACCCGGACAGCGTGCTTTACGCCCCCTAGGTCAAGATCCTCTTCCTGTACCTGTAGCCCTCTAAGAACATCAACGTGAACGCTGTTAAGGAAGTCGTTATCGCCACGAGGGAGTCTATCGTGAACTCGCCTCTATGTAAAGCCACGACGAGCTGTCCTAGGAAAAGTCCGAGGAAGAAGAAAGAGTAAACTATCAGCCTGGGCACCACTTTCCTTCCGATTACGATGTAGTCTTCGAGCGTTACTTTACCTACGACTACGTAGCCTTCCTCGCCATCTTGGATTAATCCCAGCCTTTTCAGTTTCTTGACGTGGTAGTGTACCGTGCTTGGCGAGGCGTCCAACACGCTGGCGATATCTCTGACGCTAAGAGGCTCTTTAGATTCGAGGAGTAGGGTGTATATTCTTATATCTAACGGGCTTAGCTCACCGTTGTCAATACCTCTACGTGCTCTACTCACGGTATAGGAGCACCCTTTAATCTACTTCCACTTCCAGTAACATGCTTAGTGCTTCAAATAAGTGTGGCCCAGCAGCGTCAACGAGGCTGTTTAACTGCCCTTACTTCACTTAGTATTCCAAGGGTGTACGAACTTGAAAGTACTGTTTCTAGGCGTGGGAGGCTGGATATCTAAGCCCATACTTGGTCACACGTCTATACTAGTAGTGTCGAGTAGAGGAGGAGGGTTGCTACTGGATGCTGGTGAAGATGTTGTTAGATCTCTCTATTTTCACGGCTTTAAGGTGCATGACCTTGAAAGTGTAGTGATTACCCACCTCCACGGAGACCACGTGCTGGGTTTACCTACGCTACTAATGTTTGCTAAACACTATGAAAAGGTTAGTAGTTTACGCGTATACGCTCCACGGGAGTCCGTTAGCGACCTCGACGCGCTTCTGAGAATAGTGGGTGTAGATTACACGGGCGTAGCAACGCTACTGGGTGTTTCACCAGGTAGCAATGTCAACGTAGGCGACTTCACCCTCTACTTTGAGAGGGCAGTACACCCGGTACCCGCGCTTTCACTAAAGATCATGGCGGAGGGTAGGTGCATAGTGTACTCTGGTGACACCGCCTACAACCCGGCACTCGTAAGGCTCGCGGAGAACTGTGATTTACTAATACATGAGGCGTCGGGGCATCATGAAGATGCTCATTTATATGGGCACAGCAACGTAGGTGATGCGGTAAGGGTGGCCGTAGAATCTGGAAGCAGGAAACTCATTCTAGTACACTACTACGTGGACACGCCAGCCCTAAGGGCGCCCTTACCAGAAGGTCTGGAAGTATATTTGGCGTATCCCGGTTACGAGCTTTTTCTCTAACCCCTCAGCCATTTCAATTTGTAAACTTGCAGGACACGCTAGAAAGGCGTTCCAGTAGATCTTGTCGTAACCCCCTCTCAGCCACCTCTCTGTGATCTACATCTAGTGCGAGCACCGGCTCAGGGATGCCGGAGCTCCTGATCATTTCGAGGAAAACCTCCATGAACACTCCTATACCGCTTATTTTGGTGGATTGCGGATATGCGTTTACTTTGGGTTCACCTTGCCAGTACGGGTTGCTTGTTGTCGTCTCAACGGCGCATGAAGGGCTACCGTGCACTCCCACTAGTATGTACGTGCAACCGTCCCTTACTAACTCTTTCAGCAGGGCTACGTAGTGTTCAAGTATTTTCCGGGAGAACTTCCTGTAAGACTGAGTATCGTACTGCTCTTTACTCATCCACCACCTCCTCATGCCGAGGTATAAGGCCTCGGGACACGGTAACTGGACAATGCCGTAACCCAGCTTCACGAGCGCGTTCACGAAGTCACTCACTACGCCCTCGTGGCTGGCGAGATGCTTAACTACGGTATTCTGGTTCAACGTACAGTGCGCAACGACTGCTACGAGCTTTTTTCTCCTGTCAGCTGGGTGCATAGCGACCCCGCCTTAACTACAGTACTTTATCATGGCGCTACTTTTAACCCTAGTAATACCGCGTTTTCTAACCTCTATTAGTAGCCCGCCAGTTATCTCTTCGGGCTTAACACCGAGCTTTGCGAGATCTTCCTCTAAATTGAGTTCCGTGTATATGCCGTAAGAATTAACCAGCTTCACCGCTTCTTCGAGCGACTTGGTGTAACGAAGCCCTTTTACAGGCTCAATGCTATTTACTACCATAAAGGCATCTAAGAAGAAGGTGAAAGTGTTCAAGAGGGTGACCTTAACCCTTCTAGATCCTTTACGTAACTCAACATCACCCCTCACACCACGATAGGCCATTAGGGGTATGGCGGATGCTTCGCTGTTAATGTCCTTTAAAACCTCCTCTAGGAACTTCGCGTCACGCGCACACATGGACCTCACTGCGAGTAATCCCCCCTTGCGTGCGTAGTTGTCAATTCTCTCGAGGAGGTATTCTTGATCTAGCTCACCGTCACTACCAGGAGAGTGCACTGCAAGTATACCTCTAACTCTCGAGAGCGCGGCTAACCCCATCCAGTCTGCGAGGGGGCTCCAAAGGTCTTCTTCACACCCCGTTGCCAGACTATCACCTCCAACGTCCACACCGATCACGAGGTCTAGACCATCTTTCAGGGTGATTTCCTCCAATGCCCTCGTGTACCCTTCAACCCCGCCGTAAAGGTCTATTATGTACATCTTCTCACCGAGCAGCCGTGCCACCTTCGCGGCCTGAAACACTAACTTCTTCCCCCCGCGTATAGCGTAGCTTTCGCCTGTTATAGCAACGTAGTATTCTCCGCTATCAACGTAGTTTCTTATTTCGCTAAGCCTTACAGGGCCCGGTGAGGGATCGTAAACGTACCTTTCCCAGGCTATCGATGCCAGTATGCAGTCCACGTTAATGTCCTTTAAAGACCGTTTAAGTACAGCTGTTGAAGCTACATCGCCTCCTCCACCAATGGCGACTAATAGCACTCTCATACCCGGTCTGAGAATGCAGTCCAAGCTAAGCACCGGTTATCGCTGGAAGAGATACTCATTTAGCTAGTTCTTTAACGGGTACTTGTTGCTGTACCACTACTTTGTCGATACTGATGTCGAGCGTTAACTCGCCTATGTCTTTTGAGTACTCTGCCACCCTCCTAATGCTTTCAAGTAGCATTCTAAGAGAGATAAGCTCGCCTGGTTTAAGGATCTGAATCACCGAACCGAGAAGCTGTTCTTCCGATCTCTTTAGTTGCCGAGCACGGGAGGCTATCTCTTCGATAGCAAGTGGGTTCTTTTCGAAAAACGCCTCTATGGCCATGCCGTATACTTCGAGGGACTCTATGCATAGAGTGTTCACACTCCTTAGCAGGTCCTTGCGCTCTATGAGCTCGGTCGCGTTCACTGCAATGTTAGTAGCATGATCTCCTATCCTCTCAAGTAACTTGCTTAAAACTCTGTACGTAATTAGCTCCACGCCGTTTGCAACGGCCTCCTTCTCGACGCTTCCACTGGTCACCTGGTTGATCAGCCTGACGACGTAGAAGAACACCCTGTCAATGCTATCGTCCTCTCTCGCTATTTCCTGGGCCATCTTTACATCTCCGCTTTCAACAACACTACAGGCATCACGGAGAACAGATTGCACGACCCTAGCAAGCCTCTTAATAGCATCTACTAGCGGGGCCTTCCTAGCACTGAGAAGTACCTGTACCTGTATCTCCGACCGGTCCTCGCCGATGATCTCGGTACCGGGCAGTTTGTTAAGCACTACCTCGCGTACTGCATTACGAAGTACCGGCGTAATAAAGCCGCTCGCCTTGATTACTACCTTGTCGTAGCCCATTACGTAAGCACCAATAATTCTCCTAGTAACCGACTCGGGGGTATCGCTCTCGGAAACCGTGATAAGGGCAATCCTCTCCTGCCCGCCCTCACCTGACTTAAAGGGCTTGATCACCACGTAAGAATCCGTCTCTTCAACTACTACCTGGCTACCAGGTAGTAGACCGTGCTGAAGTACCCATTTTTTCGGTAGTGACACGATATACGTCGATTTACCGGTAAATTGGATTTTCCTAACATATCTCGCCAAGCACGACACCAGCACGAGTGTGATTAAGCTCTAAATAGCGCATTGAAAACACTATATACCACGAATAATTGATTTATAAGTAGGCTTATAAAAGTAGTGTTTATAACGGTTGATGCTCTCATATTTATAAGTATTTTTCTTCTAATTACTACACAGCCCGATACTACATCAAGGTGCGTGCATAGTGGCTATACTTCCGGGAGAGGGCGTTCGCGGCCGGTATAAACCGGTGATTACGAGCCTGCTGATCGTGATGAATGTCCTAGTCTACTTGTATACAAGCATTGGATCTGAAATACCACTTTTACAGTCGTCCATGGAAAGCGTGCTAACGTACGGCTTTAAGCCTGTCTACTTGTTTTCGAACCCGCTGGAAGCCTTCACGAGGGTATTTACCAGCATGTTCATACACGCAGACCTCTTCCACATATTCTTCAACATGTATTTTCTCTGGTTATTTGGTTCGAGGATAGAGGGTTTTCTAGGCCCAAAGAAAATGCTCGCTCTTTACTTCTTATCGGGCTTTTCAGCAGTACTTTTCCACGTAGCGTTTATACCGGTCGGAGGCTATGATGCACTAACAGTACCCGCCGTTGGGGCCTCGGGAGCTATAAGTGGCGTTCTAGGAACGTACCTGCTCATGCTACCTTACACGAAGTTTGTAATGTGCACTTTTTACTTCCTAATACCCTTCTGCTTTAGGTTACCGGCATCGGCGTTTCTAGTAATATGGTTTGCCGAGCAAGTAATCTACGGCTACATGAAACTAGGAGGTGTTGCGTATTTTGCACACATAGGTGGCTTCGTAATGGGCCTTGCACTAGCACCGTTACTCGTGAGGGGAATTACACGTAGACCGAGGCACCTGGACTACGTGTACAGGTATTTTGCAGAGCTGTACGGTATACAGCTGACCAGGCCCAGAGGCATTGGAACCGGTACGAAGGTCGTACTTGCATTGCTCCTAGTAGGGGTGATTGCCGGCTTCCTTTACGGAGCCTACACTGCATACAAGTATACAGGCTCCACACTATATGCACTGGACATAACCGTAGGCGCTACTACCAATGGAGTGCAAAACGATCAAGTATTACTGGGAGTGATTGACGATGAAGTTGTAATTATGGGCCCTCAGATCTATGACAGCTCATACCCATACGCATTAGTGAGAGTACTGCTGAATAGGCTTGGCCCCGTGCTCCATAATACGAGCTACTTGAACAGCGTGATACTCAGGTCATATTATAGCTACACCGTGCCGGTAAATAACATACCGGTTAAGGTCGAGTTGAATGTTGACAGGGCTGAGTATGACGGGCGCGGTGTTGCGGTATACATGAAGGGCACCATGGAAACGGCAATAGTACTGATAACTCGGGGAGGAGCCAGGCTCGAAAACGTCGAACTAAGCTTTGTCATTAGTGCTCATACAGTCAACCTAGTGCTCTTCACCGCGCTATCCATGATCGCCATGGCCATGTGCGTTTTCGGCATATCGGCTGTAATACGCGGAGAGGAGGTTGCCGTCTTCTCACAGTCAAGCCTACCGGAAATTTTTCCCTACATTTGATGCTTTCATTTTAATGCCTTATTTCCATACTTGTTTAGATATACCAGTTCATTTAAAGGCTTTCTAGGCCTCGTTGAAGGGGATTCATTGGGATAACCCACAGCTATTATCGCAACTGGAATGGCGTTGTTGGGTATTTCGAGTGCTTGCCTGATTTCCTCAATATTCCTCAGAGCCTGTATCCACACCGCTCCCAAGCCCACGGCGTGTAGTGCCAGTAAGAGGTACACAGTTGCGTTTGCACAGTCAAGCATATATGACACCGGTGACTCGTCTACGTGGCAGACTACGACTACTGCTAGTGGTGATTCTTTAAGGGGTTTTGCGGAGGGATGTATGTTCGCGAGTTTATTCTTTACCTGGGGGTCTTCTACGACGATGAATCTCCAGGGCTGGCTGTTCTTGGCGCTTGGAGCAAATCTAGCAGCATCAACTGCCTTCAAGATCAGGTCTCTCGGCGGCGGCTCCGATCGAAACTTCCTGATACTTCTTCTAGACTTTAAAAACTCCAAGTGGGCTTCCACGCAGTGGCACCTCCACTTAGACTTGTGCGAGCGGGGCGAAGAACCTTAAATAGCTAATGATTAGCTAGGGCTTTTTTAAACTTAACTGTTTCGTGAACTTTAAAGCCCTTAACGGCAGGTTACACTATTCCCGGTGATTTGCATGGCCCGTTCAGGCCGGGGCAACTCAAGTGTGTTATTGATGAATTCATTGACGTTAACGTACGTCGTCAGCTTAACGGCGCTGGCAACGGTACTTAAATTAAGGTCCTTTGAAGTCCCGTATCCACCGGCACCTTTCTTGAAGTACGACATATCAGGAATACCATTGGCGCTCATAGGGTTCATATCTTTAAAGTACACGCCGATATCTCTAATGGTTTACTTCGTGCTACACTTACTAATGGGCGCGGATCCCATTGGAATGGCTATGAAGTGCGTTGCGGAGGCGTCCACGTTTACGCCGCTGGCACTCATTCGTAGAAAGGCAGACTCCAAGAAGACTAGCATACTCGCAGTATCTTGTGCTGTTATTTCACGAATACTTGTAATGGCCGCGATGAATTACGCCATAACACCGTACTGGCTTCTCTGGGCACGGTGGGCTAAGACCCTTGAAGACGCGTATGCTAAGACTCTCGCCCTCATGCCGCACATAGCGGTATTCAATGCAACGTTAGCGTTAATAGTTGCCCCGCTCTCACTACTGATATATGGTGTCTTGAAGAGAGCGGGGTTTTTGCGATGAATATTGAAGTACCGGTGCTTGATGCGAGGAACATCTACTTTAAATACCCGAGAGGGGGCCCCGTACTAAGGGGGGTCAACTTAACCGTATTACGCAGAGAGCACGTATTAATCGTCGGTGATACTGGTTCAGGTAAAACCACTCTTACTCGTATTTTAACCAAGATGGGGACGCTCATCTACGAGGGAGAGCTCTCTGGCACCATCCGGATCCTTGGTAGAAGAATTGAGGATATAGACATAAACGAGCTGACTAGGCTAGTTCATGTTATAGGGCAAAACCCCTACTCGTACTTTACAGAGCCGCTCGTGCGGGAGGATCTACTCAACTACGCGTTAAGAGTCCACGGCTCCCAGGAGCGGGCTGAAAGAGCTGTAAAAAAGGTAATTGAAGCTACCGGCGTGCACGAGCTCCTCGACAGGTATTTCTACGAGTTATCCGGTGGAGAGGCGCGCCGCGTACTCGTCGCAAAGACGCTCGTGTCGGACCCCATCTTACTACTATTCGACGAGCCGCTAATGTGGCTCGATGATAGTGGCGTCAACGAATTCTTAGATCTTCTCGGGCTACTGAGGAGGCTTGGCAAGTCCGTCATAATCTTTGAGCACAGGTTTCTACCGGTTATAAGAGGCGTGGACAGGGTTTACTTGCTGGAGCGTGGTGTACTGCGCGACGTCACGGAGCTCGCTCTCAAGCTTATCAAGATGCGGTTAAACCCTGTATCCGAGTTAGCGGTGAAGCGCACGAGTACCGGTAGAACGGTCCTCGAATTGCAACGTGTATGCTACTCTTACGGTAGTAATCCTGTTCTGCGCGGCGTGAACTTGGAAGTACGTGAAGCAGACTCCGTACTTATATACGGCTTGAACGGTAGTGGCAAGACGACCTTGCTCAAGGTAATTGCCGGTTACTTGAAGCCGCGAGAGGGCACTGTTAAGAGGTATTACGAGGTCATGTACATACCCCAAAACATCATCCTCTTCTATACCGAGGAAACTGTTGAAAAGGAACTCAGAGAGATCTGTAAAGCGAGAAAGCGCGGAGAAGCATGTATAAGCGAAGGTAAGGAGAGAATTAAAGCGCTGGGAGTAGACTTGCAGCAATCACCGTTCAATCTGAGCCACGGTCAGATGGTAAAGCTTTCCGTGGTCCTAGCCCAGACGGCCGGGGCCAAAATACTATTAATTGATGAGCCGTTTTCAGGCTTAACGTACAGCGATAGGGTTAAGTTACTAGAGTACCTGAAAGACTCGGTGAACACCTTCATAGTGACCACCAGTACGCTGGACGCGTACCAGAGAGGGGTGTGGACTAAGACTTACAAGCTTGAAAACGGTTTACTCGCAGAGCTATCAGGTAGCTCGAAGTACCCGCTACAATATGCTGCGCAGTTCTACGAGGCGCTTAAACATGGCATCAGCTATTAGAGATTTCTCGTACGTGTTTACGTACGCTAAGAAGTTAGAGAATTCTAGTACCCTATCGCGCATTTTAGTTGCTTTAACCGCTGTAACTCTAGCTTTCCTGGCTAGGTTACTCTCGAAGAGCATATTAGTAGAGGCCATCAGACTTTCACTAGTGTTAGCGCTAGAGCTCATCGTTGTCTCCTATTTTCGCGGTTTCCGCCCATTAATAGCCGCCCTTAAGCTCGTAATGCTATTCATTGCCGTTGGAACGGCAATCTTTTGCGCTAGCTACTTCGTGGGCTGGGCCGCTCCCGAGCCCGCTTCGATTCTACTAGGTGCTGTTGCGTTACTGGCATTTTTCCTCGCATTTTCACTACTATTCCAGTTGCTATCCCTCAAGGAGTGGAGGCGGGTTTTCGCCCTCCTCGGTTCCAAGAAGTACGCGCTACTGTTCTCCCTAGTAATATCTCAAATACCGGTAACTATTTACTACGCGTCCGAGGCCTTTACAACAATTAAACTGAAATATGGGGGTAGGAAACTGCACAGGGTCGTCGTACCACTGGTACTCCTATCCCTGTATAATGCGAGGAGTCTTCTTGAATCACATTTATTGTACGGCGTCTTCTACGAGGCTGATTTGACGTTGCTTAAGAGAAAGGACCTGTTATTGTATTCTATTGCTGTGCCCGTCATAGCCGCCTTCACCATGTTGGAGTACGTGCCGTTGTCGCCATGATCAGTTAGGGTTCAGAGCTCATTACCTCGCTAGCGGCAGGGCTTCATCATCTAGCCATGTTTAAAGCGTTAGGGGATAAATAAATTATCGCTATTGGTGTAGAAGTGTGGGTGGTGTTTTGATTTGGCTCTCAGCAGTGAGGAATTAGAACGCTACGATAGGCAGATCAGGCTGTTTGGCGTGGAAGGCCAGGAAAAGCTCAAGAAGTCCAGGGTCCTAGTAGTGGGTGTCGGGGGTCTCGGCTCGCCGGCCGCCCTCTACCTGGTAGCAACGGGAATAGGCGAAGTTATTCTAGTCGACTCCGAGAGAGTGGAGCTGAGCAACCTAAATAGGCAAGTACTCTACTGGACACGTGACATTGGTAAGTTCAAGGTTGAATCAGCGTCCGAAAAACTACGTGAGCTCAACCCGAACGTGAGGATCAGGGGCTACTCGAGGAGAGCGGACGAAGAACTGCTAGATCAGCTCGTGCACGAAGCAGACCTGGTTATAGATGGGCTGGACAACTGGAAAACCAGGTTCATGCTAAATAGGATCTGCGTAAAGCACCGCAAACCACTAATACACGCAGGTGTTTACGGAGTCTACGGTCAGTTACTAGTAGTGGTGCCCGGAATTACGCCTTGCCTACAGTGCGTTATGGTTAAGGAACCCCCCGAGAGGGGGCCCCTCCCGGTGCTGGGCACCACACCGGGGCTCCTAGCGATGATCCAGGTCACGGAGGCGATAAAGATCTTAACGGGTTACGGTGAGCCAGCGTTAAACAGGCTAATAGTGTATAACGGTTACACGATGGAGTTCCGAGAAGTAACCATCTCCAGGAATCCGAACTGCCCCGTGTGCGGTGGTTTAAGCTAAGCTATACTCGTAACCGGGACATCTGGACACATCTTTTCCAGCAGATGCTCCATCAATTCTACGTACTTGGTACCGTGATCAGGTACCACGACCACAACGTCGCCTTCTATCTCGTTGTTTTCGATGAGGGTCTTTGTTGCGTATAGCACAGCGCCGGCACTGAGACCTACGAGGATGCCGTCTCTCCTAGCTACGTATAGAACGGCCTCGAATGCATCTTCCAGGGACACGTCGATGATCTTGTCCACCTCGACCAGGCGCACCCACTTCATCCCGGTCTCGACTCTCCGTATACCAGGTATGAGCGAGCCAGGCCTTGGCTGAACCCCATACACCCTTACATCTCCGTATTTGTTCTTGAAGTAGAACGAAAGGGCTGAGAGATGGCCTGAAGTGCCGAGGCCTCCGATCACAACCTTAGGCCTTCTACCTCTGCTCGCCAGCTGGTAATCCACTTCCTTGGTCGTGTACTTCAAGTGGACTATGAAGTTTAAGTCGTTTTCAAACTGGTTCAGAACTACTGCGCCGTTTCTCGCGGCGTCCAAGATCACCGAGTCTATCATTGCCGTCGTTATTGGAGTGTTTTTCCTGACAACTTCGGCGCCCATAGCTACGAAGAGGTAGTCTATGCATTTCTGCGTAGTTGACGGCAAGTAAACCCGGGTCTTGAGGTTGTAGTAATTTGCAAGTCCTACGAGCCCGAGCCCCGTGTTCGTAGATGTGGGCTCGTATAAAACATTGCTCTTAATAAAGCCCCGCTCAATGGCGCTGGTGAGCATGTACCAGGCTACCCTATCCTTAATGCTCAAACTAAACGGATGGTACCATTCAAGCTTAGCCCACACTACTACATTGCCCGTACTGAGAGACTTTAACTTAACCATTGGTGTTGGTATGTCCCTGCTAACGAGCTCAACTACATTATCATAGACTCTCGGATTCCACGCCTCCAGCTCGTAGTAGAGGTCGAGTTCATTTAATGAGATCCGCTCAAGGGGCCCGCTCTGGGCATCCTTCACTGGTATGAAGCGTGGACCGAGCGCCCACAGCGCATTGTACGTTTCCAAGTTATCCATGACGGTGTTGTCTTCATTTACGTGTACAGGTGGAGCACTCCATTCTCTGATTACGTCTCCGAGTACGTGGATGTACTTTTCAAGTGGGAGTAGCTCTCCACGTACACTACTAAGCAACACCTTCTTCAAACAAGAACCCCTGAAATGCCCAGGTCTCTAAGCATATAACTGCGGCATGCCGGGTTATAAAAACAGCTATGCTGCTCACCGAGGGAAACCGAAGCAGGAGCGGCTACACTAGTTCTCTTAGTAAAGCCCCTAAGCGCCTCACACCCTCCTCGATCATGTCTTTCGGTGCTAGGGAGAAGTTTAGTCTCAGGGAGCTTTTACCGCTTCCATCAGTATAGAAGGGTGCACCGGGTATGGTCGCAACTGCGTATTTCTCCAGTGCCTCTTCGGCAAATCTCCAGCCATTGACGTGCTCCGGTAACCAGAGGAACACAAACATTCCCGCAATAGGCGTTGTGTGTTTGAGCCCAGGCATGTGGTCTTCGAGGGCCTTGATCATGAGGTCTCGCTTTTCTTTGTAGGCCTTTATGGCATGATTCCTGATCTGCTCGAAGAGGCCTTTTTTCAACAAGCCGTAAACTATAAATTGTGAAGGTACCGGCGCGCACATGTCTGTTGGGCCTTTAGCGGCTTTAAACTTCTCCACCATTCCGCTAGGTAATAGTAACCAGCCTACCCTCAAGCCCGTCCCAAAGATCTTGCTGTAGGTACCCACGAATATTACCCTCTCCTCCCTGTCCATTGACTTGATAGACCTCAGTTCTAGGGGCTCGTAGACTAGGTAGTTGTACGCACCATCCTCTACTACTAGTAGGTCGTAAGTGCTTGCCAGTTCTAACAGGTACTTGCGCCTATCCATGGCCATGGTTATGCCGGTGGGGTTCTGCCCTGTTGGAATGGTGTATACTAACTTGGCGATCTTGCCCTCGCTCCTAAGTTCTTTTAAGGTCTCTTCTAGGACGTGCACCTTCATGCCGTCTTCATCCATCGGTATACCCAGTATACGGACACCGTATTGCCTCCACGTTAAAATAGTGTTCACGTATGACGGGTTTTCCACGATCACGATATCTCCGGGATCAAATAACATCCTTCCAATAAGGTCCAGTGCCTGGCTTCCACCAAGAGTTATTAAGATGTTATCGGGTGAAGTGTTTACACCCTCGACGTTGCTCATGAACTTGGCTGTTTCCTCCCTCAGTTCCGGTATGCCCTCTGTTGGGGAGTATATAACCGACCTCTTCTCCGTTTCAAACGCCTCTTTAGATATTTCAGCGTACATCTTTCTCGGTATCACGTCGGGATCGGGGTCGCCAGCTGCAAAGCTGATTACCCTGGCTTCCCGGGATTTTTTCGCAATTTTTGAGACCATCTCTCGTATAGGGCTGGGTTCGATAAAGTTCAGCCTACTACTAAAGAACTTGTAGTAATCTGGCCTAGCCAAGTACTTCCCCGTGTGAAACATAACCGCCTGTAAAGTAAAATAGCTTTCTCCTTTAATGCAGATGTGTAAAACTTACTGTGCTTCAGGGTAGAGTACCTTCTCCGTAAAGGTGGCGAATTTATTCCGTGCTATGTGCGCTAGGAAGCCGGCACTTAGCTGTGGCTCGTTGTCTTTAAACGCGCCTTCTCTGTAGTGATACGCTAAGACCTCGCATATGAAGAGAACATGGTCTCCATAATGATGCTCATTCACAACCCGGCATTCTAGGTTCGCAAGCGCGTTCTTTATAATGGGTACTTGAACCCTGCTTGCCTGTGAGAGCTCGAAGCCCATCTTTTTAAGCTTTTGAGGGCCGCGTTCAGACCCAGCTACCCAAACGTCATTGAGCATTTCTACGCTTGGAACGCTTATTACGAACTCACCGTACTTCTTAACCAGCTTGTAGGTATAACGAGCAGGCGCAATGGATACGGCGACCATGAAAGGTTGGGCCGAAACGACCGTTACCCAGTCGGCTGCCATCACATTTACCTCTTCACCGAGCTTCCCGGATACAACCAGGTACGTCCTTAGAGGGTATAGTAGTCTATAAGCCAGTGCAAACCACCCGAAAATTACTTAAAGTATTCGGTTAAAAAGGCTTCAAGTGATTGGTGTTTTGCTGCTTTTTCGATAAGCTATGCTGAACTTCAGCTAAGCCATGCAAGTATGATCAACCTCGTTCTTCTGGCAACCCTCGCGCAGAGGTCCGCGGTGTTTTCAAGTAGATTGTTGAGGTCGTGTACGAGTAGTTGAATGGCTTGGGGTTTTAGCCTATCCCCCATTGAGAGCAGTAACGACCTATTTTCGAGTTCAAAGCGGTCGGCCTCTTCTTCGAGCTTTATGATTTCGTTGTTAATTTTTTCAACTTTAACGTAGTCTCCCTTAATGAAACACATTATAATGTCTGCGAGCTTGGAGATCATCGTTGACACGGCGGCTAAAAGCTCAATAAGCCCTGTTCTCAGCTGAGTGGGTATTTCGAGAAATGGTAAGATAGTGAATTCGCGTGAGGCCTCCTTGATGTGGTCGCCCACATCGTCAACCAGGTTGATCAGGACCAGCATTTCCTCCTTGAAGCCTGGGTCAAGCCTAGTCTTCGCAACCCCATCCTCCACCGCTGACTTGAGCGCGCCTGATTCGTCAAGTAGTTTAATTACATGCGAGAACGATGCACGGGCCTCCCCGATCCTAACCTCGTTTAGTAGTCTAACGGCTTCTGCAAACGTCGAGGTAGCCTTTACCACTAGCTCGACGTACTTTTCCAGATCCTTCATTAGCTCGTGTGAAAGCACATCTGAAAGTAGAAGCTTCACTTAAATCACCAACCAGCCTAATTCTAGTGGATGTGAACTAAAGTTTATATTTAATGAACTCGGAGTATTCTAGTGGTGAACTCGTTGGAAGCGATTAAATTACCGGAACCCGATAAGTCGACTCCACTATTCCAGCTATTCATTAAGAGGAAAAGCGTTAGGAAGTTCAAAAAGGAGCCACTGAAAATAGAAGAGCTTTCGAGGATTCTCTGGGCAACGTACGGGCTAGTGGAGAGGAAAAGGCGTGTCGTGCCGTCAGCTGGTGCCACTTACCCCGTCGAGGTATTCGTTTTCATTAAGAACGTCGAGGGAGTTAAACCAGGGGTTTACAAGTATAATGATCAGGACAACTCGCTCGTGCCGATCAAGGAGGGCGACCACTCGCGAGAACTCGCTCACGCGTGTCTTGATCAGTCATGGGTTAGAGAAGCGCCGGTCAACATCGTCATAACCGCCGCGTACGAGAAAACCACGAACTGGTATGGTGAACGGGGATTTAGGTATATATACATGGAAGCCGGCCACATAGGGCAGAACATATACCTAGCATCCACGGAAATGGGTCTTGGAACCGTGGCTATTGGGGCGTTCTCCGACAAAGAGGTGGCTGAACTGCTCGGCTTAGGGAAGAATTACATGGTGCTCTACATATTTCCCGTAGGTAGGCCACTGTAGCTCAGGGTTTACTAGATTTCGTCGCGATAATCATGTCAGGAGTAGTAACAGTGGTGGTAGCATACCTCCTCCTATGGTATAGCTTAATGCTCCTCACGTAGACGACGTAGTCGGGGTGTGTAAGGGACACCTGCCTGTTGATGCCATGAGCAATTACCCTTATAGCGTCCATCGTGTGCACTGGTAGCCTCGTTTCAGCCCAGTAAAGCCTACCATGTAGCGTGACTCTAAAAGTCTTATCTACCGGGATCTTAGCTTCGGCCAGTTCCCCTGCCTTCTTCGCCACGGCCTCTACGTAAGGGTCTACTACAGCGTCGACCGGTATAACCCTGTATATTACTGGAATTTCCTTAATGGGATTACGTAATATTTCGACCGCCTTGTAGGGGTCTTCCACCCTTAGAAGTATTATTGATGGCCCTTTGTCTACAATAACGTAATCTAACCCCGCCCTTCTAAGCCTGCTTATAATGAACCTGTAGTTATCGAGCCCTTGCTCGTGGGTTATGACCATGTTAAAGCTCACAATCACCCTACCTCCAGGTCACCGTCCTAAGTTATTCATCATGAGATTAAATGCTTTAATTGTACCGGCCGCGTGCCTTGAGACGCCTCCCCACGCCCTTCTTCAGCCCGGAACTCACAGTAACCGCGTAGCAGGCACGTGATTGTCCATGTTTACAGAACCTAAAACAGTCAAAATACTCCAGATAGCCTAGCTAGTGGATGTGGGCTTTTCTCGCGGTACATGCTTACTGCGCGGAATCGCTGAAAGCTACACCAGTAAACACCACCAATACCTCTAATACCTCTAAAAACATAAAAACTTCACCAAGCGAACGATCGCGGAGTTGGTGTTAATTTGGCTTAAGTTAGCAAAACCTAAACCTACATGGTTCTCTTCTTCTCATAGGGCTTGGGATAAGCCTTCTTACTCTGCTTTAACCCCAGTTTGACTAGCATCTCGGTGTATTTCAGTGCTGCTAGTCCAGGGTCTATTACGGGCACGCCCAGCCTCTTCTGGAGGATTTCAGCAATGTTTAGTAGGCTTCCACAACCAAGTACTATTACATCCGCTCCATCCTCTTCAACCGCTTTCTTGGCTTCTTCGTATAGTGCTTCAACCAGCTTATCAAAGTCTTTCTTGATGTCAAGGACTTTTATTTCGACGAGCCTCACACTCGCTAACTTGTGTTCAAGACCATATGACTTAACCCTTTCCAGCACCATACCTTTAGCCTTCATTCCTCCGACGCTGACGACGGAGAATTTTCTTCCAAGCGTTGATGCTATGTGAATACTCGGTTCGCACAGACCCACGACGGGTATGTCTAGTGCTTCTTTTATGGCCATGAGGCCGGGGTCTCCAAAGCAGTAGTCTATGACGGCATCGTAGCCTTCTTTTTCCGCTTTCTCGGCTTCTAGGAGGGCTTCAAGCTCCGCCCAGACCTCGTCATAGATCATCTCTATGGACTCGGGGCCTTTCTTTATGTTAACAATAGTTATTTCGGTATCGGGGTCCTTGTGCTTGCTGTAAGCTTCCTCTATCATTTTGTTCCAGATATCTGTAGACACGGGAACAATGACTTTTATGCGCATTTTAATACCACCCATTCCAGTTCTGTTAAGAATGCTATTTAAGCATTTAAGGCAATGCGTTGCGTGGCGTCATGCAGGATTCATAAAATTAAAATAAAATACACAATGAAGTTAGTGCCGGCACCATGTATCTGTAAACTTTCTCTATGGTTTAACCTTGCTCTCTTCAGCGTATAACCAGCACTTTACAACGTGCACGTTAGAGGCCACGTTGATATCTGGAGGCTCTATTTTTTTACATGTTTCTGTAGCGTATGGGCACCTTGTATGAAATCTACATCCAGGCGGAGGGTTGATCGCGCTCGGTATTTCTCCCTTAGACTCTATGCCCTTTGGTAGCAGTTTGCTTTCCTCCTCAGTGAGCGTTGGAATGGATGAGAGGAGCATTTGTGTATAGGGGTGGAGCGGCTTACTGTAGAGTTCCTCGGTAGGTGCCATCTCCACTATTTTGCCTAAATACATAACGGCAACTCTATGTGATATGTTTCTAACCACGGCAAGGTCATGAGTTATTAGTATATATGTGAGCTTTCTATCCCTTTGAACGTTTAAGAGAGTTTTTAGTATTCTTGACTGCCCGGATACGTCGAGAGCCGACGTCGGTTCATCAAGTATTAGGAACCTCGGATCCGTAGCGAGGGCCCGGACTAGTGCTATTAGCTGCTTCTCTCCACCACCTAGCTCTCCCGGTAGCTTGAAGAGATAGTCTTCGGTTAAACCTATATATTCTACTAGTTCTAGGAGTTTTCTCGTTCTCTCGAGCTTAGCTAACTTGGGATAATGTATCTTTATTGCTACTTCGACGATGTCTTTGACAGTCTTCTTGGGGTTGAGCGATGTTGCCGGGTCTTGGAAAACTATTTGAATCTCTCTCCGTAGCCAGAGGGGCCTTTTAATTAGTGGCATGTAGCCTATTTCCGTATTCTTATATAGTACCGAACCGGCTGTAGCCGTGTACTTTCCTAGAATTACATGGGCTGTCGTCGTCTTACCTGATCCAGATTCGCCCACGAGGGCTAGGGTTTCCCCTTCGAGTACATTGAAGCTTATATCATCAACAGCTTTCACAGTACCTCTTGGCGTAGGGAAATACTTCTTCAAGTTGACTATTTTGAGTATTACAGGGTACTGGGCATTACTTTTTTCGCTCAGGCTATTCATGAGCCAACCCCTCAGATCTTTTTCGTTAACTCCTCCGTGTAGAGGTGGCAGGCAACGCTCCTCTCTTTACTTACTTCAACTAGTACTGGCTTTATTTTTTTACATGTTTCTGTAGCGTATGGGCACCTTGTATGAAATCTACATCCAGGCGGAGGGTTCCTGTAGTCAGGTGGATTACCTCTTATTCCCTCGCCAAGCTTCGTAACGATGATCTTTGGCGCGCTTTCCACTAGAAGCTTTGTATATGGATGTAGGGGTTCGTTAAATAACTTAGTTGACGATGCCTCTTCAATAATGTTTCCACCATACATGACGTACACCCTCTCGGTCATGCCACGTACCATGCCTAAAGCGTGCGAGACCAATATCATGCTCAAACCTCTCTTCTCGACGAGATCGTTTATTAGTTTCAGTATCTGCGCCTGTATAGTAACATCTAGGTTTGTCGTAGGCTCGTCCGCTAGTAGGAGCTCTTGTGCTGACGCTAAAGCCATTGCAATGACTACTCTTTGTCTCATTCCACCACTTAGCTGGAAGGGATATGAGTGAAGAACTCTCTCAGGGTCCGGTAGCATAACTTCTCGTAAAAGATCTAGGGCGGTGTTTTCAAGGTCTTTCTTCGTGTAATCTGATCCGCTATATACATATTTAAGTATATCCAGCATTTGCTCTTTCACAGTGAAAACCGGGTTTAGTGCTGCGAGCGGGTCTTGGAATATCATTCCGACTTTCTTCCTTCTTATTTCAAGAAGGTAGTCACTAGCACACCGTAGAAGGTCCACACCCTTGTATAGTACCCTGCCACTGGTTATCCTGCCCTGGGGCGGTAGTATTTTAAGTATCGACTTGAGAAGGGTTGTTTTTCCAGCCCCCGACTCCCCTATTAATCCAACCTTTTCTCCAGGCCTTACGTATATTGAAACTCCATCTAGTACATGGTATACGTACCAGTAGCTTTTGTACTTGACATGCATATCCTCTACTTTTAGTAGAGTGCTTGATTCTGGCATGCTCATAGTTACTCACCAACAAAAACTTCTCGGAGTCCATCGCCAAGCAGATTGAGCGCCATTATTAGCACAGCTATCCCCACAATGGGGCCTATGATCATCCACCAGTAGCGCGGAAAGTATACCATGTACTCTGATACCATGGTCCCTAGATCGGGTGTTGGCGGCTGCGCGCCTAGCCCTAGGAAACTTATAGCGGCCCCCATTAGTAATACCCATGCCGCATCTAATGTGGCCTTGGTTAAAATAGGGCCTAGAATATTCGGCAAGATCTCCCTGAACATTATGTGGAGGTCTCTCATTCCAAGAGCCCTGGCAGCCCATACGTAGGGTTCATCGCGGACTGCCGCCGTCATCGAGTACACCATTCTAGTGTACCAAGGCCACCACATGAGCGTTATAGCGATCATCGCGTTCACGATATTGGGCTCTAGTATTGCGCATATTGATAATGCAAGTATTAGAGGCGGAATGGATACGAACATGTCCGCGAGCCTCATGATCACATGTTCGATCCATCTTCCCTTGTAGTAGCCTGCTAGGAGTCCCAGTACCGTGCCGGTGGGCAGGACTATGCTTAATACTATGCCTATCATTAGAAACGCAAGCCTATATCCGAAAATAACCCTTGAAAGAATGTCTCTCCCCACGTGATCTGTCCCTAAAAGGTACCTTGAACTCGGTGGCAGAAACCTTTCTTTGAAATTCGCGTACATACCGGCATGCTGGGGATATGGTGCGATGTACTCCGCGAACACAGCCGATATGATCAATATGAGAAGTATTGAAAGGCCTGTAAGTGCCAGTTTACTCCTACTGAACCTGTACCAAGCTCTTTTAAACCGTTCCCTCTTCATCGCCTTTTCCTTTTCAAATAGTGACAATAACTCTCTAGACTCCACCATTCTCACCCGCCTCCATGCCTAATTCTAGGATCTACGAGAGTTAGTATAACGTCCACAATGATGTTGGTAATGCTATACACCAGTCCTGCGACTAGTACAACCCCCACTATGCCGTTTAGGTCTTTCCTAAACATAGCCATTATTCCGAACTTTGACAGTCCCGGCCAGTTGTATATTGTTTCAACCATGAACGCGTTAGCGATCAATGCAGCTATGTCGAGGCCCATGACGGGTATTGTTGAAACTAGTGAAGGTTTTAGAGCGTACTTAAAGTAAACTGTCCTGTAAGGTAGGCCGTGAGACATGAAGGTGAGTACATAGTCTTTGCCGATGTTTTCTACCATTGCAGATCTTAATATGCGTGCTTCCTGTGCCATTGCCCCGAGCGCTAGTGCTAGTGAAGGCAAGAAGAGGTGCCACACCGCATCCACAAACGCGTTTAGGTTTCCATTAATTAGGGCGTCAAGAGTCATCAGACCAGTAACTCTCGGAACTCTTATCCCCGGGGAGAGCCTCTCAGTAGCTGGGAACCACCCGAGTGTGTAGGAAAATATAAACTGTAGTATCAGCCCCCATGCAAATGCTGGAATACAGATCCCAACATACGCGAATACTCTCAGCGCGCCATCTATGATCGAGCCCGGTCTGCTACCACTCAATGTACCGAAGATGAGCGTCCCTGCTACCTGAATAATTGCTGTAAATATCATGAGCTCTAGCGTCGCTGGAAGAAATTCAGCTATATCAACTGTTACTTCTCTGAAAGATGCTAGCGAGATGCCGAGCTTTCCTTGGAATAGGTCTCTTATCCAGTAGTAATATTGGACATATATAGGCTTATCGAGGTGTAGCAGTTCTCTATACCTCTGCACTATTTCCTCGGGGGCCCTCGGCCCCAAGGCCATTCGGGCTGGATCGCCTGGCATGATTCTAGCCAAGGTGAATATTATTAGCGAGAGCCCGAATAGTGCTAGTAGAGAGGCAATGGCCCTTTTGAACACGGTGCTCTTAACTATTTTCTTTATGTGCCGTATCACACTTACACCTACCTCAGCGGCTTCCCACACCTTCTATATATGAGGGCTTTAAAAACATTATCCCGGATAGTACCTAGGGTAAGTAGAGGATAAGGCGTGAAGGTGGGGTCACAAGAGTTCCTAATTTGTCGATAAGAGGTTTTTACTAAAGGCACAGTAGGATTTGAGAGTAAGACTAACGTATAATAAAAAATCGCCTTTTTATTTTTCCTTTTATTTCATTCCTAGTAGCCGGGCCTTCTCTTCGAGGTTTAGATTCATCTTCCAGTACTCTACGTCCCAGCCGAAGACTCCGACCATTTCTCCTCTTGCAGAGGGCCATTCTATGTACGTCTGATAGGCCTTAAAGCCTATGAAGTCTCCAGCGAATATTGATGGGTATAGGTAGAATATGTATCTGATCAATTCGCATGTCTTTCGGAGCCTCTCTTCCTTGTTCAAAGTTGCCAGCGCATCTTCTATTTTCGCATCAAGCTCTTTCTGAATATCCTCGGTGAACCATTCATTCTGATTGACTGTGCCGTGAGAGCTGCTGTGCCACCTTAGGTATATCATTGATATCGCCTCTGGGTAGTCTGCAGTTATCCACATGGGTTCTATCTCGTTTGGTGTATCCCAGCGCGTCATGGCCTCAACAACGAATAGCCAATCTAATTTTTCGATATTAATTTTCAGGCCTACCTGCTCTGCCGCGGTTGCAAGCAGGTATCCTACTCTGTCCTCTCCGGGTACTGGGGCTCTCCACGTGATATCCATTGGGTACTTGTCCAGCTGACCCCAGTACTTGGATTTCATTAACTCCTCTCTAGCTTTTTCAATATTGAACTCTACCGGTTCAGGGAATGGGCAGACCCCGATCATGTTTGAAGGAACTATTGATGTGGCCTTTTCGTGCTGAGGCATCAATTTGAGGAACGTGTCGTAGTCGAATAAGTAGAATAGCGCCTTCCTAACCTGGATGTCATCCAGGGGTGGTTTTCTCGTGTTCATCATTAAGTAATACATGCCGTAGAGGCGTAGACGGGCTACATCGATTCCTTCAATCTTATCTAATTCCTCATATGTTTCTGGAGGTAGCCATATAGTTGAAATGTCCAGTTCTCGTTTTGACATCAACGTGAGTGTAGGTACGGGGTCTATTATTGCAACTATCTTTACTTTTTCGGGAGCGCGCGGCGCGAATGTACCCCACCAATCCTTGTTCTTGACTATTAATACGTGTGATCCGGGAACGTATTCAGCAAGCATGTAAGGTCCAGTACCAACACTTCGGTGGCCTTCCATTAACCACCCTTTTCCGAAGTCACACCATTCCCCGTAAGGTCCGGGGCACCTTATGTTCTTCTTAACCTCTTCGCTGTCAACTACATATATGTAGCTGGCCAGGTACTCGAAAACTCCACAGGGCTTTTTGAGCGTGACTTGAACTGTATACCTGTCTATGGCCACGACCTTGTTAACATCTACCCACGGAACCAGCAAGTATCCCATGCCCTCGGCCATTATGGTCTCTCTTAGTATTGAGAAAACCACATCGTCTGCTGTCATCTCTCTTCCAGAGTAGTGGAATTTCACTCCCTTTCTTAGGTAGAATGTCCATACAAGTCCGCCTTCAGTTGCCTCCCATCTTTCAGCTAACCACGGTATGACGACTACCGTTCCCCCTCTATACTCCATGCTAAGTAACGTGTCGTATACATTATGAATGTAAGCTCTTCCAGACTCGTCATGAGCCACGTGTGGGTCTAAATAGGGCAGGTTAGCCCAAGATGTAACTATCATCGATTCCAATGCTGGTGGCGGAGTGGTTGGTGTGGGTGTGGGTGTTGTAGGTGTGGGTGTTGGAGTTGTAGGTGTTGGTGTGGGTGTAGGTGTTGGAGTTGGTGTTGTAGGAGGAGCCGCCGGAGGCATAGTCACAATAACAGCAGCCACGATAGCA